>Ga0126383_10000414_pt1 | contig 23357 bp, 29 predicted proteins | sample PanSoiMetPlot_35_FD_96882 | JGI IMG/M metagenome (GOLD analysis project Ga0126383, IMG submission 96882) | Tropical forest soil microbial communities from Panama - MetaG Plot_35 | ecosystem: Environmental > Terrestrial > Soil > Tropical forest > Bulk soil | place: Panama | collected 2016-02-17
CACTGGGCTCGCCGCCCATTAACCCGAAATTAACCATGACCCCGGATAGGCGGATTTTTCCGCCCTTTTTTCTTGCGCCCGGCACCCCGCCGTGCTAGATCATCATCACAACAACGAAATGCCACGAAGGAATTGACGCCATGAACACCACGACCCCCGCCGCGCCGCTCTTCGACGCCGAAGACGAACACCGAATGAGCGAATACGCCAAGCGCGCCGTCAATTGCCCTTACTGCGGCAAGCGCAAGCGCGGATGGCGAGCCAACGAAGCCGACGTGCTTTGCGCCGAATGCGACCGCAACGGTGTCAGCGGACTCTAAAGGTTTGGGAAGACGGCCACCAGACCCCGTAACCTCGAGGGCAGCACCCAATGACCACATGGCTTAAGACTTCGCCAACCACGATCGAAAGCCGCGAAGAGTGGCGCCCGGGCTGGCCTCTCTATTTCATCATGCGAGGAAACGATTCCGGCCGATTCGGCTGGCACGTCTTGCGACGTGGCGAGCCCCCAAAGTGGACCGGCCCGTTTAAGAGCGCCGAGCAGGCAAAGCGCTCTGTTGACCGGCAATGAAGCCGACACGTCGCCAGCTACGCAAGCTTAGGCGCCGCCTCGAGGCCGATGCCTTCGCGATCGATGCCCGATACTGGCGCCGCCTTCGCTCGGCTGATCGGCTCGGTTATCACCAGCCGGTCAACCGGCAAGCCGCCCGCGAGTTATCGCACCGCAAACCACGTTAACCCAGCATTGACCATGATTCCGCCAACCGCCACAGAGCCCCGCCCATGCGACCGATCGGCCCGGGCGCTACCCTACCAGCCTCGAGCCGCCAAATCGCACCAGCGAGCCCCGCAATGAAGCCGAGCCACGATATGATCCGAAAGACCGAAAGCGAGAAAGCAGCCAACATCTTGCGGCGCATGCTGCAATATGGTCAAGCGACCCCCGGACTCACGCCAAAGGATCGGGAATGGGCATTGCGGCTTGCCATTTCGATCCTCGAGGCGCGCACGCTTGACGCCGAAGACGATTAGGCGACCACCGCAACCAAACCCGACCGGCCCGCCCTTTTGTCAACCGTTCGAGATTTCCGCCTTCGTTCCGCTCTGGACTCGAGCGCCGAATCACCGCATAATCAGCTAGTTCCGCCGATGAAATCTAAGAAAGTGGCGGACTCAAGTGGCGGACTCGAAGCCAACCCACGGATTTATTGCGGTTTTTTCCTCCTTTGGTAAGGGAGAGGTCGCTAGTTCGATCCTAGCCAGCAGCACCAAAAATTCCCTTTGATTTCCAGCACTTTCGCCAACTATTGCAAAAAAGTCACAAGTCGCACAAAGGACGAACGAAGCGCGAATCCGCCACTCGAGTGGCGGACTAGTGGCGGACTCAATTCGCTGTTTGTTCCGCACGACAGTTGTGCAACCGCTTCCGCCTCTCTTGCGGAATTTTCCGCCATATCGCTTGAAATTTCCGCACGCCCGTGGCAAAACCCTTCCCCTAGGAAGGGAGTGCCGATGGCCAAGCTTTGCCACTGCAAGTTTCGATCAATGGCGCCGGTCAATTATACGTCATGGGACATGCTCGAAACCACCGAGCATGACGGCCGACTCCACTGCCGTGCTTGTGGCTACCCGCTGCACGAGCGCTGGCGATGCCGCCTAGTCGCCGAATGGCGCGACCTATGGATTGGTGCCTATTGGGATCGGAAGCGCCGGTTGCTCTATCTGCTCCCGATGCCTTGCCTTGGCATCGTGCTCAATTTTGGTGACAATCCGTAAAACCACGCAAAAGGAACGCTCACCGTGCATACCAAAAATCAAGTCAACCTTGCGCTCGAGCGTGCCCACGCCGCAACCGTCATCCTCGAGGGATTCGCCACTCGCGCCCAGCTAACCGAGCAAGACCGCGAAACACTTACGTCGCTAGCAATCCGTCTCAAGAGCGCCCTTGATCAAGCCTCGGCCGCTCTGGCGATTGCCCGACACACCGCCCTGCAAGCGATCGAGACCTTATGACCACAAGGGAGGTAGCAAATTATGAGCCATCAGGGCCGAAAAGGCATGGGATCGCACAAGCACGGAATCTCCGGTCATGCCACCAAAAGCCCGCAACTACGCCATTGGATGAAGACGGAAGCAGAGAAATGCATCCGGCAAGACCACCGAAAGATTCGTGATCCAGCCGATTCGGTAAGAGACCTTTTCAGCGAAAATAAGCGCAGCCAACGGCGGAAAGCCGGGAAATGACCGGCCGAAGCTTCGGCCGGTCTAGCGACTGAACCCTTTATGACCCCGCATGACGCTCTTATGACCCTAGCAAGACAACCCGAGACAACCACCGCATCCCGTTACCGTTTTTTGCCTTTTCGTCACTTATGCGACAATTAGGCTTGACAGATCGCAGGTTTAGGAAAACGTTAATTACATCTCGTGGATTGCATGCAATCGAGGGCGACCGAAATGAGTATCAGACTCGTTGAATTCTTCCTGCAAGGCAACGAAGCGTTATCAACAGCCAAACTCGAGCAGGCAATGCAAATCCTTGCCGCTGCCATTGTCGCCGATCGCATCATTTCGCCAGTCGAAGCCGCCCGCGAGCCGCTTATTCACATGATCGCCGAGCGCATCGAATACCTTGCAATGGAAATCGCCAGCGAGCCGCCGCTAAACAACAACCACCCGCGCGCCCTGCTCGCACTGGTCAAAGAATCCGCGCCGACCTAATCGATTCAACTTGTCATTTCAATCACGATTTTGTATGGTAGCAACAACCTCCAAAATCTAGCTTGCGTTGCCCCCTCATTGCCCCCCTTCCCCCCGGCAACGCAAAAAGCGCCCTCGCGCGGCGCAAGCCGCACGAGGGCGCAAGTCTAGGGAGGAAATGCCCCTTAAGGGCCTCTTTTCGATTTGCTGGTGACTTTCCATCCCTTCCCGGGCTCTTGCGCCACCCCGCAAGAGCAAGTCACCAGCACGAGCCCGCCCGGGCCTGACCCCCGGGCGGGCTCACACCGAAACCATTGCCGAATCGACAAGGCGCGCGTATCTTCCGCACATGCTGATGCTCGGCCGACTCTACACCGCCTTGCGCGCCGCGAATGTGCCAGACGACAAGGCACGCGACGCCGCCGAAGAGATTGCGGCATATGAAAATCGCGTTGCCAGCATAGAATCAACGTTGCGCCTGCACACTTGGATTCTAACGTTCAACACCGCCATGCTTATGGCTCTGATCGGCAAGGAATTTCTAGCCAAATGACCGCCGAAGAGTGGACATGCGGCCATACTGCTGGCGCCATGTGTCAAGAATGCTATCGCTTGCTTGCAGAGCGCGCCCACGTGCTCGCCGAGCAAAATCTTGATCTTTCCGAGCAAAATATTCGACTAAATAAACAAGTTTCAGACGCGCGCAACATGCTGTTGACACTCAAGCAAATCATCGAAGGCCAAAGCGAATCGTGGCTTGCACTTAAGCGCATCATCAACAACCAAGAAGCCTTTTGAATAAAAAGGCGCGACAGGCTGGCAGAAGCACTACCGGGTTAGACCCGCCGCGCCCCCTCGAGCGGGCGGTGCGTCACCCGATCAAGACAAGAAACTATGCAGAAACGCATATTGACGGCGCCCCAAATAACGTAAGACGTGGCACCTCGAGCCGCGTTACCGAAGAGCACCGTACCGGCAGAGCGCCTTTCACGTACCAATCTCGCTTTCATCAATGAAATCCTGCACGCGGCGAAACATCAATTCCGCTTCGTAACGCAACTCGATTTCCATTCTGATGCATGGCCCGTAATGATTGCACAAATTTCGCAGCGTTAGTGCGTGCGTTTCGACCGCAAACGCAGGGCACACCTTGCACAACTCTTGAAACTGTGCACCGAGCCCGTCACCGTAATTGGACCATTCACTTTCGCTGCATTTGACATCTTCGGCAAACGCATCAAGAAAACACGTCGATGCATAGAACGGGCTCGAGTACTCATCCATCAGATTGGTAAAATCAGGATCACTCGCCGAGTGCGCGTTGTAGCTGGTTTGAAATAATCCGGCCTCGCAAGTTTCCGCAGTAACATTGTCGGCGCTCATATCGCGCCCTTCGCAATGGCGCCCCGACGACTCGCGCATGCCACTTCCGAGCATCATCACGTAAAGATGCCGAAGCGTGTCAATGCCGCTTACTTCATTCGACATGCCAAGGCTGACGAATTCATCCCGGTAAAGATTGAGCGCGTCTTTGTCCGAATTAGTCCGGGCTTTCGCCATCTCAATTACCGCCGGATGCCCCACCTTAAATTTCTTGTACGTGGTCGCAAATGCCAATGCCATGCCTTGCGTGTAACCAGTGGGCGCAAGCCCTCTGTCTTCCCAATCATAATCCGCGATCATCGAATCGTCGGCAATTTGCTTGATCGTTTCTTGCTCGACACCTGTCAAAATTTGCGGCGGCACCGCAGGGCGGACCGGGCGCTTGTTCGCATAGAGCGCCGCCCAAGTTTGCTGGCCAACAATGCCATCGACATCAAGTCCGCGCGAGCGCTGATATTCAAGCACGGCATCTTCCGTAATGCTGCCAAAGTCACCATCAATCGCGCCATCATATCGCGGCAACATACGTTGCAAATCAACAACGTCTCGCCCACTGTCACCAAGCCGCAGCGTCGGGCGCTGCTCTACCGGGATGCCATTCATTTCTAAACGTCAATCTCGATTCCGTTGACCGTCACAACGACATTGCCCGCGACACTAATCTGAATGTCAACCGAAGCCACTTCGGGAGGTGCAGGCGCCACGCCTACGCCCGTCCACTCATTCGCCAACTCTTCGTCTGTGCCATCCCAAGAATTTGTGTCAACGTCACCCGTCACACCCGGACAGCCGTGCGGACCGGGACCAGCCGACCCGTCAGAATATTGCCATAACCAATACGAATCCCAACTTACTTGCGTCGTTGGCGATGTGCCGTATTGCGCTAACCACAAGCGCCTCGAGCCGAAAAACGGATCACTGCCGCTGATCATTTCTTTGGCGGTGCTTCCCGAGTAAATCACGCATCGCCCTTCGCCAATTTGCGCCTCGAGCAATTGAATGAATTTTTTCGCTTCCGCCGCCGTCATCGTTGGTCCGCTTCCTGACGGTTCCCAATCGAGCGCGTATAACGTGTCGTTATCAACCCCGACAAGATTCAAAAAATTTTGCACTTGCTCCGAAATTGATTCACCCCCATGGGCAAAATGGTATGCGCCCCATAACAAACCGGCACGCATTGCTGGCGCACAGCGCTTAAGATATTGATCATCAACGAAGCCAGTGCCTTCGGTTGCCTTATGAATCACACCACGAACACCGGCCGCAAATACCGCATCAAACGACGAAACGTCGTTATGATGACTTATATCAATCACTTTTCGGTTTGGTATCGTCATTGTGGTGGCCCCTTCTGCTGTAACTGTTGTTGCATGTGCAGCAACTCTTCTGGCGCGATGAGTATGCATTTCGCCAAAAGTTCCTGCGTCTCCTTTTGCGCTGTATAAAACTTGTCCAACTCGCTCTGGCGCGTCTCGGCAGTTTTCCAGCCTATAAAAAACAAAAGACCAATCAGGGCAGCGATGATTATCACTAGCCCAAGCATGACGGGCTGGCCCTTCAAGGCATCGACTGCGCTACCTACAACCTTTGCGCCCTCTTCGACCGGACCGGGATTCATCATGCCACTTCTTCGCTGTGCGTCATGGCTCATTACTCCTATTCCTAAAATTGCGAAATCTATCACTATCGATTGCATGACAAACCGTCGAAAGTTCATCCGCTAGCTTGTCAATCAATCGACTCTGGTGCTCAAATAATGCAGACTGCGAATCCATTAGCAGTTTTAGGTTATTGTCGCGCGTATCCGCACGGCGACTTTCCGAATAATATGCAAAAACCAGCATTCCAACGTTTAGCAATACGAGCGCAAGCACAACAGGATGCGATTTTAAGGAATCTATTATGCTTGCCGCAATCCTTACACTTCCGTTGCCTTGCGCACTCATAACCACTGGCACACTAACCAACCGGCTTGTCGGCTGGCGTTCCCGCATTGACCACCGCCATGCGTTGCTCGGTGCGCGGATCAAGCGTCACCGTAAAGTCAAGAGTGGCTAGAATTTCTTGCACACCCGCACCAAGATCGGCATCGGCCGTGATTGTCATGCGCTGCGTCGTGCCCTCTGGCGATGCCGCAACCGAAGTTAAAGCGCCGCTCCAAACATTGTCGGCGCCTGCCGCAATCGTAGCAGTGGCAACGGTTTCATCGCTAACCGCGACAACCGGAACACCGTCAACGGCAACGGGGCGCCCGCGACCGTCAACCACTTCAAACGTAAAAGGCAACATCTGTTCAGTCGTGAATGTGCTTGCCATGTTCGACTCCCGTTGGTTTGTCTTGAGGTTCGCCTGCTGTGATCACGCCTTGCGCATCAATCAGATACACAAGGATTTGCCACAGCAATTCATCAATCGCCCGCTCGTGGCGAATAACTGAAACGGGCTGCTCGCGCCCTTGTTCCACGTTTATGGCCCGGCACTGTAAGGCGAGCCCGGAAGCGGCTTAAAGCCCGGCGGCGAATGCCCAAGGATCACCCGCCCTTCGGCTACACCGAGCGGCAATGGCGCCTGCGAAGGTGGCAGCATTGGCGTGTCATCCCAATGCGCGGGATAGATCGGGATTCCCGCGTTTGACACCTTGCCGTTTTCATCCATTTTTGTGCTCCCTTCACAATGCGCCAGCTAGCGCCAGCAGATCGTAAATGTGAAACTCACCCGGTACCGAGCCATCCTGCGGCACCCACGCTTGCGGGCTGCTGAAATAACTCGTTTTATCCTTATCGATAAGGCCAAGAATCACTTCCGCCACGATGCGCCCGCCCGTTGGCCCTAACGTCTGCCCGGTCTTTAAAACTTCGCTTTCCTTCAAGATGCCATACCACAGTGGACTCGCGCCGCCCCAACCCGAGTCCGTGAAATCGATCGGCGGCACCGTGTTCGCATTCGACAAGAGCGTCAGCGAAAGCGGCGCGATACCCATTGCGCTCGCTACATCCTGATACGACGGCAACCCAATGCGCGCACCTCGCAGAAGATTGCGCGCGGGCAGTGTCGTTACAAGCGGGACATCCGCAGGCGAAACCACTAACGGGCTCGGCAAAAAATACATACTTTTGCTAATAAGACTATCTATCTTGCGAAAAATATTCCGCCCCGGCGCCGCAGGCACACCGGGCACATCAACAAAATTATGAAAGTCTATCTTGAGATTTGCCGGTATTGGCCGAGTCCCGTGCAAATCGTTTTGCGCCGCATTAAAGACTTGTGTTTTGGTAATCGAGCCCGTTGGCATGACATAGGCAAGCCTGATCATCGAATGCCCGAAACGATAAGCAGCAACCGAGAATTCAACCGGCATCATCGGCCGATTAGGATTGCCCGACTTGTAAAACTGATAACGCACATTCGGCTTGCCAGCGCCGTTATAGGTCAAAAACTGGTCAACAACATCCTGCCCGACCACCTCTGGTAAAAACTCGTGCACGATAACCCACTGCCAATGCCAGCGCACAAGCGTTTGCGCATCGCTAAAGCTATAGCCCTGATCAATGTAATGATTGTGAAATTTTTGAAAAGCGAGATGAATTTGTGCAATTACCAAGTTTTCATCGTTCCTGCCTTCGATCAAGACCGCCGTGCCGTCCGGTCCGCGCTGCAAGTCTTCGACCCCGTTAGCATTGATCGCCGTGACAAAACGCCCGCTCGCATCGTAAAAATTCGGACTACCTTGTAAGCCGCCGCCATAGAGCGAATCAAGATCAAGACGCGGCGTGCGCCCGTTAGTGAACGTCGATAGGTCTTCGGCCGCGTCATCAAGCGGCACCGGCATCAATGTCATGTCATGATCAAGAAATTGGCCGAGATAGGTAAAAATAGATGGCCGTTGCCCCGGATTGTCATCGGCCGCCGCATTCGGGTCTGCCATCGATACCGCAAGATTGACTAGCAATGCCTCGCTTGGCTGAAACGGCACCAGATCAGGAAACATCCGGCCGAAATCTTGTGCCTGCGCACACGTCGCCACGGCGTATAACGCCGCGCCTAATAGCATGGCCTTCATCGCGACCGCTCCTAGAGTTGGAACCACCCATTTGAATCCACAGTAACGCGAATGTCGCTGCCATTCGGCGTGATCGGCAAACCCGTAACCCCGGTGTCTTGATAAAGTATAAGCTTTGATGTCGTCGATGTGCCCGTGTCAATATACATAATCAGCGCACCCGACACCGAGCCCGACACCGCAGAAAACACCACGTTATCGGTTGTGAACGCCGCGAGCGCCGTTACCGTTTTCGTGGTCAGATTCGGGCTTGTCGCCGTGATCGAGCCCGATGGAACATCGCTAAGAAACTGGTGCGCGTCCGAATAGCTATAGATTGTTCCGCCAGAGATGACCACGAGAATCACCTTGACGTTATTCGCCGTCAAGTCGACCAGCGTGCCGCCAGACAAGATTGATTGCTTATATTTCGGATATATCTTATTGGCCATAGGTTGCCCCTTTTAAGGATGCGAAACGTTGTCGAGCCGGAAGTGGATTTCTTCATTGTTCGGCAGAGCGCTTGGCGAGCCTGCGGTCATTACCAAACGATAATGCTGATATGGCGTTGTGTTGCCGTTCAGCGACGTCATCTTTAAGCACTTACCTTGAAGCGTGAACGTGCTCCCGATATCGGAAAATGTCGTTCCATCGCCACCCTGCCACTTATAAGTGCCCATGGCAGTGGTATTATCCGTGCCCCATGTGGCCTCATCGATGATGCGCTTGCTTCCGAAATTAAAGTTGATGTAGTTCCCCGCAGTCTGGCTATTCGACATGAACCAAGCGCCAATTGTGTTGTTGCTATAATCACCGTTGACAAGATTCGACTTTGGCCCGCTACTGGCGCCATCAGCGAGCGTACCAGTAACAGTAATTGTCGAGGTTCGATTGCCAAACCCGCCCGGGTGCAGATAGCTTTGCACTGATGGCGCGGGCTCTGCATCCACCGCTAGCTTAAATTCAATCTCCCGCAAAAACGGCCCGCTGCTCGTGCCTATGGTGCCGACTTGCGCAAGGCGATAATAAAGATAATGCCCCGTGTTGCCGCTTAACGAAGTATCCGTTTGCGTTGTCACGCCACCAAGCGTAAAACTCGAGCCGAAATCGGTAAACGTAGAACCATCGTTTGATGTCTGCCATTTCCACGCCCCGTGACTACCACTCGAGTCTTGGTACCATTTCATCTCGGTAATTTGCTGCGGACCAATTGCCGAGAAATCAAAGGTCAAGGTCTTTCCAGTCTGCGAGCCAGCCCACCAGAACGAATTGGATTGCGAACCATCAAGCAAATCCTGCACAGCGCCGCCGCCCGTCGTTCCGGTCCAAGTAACACCGATATACCCTTGACGAATGCCGGTCCCGCCCAAATTCGCATAGTTCGGCGCAACGACAATCGCGACATTCGGATTGCCAAATGACGTGCTGTTGACAATGCGATGCTGCGCCAACACTGATGCAACGGTTTGCGCCCCGATGCTCGAGGTGCTTGCCACTCGAGTTAGATCAATTTGCCAACTCAAAACATCAGCGCCGAACGTCGAAACATTGACCACTTGCGTTGTATCGATGTCCCGTATACCACCCGATACAATCGATTGCGCCCCGAACGCCGTGGTATTGACAAAACGATTCTGACTCAAAACGCGAGTTAGCAAGACCGCAGGCGAGTAAATAACCGAAACGTTCGCAAATCTCGAGACCGCCAAGCCGTAAGGCTGCACGGTCTGCGAGCCGAACGTTGAAACGTTGACAAAGCGTGATGGCGTCAAGCCGAAACGCCACACCACATTAGCGTAGAACGTCGAAACATTGATGTAACGCGATTGAAGCATCTGTTGCGTGCGCAACACTGCTGGCTGGTACAGCACGCTAACATTTTGGAAACGATGAGGCGAAAGGCCGAAACGATTCAACAATGGCTCGCCAAACGTCGTTGCGCTCGGCACCCTTGTCGGATTGAGGCCGAACAAACTCACCACTCGCGCATAGCTTAGACTTGTCGACGAAATAAACGCGGCACGAACATCAAGCGCCACTGTGTTCGCCACGATCGGCCGCCCGTCAATCTCGGCGGACGGCACCATAGTTGGCCGCAAGGTGCGCGTAACGTTTGGCGGGTCAACGCAAGTGACGACCAACATATCACACCTTCGTCAAGGCCAGCGTCACCGACAAGCCTTCCGCCGTAGCATCTTCCGTAAACGGCGCCCGAATTACCAACACGTCACCGGCAAACAAATTCACAGCATTTGTAAATGTCACAGTCGGATTGCTCCCGATTACACCAAAATCGATTGACCCGACAGCAGTCCCGTTCACTTCAATCGCAAAGTAAATCAGGGCAGTTGATGTGCCAACACGCAAACGCGCAAACGACCCCGGCAAATTTGCTGGCATGATCAAATCCCGAGCAACAACGTGCTGAAACAAAACGCTCGAGTCGCCGAGAATGCGAGCCGAATAATACATAGATAAGTCGTAAGGCTGCACATCCGAAGTCATCATCAAGGCGTAAACGAATTGACCGCCGATGACGCGATTCGGATCAAAGGTCGCATCGGCAACGTGCGTCTGAAGAGTCCAATAAATGCCTTGCCCCGTCACTGAAAAGACGTCGACATTACCGTTATAGGTGGCGCCCGCCGTCCACTCGCCGCGCCATTGCAAAACAAATGGAGGAAACGGTACATCATAATACGTCGCATCCGACATATAGAATCTAAAACTGCTGCTCTGAAACGTGATGCCGGTAATCTGAGTCGGCTGCACCGGGCTCGCGAGAATCTGACTGATCTTTTGCAGCAGCGTCCAAAAATTATCATCAACTTCGGACGGCAGCAGGTTAACACCCTTGCCGGTGCCCCACTTGCTCAAATCATCAGTACGAAACAAAAGATCATACGGCATTAGCTAAACCTCACGGTGGGGCAGTGTCGGGCGGCACCGAATCAAGCGGCGGCGGCGGACCGCCATGAATCTTGTGATACTGATCACTGTCAAGCACTTCGCTGGTAAAAATGAGACGACCGGCCGCATTCTTACGAAAGTCCTGCCAGTCATAACCGCCAAACTTGACCGCCCCATTATCAGGATAGGACATAAACATAATATCTTGAATCGGATAAACCTTTGCGATGCGATCTTTGGTGTTGTTTTTCACATACGGCTCTTTAACAATTGCAAAATCAATCTCAGCATCCATTGACCCGGCATCAATATTATAAAGTTCCCTAGGCGAGCCGGGTGGATCAGGATGCCCGGTCTCCTCGATCGGCATAATTGTTCCGTCTTTGTTTTTCCTCCTTATCGGCAACGTTGGATCATTTGGATAAACCGCATGCCCCTGAATCGGATAAAGCTTAACGTAAATTCCGAAGCTTTCCCACAAATAAATATCGGTTAGATCGGTAAGATAATCGGGTTCCGGTTGACCATAAAACACTCCCGTTTCTGTCAAAGTAAACGGCGTATTGGGCGACGAATTCGGTGGCCCGCCGGTGCTCTTAATCCACAAATGAGCATTTTCCGGGTGCGCTAAGTCGCCACTGCTTGCCACAACCAAATGATCAGTGCTATTGCCGGGATAGGACATAAATTCCGATGTCCTTCCTGACGGCAAATACTTGAAAAAAGCGCCGCTGAAACCGTACCCATAGATTCCGATATACTCTCTCACCTTCACGTATGCAGTCGAGCCGCTAAGCTTAAGCGTCGCCACCTTGCTAGCAGATTTGCCGGGCTTCGCACTCTGGCCAAACGTTGCAACACGCAAAAGATAAGTTGCTTGGTACCACGGTGGATCAGTATCGGTGCCGCCACCGGGCGCCTTGGTAAAAACAATTTTTGCGCCCGTGAAACTGGTAGATAAAAGAGCAATCGGATTAGCCTTTAGCACCGTTCCGTCGCACCATTCCCAACCCGATTCCTTGCCGAACCGATAGCCTCTAATATTGAATAGAGCATAAACACCGCCGCCCCAACCAACCGATCGCAGTGTGCGAAATGGATCAAACTTAACCGGGTTAGCATCCGTTCCATATTTCGGAAGGGTACCATCATCCGCGCCTTGATTTTCAATCGGGATACTATCGTCACCGCCGCCCAAGTCGGCTGCCAACGGAAAAGGGAATGTGACAATCTCCTTTGTCACTGACGTTACGCGAAACGACGCTGGCAACGGCGTGCCCGGCGTATCGGGTGGCGGTGTTGCGTCTTCACCTACCCATGGCTGATCTGGATGCGAGGCCGACCATCCAGGCGGTGCCCCGTCTGGCGGACCAAGATCAATTGTTGGCGGCGGCGGCGGCGGCTTGCCAGAGCCCGGCCCCGACCCGGCACCTGAGCCAGCGCTAGACCCGCCTTCATTGAAAGTGCCCCCGCCACTAGACGAATCCCATAGACCAGAAAAATCCATACTCAGTTTTTTGCCCGTCTGATCGGTCATCGTCATCGATTTAACGCGCTCGACAACGACGTATTGCGACGAGTCATCAGGATTTTCGACGCGCACCTTTTCTTTTTTGGTTTGCTTCTTGTCGCTTTCGTCTTGCGTCTGCTTTGTGCTGGGATAGTAAAAAGGCCCGGGCTGAAACGTTTGAAAATCGCCGGGCATCTGCCCTGTCCACGACAGCAGAGCGCGCGTCGGCTGCTTCGGAGTCGCTGGCGGCACCACCGTGCCGCTAAATACACTTGGCGCAACGTATGGCCGTACAACCTTTTCCAGCGTCACGTTCCGGCCTCTAAATCAATTAACTTGGGTATCATCAAACTCGATACCGCTGGCGCAAACGACGTTTGAAACGGACCGCCATCAAGCGGAACCATTTCAACGTCAATCTGCGTTGCTTTCTCATTGCACCAGCCAATCACGGTGCCCGGACTGCTCGGCTCTGGTGTCTGCCCCAACGGGGGCGTAGGAGTCTGACTCATATTGTCAAACTGTGTTTTCCAATCGTTTGTTATTGTGACACCAAGCACGCACCGCCCGATAGTCATCCGACTGAAGTCAACGCCATCATCCAAAGGCGGCAACCCGCTCAAACTCTCATAAGCCACTTCGCCATCAACAGGAATGACAAACACGCCATCACGCCGCGTATAGCCATCATTTACATAACCGTCTTCGACGTAGGCGGCAGTGCCCTCTTGCGTCGTGACCGTTCCGCCATGGCCAACCGCGCAACCAATCTTGATCTTGCAAATGCTTTGCCCGCTGCTACCATCCATCGCCAATTGATATTCAATAATCTTGCCAGTCGCTTGACCACCCGGCAACCGCGCATCAAGAATAGTGACGCTCTTGCGGCACGATAGATCAAGCGACACGCCGAGCGGAAATGAAACCTCGAATTCAACTAATGCAGCACGCGACCTAATGCGCAAATGAGCCCGCGCGAGGCAAATCAGATATTCTAAGCTCTGATCGCCGCGCGGACCGGCAAAATAAACCGCCGACGCAGCGTCACCAATCGGTATAGCGCCACTCGGATCGATTGGCGCCGCGACATTCTGTGACGTGACACTAATGCTTTCAATGTCCGCGCCCGCCGCATTAGTAACAATCTGCTGGCAATCAGACGCGAGAGAAAAGCTTACCACTTCGCTCTTGTCGCGCGCTGGTGCCCACGTCGCGTAAAGGTACGGCTTTAGATTCCATCCGCTTATATTAAGCGAATAACCCTCTAATGGCGGCAAAACGAATTGCGAAAAAGATTGCGCAACCAATTGGGCATGATTCCAATCAATCGGGACAATCCCATGCCATCCATAAAGAGCAGGGGCAACCGCTTCCGTCGCCCAGCTATAGATAACACCCGGATTCGCATCAATCACCGGCTCGGTAATTATCTCGCCAAACACATCAACCTGAAACCAATGCGACCACACGCGCGGACCGCCGTTAGTCAAAACACCCCGCGAGCCATCGGCCACACTCCAGCCGCCGCCAATATCCGTGCCCGGCTTCGGCCAACTTTGCGCCAATCCTTCACACGTAAACGATTTTATCGGACCAATTGCCGCCGATATATCAAGAGTGCCAACCGATGTCTGCGTCCACCCAACCGTTCCCGTAACATTAATCTGCCGCAACGGTGCTTCGCCGAACGTCAACGCAACCGAATCATAAAACACTTGCGCTTGATCAACGACAATCAATCCATCTTCGCCAACCAGAACATCCGATGTCGTCGTCTCGAGTGTAACGCGATCGATATGCCATAATTCACTTCGCGCCTCGAGCACCACATCTGGATCAGGCAAATTAGGTGGCACCGGATTGACTTTAGTCGGATCAATCCAAATAGCGTCCCAAAATGGGCGCACCTTTAGCGCGCTGCCATAATTCAGTTTGTCATCTATGTAAGTGCTGCTCTGCGCAATGAATGCTAATTGAATTACCTCTTGTATCAAATCACTCGGCAAACCGACAAGACGCCCGAAAAACAAAGGCACAAGACCGCCAGCGCCGCCATCCCACGAAAGATAGCCCCATAACTTACGCCCGGGCGCCAAAAGACCAACTCGAGGATTGCGCACATCCAATTGAAGCGTCGGAAAGGTGCCCTCTTGGTGACTAATAGCAAATCCAAAAATGTCTAGGTCTTCGACGGCATGCACGTCCGGGTCAAATTCGACTTCATCATTGTCAACCCACGCAAAATAAAATGGCCCCGGCATCAGATTTCCTCTAAATCAAGTTCCCACTGCACCGTGCGGCCATATTCATCCTGCGTTTCCGTAAATGCAATTACGCGCATCTCGAGCCGTGGGCGATAAATCGTGTAATTGTCAAAATTGACAATTGAGCCATCAACCGCCGGTCGCTCGAGCGATGTAGTCGACATGCAAACCAATTCCGCAACGCATTCAACCGTGACATTCATCCCCGGCCACAGCGAAGCAAACGCGGGCGCCTGCTGGTCTGTGCAGGTAATCGCGGATGCATATTTACGCATCTGAATCGCCGACAGATCGCGCAAGGTGCCGTTTACCGTGCGCCGCACCTGCTTGGCCACCTGATCAATCGGCACAAGCGTCTGCTGTAGCCCGCGCGCCGAATAGGGCGGCACACCCATGCCCGTAATCTTAAGAATGGTATCAGCCGCAGGCGAAACCAACCCGCCACCAGCAAGCGCCGCTGCGCCATCAGCAAGAGCCCCACTATCCGTCATGAACCATACCAAGTCGGCTTGCGGCCCGCGCTTCGCATCTGTTGCGATACGGCATAGGCAACCAGCCTATTGGCCGTTGCCTGCGGCGCCGTCATGCCGCCGAACGTCTCACCGCCGATCGTTAAATTAAAAACTTGCCTTGGCGAGCCGCCGCCAGCAAACCCAACCGGCCCGCCCATAGCAAAGCCTCGAGCAGTCGGCAGACTCATGCTGTTGACCATATGCATGAAACGATCGCCATAGCGTTGCACCGCCGCCGCCCTGATGACCCACTCGCCAGCCGACAAGCGCGCCATAATCGAGTCGCTCGTGCTTGAGCCCGGACCATAAACACGCCCGCCGCCAGCCATGCCCGCCGCTTCGGCCGGGCTCATCGGCCCCAACGCATCAGACGCTTCTTTGTCCTTTTTCAAGATGCCCAATAACTGCAACGCCTTATCGATCAACTTGCCAAATTTAGTCAAAGCACCGCCCGTCATTTCGTCAATTTTTTTATACAAGGCAGCCAATCCCTTTGCCAAAGCCATAAACAGATCGGTAAATCCATCCTTAATCGATTTCATCCAACCTTTTACGACACCAGCAGCATCATTCAACGCTTGACTGGCCTTGATAATATACTTGAGCACGAATCCGATTATCTCGCCGAGCGCTTCAAACCAATCGTAAAATGCGCCAATATATGTTTTAACCGCACCAGTAATCGCCGTTATCCACTGCACAATAGTTGGAATGTTGTCCCTTAGCCATATCAAAAACTCTTTAAGACTCTTCATCGTCTCCATCGACTCGGGCGCCAACTTGATGCCCAACTGCTCGATAAAGCCCGACCACGCTTCTTTGACTTGATTGATAATCTTGTAAAGTTCATTCAATTGCTTTTCCGCTTTTTCATCAATGTGCGGATGTAATTTCTCGCTTTCCTCTTGCCACTTGTGCAGCGCTTCCGGCCCGCCCTTCAAAACGTCAAGCACGTGTTTGGCTTCGTTGCCGAAAATCTGAAACGCCGCTTTCGTTTTCTCCGCACCTTCCGGCATACGCATCAAACCGGCATAAACGTCATCTAGTCCTTTCTTGACGTCCAAGCCCGAGCCCTTCATTGATTGCACGGAGATGCCAAGCTTCGTAATGGCGTCGGCTTCTTCTAAAATCTTTTTGCGATTTTTTTCATGCGTCTCGCGCAATTCATCTTCCGCATCAATCGACTTGGAAATTTCCCGGTTAAGCTTTGCCCTTTCGTTGTTAAGGTGCATCTGCCCTTCGTTAAATTGCTCGATAGTAATCTTGCCGTGCGTCAAATCGGCAGTTAGCTTTCTTTGCTCCGCATCAAGAGACGACCCGCTGCGCATTAAATCCATCGTTGAGTCTTGCGCTTTATTCATAGCCTTTTCAAAGTTATGCGTATCCTCGCTCAGTTGATCTTGTGTTTTTCCCGCCTTTTCAAAATGTTCCGGCAATGCCTCAACAACCTTTGCCATATTTTCCGTCTTGACACCGGCCGCGCCCATTGATTCCGTCATGGCGCGAAACTTTGCTGGCGTCGTGCCGACCTTCGCCGCCATCGTCTCAATCTTATCGTTGGCCGAAGCAGCATGCGCGCCGAGCGCCGCAAAGGCAGCCTCGAGACCCGCAACAACCGTGATCGGCGCCGCATGACCCAAGGCGCGAAACATCATGCCCATGCGGCTCAATTCCGGCATCTCGGCAAGATGCCCTAGAGCGCGGAATTGCTGCCCAAGCATCGTGAAGGTGTGGTGCGTATCTTTCGCACCCTCCGATGCGCCTTTGAGCCCGGTAATCGTCTTGGCAAAAACATTTTCACTAAAAGATTGCTTAATCGCTTTCCACGTCTCGCCCAAGCTTGCCCAATTCTTTTGCGCCGTATCGGCTGCGGCGCCCGTCGCTTTCAGCGCATCCCCGGCTTTCGCTAACGAAGGCGCAATGGCTTCAATGTTTTGCGCCGCTTTCTGTGTGTCAATCTTGCCAAACGTGGCTTCGCTTTGCGCGCCAAGCGCCGCCAATTGCGCCGAGACCTGATCGGCACCTTGCAGCGTTACTTTGAAAACAACTTCATTTTCAGCCATTACGGACCGCCCACTTTCCACGTGATCGCGTATCGCTCGGCAAGCTTGTTACAAATTTCGCGACAAATGCCCCATAGATTCCACCGCTTCGGAATCGTCACCTGCTCCTTGCCAAAATATTTCGGCATCTTGTCATCGATCGAAATCAGAATCGGCGGCGGTCCCTTCCTGCGATTGACCCTAACCATCCGACCCGGATACTCTTTCGCCTTGATGTTCTTTGCCTCAAAAGCAAACTCAAACGGTATCCATAATAACGGCTTACCAAAGATCGTCGCCCCATAAGCATGCGGCCGAATCTTCTGCCCCATTGAATGCGTTACCGTAATGATCGCATCATCACCGTGCGGCACCACTTGAGCCACCAAGCCCTCGATCCATTGGCCGTGAAACTTGCCACTGCTGGCGATGTTACTGCGGCACTGCTCTTGCATCTGTGCGGCTGCCCACGTCGCCGTTTCAAATAGCGCCGTCTTGGCCGTTGCCGCCATGCGGTCACACTCTACGGCCATATTGCCGCTTACGCGCTCGACAGTAATCACTCCCATTCCGACCACTCGCGCATTGTCTTGTTAACTTCCCTCTCTTCACCTCGAGTGCCGAGCGCCGTCACCGATAATGCCGTTGCCGCATCGCGCCGTTGACGCATCGATGCTAGAAAAAAATAAGCAATGATCTGGCGCGGCGTGTAAGACCAGACTTCGCTATGACCCTGCGAAATCAAGAATTCGATGGCTTCGGCGAAGAGTTGACTTGTATTCTTGCCGTGACGCCCGCGCCCACGATCCGGTCGAATTGGTCGACGAAAGGGCCGAAGCCATTCGGCATCGTCAACTTCATAATCGCCACGAGCAAATCCATCTGCGCACCGAGCGGCAACCGATCAACCGACTCCTCGGTTTCATGATCGCCGATCTTTCCCACACCTGCCGCGATTATCGCCGCGATCGCATCAGGCGCCACTTCCCAAAGCGCCGCCGCATCAAATGTGCCCGTGGTCAACTTTTGCAAAGCAGGAAAGCGTTGCAAAAGCGAAACGATGCCCCGAGCCCCGATGCCAACAACCTCAACAGTCGCGCCATTGACGCTAACTGACTCCTGCAAGGGAGCAATATCAAGCAAAGAGACCATGCAAACCTCAAGCAATTACCGCCGTGGTTGCTGTACTATCAATCGTTACTTCGCCGAAGCCATTTGATCCTGTTACAGTACAAATTAGCGTCTTGCCAATATCACCCGTTACTGGCGTATAGGTCGCCCCGGTTGCCCCGACAATAGGAGTCGGAGTCGTGCCTTCCTGCCACTGATAGGTAAAATCAGGGTCACCCGTCCAAGCGCCTTCGTCAACTGTGAGAACCATGCCAACTTGCGCCGTGCCAATGATCGAAGGTGCCGTTTCATTTGTTGGCGCCGCCGTCACAAGAGTCATCGTGCCGAAAGAGCCATCAATTGCCGTAGCTTCGCCCGTCACCTCGATTTGCCCCCAAGTGTCGGCAATCAAATTCAAGGCTTTTGACGGGATGAATTCCACATTAACAAGATGCATTGACCAGCGCGGACCGATGTCGTTGTTGGCCGTAAACTTTAGCTCGGCCGTTACCGCATCTTGCGACATAACATTGACCACGGGATTTGTCGGATTCGTTTCGTCAATGTCACCCAATAGAGCAAGCGAAAGATTGCTTGCCGTCCACTCATCCATAATAATGCGCACGGTCGCCGACTTTTCAGTAACTACCGCTTTATCCTTGATCTTTATCCCCGCCATCGACGAATAATGATCAAGCTTGACAACCGTGCCAGTCAACTCAAACGTTGGCACGTTGCCAAGAAATGCAAAAGCAGTATCGCCTTCCTTTTTGATGGAAAGCCTGCCTTTGCCTACATAATAGTTTTCCACATCTGGAGTCGAAATTCCAGCGACCATTTCCGTTCTCCTTTGGTACCTTATAATTCCATCGGCCGCAAAACGTAAACAAACGTCACGCTTATAGACATCTGCCCGATTAGTTCCCGGCCGCGTCCTAGATCGGTCTGGCAACCATCATAACGAATATCGCCAGATTCCCCGGTCAATTGTTGCAACTGTTGATCAAGCAGCACCGCCTTAAGCAAAGCCACTCGCAACACGTTCAAACCCGGCCCCAAATCATCGGGCTCGAGCGTCGCCAGTGTAATGTAAATCTCTGGCGTTAACCGAACACGGTTAGGTGCATACGCTGGCCTTGCCCGATTAAAAGGGGTATCTTCCGGCCGTTCATCCGCATCCATCAACTGAATTGCTGGCCTCTTGTCCGACTCCAAACTGCCACGGTTGCGCACAACCTGCTCAACCCCCGTTATCGTTTGGAGCACGGTAAAGAGCCGTTCAATGATCTGCTCGCGCCGATCCATTACGGCCCCTCAAGCAACAATTCATAATATACGGTTGTCGCCGCTGGGCGCCTTGGATAAACCGTGCGCAAGCTTCGCTTTTGCCCACTCGGCATCGTGATAATATCGTAGCTGCTCGGCACAAACGACAACCCCGTTACCGACATATAGCAACGCTCGGTATCGGTTAACTCGAGCGTTCCGTTGCGCTCGCGTTGCGATGGCGTAGTTGATACAATCAAGCACGGATATTGCTTGCCGTTGTGCAAGATGCTGCCATAAGCGCCGAAACGCTTAATCAGCCTATCCGATACTTCGATTGCACCGCGATAATTGAACGACTCGAGAGGCCCGTTACCCATTGTCACATCCGCATCAAAACGTTGCTGCTCTTGAGAACAGGGCGCAAAATTTCATCGATCGCTGGCACCTGCGGGCTTCGCGTGCCGTAGGTAGGCGATTCATAAGTAACCGACAGCGGGCTAATCGTTTCAGTGCGTACCGTGCGCCACGTCTCAAGATCGGGAAACAAGTACCCGGGATTCTTCAACTCGCGTTGCGCCGCTTCCGCCGTCGCCGAAAGCACTTCGTTTGGCACCGTAGTCGGATCAATCGGGTAACCATCGCTATCGTAAGCATTGGTGCGAGGCCACGGCAAAGGCTGCGTTGCACGATCGGCCGCCTTAACGCCACGCCAGCGACCATCAAAACGCCCGACAATATAAGCCGTGCCGCGCCTAAGCGCGGTTGACACCTGCTGCAACGAATAGCCCGAAACACCGATACCACGATTGAGGCAATAAGTTAGAAAGTCGGCAACATCCAAAAAGCTATCGACTCCAACCGTAACATCAGCATCGCTTAAATCACCGTCTTGAAACGCATAAAGCGAATAGATGTTTTGCAAGCTTGTCGGCGCCGTGCAGTCAATTCGATACCGCACACCGGGCTGCAAGTTGCTAATGCGCTGTGTCGCAAAATTCGGCCCGACATCCGGCGCCGCAGCATCAAGCACCGTCGCGACGTTCGGATCATCACCAAATACAACACTCGCAAGAAAATTCGCGCCCGCAAGCGTTTCGGTGCTCCCTAGATCGGTAAACGTAAAGGTGATTAACGCCGTCTCGCTTAGCGCAAGCGGCGGAAAATCTTGGCCCGCATACGGCATAAAGACGCCTCATCGTTTCCGCTGATCTGTCACCGTAAACGGATAGCGAGTCGTTTGTTGCGTTACATTGAAGCCGCGACCAGCCCCGGCAACCTCAAAGCCGCGCGACACTTGCTGTGTCACAGTATAGAAAGGATTAAACCCGCGCGAGACATAGCCGACAACATCACCGCTACCCGCATGCAGATTGCCAGACCCAACCGTTAACGACGCACCACGACCAAAGACCGTTGCAACACCATCGGCCAACGCGGCACTAATCTCAAGTACCGAATCGAGCCCATATGCAACCGACAAACTATCAACCAGCGCACCCGCGCCGATCGTTTCAGAAAGACCGAAGCCCGTAACGCTCGAGCCCGCAGACACCAGCGCCCCGGTACCAACTAAAGGCACCAACAAAATACCCGCACCAGCGAGCCCCACAGCGCCATCAACCAGTGCGCCAGCGCCGATCGAAAATGAAAGCCCGCTCCCGCTTACCGTTGCGAAGCTATCGCTAAGAATGCCACCGGGCGGATCGGCAAAAATCTGCCCAACACCGTTAATTACGGCAGCATCATCAATCAGCGCCCCGCTGCCCAAAAGACTAAGAAACCCGACCCCCACCACAAAGGATGCAGTATCATTATCAATGCCCCGACCCGTCGAAATAATATTTGCACTGCCAACAACAATCGAAGCCGCATCAACCAGCGCCCCGGTTGCGAGCCAATAAACCTGCCCAATATCGGAAAGAACAACAGCGCTGTTTAACAGCGAGCCGCTACCTTGATCATCCGTAGAAAGAACAAGCCCGGCACCGCTTGCCGTCGAAATTCCATCAACCAGAACACCAGCGCCCGGAATTACAATTGCGCCAATACCCGATAAAACAGTCAATGCATCGACAAGCACACCAGCGCCAAGGCTAGTTCCTGCACCAGCACCAGAAACCACGCTTTCGCCATCGGCCAACACGCCGATGCCAGCAAAAAACACAAACCCGCTTCCGCCAACCGCAGCCCCACCGTCTGCAAGGGCGCCAACTGCAAAATCACTTATTTTAGCAATACCGCTAACACTGGCAGCATCGTCAACTAGCGCACCACCGCCACCATCAGCCGAAAGCACGAAACCGATGCCGCTCGCAGTACTCGCGTCATCGACCAGCGCACCCGTTCCGGTCCAGACCGTTGCCGCGACGTTGCCGGTGCCGACGACGATAGACGCGCCGTCAACCAGTACACCAGACGCGGACCACGATAGCACCGCAACGCCGGAAACCGACGCGGCATCGTCAACCAGAGCACCCGAGCCGGTGTCTTCGCTCTGACCGACGCCGCTGACGACAACAGCGCCGTCCGCGAGCGCCCCGGTCCCGGTCGAGATGTCAGAGCCAACGCCAGCGACGATGGCCGCGTCATCAACCAGCGCGCCAGCTCCCGTGAAAACAGCAAGCACGGACCCGACGCCGCTGACCCCTGCTGCGCCGTCGACGAGGACTCCGGTCCCGGTCGAGATCGAGAGACCAGAGCCACTGACAGTCGCGGCGCCATCAATCAAAACGCCAGCAGCACTCAGCGGCGCGAGAACCCCGAAGGTAAGATAGACTGATGAATGGTTCGCGCTAGTAATAGCCGGCGGGTTCGACGCGAGGCCGGTCCCGCTCGATACTCCCCACTCGCCGTGCAATGAGAGATTTAAATTGGTTCCGCTGTTGGCGGTGGCCTGAAGCGTCGAGTTCCAGGCGCCCCCGGTTTTAGCGGGGGTGCTTGAGTCAGCCACAGCAGAGGCAAAGGCGCGCAATCGAAGCGCGCTTTCGTAAGGCACCACCGTGGTACAGTCGAGCGAGCCCGGCTGCGTTCCGGTATTGCCGCCGGTGTTGGTGGCGACCAGACTGATGGTGCCCTGCTTGCGAAAGCCCAAGACCTCGATGATCGACGAATTGTGCTGAGAGTTAGCAGTGAAGTGAGCAGTGACCGTCGAACTGCCGGTGAGGTCGGTCGTGACGTTCGAGTACCAAGCCGAAACGCAAGCCCCGTTCGGCCAACTCGACGGGTTGTACGACCACTCCTTCGCCTTGACCCAGGTGTTGCCCGACGAGTCGGTGACCGAGGTGACAATGCCTTCATCGACGTTGTTAGCGGTCGCTTGCTGCGCCACGAAGGTAACTGCAAGGTCGCCAGCCCTAATGAACACATTGACGGGCGAATTGTTCGCGCCAGCACTAACGGAAGTCTGCGAGGTCGTCGTTGAAAAGCCAGAGCCCCAGTACGCGTTAAACGTGCTGGCAAAATTCTGCCCGATCAAACTGCCGCGAATGAACGGCGTCGCGCGGAACGCCGCGTAATAGTTCATCCACGGCGCGGTCGGCGGGCTCGCAAAAGTCGGATGCGACGACAGCGACGAGGTCGTGACGCCGAGGCTATACTCGCCGGCGGCGGCCTGCGTGC
>Ga0126383_10000415_pt1 | contig 23317 bp, 22 predicted proteins | sample PanSoiMetPlot_35_FD_96882 | JGI IMG/M metagenome (GOLD analysis project Ga0126383, IMG submission 96882) | Tropical forest soil microbial communities from Panama - MetaG Plot_35 | ecosystem: Environmental > Terrestrial > Soil > Tropical forest > Bulk soil | place: Panama | collected 2016-02-17
AGCAATGAGACGAGAGCGCGACGGAACATGAGATTCAGTGTAACGGGTGCGGGGGACATCCGAGAACAGGGCGAGGTAGCATTTACCCGGTCACGACTCAGCACTCGGGGAACGGCCGCTGCGCGGCTGGGCAAGTGAGGACACCTGCCCTACGCGGGCGAGGTGCAGGGGAGATGCGGATCCCTAGCTTCGCTCGGGATGACAATTGACTCCATCTTCCAGTCGGGTTGCAAAATGGTGGCGGAGTCAAGTGACGCCGCGACTCTTTTTGCGGGCGGATTAGCGGCAAACGCTCTCGAACCAGCCCGACTACTGGACCAAGTCTTATCCCACGCTGCGCTGCGCCAGTGTCTGACCGAGCCCGGCATGGACTTTGACATCGGTGCGCCGGAGAAGTTCGATCCCCTTGCGCGAGCAAGTGGCCACGGCGTGGATCGGGATTTCCTTCTAACGTCGAAAGCACTCAAGATCAACATAACAAAAAGGCTTGTTTCGTAGGGGCCAGTGCAAGAACGGAGTGCGAAGCCGCGCTGGAAACCGAAGTGTCGCCAGTAGAATCAGAAACTCGAAAAAATGCCGCGGGTTGTCGAAAACGGCTTGGACGGTTCGACGCGTTGATAGAAGGGGTACGGACGAAGTCCAACCCGAGATCAGGAACAGGAGAAAAATCATGAGAATCATGGTCATTGTGAAGGCGAACAAGGATTCAGAAGCGGGGATTCTCCCCAGCAAAGAGATGCTCACAGCAATGGGGAAGTTCAACGAAGAGCTGGTGAAGGCAGGGGTCATGCTGGCGGGCGACGGGCTCGAGGCGAGCTCGAAAGGGAAGCGGGTGAAGTTTTCGGGAAAGAACCGGGCGGTCATTGATGGGCCGTTTGCTGAGACCAAGGAATTGATTGCCGGGTACTGGCTGTGGCAGGTGCGGTCGATGGAAGAAGCGGTGGAGTGGCTGAAGCGGGCGCCCTTCGACGGGGGAGAGGAGGTCGAAATCCGGCGGGTGTTTGAGGCAGCCGACTTTGGCGAGAACCTGACGCCGGAGCTGAAGGAGCAGGAGGAACGGCTGCGCAAGAAAGTGGCGGGAACGAAATAAGTTCAGGACGGTTCGTGTCGAATCCGGGTCTTGCGGCTCGACGTCATCATAGAACGCGGTTCCAACCTCGAGTTCATAAAATAAGGAGACGGCAATGCGATTTCTCAGTATGTACAAGTCGGTGGAACGGAATACTCCTCCTACGCAGGAGGAGATGGTGGCGATGGGGAAGCTGATAGAAGAGGGCATGAAGGCGGGCTGGCTATTGTCGACGGAGGGTTGCCTGCCCTCGTCGCTGGGAGCGCGGGTGCGGCGCATGGGCGGCAAGTTGAGTGTGACGGACGGACCGTTCACGGAGGCCAAGGAGGTGGTGGGCGGGTTCGCCATCCTGCAAGCGAAGTCGAAGGAAGAGGCGATCGATCTGCTGCGGAAGTTCCTGATGGCGGTGGGTGACGGGGAGTGCGAGTTGCGGCAGCTGTACGAGGAGAAAGCCGACTCGTCACGGGGAGAGCGGTCCGAGGTTGCGTAGATGGACTGGACATGGTGTGATCGGTAGCTGTGTCTACCGACATCCATCGCACCATCGCTGCCATCTGGCGGATGGAGTCTGCGCGGATCATTGCGGGCCTGACCCGCATCGTGCGCGACGTGGGGATCGCGGAAGATCTGGCTCAGGATGCGCTCTTGGCCGCCCTTCACCAATGGCCGCAGTCGGGCGTTCCGGAGAACCCGGGCGCCTGGGTGATGGCCGCAAGCAAGAACCGGGCGATTGACCTGCTGCGGCGGAGGGCGCTGCTGGAGCGCAAGCACGAAGAGTTGGGCCGGGATCTGGAGCGGCAGCAGGCGAAAGCGGTTGCGGAGATGGAAGCGGCGGCGGAGGACGAAGTGGGAGACGACCTGCTGCGGCTGGTGCTGATCACCTGCCATCCGATTCTTTCCACCGAGTCGCGAGTCGCGCTCACCTTGCGTTTGCTGGGCGGGCTCACCACGAGCGAAATTGCGCGCGCTTTTCTGTCGCCGGAAGCCACCATCAGTCAGCGGATCGTGCGGGCCAAGAGAACGCTGTCCGAGGCGCAGGTTGCTTTCGAAGTGCCGCGCGGAACGGAGTTGCGCTCGCGGCTGGCGTCCGTGCTGCAGGTCATTTATCTCATCTTCAACGAAGGCTACACGGCCAGCGCGGGCGAGGACTGGATGCGGCCGGTGCTCTGTGAAGAAGCGCTGCGGCTGGGGAGGATTCTGGCGGGGCTGGCGCCGCGGGAGCCGGAAGTGCACGGGCTGGTGGCGCTGATGGAGATACAAGCGTCACGACTGCGGGCGCGGGTGAACGCGGCGGGACAGCCGGTCCTGTTACTCGAACAGGACCGCGCGCAGTGGGACCATCTGCTGATTGGGCGGGGGTTGGCGGCGCTGGAGCGCGCCGAGCAGCAAGGCGGGCGCCGTGGTCCCTACACGCTGCAGGCGGCGATAGCGGCGTGTCATGCGCGGGCGCTAACGGCGGACCGGACGGATTGGCCGCGAATTGCCTCTCTCTATGAGACGCTCGCCCGGGTAACGCCTTCTCCCATCGTGGAGCTAAACCGGGCGGTGGCGGTTTCGATGGCGCGCGGTGCCGAGGAAGGGCTGGAGCTGGTGGACCGGCTGACCTCGGAGCCGGCGCTGAAGAACTACCATCTTCTTCCCAGCGTGCGCGGCGATCTGCTCGAGAAACTGGGGCGGAGGGAGGAGGCCCGGGCGGAATTCGAGCGGGCCGCGGCCATGGCGCAGAATGCCCGGGAACGCAAGCTGCTGCTCGACCGGGCTGAGGGCCTCGAGTGACGCGGTGAGTGCCCGGCTAGCTGGCGATCTCCGCCACAGGGACGGCGGCGGGCTGAATGTTGTGATTCATGCGGAACAGATTCGTGGGATCGTACTTGTTCTTCAGACCGACGAGGCGGTCGTAGTTCGGACCGTAGGCCGCCCGCGCAAATGCATCTCCTTCGTCGGAGACGTAGTTGACGTAAGATCCGGCGGCTAGATAGGGGCGCAGGGCCTCCCAACACTGCCGCGTCCAGGCGATGTTCTTGTCGGAATCGGCGGGATTCTCCCAGGTTGACCAGAGGATGAGATTGTAGTCGTGGTTGCGATGGGGGAAAGCAGTGTCGCCGACTCCCACGCGGCGGACGGCGCCATGCCAGTGCTCGAAGAACGGAGCGAAAGATGTGGGCGACGGACTCTTGCCCGCGAATTCCGCCATGGCGTCGATGGCATCATCGCTCAGAGCGCTCAGGAAGTTGGATTTCACGTAGGTATGGCGGCCATTGGGAAAGAACGGTTCGAACAGGCTCTGGATTTCGACGTAAGTCATCTTCTGAATCATGTCGGCGATCGGCGGCCCGAAAGCCCGCAAGGGCTTCAGCAACTTCTCGCCCTCTGCGAGAGAGGCGCCGGAATAGCAAGCGGCAACACCGAAGACCTGGGTGCCATCGGGCAGCGTGAATGCTCCGCCCTGGATGACGAGTTCGTCGGGAATCGTCTCATCAAATTCCTGGCAAAACCGCAATACTTCTTTGGTCCTGGCCACGGGATAAAAAACGGCGCCAGCCAATACCGGTCCCACCTCGTGCAGGCGGTATTCGAGCGATGTCACGACGCCGAGATTTCCGCTGCTCCCGCGCACGCCCCAGAAGAGATCCGGGTTTTCTGACGCATTGGCGGTGAGCAACTGGCCATCCGCGGTTACGATATCCACGCCGATCAGGTTGTCAAGGGCGAGGCCATACTTGCCCATGAGGTTGCCGAATCCGCCTCCCAGCGTGAGTCCCGAGATGCCAGTGCCGGGGACCACACCCAGCGTTGTGGCCAGGCCGAACGCTTGCGTCTCGCGATCAAATTCCCCCAGCTTGAGGCCGGCCTCGGCCCGCACCGTGCGCCTGACCGGGTCTACACGGATGCCCTTCATCGCCGAAAGATCGATCATCAGACCGTCGTCGCAGACAGACTTTCCTGCGACGCTGTGACCTCCGCCGCGCACCGAGAGGAGGACATCGTGTTCGCCAGCGAACCGGACACAGGTGATCACGTCGGCCGGGCCGGCACAGCGCGCGATCACGGCAGGCCGGCGGTTAATCATGGCGTTGGGGATGGTGCGGGCCGCGTCGTAACCTGGGTCACCCGGACAAAACGACGGCCCACGAAGCGAGGATCTGAAGTTGTTGAGGGCGGTTCGAGGAATCATTCCAGTCCTTCGAAACGGGAGTTTGAACGGAGCCGTTGGGCGGTGGGGGGAGACGCGACGTACCATACGCCCCAAGAAGCATTCTTGCAAGGGCTTAAATACGGTCGCTGGTTTTCTTGACATCCCATTCCCTGCACGCAACAATAAATTCCTGCCTCAGTCCTTGGGCACATCACTCCAGCTAGATCAGGGATTTCCCGCAGCTTGCGCGGGAAGCGCGGAGTTCTGTGCGACGAGAGGGGTTCTCGAGGGGGAGCCTGACTTGAAGAAGTGGGTCTGCATGCTGGCCGTAGTCCTGCTTGGCGCGGGCGCGACTTTTCTGGTTTCCTGCCAGCGGGCGCGGGGCGAGGGGCAGAGCCGGAAGAAGCTGATCGTGCTCGGCGTCGACGGCATGGACCCGCAGCTTCTCGAGAAGTTCATGGCCGACGGCAAAATGCCGAACTTCGCGAAGCTGGCGGGGGAAGGGTCGTTCAAGAAGCTCACGACCAGCATTCCTCCCCAGAGTCCGGTGGCATGGTCGAATGTGATCACCGGGATGAATGCCGGCGGGCACGGCATTTTTGATTTTATCCATCGTGATCCCGGGACCATGGAGCTGTATTTCTCGGCCTCGCGCGTCGAAGCACCCAAACATTCGCTCCATATTGGAAACTGGGTGATTCCGCTGGGCAGCGGCACTGCAGAGCAGTTGCGGCAAGGAAAAGCGTTTTGGCAGTTCCTGGACGATCACCACATTCCGAACTCCGTCTATCGCATGCCGTCGAATTTTCCTCCGGTGCCGGCCAAGGGAGACACGCTTTCGGGCATGGGTACGCCCGATCTGCGCGGGACCTACGGCACCTTTACTTATTACACCGACGATCCCATGGCGGTGGCAGGGGCGGAGGAAGGCGGGCAGGTCGTTCCCGTGCAGGTGGTGAATTCGCAGGTTACGTCGCAGCTGATCGGGCCGGACAACACCTTCCGCAAGGGATCTCCGCCCGCCACGGAGAATTTCACGGTGTCGGTCGATCCGCTGGAGGCAGTGGCGCGGATCGCATTTCAGGACCAGCAATTCGTATTGCGCGAGGGCGAGTGGAGCGGATGGGTTCCGGTGGAGTTTCAGCTGATTCCGTTTTTTGGCAACGTGCGCGGCATTTGCCGGTTTTACCTCAAACAGGCGCATCCGCGGTTCGAGTTGTACGTTTCGCCCATCAATATTGATCCGGCGAATCCGGCGCTGCCGATTTCGACGCCGTCGAGTTACTCGCGAGACCTGGCCGAGCAGGTAGGCGAGTTTCATACCCAGGGGATCGCCGAGGACACGAAGGCGCTGTCCGATGGAGTGCTCGATGATAAGGAGTTTCTCGAGCAGTCGCACACCGTGCTGGCGGAGCATCGGCGGGTGTTTGATCTGGAGTTCCCCAGGTTCAAGAGCGGTCTGTTCTTCTTTTATTTTTCCAGTCTTGACCTGAACGCGCACATGCAGTGGCGGCACACCGATCCGGAGAATCCCACGTACGACCGGGCGCTGGCGGCGCAGTATGGGAACGCGCTCGAGGAGTTTTACCAGCAGATCGACCAGGTGCTGGGGGAGGTTCTGCCCCGGCTGGATTCCGAGACGACGTTGATTGTGCTATCCGATCATGGGTTTGCGCCGTTCCGGAAATCGTTCAACCTGAATACCTGGCTCTTCGAGAATGGATACATCGCCCTGAAGGGCGATTCGGCGGCCGCCCCGGCCGCCGCCACACAACCTCAAGACGAGAACACGCCCTTTGTGAATGTCGACTGGAGCAGGACGCGGGCATATGGGATCGGACTGAACGGGCTGTACGTGAATGTTCGCGGACGGGAGCGCGAGGGGATCGTCGACCCGGCGGATACGGACACGCTGCTGCGCGAGATTCGCGGGAAGCTTTTGGCGGTGAGGGATCCGAAGAACAGTCAGCCGGTGATCACCCGGGTGGATCTGGCAAGCGAGGCGTATCAGGGGCCGTACGCGCGAACGGGGCCGGATGCGCTGGTAGGGTACAACCGCGGCTATCGCGCGGGATGGAAGACGATTCTGGGTGCGTTTCCCGCCGATGTGCTCGAAGATAACATGAATCCGTGGAGTGGGGATCATTGTATGGATTACACGCTGGTGCCCGGCGTGTTGCTGAGCAATCGCAAGATAGTGCTGGAAAACCCCGCGCTGACCGACATTGCGCCGACCATTCTCGCGGAGTTTGGGATCGCGAAGGGCAGGGGTATGATGGGGCAGTCGGTGTTCGGGTCAGAATAGCCTGGAGAAGGGCGCTTGCCTCCCCCGCCAAAGCGCCGATGGTTGGCGGGCCTGGTGCCATGACTGAAGTCGTGCGCTTCCCGGAGCGGCGGCCGATGGCTTCGAGCGAAATCCTTCGCTTTGCCAACGATGGCGTCGGAAAAAAGGAGATACGGATGTTCGGTTCTCACAAGGTGAAGATCGAAGGCGAGCTGCTGGAGAAGGCGCAGAAGTGCGCTGAGGCGGCGGGGTACGAGTCGGTGGACGAGTTTGTGACTCACATGCTGGAGAAAGAAGTGAAAAAGATTCTGGGCTCCGACGGCGGCCACGCGCCTTCGGCCGAGACGGTGAAGAAGCGGCTGCAGGGATTGGGGTACATCGAGTAAGTTCGTCCGCGCATGGGATCTCCTCTCAACTTTCTGGCCGCGGCGCTGTGGGGAATCAACAGCCCTCTGATTCTGGTCATTCTGATTTCGGTGGTCGTTGGCCTGATCATGGTCGTGCTGTTCGGATACACCTCCGACCAGAAGAAGATTCATGTGGCAAAAGATCAGTTGAAGGCCCACTTGCTGGCGGTGCGGCTTTACCAGGATCAGTTGCCGGTGGTGATGAAGACGTACGCGCGGATCCTGCTGGGAACGGGGCGCTACATCCGCCTGGCGTTCATGCCGCTGCTGTATGTGATCATTCCCATTACGCTGCTGATTGTGCAGCTGGACCGGTACCTGGGAGCGATGCCGATTGAGCCTCGGCAGCCCTTCCTGGTGTCGGTGAAGAGCGCGCCCGAGGCGCTGAACCAGGTCAAGCTGGAGCTCCCGGAGGAGCTGAGCTTTTCCGCCCCCGCGGTGCATATTCCGGCGGAAAACCGGGTGGTGTGGCGGGTGGTAGCGGCGAAGAACGGGACGTACAATATCAATGTTGGTGCGGGCGGGCAGACTTTCAGCAAGCAGATTGTCGTCTCGCCGGACGTGGAACGGCTTTCCCCGGTGCGCTTGCGCGATCATCTGCTCGACCGGTGGTTGACTTCCGGGGAGTCGGCGCTGCCGGCGGCGAGCCCGGTGGAGTCGATTGATGTCAGCTACGCGCCGCGTGACATTCGCTTCGCGTGGATAGACTGGAACTGGATTGTGCTGTTCTTCGTGCTGTCGATGATTGCGGGGTTCATCTTCAAAGAGCTGTTGGGGATTGAGATATGAAGTGGGGCGAGGGCTTCGGCCGCCGTCGGCGGCGCAGGGACAAGGGCGCCCGTGCCATGTGGGTGCTGCTGGTTCTCATCGTTCTGTTTCACCCCCTTGGGAGCCATGCCTATGCCGGGCCGGGCGCCGGGTTTGCGGTGCTTTCTTCGTTCTGGACGCTGTTCGTCGCCTTTCTCTATTCCCTCTATGCGCTGTTCACCTGGCCCTTCCGCCACGTGATGCGGTTGTTGCGGCGGAGAAACGCTTACGGCAAGGCGAAATTCAAGCGCGCGGTGATTCTGGGTTTTGATGGAATGGACCCGGAGCTGGCGGATCGCTTTATGAACGAGGGCCGGCTCCCGAACCTGGCCAGGCTGCGCGAAAAGGGCACCTTCAACAAGCTGCGCACGACTTTCCCGGCGATCTCTCCGGTCGCCTGGTCAACCTTCATGACCGGGGTAAATCCGGGGAAGCACAACATATACGATTTTCTCGCCTGCGATAAAGACAGTTACCTGCCGTTTCTTTCTTCGGCCGAGATCAAGGGCCCCAAGCGGCAGTGGAAGATCGGGAAATACACCATTCCGCTGGGCAAGACTTCGATCAAGGGCATGCGGAAGGGAACTCCGTTCTGGCATTGGCTGGGGGACGCGGGCATCTTCTGTTCTGTCATTCGCGTGCCGGTGACGTTTCCTCCCGAGAAATTTCCCGGCGTGCTGCTGTCGGGCATGTGCGTGCCCGACCTCAAAGGCAGCCAGGGCACCTTTTGTTTCTGCACGACGCGCATGTCCAGCGACAAATTTCGCGAGGGCGGGGTGCGCATCCCTGTCGAGCGCGACGGAGCGGTGTGCCGGTCGTATGTACCAGGGCCGGAGGATCCGCTGGGGACGGGGAAAGAGCTGCGGGTGAAGTTTGAAGTGCGTGCCAACGGGAAGGCGGCGAAGTTCGAAGTGGAAGGACAGAAGTTCGAGTTGCAGGTGGGCGAATACTCGGAGTGGATTCCGGTGAAGTTCCGCGCTGGACTGGGCACGGGAGCGCACGGCATCTGCCGCTTCTTCCTCAAAGAAATTTCGCCCGAGGTTGAGGTTTATGTGACGCCGGTGAACATCGATCCCGCACAGCCGGACCTGCCGATATCGCACCCGGTGACTTACTCCATTTATCTGGCGAAGTTGTTTGGTCCGTACGCGACGCTTGGCCTGGCGGAAGACACCTGGGCGCTGAACGAGCATGTGCTCGATGATGATGCGTTTCTGGCGCAAGCCTACGGTAACCACGCAGACCGGGAGCGCATGCTGTTCGACGCGCTGGAGAAGACCAGGCAGGGCCTGTGCGCGTGCGTGTTCGATACCACCGACCGTGTGCAGCACATGTTCTGGCGATATCTGGAAGACGACCACCCGGCGGCTCGCGAGGTGCCCCGCGAGCGGCGGCCGCAGATTATTCAGGAACTGTACGAGAAGATGGACCGGCTGATTGGCCGGGTGATGGAGCAGATTGATGACAAGACGCTGCTGCTGATCTTGTCCGATCACGGCTTCAAGTCGTTTGCGCGTTGCATGAATTTGAACGCCTGGCTGCATCAGAACGGGTACCTGGCGCTCAAGGACGGCAAGACCGAGAGCGGCGACTGGTTCCAGGATGTGGACTGGTCGCGCACCCGGGCTTACACCATGGGGTTGAACGGACTTTATCTGAACATCAAGGGACGGGAGCGCGAGGGAATCGTCGAGCCCGCCGAGGCTGAGAAGTTAAGGCATGAGCTGCGCGAGAAGCTGAATGGGCTGGTGGATCCGGCGTTAGGCAAAGTGGGGATCAGCGGCGTCTTCGATTGCGATGCGGTCTATGCCGGGCCGTACGTGGACAACGCTCCGGATTTGATTGTTGGCTATGCCGACGGGTACCGGGCGTCGTGGGATTCGGTGATGGGCAAGGTCACCCGCGAGATTTTTGAAGATAATCTAAAGGCCTGGAGCGGGGATCACTGCATCGATCCGCGGCTGGTGCCGGGTGTGCTGTTCTCCAATCAGAGGATTGCGACCGAGAAGCTGGCGATTGTGGACGTGGCGCCGACGGTATTGAAGTTGTTTGGAGTGGGGTTACCGGGGCATTTCGATGGGAAGGCATGGAGCCTGGCGGAGAGTGCCTAGCCCCATCTTGCCGCGTGGGGTTGTGGTGAGCTACTCGCTGTGGGCCATTCCCGCGAGTTCAGCTTCATGAAAGACCGGGTAGAAAAGAAGATCCGGCGGCACGTTGGACTCTGCCAAACTGAGTCGTCTCAGTTCCTCCACCCGAGGCGGTTCAGCCTGAGTGATTGGTGGCAGTCGCCGTTCGCTGTTAAGATCCCCCCTTTCAATGGCTTCCCCGCCCGTCTCCTGAAGCTAACTGGCGCTTCCTGGACCCTTCCTTTATCATCTAAAGATCCCACTGGGTCTGACCGGAGAAGAGCGCAGAAGCGATGGGTGTTCCTATTTCACAGATGTGGACGGTGGCTTCCTACGTCCTCGGCCAGAGGCTGAAAGGACGGAAGCAGTATCCCGTCGTGCTGATGCTGGAGCCCTTGATGCGCTGCAACCTGGCGTGCGCGGGCTGCGGGAAGATTCAGTATCCCGGCCACGTCCTGAAGACCGACCTGACGCCGGAGCAATGCTTCCGCGCGGTGGACGAGTGCGGCGCGCCCATGGTTTCGATCCCGGGCGGCGAGCCGCTCATGCATCCGCAGATCGCCGAGATTGTGGAAGGCATCCTGGGGCGCAAGAAGTACGTCTACCTGTGTACGAACGGCCTCCTGCTGAAAGAGAAGATCGATCAGTTCAAGCCCAGCAAGTATTTTTCGTTCGTAGTTCACATGGACGGGCTTCGTGAACATCACGACTTCGCCGTGTGCCGCGAGGGCACGTACGATATTGCGGTCGACGGAATCAGGGAAGCGTTGCGGCGCGGCTTCCGCGTGACCACCAACACCACTCTGTTCGACGGCGCCGAGCCCGAGAGCGTGCGGCAATTCTTCAGCGAGATGATGGACCTGGGCGTCGAGGGCATGATGCTCTCGCCGGGGTACACCTACGACAAGGCTCCCGACCAGGAGCACTTCCTCAGCAAAAAAAAGACGCGGCGTCTTTTCCGCGAGATCCTCAGCAATCGCGAGGACAAGTGGCGCTTCAACATGAGCCCGCTGTTCCTCGAATACCTCATGGGACGCCGCGAGTACAGGTGCACGCCCTGGGGAATGCCGACCTACAACATTTTCGGCTGGCAGAAGCCCTGCTACCTGCTGCAGGACGGATACGCCGATACGTTTGAAGAACTGCTTCGCGAGACCGAGTGGGAGCACTACGGCACTGAGAGCGGGAATCCCCGGTGCGCGAATTGCATGGTGCACAGCGGCTACGAGGCCAGCGCGGTGAACGACACTTTCGGGTCGCTGAGCGGATTCCTGGCCACGGTGCGGGCAACCCTGTTCAACAAATACAAGGATCCCGACGCCACCGGCAGCGCCCCGCCAACTCCCAGCCGCAGTGGCCCGCTGGTGCAGATCACGACCTCTCCAAAAGCCTGATGTCGAGCTTACCTATGCCAACTACACCAGAACCGGGGGATGAGACTCTCGGTTTTGCGCACGAGAATCTCGAAGGATGGGTGCCGGCCCTGGCGAGCGAGGCGGAGATTCGGGAAGCGCTGGAGAAGGCGTTTGACTATCGCGGGGACCTGACCATCACCTTGAAAAATGGGCAGAGGGTGGAAGGCTATGTGTTCGACCGGCGCTCGAACGGCGCCTCTCTGGCGGAGTGCTACGTGCGGGTGATGCCGAAGAACCGGGGAGAAAGAATCAAGATTGCTTACTCCGAGATTGCCGGTCTGGCGTTCACCGGGAAAGACACGGCGGCGGGCAAGAGTTTCGAGGCCTGGGTGAAGAAGTACAACGCCAAAAAATCTGCGGGCGAAAAGAACATCGGGATTGAGCCGGAGCCGCTCGATTAGCATAGAACTCGAGATCCCTCGCTGCGCGCGGGATGACAGGGCGAGGTTCGGTGCGAGCGTTGACGTTCAGTTGTAAGCCTTAGAATTTTGTCGGTCCGTATCCAATCCGAAAATCTTCGCGTGGTGATGGTGGCTCCGCGGAATCCGCTGAACCTGGGGGCTGCCGCTCGGGCAATGAGCAACTTCGGGTTCCTGCATCTTCGAGTGGTAAACCCCTATCACATTGCTTTTCGCGAGGCGCGTTCGGCCGTAGGCGCGTCGGCTGTGCTGATCAACGCCGAGGAGTACCGGAGTGTAGCCGAGGCGGTTGCCGACTGTGAACTGGTGGTGGGGACGACGGCGGTGGGGCATCGCGAGTTGCATCATCCTTTACACCGTCTGGAGGGCGGCGCGCGGCAGCTCCGGAGCGGATTGAAGGGCGGAAGAGTGGCGCTTCTGTTCGGCACCGAGAAGTTCGGCCTCTCGAATCAGGACATGAGCCACTGCCACTGGCTGATTCGAATTGCCACCCGAGAAGCGCACATCTCGATGAACCTGGGGCAGGCGGTAGCGGTTTGCTTGTATGAACTGACGCGCGATCCCAAAGCCGGACCGCGAGTGGCGAAGACGAAAGCTGCGAGCGCCAGAGAAGTCGAGCGCATGACGGGCCTGCTGTTCGACGCCCTCCAACTGAGCGGGTACGTGAATCCCCGGGCGGTACCAGCGACCGAAGAGAAGTTACGGCGGCTGCTGCGCCGCATGAAACTCGAACCCAAGGATGCCCAGCTTTGGCAGGGGATGCTGCGTCAGGTGGTATGGAAGCTGCGCTCGGAAAAAACCTGAGGCTTTCCTCCGGGCTACGATCCGGGGTCGCGCCCTCCCGCCGGCTCTCGTGAATCTCGCCGTTATTACGCAGTCCTTGTCCGGGGTCTTCCGCGGAGGGTTGGACCGGCGAGGAGGCCCGTCCTCGAATGGGATTCCACCCTTATTTCAGGTTCCCGAACATGGGGTAGTGGCTGGCGGCACCCATGAGGAAGAGCAGGGGAATCGACAGGTAAGCGTTGGCGCGGGAAGTGAGGAAGACCATACGCGCCATGGCTTTCGATTCTTCGGGGATGGGTGTGCCTTTGGCGGCGTTGTCTCTGGTCCATTGAATGATGCGTTTCTGGATGCGCCAGATCACGCCCCACACGTTCAACATCATCACCCAGCCGATGCCTCCGCCGAGGCCAATAGCGAGCAGGCGATTGCTCTCCCAGCCGCGGTTGTTCCAGTCAAGAAACGCCCAGCAGGCGACAAGAACAATGAGCGTGTACGCAACCGCGAGCACCGGGCCCTGGTTGAGTATTCCCTTGCCCGGCTTGAGCAGGCCGTACATCAGCCCCCAGACCACCGTCCAGATCAGAAAGAAGCTGCCGAAGACACCGCCCGCGGAGGCTCCGGCAGTGCGAGCGTCAGACGCGACAATGTTGCCCCAGTAGGCCAGCCCGAACAGCACCGTGATCACCGCGGCCATGCGGAACCACCACAGGGCGCGCGACATGAGGGCGGGGAAGACCTTGCCCCTGGTGGCTGGGTCGAGCTCTTTCATGAGGGGGACACTGACGAGGTTGAAGAAGTAGAGCAGGCCGATCCAGGTGATGCCGGCGAGGAAATGAATCCAACGAAACACCATGAGCAGGTTAGTATTGCTGTCTTCGGGCAGGTGGGTATTGATTTCGGCAAACAGCGCCAGCGCAGCAGGAGCGGCCATGGCGATTCCTCCGCACACCTGGGGGATAAGCCGGAGGCGGTCCGGCAGAGTCAGGATTGTACATCAGCGCCGCCGGAGGTTGTCGGGGCACAGGGAGCGGCAGGGTGCACGGCCGGCAACAGGCGCCTCGAACCCAGACCAGCACTTGATAGGTTGAAAAGTGGAGCCTTAGGCCGTATTGTACGGAGGTACCTGCGACGCTTCTCGCGCCAGTAGCGGGATTTGCGCGAGAGGCGCTGGAGCTATCCCCCTCAGTTCATGACGTCTCAGGGGACAAGGCGTCAGAAACGGATTTTCAGCTTGCAATCGCGAAAGCCAGGAGATCGGCGATGGAAAATAAGCCGGCACAGAACATCCAGGATTCCTTCCTTAACACCGCCCGCAAAGAAAAGATCAATATCACGATTTACTTACTCAGCGGGGTGAAACTTACTGGCCGAATCCGTTCCTTCGATAAGTACTCGGTGGTGCTCGAGACCAATAACCAGGAGCAGCTCATCTTCAAGCACGCCATCTCGACGGTCGCGATGGGCCGGGTGGCGCATGTCCACGGCGAGAGACCCACACCGGTGCCGGCGGTGCCCGCCGGTCCGGAGCATGGTTCGGGATCCGCGTCCGGAACCGAAGGGTAAGGCGTTTCCGACTTGCGCAGTTCAGATTCAAGAATTTCCCGGAAGACAGGCAACGTAAACGGCTCCGCGGTATCGACCACGAGGGTTCCGCGGGAGCGCGTTTTCCTGGTGGGCATCGACTATCGCGTCCGTACCCGCGCGGGCAAGGGCGGCAAGCCCCGGGTGACCGCCGGGGCGCAGGCGGCTCGTGATACGGCTGTTTCGACTGCCTCCAAGGCTCCCGCGGTTCCCGAGTTCAGCGCAGAAGAATCGCTTGCAGAGCTGCGCGCGCTGGCGACCAGCGCGGGTGCGGAAATCGCCGGCGACTTTCTGCAGCATCGCGACCGCCCCGATCCGGCCACCCTGATCGGTCGCGGCAAGCTGGAAGAAATTGCCGGGGCCGCGGCTTCCGTATCGGCCGATCTGATTCTCTTCGATCACGACCTGACGGCGTCGCAGCAGCGCAACATCGAGCGGGTGGTCAACACCCGGGTGATTGACCGCACCCAGCTGATCCTTGACATATTCGCCCGGCACGCCCGCACCCGTGAAGGCCAGTTGCAGGTGGAGTTGGCGCAACTCGAGTACCTGCTGCCGCGGCTGGGCGGGCGGGGCATTGCCATGTCGCAGCTGGGCGGTGGCATCGGCACACGCGGCCCGGGCGAAACCCAGCTGGAAACCGATCGCCGGAAGATCTACCGGCGCATCCGGCATGTCAAAGAGCAGATTGAAAACGTGCGCCGGATTCGAAGGCAGCAGCGGCAACGGCGCGAGTCGGTACCGGTGGCCACCGTCGCGCTGGTGGGCTACACCAACGCAGGAAAATCGACGCTGTTTAACGCCATGACCAGGGCGGATGTGCTGGCCTCGGCGCGCATGTTTGCGACGCTCGATCCTACGATTCGCGCAGTGGCGTTGCCGTCAAAGAGGAAAGTGCTGCTGTCGGACACTGTTGGTTTTATTCGGAACCTTCCGCACACGCTGGTCACGGCGTTTCGCGCAACCCTCGAAGAGGTGCAGAGAGCGACGCTCATTCTGCAAGTGTCGGATGCCAGCAGTCCGCTCTCGGCGGAGCAGGACGCGCAGGTGGAGAAAGTGCTGAAGGAGCTGGAAGCCGACAAGAAGCCGCGCCTGCGGGTGATGAACAAGATTGACCTACTGGCGGCCGGGCAGCGGGATGGGTTGCGGGATGATCGCACGACGGTTCACGTCTCCGCGGCCAGGGGAATCGGCATCAGCACGCTGGTGGAACGAATCGACCACCTGCTCGAGGAGGATCGTCCCCGCCGGGTGCATCTCGAACTCCCGCAAAAGGAAGGGAAGACATTGGCCATGCTCGAAGCCAGATCGAGGATTTACGCCCGCGCCTATAAAGACGGGCTGGTGGAATTGGAGGTGGAGGCGCCGGAATCAGTGGTGCGGCGGGTGCGGGAGTGGGTGGTGGAGTAGGGCGATTCGGGCCGAGGCGGGTGCCGGGGATTTCACCATCGCCGCAAGCAGCCTTACGGCGTTCTCGATGCGTGTGCTGTCTCCCGTGGCGCAAAGATCCAGGAGCAAGCCCCGGGTGGCCGCCAGCAGCAGCGTGGCCTGCGCGGATCCCACCTCCGCTGTTACCCCCGCCTGCTCTGCCAGTTTCCTCCAATAGGCCAGGGGATCGGTGAGAACGCCGGGATAACGGCGCGGTTGGCGCAGCGCTAATGCATAGAGCTCAAAAATCAGGCGGGCTGCGGGCCGCGCACGCCGGGTGCTGAGCCGCTGCCAATACCACAACAGAAATTCAGCCAGGGTGCGTTTCTTGCCTCGCCCAAACCACGACCGGATCACCGCGTCCTCGCGCTCCCGCAGCCCCGCCAGCACTTCCCGCAAAAGCCCCTCCCGGGACCCGAAATGATAGAGCAGCATGCGGGCATTGGTGTCGAGCGCCCGGGCCAAGGGGCGAAGCGCCAACCCGGTGACCCCGTGGGAGAGGACGTAGTCGACCGCGCCCTGGCGCAGTCTGCGGCGAATTTCCGGGTTGGACGGCCTGGCCACTGTGTTCGGTTAATGTAACACATGTTACACTAATATGCAGGATCCGCCCCGGGTTTCCCGCAAGGGGCGGCCCAGAGAAGGGAGAGACGAATGATGCGTATGGGCGTACTGCTCGCGTTCCTCGGCATCTTCAGCGTGCCCGGCAAGGCACAATCGCAAACTCAGGAAGAAAGGAACAAGGCTGTTGCCCGCAGCTTCTTCGAGGAGGTCCTGGATCAGGGACATCTCGAAAAGTACGCCGACTCCCATGCCAGCGATTTTGTCGCTCACGCAGGGGATCATGACGCCGGCCTGATGGAGGACATGGCCGCAGCACGCGAGGAGCGCAAGGCTCTCCCGGATATGCACGTCACCGTCAACCAGGTTTTGGCGGAAGGTGACTCCGTCCTCGTCTACTGGAGGGCCTCGGGAACCAATACCGGTCAGGGAATGGGGTTCCCGGCGAGCGGCAAGCGCATTGCGGTCCCGGGCATGACAATTTTCCGCTTCCGGCAAGGGAAAATCAGCGAAGAGTGGAGTGTCTTCGATATGAGTTCCGCGATGCAGCAGGCGGGGCTGTGTTTGCCCAAATAGACCGCACAGAAATTAAATGGGCCGGCAACCAAGAAGCGGTGACTTTCCTTGGCTATCGGCCCATTCGATCCTGAATTGGATCGGAGGTGATACCTACATGCTAGTCCTGTTTCTCCAGATGTCAAGAATTCTTTCCTTTGATTGCTAAATATCTTGACAAAGCCGGGAAATCTGGTTCTCGTCCGGTGTCCGAGTTTCCGCCGCCAGCGTGCTCCGTCATTGACACCCTGCCCCTAGGATGTTAATTTTAAGGGTTTTAAGCCCTCTTTCGCGCAGGATCTTATCAATCCAGTATGGATGCAGTCATTGGAAAGCTAGGCGAATTACTGCTCGGGTCCGTGCCCACAGCGATCTTTTTGCTGGTGCTGTACGCGCTGTACACGGTACTGGTCCATCGGCCATTGACCCGGGTACTGGCCGAGCGCCGCAGCAAAACCGAGGGCGCCATCGAGAAGGCGCGGGCCGACGTGGCCATGGCCGAAGCGCGGACGGCGGAGTACGAACAGCGTCTTCGCGAGGCCCGGCTGGCAGTCTTCAAGGCCCAGGAGGCGCGGCGCCGGGCGGCGCTCGAGGCGCGGACAGCCGCGGTGGCTCAGGCCAGAACCCAGGCCCAGGCCGAGGTCGAAAAGGCGCGCGCGGCGATCGAAGAAGACAAGGAGAAAGCGAAAGTCACCTTGCAGGCCGAGGCCGGCAAAATGGCGGCAGAGATTATCCGCACGGTTCTGCGCCCGACCCCGGCGGCAGCAGGAGGACGAGGACAATGATGGCTGGCCGCGGCTTACACCTTGCCCTGCTTGCCGGTTTGCTGCTTGCGGCCGGCACCGTCCGTCCCATCCGGGCGCAGGCGGCAGAACCGGCTTCGGGAAGCTCCGGCGCGGCTGATGCGCAGCCGAGCACGCCCAGCCAGACTCTGGTCCGGGAATCGCGCGAGGCCGCCGGAGAGGACGACACCGACCAGTTCAGGAAGTCGGCTGCGGTGCGCATGGTAGCCAGGCTGACGGGAAATGTGGAATCCGCTTACTGGCTATGTGTGATCCTTAACTTCGTGGTGATCGCCGCGGCGATCGTCTGGTTTGCCCGCAAAAGCCTCCCCGGGCTGTTCCGTGATCGCACAGCTTATATCCGCAAAGCGATCGAGGAGGCGCGGCAGGCCAGCGCCGAAGCCAACCAGCGACTGGGCGCCATCGAAAGACGCCTGACGCACCTGGACGAGGAAATCGCGGCGATGCGGGCCTCCGCAGAGAAAGAAGCGGCGGAAGAGGAAAAGCGCATTCAGGCGGGAGCCGCCGAGGAAGCCCGACGGGTGGCCGAGGCGGCCGCACAGGAAGTGGCGGCGGTTGCCAAAGCATCCCGCCGGGAATTGACCGCCTTTGCTGCAGATCTGGCGGTCACGCTGGCCAGCCGGCAGATTCACGTGGACACCGCCACCGATCAATGGCTGGTCGAGCGCTTTGCCAACCAGCTTTCCGATGGCAATCCGGACTCGGGAAAGGGCAAGCGCTAAGCCATGGCTTCGGTCACCAATACCTACGCCCGCGCATTCGCAGACGTGGTTTTCGACACTCGCCTGGACGCGAACCTGACGGTGCGCGAAACACAATCGCTGGCTGGGCTGGTGGACGGCAGTAAAGAACTGCGTGAAGTCTGGGAAAGTCCGGCGATTGCGGCCGAGCAGAAACGGGCGGTGCTCGATGCCATCGTCGCGCGGGAAGGGATTTCCCGTCCCGTGCGGAACTTCGTGGCGGTGCTGATTGACCAGGGCCGGATTCCGTGGCTGGGGCCCATCGTCAGGCAGTTGGAGCAGGAAATCCTGTCGCGCATGGGGATTGCCGAGGCCCAGATCACCAGCGCACGTGTGTTGACCGATGACGAGCGCAGGGTTCTCGAAGCCGAGGTGGAGAAGCTGACCGGGAAAAAAGTGCGCGGGCGTTACCTGCAAGATCCCTCCGTGTTAGGCGGAGCCATCGTACGTGTCGGCAGCACCATCTACGACGGCTCGGTGAAGGGACAGTTGGAGAAAATAAAGGAAGCGATGAGCGCGTAGCCATCAGCTCTCAGCCGGCAGCCCTCGGTGAGGGCGGCGGCGCGGAGCGGGTGGATTACGATCAGGAATAGAGAAGCGTCTTGGCTGACGGCTGAGAGCTGAATTCAATATGGCACAAATCAAAGCAGACGAGATCACACGGCTGATCCGGGCGCAGATCGAGAACTACGAGTCCAAGATCGCGGTGGACGAAGTGGGCACCATCATCACGCTGGGGGACGGCATTGCCCGCGTTCATGGGCTCGACAAGGTCATGGCGGGCGAGTTGCTCGCCTTCCCGCACGGGGTCGCGGGCATCGCTCTGAACCTGGAAGAAGACCAGGTGGGCGTGGTGCTGCTCGGCGACTATACCGAAATCCGGGAAGGTCAGCAGGTCAAGCGCACGGGGCGCATCATGAGCGTGCCGGTGGGCGAGGCCATGGTGGGCCGGGTGGTGAATTCGCTGGGGCAGCCCATCGACGACAGGGGGCCGATTGCGAGCGACCGGTTCATCCCGCTGGAGCGCCTGGCGCCGGGCGTAATTGACCGCCAGCCGGTGCGCGAGCCGATGGCCACGGGTTTGAAGGCCATCGACAGCATGATTCCCATCGGCCGTGGCCAGCGCGAGCTGATCATTGGCGACCGGCAGACCGGCAAGACCGCGGTGGCCCTCGACACCATCATCAACAACAAGGGCAACGACCTGATCTGTATCTATTGCGCCATCGGCCAGAAGCGTTCTTCGGTAGCGCAGGTGGTGAAGATCCTCTCCGACTACGGAGCCATGGATTACACCATCGTGGTGGTCGCCTCGGCTTCCGAACCCGCGCCCATGCAGTACATCGCTCCTTACGCGGCGTGCGCGATGGGCGAATATTTCCGCGACTCCAAGCGGCACGCGCTGGTCATTTACGATGACTTGTCGAAACACGCGGCGTCCTACCGCGAGATTTCGCTGCTGCTGCGCCGTCCGCCGGGGCGCGAAGCCTATCCCGGGGACGTGTTCTATCTTCACTCACGATTGCTGGAGCGCGCCGCAAAGCTGAGCGACAAGAACGGCGGGGGATCGCTGACCGCGCTGCCGGTGATCGAAACCCAGGCGGGCGACGTCTCGGCCTATATTCCCACCAACGTGATTTCCATCACCGACGGGCAGATCTATCTTGAAACCGATTTGTTCAACCAGGGCGTGCGTCCGGCCGTGAACGTGGGACTTTCGGTGAGCCGCGTGGGCGGCAGCGCGCAGATCAAGGCCATGCGCCAGGTGGCCGGCAGCCTGAAGCTGGAGCTGGCGCAGTACCGCGAGCTGGCGGCCTTCGCGCAGTTTGGCAGCGATCTGGACAAGGCCACGCAGGCGCAGCTCAATCGCGGCCAGCGGCTGGTGGAAGTGCTGAAGCAAAAGCAGTTTTCGCCCCTGCCGTTTTCCAAGCAGATCCTGATGATCTTTGCCGGCACCAGCGGCGCGCTTGACGATATGCCCATCGACCAGGTGCGGGACTTCGAAGAGGAACTGTACAGGTTTGTCGATGCCACCAGTCCCGGCCTGCTGCGCGCCATCATGGAAAAGAAGGTGCTCGACGACCAGATGAAGTCCGAGATGTCGAAGGTGATCGAGCAGTCGAAGGCGAACTTTGTGGCGGAACGCCAGGCGGTGGCGGCGAAGTAGCCGTGAACCCTTGGCACCTGGCATTGAGCCAGGCCGGAAATATGAAATAGATGCCCAACATTCTTGACATCCGGCGGCGGATTCGCAGCGTGACCAACACGCGGCAGATCACCAAGGCCATGAAGATGGTCTCGGCGGCGAAGTTGCGCCGGGCGCAGGATCGCGCGCTGGCGGCGCGTCCTTATGCGCAGATGCTGACCAACGTGCTGAAGTCTCTGGTATCGCGCGCGGAGATTTACGATCCCGAGACCGGACAGCCGCGGCATCCGCTGCTCGCCCAGCGTCCGGAGCAGAATGTTCTGCTGATCGTGGTAACCGGCGACAAGGGGCTGGCGGGCGCGTTCAATACCAACATTCTGAAAGCCGCGAGCCGGTTCCTCGCGAGCAAGGCCGGGGAGAATATCGAAATCGAGGCCGTCGGCCGCAAGGGGCGCGATTTCCTCAAGCGCCGCTTTCCGCCGGCCGAACCTCGGGACGCGGAGTCGAAGGCGGCTCCCCGGATCACCATCATCGGCGAACACATCGGCGTGCTGAATAAAGTCGATTATTCGCTGGCGGCCGGGATGGCAGACCGGGTCATCGAGCGCTACAGCAAGGGCGAGATTGACTCCGTATATATCGTGTACAACGAATTCAAGTCGGTGATCGCCCAGCGGTTGGTGGTCGAGCAGATTCTCCCCATCGGGCAGATCGGAGAAGCTCGGGTGACGCAGGCCGAAGAGATGACGCTGCCGGAGAAAGAGCGCGCCATGGAGGCGGCCAAGGGTACCGGAGTGGGGCTGCGGCCGACCGACACGCACGCCATCGACCAGGCGGCCACCAGGTTCGCCACGGCGCCGGTGGATTACATCTACCAGCAGCCGCCGGAAGAATTGTTCGGCGCACTGCTGCCCAAGTATGTGGGCATTGGAATTTTCCATGCCTTGCTGGAGTCCGTCGCCGCCGAGCACGCGGCACGCATGACGGCCATGGAGTCCGCCACCAGCAACGCGACCGACATGATCGATTCGCTGACGCTGGCCATGAATCGCGCCCGTCAGGCCAAGATTACAAAAGAGATCATCGAGATCGTCAGCGGTGCGGCCGCCGCGGGATAAGCTCGCAGGGCCAAGAGCTGACGACTTACTGCCAAGTGCCTTTTGAGGTTTTATGCCAGAAAATACCGGACAGGTCGTACAAGTTGCAGGACCGGCGGTGGACGTGCAGTTTCAGGAAGCCACCATGCCGCCCATTTATCAGGCGCTGAAGGTGGTCAGCGACGGTTTCATTGTCCCCGATCCCATCAACGTGATTCTGGAAGTGCAGCAGCACCTGGGCGAAGGCCGGGTGCGCTGCGTGGCGATGGAGCCCACTGACGGGATGGTACGCGGGATGAAGGTCATCGATCAGGGGGGGCCGATTTCCGTGCCCGTGGGCCGAGGCACGCTGGGACGCGTGATGAACGTAGTCGGGGAACCGGTCGACCAGCTGGGTCCCATCGAATACAAGCAACGCCTGCCCATTCATCGTCCGGCGCCGCTGTTTGACGAGCAGGCCACGACGGCCGAGATGTTCGAAACCGGCGTGAAAGTGATTGACCTGATCCAGCCCTTCCTGAAGGGCGGCAAGATCGGATTGTTTGGCGGCGCCGGTGTGGGAAAGACCGTCATCATCATGGAGCTGATCAACAACGTGGCCAAGCAGCACGGCGGGTTCTCGGTGTTTGCCGGCGTGGGCGAACGCACGCGCGAAGGCAACGACCTGTGGCTGGAAATGACCGAATCCGGCGTGATCAAACCGGGTCATCCCGAGCAGTCCAAGGCCGCGCTGATTTACGGGCAGATGACGGAACCACCCGGGGCGCGCCTGCGGGTTGCACTCACTGGCCTGACGGTTGCGGAATACTTCCGCGACGAGGAAGGCGCCGACACGCTGCTGTTCATCGACAACATTTTCCGCTTCACCCAGGCGGGGTCGGAAGTTTCCGCCTTGCTGGGCCGCATGCCGAGCGCCGTGGGTTACCAGCCGAATCTGGCCACGGAAATGGGCGAACTGCAGGAGCGCATTACTTCCACCAAGAAGGGATCGGTCACCTCAGTGCAGGCCATCTACGTTCCCGCCGACGATTTGACGGATCCGGCACCGGCGACGACCTTCGCGCACCTCGACGCCACCACGGTGTTGTCCCGTGCGCTCACGGAAATCGGAATCTATCCCGCGGTCGATCCCCTGGCGTCCACTTCGCGTATTCTCGATCCCCGCATCGTGGGCGATGATCACTACGACGTGGCGCAGATGGTGAAGAAGACGCTGCAAACCTACAAGGACTTGCAGGACATCATCGCCATTCTGGGCATCGACGAGTTGAGCGAGGACCAGAAACAAACGGTGGCTCGCGCCCGCAAGATCCAGAAATTCCTCTCCCAGCCGTTCCACGTGGCCGAGCAGTTCACCGGCGCGCCGGGACGCTACGTGAAGATCGCCGACACAGTCAAAGGCTTCCGCGGAATTGTTGAAGGCAAGTACGACGATATTCCCGAGCAGGCGTTTTACATGAAAGGCACGATCGACGAGGTGCTGCAAGCCGCGGAAAAGATGAAGACCGCGGCCTAAAACTCCTGGTCAGTCGCCGCCGTCTTCAACAAGACTGATCCAACCAGGGGTCGCGGCTGACGAGAGAAGAGCGACGACGGATGGCAGATAGGTTCCAACTCGAAATCGTCACCCCCGAAAAGATGGTGGTGAAGGACGTGGCCGAGGAACTGCAGATGCCCGGGAAGGACGGGTATCTGGGAATCCTCTCCGGGCATGCTCCGCTCATCACCGAACTGGCAGTGGGAGAAATCACCTACCGCACCGGAGCGGTCGAACATCATCTGTCGGTGGCCTGGGGGTTTGCCGAAGTGCTGCCGGATAAGGTCACGATTCTTGCCGAAACCTGCGAGCGCCCGCAGGAAATCGACGCTGCACGGGCTCGAGAAGCCAAAAAGCGCGCAGAGGAGCGGTTGAAGAGCGCCAATCCCGAGGTGGACTACGACCGCGCAGAAAACGCTCTGC
>Ga0126383_10000416_pt1 | contig 23311 bp, 21 predicted proteins | sample PanSoiMetPlot_35_FD_96882 | JGI IMG/M metagenome (GOLD analysis project Ga0126383, IMG submission 96882) | Tropical forest soil microbial communities from Panama - MetaG Plot_35 | ecosystem: Environmental > Terrestrial > Soil > Tropical forest > Bulk soil | place: Panama | collected 2016-02-17
CGTCTGGCGGACCCACCCCGAGGTGGTCGACGGTGAGGCGTGGTCGACGAACGAGCGCTACGAGGACCCGGACGAGCTCCTCCGACGGCTGATCCGGGGCCCCGAGCCGATCTCGGAGCTCCGTTCGATCGGGCCGTGCCGCGGCGAAGAGGTCTTCCGCGAGCGGTTCGCGCGCGAGCTCGGCGCGGACGGCGTGCCCGAGGCGAGGGTGCTCGAGACGCTGCTCGCGGCGACCGAGGTCTTCGCGAACGCGAAGCAGCATGGCGGCGGAGTCGAGGCGTCCGGGTCGGGCGCGTCGGCGGGCGATTCGTCTGCGAGATCGTCGACCGGGGCGAGGGCTTCGACGACCCAGCCGCCGGGTATCTCGCGCCGTTCAAGGGCACCGGCTCCGGCCTGTGGGTGGCCCGGCAGCTCACGTGGCAGATCGAGCTCTTCCGCGCGCCGGCAGGGTTCACCGCGCGAATCTGGCTCTAGCCGCGCCTCGGAGCTCGTCGATCGCGACGCTCGCGCTTCTTCTTCCGCGGCGGACGAGGCGGGCTTGCCAGTGCCTCGAGTTCCTGCGTCAGCTCGACGAGACCCGGGGTCGTCCTCGCCAACGAGAGTCGGGCGAGAACCTTCCGCGCTGCCTTCGCATCGATCTTTCCGAACACGTCGAACGCGCTGGCGAGCAAGCTCCGAAAGATGAACGGGTGCCAGCTCCGGTCCTTAACGAGGCGATCGTAGACCGGAGCCTTCAGCTCATAGGGAACAGGGCCCGAGACCTCGAGCACTCGCTGCACGCCGCGCTCGAAGAGTCGTCCGGGTGAGGTGAGCGCAGACCACGCCGCCTCGACACTGTCCGGATCCTCGAAATAGTTGCACCACAGCGAGTAGGAAACGGGGTCCGCGAGGCGGTCGTCGTCGTGCGACAGCAGCGAGCGGTACTCGTCCTAGAAGCGCTTCATCGCGTCGTCGTCCCAGTCCGGGAAGTGGTGCCTCGTATACATCAGCGTCGCGTAGCAGGGCATCTCCCGATAGAGCTCGAACGCGAGCTCGAGCCGTTCTGTCCACGGCCCCTCGTCCCAAACGAGGTCCTCCAGCTCGTGGGGAACGTCCGTGACGTCCCTCGGCCACCTGGTGTCCGTGTCGTCCTCCGAAGAACGACCTGTGCCCGCTGCCGTGGCCCAAGCCCATTCGCAGGCCCGGGCGAACCGATCCTCGCCGACCGCTGCGACGAGCTTGTCGATGCGGGTCACCCAATCAGCATAGGGAGCTTCGTGATCCGGAGGAGCGGCTCAGCCCATTGGCATCTCAGGCTGCCGGCTTGCCGTCCGGCGAGCCAGTTCCAGGAGCAGTGCTTCAAGACGATGTGCCCGGGGGCGCGGCCTGGCCGCCGCGATCGTCAGCTCTGCCTGGAGCTCGTCGTCCGTGAGCCCATGGGGGTCGTCGCGTCCGTCGACGAGCGGCCGTCCGGTCCGCGGGTCGTACGCACGTTCCATCCTGGCTCTCCTTTCAGAATGGGGCGACGTGTTGTACCACTCGTCCAGCCTGTAAACAAGACCCGGGCGGATCGGTCTACGCGCGGGTCCCCGCGAGCTCCGCGAGGTGGGCGTGGACGAACTGCACCGCCATCGCTCCCTCGCCGACCGCCGTCGCGCACCGCTTGGACGAGCCAGACCGGACGTCGCCGGCCGCGAAGATGCCCGGGACGCTGGTTTCGAGCAGGCCGCCGGCGCCTGCCGCGTCGCCCGTGAGCACGAACCCGTCCTCGTCTCGCGCGACGACGTCGCCGAGCCACTCGGTGCACGGAGTCGCGCCCAGGAACAGGAAGAGGAACGAGAAGGCCAGGCGCTCGCCGTCCTTGAGCGTGACGGCTTCGAGGCGGCCGCCCTCTCCGTGCAGCTCCGCGATCTCGCTCCGGTCGCGGACGGCGACGCCGTAGCGCTCGAGGTCGCGGATAAGGTAGGCCGACATCGTCTCGGCGAGGTCGGCGCGCCGGTGGAGCAGCGTGACGAGCGCTCCTCCGCGCGCGAGCCAGACGGCGGCCTGGCCGGCCGAATTGCCGCCGCCGAGGATCGCGACGCGCGAGCCGCCGCACAGCTGCCCCTCCGGGGGCCCAGCGGAGTAGAAGACCGTCAGTCCTTCGAACTCGGCCAGCCGTTCGAGCGGGGGCCGGCGGTAGGCCGCGCCCGTCGCGAGCAGCACCGCACGCGCGGCGACCTCGCGCTCCTCCTCGAGCCGGACGACGTGGCGCCCGTTCCCGCGCTCGAGCGAGAGCGCGCGGTAGGGCGTGGCCGTTCGCGCGTTGAACTTGCGCGCCTGCGACACCGCCCGGCTGGTGAGCTCCGTGCCGCTGATCCCGGCCGGGAAGCCGAGGTAGTTCTCGATCCGGCGAGAAGCGCCCGCCTGGCCGCCGAGGGCGGTGCTCTCGACGACGAGGGTCTCGAGACCTTCGGAGGCTGCGTACACCGCGGCGGCGAGTCCCGCAGGGCCGGCCCCGACGATCAGCAGGTCGACCTCCTCCCGCGGGAGCAGCTCGCGGCCGACCCCGAGCCCACGGAGCACTTCGCCGCTCGTGGGCCCTCGAAGCTCGGCGCCGCCCGGAATTCGAACCAGCGGGAGTGCGCCGGGCTCCGTCGGCGCGGTCTCCTGCCAGGTGTAGGGCAGCCGGTTGGCTCTGGCAAAGTCGACGATCTGCATCGTCTCCTCGGAGCCGTGCGGCCCCACGATCTCGAGGCCGACGCCCTCCACGCGCTGGAGCGCCTCGCGGCGCTCGATGAAGGTCGTGAGGACGAGATCGCTCAACGCCGGATCCTCGAACAGCAGCGACCGCAGCGCGTCCCGGTCGACCGCGATGTAGCGAAGCGGCTGCGTCACCACCGCGGTGACGAAGACCGTCTGCCCAGAGAGCAGGTTCAGCTCGCCGAGGAACCCGGCCGACCCGTGCCGGACAATCTCGTTGCCGGCGCTGTCGTAGATCGCTACCTCTCCCTCGATGATGGCGATGAACGGGTAGCTCAGATCGCCCACGCTGTACAGCACATCTCCGACGGCCGCCGACCGTTCCTCTCCCAGCGCGGCGAGCGTCGACAGCTGGGACGGGGACAGGACGGGGCTCGCGGGCGCCGACATCCCGCGGAGGGTACTCCTCTGCTCGAGGGTGACGTCAGGCTCGCTCGAGCAGCTTGTGCTCGACGACGAGCGGGACGAGCAGGTCCCGGTAGCCGTGCTCGTCGAACAGCACGGTCAGCTGGTCGGCGTCGTAGCGCTGAACGGTCCCCTCGCCCCACCGCTCGCTCCTGACGCGCTCGCCGATCGCGAACGGCTCCGCGGTGTCCGCCGCGTCCGCGGCCAGCAGGTCGTTGTCGCAGTTGCCGCACGGGCCCGCGTAGTCCTGGCCGAAGTACGTCAGCAGGAACGACCGCCGGCAGCCGGTGTGCTCCGCGTAGCGGCGCATCATCTCCAGCCGCGAGCGCTCGACCTCGTTCTCCCGCTGCGATTCGTCCTCCGAGGCGGCGACTGCGTCCGCGACGCTCAGGGCTCCCGTCCAACGGACCTCGCCGCCGGCCTCCCACAGCGCGGCCCCGAGGTCGACCAGCCGCACGAGCGCCGCGGTCGAGCTCCGAGTTGACGCCACGTCCTCACCGGTTGCGAGCGCCGCCGCGACCCGGGCCACGGCCGCTCGGGAGACGCCCCGCGCCGAGAAGTGGACGGCGGCGCCGAAGTCCTCCGGCCGGTAGAGGAGCCGTGCGTGTGCAGGCTCGCCGTCGCGCCCGGCGCGCCCGATCTCCTGGTAGTACGCGTCGAGCGACGGCGGCGGGTCGACGTGGAGCACCCACCGGACATCCGGCTTGTCGATCCCCATCCCGAACGCGACGGTCGCCGCGACCACGCGGGCGGTTCCGTCCAGGAATTCGGTCATCGCCTCGCGGCGCGCATGCGCCCCGAGGCCGGCGTGGTAGAGAACGACTCGCTCGCCGGCGGCGGCGAGCGCGTCATGTGCCGCCTCGGCTCCCGCATGGGTGGACGCGTAGACGATGCCCGGTCCCTCGAGCTCACTCGCCGCCGCTACGAGCTCACGCTGCTTGTCGTCGACGGAATGGAGGCCGCGCGCGGCGAGCTCGATGTTCGGCCGGTCGAAGTCGCCGACCACGACCTCCGGGTCACGGAGGCCCAGCCGCCGGACGATTTCTCGGCGCACCGGCTCCGAAGCGGTCGCCGTCAGAGCCATCCGCACCCGTACCTCGAGCAGGTCGGCCTGCGCGCTCAGCCGCATGTAGTCGGTGCGGAAATCGTGGCCCCACTGGCTGATCAGGTGTGCTTCGTCGACCGCGAAGAGGCCGGGTTGCGCGACTCGCAGGGCCTCGCGCGCCTCGTCGTTGCTCAGCTGCTCGGGCGAGAGGAAGACGAAGGCGTCCGGGCCGCACGAGGCGGCCAGCGCGGCGGCGTGCTCCCGCGCCGACTGGTGCGAGTTGAGGACGATCGCATCGAGGCCGGCTCCGCGAAGGTGCGCGAGCTGGTCGTCCTGGAGGGCGATCAGCGGCGAGACGACGACGGTCGGCCCGTGCAGCAGCAGTCCCGCAAGCTCGTAGATCGCCGACTTCCCTCCGCCGGTCGGCAGCACCGCGAGCACGTCTCTCCCCGCGGCCGCGCCCGCGATCGCGCGAAGCTGTCCCGGCCGAAGCGCCGTGAACCCGAACCGGGTGCGCGCAAGCTCGCCGATCACATCGTCGGCGACGGGAGGCGGGCTGCCGGTCATCCCGTGAGTATGCGGTCTCTTTCAAGGTCGGGGGCAGGCGCCGACGACGGTCAGTCGATGTCCCAGCCCTTCAGCTGGATCGGGATGGCGTTCGCTCTCGAGACGCTCTCGGCCTGGTCGCGCGCGAGCAGCCAGAGCGGGACCTCACGAGTCTCCTCCTCGCCCGGCCCCTGCACGACCGCCGCACCGATGCGGGGCGCCGTGGCTCGCGCATGCTCGAACCGCCGGTAGGCCAGGAACGTCACCTCTCGACCGACCAGCCACAGTCTCTCGCCGCTGTGAAAGGCCGCGTTCGCCACGACGCCAAAGTAGGCGCACGCGCGTCAGCGGTGGGTAGCGATCTGGTGAGGTTCTCGTGTCAGCCCGGTCGCGAGACCACGGCGTACGTGCCGTCGGGTGAGATTCGGTAGAGCCGCCCCGACGCGGCCGTGTCGACGACGTAGATCGTTCCCCCACTCCCGACGGCGACGTCGTACGGATCGTGAAACCGCGGCCCCGTGGGAGCAAGTCGCCTTCCGTCGGCCATGAAGTGGATGACGCGCCTGGCGCTCGCGTCGACGATGTAGACGGTCCCGTCGGGGGCGAGGTCCATCCCGGCCGGCCTTCCAAGGTGTGCCCAGGTCTCGACGTCGCCGGTCGCCAGGTCGATCCGCTTGATCACGGCGTGTCCCGTGTCCGAGACGAGCACGCCGCCGTCGGCGGTCACCGCGAGCCCGTGAGGGTTCGAGAGGCCGTCGGCGATGCTCGTCGCGGCTCCGGTACCGCCCGGAACCCGATAGACACGGGTCGCTGTCGCGTAGTAGACGTCGCCGTTCGGGCCGACCGCGATCGGGCCGATGTCCTCCGCGGACTCGGCCGCAACCGACGTGTTCCAGGCCGCATCGATCCGCAGGAGCTCGTTGCCAGCGGAGAGGTAGATGAGACCCGCGGTATGCGCGACGGAGTAGGGACGGTCGATCGAGATGACGGACATCGTCTTGCCGGTGACGGGGTCGATTCGGAGCAGGCGGCCGATGCCGTTCTCCACGAGCAGCAGCGACCGGCTCGACTCGACGTCGACGGACGTCGGCCAGACGAAGGTCAGCGGCACCGCAGGACGCCGAGCCCGAACCGAACCGAGCGTCACCCGGGCCAGGCCCGCTTGCGCGCCGAACGTCCAACGCCCCGCGGACGGGAAGACGACGCGCGCTCGGTAGCGCCCTCGCGCCTCGGCGTGAGCGGTGAACGAGCGATGGACGCGGTCGCGGGCGATCCAGACGAAGACCTTCGTGCGCCGCGGCGCCCGAACGACGATCGAGACCGGCGTCCGAGCCTCGACGCGTGCGGGCGCGGACACGAGCGAGAGCCTAGGGCCGCCGGCCGCAGTCGCGCCGGCGGCCACGACGGCTCCTACGGCGGCGGCAGCGAACACGTTTCCCCGCCGGCTGCTCATGTCCATTCCGACGAGCGCGTGCGATGATCGGTTGCAAAGGTTCTTTGCAATGGCGAAGCGCGACCCCACACGCGTCCAGATGTGGGCGATGGCCCATCCGCTCCGGCTCGAGATCCTCGGGCTGCTCGTCGAGGGCCCGTCAACCGCGTCGAGGCTCGGGCGCCGACTCGGCGAGTCGAGCGGGTCGATGAGCTACCACCTCCGCGTGCTCGCCCGGGCCGGTGTCGTCGAAGAGGACCCCGGGCGCGGAACCAGGCGCGAGCGCTGGTGGCGCCGCCCCGACCCCTTCGTGATCATCCCGACCGACGACGACCTCGAAGGGCGAGCCATCACCGCGCGGATGCTCGGCCTCTTCTTCGCGCGCGACGAGCAGGCGCGGCGACACCTGGTCACGAGCGACCTCGGCGCCGCGTGGCGAGCCGGCGCGTTCGTCGGCAACTGGTTCCTCGAGCTCACTCCGCAGGAAGCGGACGCGCTCGCCGTACGCCTGGTCGAGATCGTCCAGGAGCTGCGCGCCCGGCCCGAGCCCACGGGCGGCGCCGACCGCGCGCTCGTATCGATCAGTGTCCTACCCTGGCTCGAGTGACGGCGCTCCGACCACTGATGCAGGCCGCCGGCATCAACGCATTCGGTGCCGAGGTGCGGCTGCTCGAGCTCGCCGCGCCGCGGGCGCCCGCAGCGGACGAGATCGTGATCGCAGTGCAGGCCGCTGGGGTCGGAAACTGGGACGAAGTCGCACGGGTCGGCGATTGGGACCTCGGCCGCGGGCCACCGCTCGCGCTCGGCGTCGAGGCGGCTGGGATCGTCGCCGAAGTGGGCCCGAAGGTGACGAGCTTCGTTCCTGGCGACGAGGTGCTCACCCACCCGCTCCCGCTTCGGGACCAGGGCGCGTGGGCGGAGCAGCTGCTCGCCCCAGCATCACTCGTCGCGCGAAAGCCGGCCGCTGTCTCGTGGGAAGCCGCCGCGGCGTTCCCGGTACCCGCCCTGACTGCCGAACAGGCGCTCGCCGAAGCCGTCCCCGCTCCGGAAGGCGCCTGGGTTCTCGTAAACGGCGCCGGCGGCGTGACCGGCGGGCTCGTGGTTCAGCTTGCAGTCGCACGAGGAGCATCCGTCATCGCGACAGCCGGTCCGTCGAGTGCCGCGCGCGTTCGCGGCGCCGGCGCGAGCGTCGTGCTGGACTACCACGATCCCGTCTGGCCGAGCCGGGCGCGAGAGGCATCTCCGGACGGGCTAGGAGTGGCAGCCGCCGTGAACGCGGCGCGCGGCGGCGCGCGAGCTGCCCTGAAGGCGGTGCGTGATAACGGCAGCCTCGCCACGATCACGGGGGACCCACCACCGCCCGAACGCGGAGTCGCCGTGGCAGACGTCTACGTCCGCGCCGACGGCGCGCCGCTGGCCGGATTGGTCACGGCACTCGCCGATGGGGAGCTTTCACTCCGGGTCGGGACGGTTTCTCCACTCGCGGCGGCCGCGACGGCGCTGGAGGCCGCCGTCACCGCCAGCGCCGCCGGCGCGAGCGTGCTCAGGGTCCGGACGAACCTCCTTTGACCGGTGGAGTGCATGCGAGACTCGGACGCGCGCATGGGTGACGTCGACGAGTACGTGGTGCAACCGATCGGCGTCGTCCACTCGACGCTGCGCGCGCCTGCCGACGCACCGAATCAGGCGTTCGAGGGCGCACCCAGCGCGCTCCTCGACATCGACCCGGCCTTCGAAGAAGCGCTCCACCGGATTCAGGCAGGCGACGAGCTGATCGTGCTCACCTGGCTGCACGCCGCCGACCGCGAGGTCCTCCAGACCCACCCGACCGGAGACCCGAACATCCCGCTGACGGGCGTCTTCAGGACACGCTCGCCCGACCGGCCGAATCCGATTGGCGTCCACCGAGTCACCGTCACCGGGCTCGAGAGCCCCACGAGGCTCCGAGTAGACGCGCTCGAGGCGATCGACGGCACGCCGATCGTCGACCTCAAAGTCGCGATGCGCGAATCACCGGAAGCGTGACCGATCAGCTCGCCAGTGAGCCGGCGGCCGCCGAAGGTCGTTCGCTGGATCGGTCGAGCGTCTGACCTCAGAACGGCTGCCAGAGGTGGTAGTCGAGAGACAGCACGACCAGGAGGACGGCAAGCAAGAGCGGGAACCAGTCGACCTGCCCGGGCCGAGTCAATGGCTTCTGCGGTAGCTCTCGCCGCACGCCGAGCACGCTAGACGCCCTCCCTGGCGGCCGAATCAGGGACGTCACCAGTCGGGAACCCCGGTCCGGAGCGAGTTACGATCGCGGTGACGATGCTCGTCGGGAGGAGCGCGGAGACCGAGGCGGTCGACCGCCTCCTCGGTCGCGCGCGCGACGGTCACAGCGGGGTCCTCGTCGTCCGCGGCGAAGCCGGGATCGGGAAGTCCGCGCTGCTCGAGTACGCGGCGGATCGCGCTGGAGCGATGACGGTCCTGCGTGCGGTCGGGATCGAGGCCGAGTCCGAGTTCGCGTTCGCCGCCCTCCACCAGCTGCTCCGCCCGGTGCTCCACCGCATTGATCGGGTGCCGGATCCGCAGGCTCACGCCCTGTGCTCGGCGTTCGCGCTCTCGGACGAGCCGCTCGAGGACCGTTTTCGCGTCTCCCTCGCCGCGCTCAGCCTGCTGGCCGATGCGGCCGAGGAACGGCCGCTCGTCTGCGTCGTCGACGATGCGCAGTGGCTCGACGGCGCTTCGGCCGACACGCTCGTCTTCGTGGCACGACGGTTGGAGGCAGACGCGATCGCGCTGCTCTTCGCCGCGAGGGACGACGTGCTGCGCCCGTTCGAAGCCTCCGGCCTGGAGGAGCTTCGCCTTCAGCCGCTTGCGGCGCCCGAGGCCCGCGCGCTGCTCGGGTCACGCGCCGGCTCGAAGCTCTCGCCGGCGGCGATCGAGTGGGTGGTCGACAACGCAAACGGGATCCCGTTGGCGATCGTCGAGCTGCCGCAGGCGCTCTCGGCGGCTCAACAGCGCGGCGAGGAGCTCGTCAGCAGATTGCTTCCGGCGATCTCGCTCGAACAGGCCTACCTCGAGCGGGTGGAGCGGCTCCCGCCGCAGCTTCGGTCGCTGCTCGTCATCGCCGCCGCGGAAGACACGGGTGAGCGGGCGACGATCGCGCGGGCAGCTGCGCTGCAGGCGATCGATCCGGCCGGGCTCGCGGAGGCGGAGGAAGCGGGGCTGGTCCGCGTCGTGGCGGATCGGGTCGAGTTCCGGCATCCACTCGTGCGTTCGGCGGTCTATCGCGGGGCCGGCTTCGCCGAGCGCGAGCGGGCGCATCTCGCGCTCGCGGCCGTGCTCGACGGCCCCACGGATGCCGACCGCCGGGCCTGGCATCGGGCGGCGGCGACGATCGGACCCGACGCGGACGTCGCCGACGAGCTCGAGCGGACAGCGCAGCGGGCACGGCTTCGGAGTGGCTATGCGGCCACCGCGGCCGCGCTCGAACGAGCAGCGGAACTGAGCGTCGATCCGGAGTCGGAAGCGCGTCGCCTGGTCGGTTCGGGCGACGCGGCCTGGCACGCAGGCCAGCCGGAGCGAGCTACAGCGCTGCTCGAGCGCGCGAGCCCCATCGTCACCAACGTGCACGTTCGCGCCCAGCTCGACCTGCTGCGCGGGCAGATCGAATGGCGGTGCGGGTCGCTCGTCGATGCCCATGCGATCTTCATGGCCGGTGCGGCGCGGATCGCGCTCGTCGATCCCGCGAAGGCGTTGGAAATGCTGTTCGCCGCCGGGATGGCGGCCGTCGTGATCGGCGACTTCGCCGCCGTCGCCGAGGCCGGCCGCCGTGCCGCGGCGTTGTCGTTGCCCGAGGACGAGGATCCGCTGCTCGCCGAGCTGCTGATCGGCAGCGGAAGCCTGAGCGAAGGGAAGACCGCCGCCGAGGTCCCGCACGTTCTCGAGGCGCTCGAGCGCACCGACGAGCTCGACGAGCCGCACCTGCTCGTCTGGGCGGCGGCAACGGCCGCGCTGGCGGGCGATACGGAGCGCGAGGCCGCCTTGCGACGCCGCGCGGAGGCGATGGCGCGGACCTCGGGCGCGGTGGACGTGCTCGTGCTCGTGCTCACCTCGGTCGGGGTGAGGGGCGTCCTCGCAGAGCGTTTCGATATGCATGCCGAGGTCGTGGAAGGGCTGAGGTTGGCGAGGGAGACGGGACTCCCGAACGCGACCAACCCGTTTTTTGCCGTGCTCGCCTGGATCGCAGCCGTGACCGGCAGAGACGACGAGTGTCACGAGCGCGCGGCCGACCTCGGCGAGTCGGCTCGGGCGAGGGGCGCGGGGATGGCGGTCGCGATCGCCGAATGGGCGCTCGCAATCCTCGGTCTCGGCCGCGGGCGGCCCGACGAGGCGATCACGCGCCTTCAGGCGCTGCGCGACGCACCCGTCGGCGTGGGCAACCCGCTGGTCGTGCTCATCTCCACGCCCGATCTCGTCGAGGCGTGCGTGCGCTGCGGTCGTTTCGCCGAGGCGCTGGCGGCGAACGCGAGGCTCCAGGACTTCGCGCAGCCGGACGCGCCGACGTGGGCGCTCGCCGCGGCAGCGCGGTGCCGCGCGCTGGTCTCGGACGACGCCGACGCCGAGGGCGAGTTCGCGGAGGCCGTGCGCCTGTACCACGACGCGAACCGGCCGTTCGGCGCGGCGCGCACCGGGCTGCTCTTCGGGGAGCACCTGCGGCGCAACCGCCGGCCGGTCGAGGCGCGGGAGCACCTTCGGGCCGCGCTCGAGATCTTCGAACGCCTCGGTGCCGTCCCCTGGGCCGATCGGGCGCGCACGGAACTGCGGGCAGCGGGAGAGACGACGCGCACCCGCGATCCCGACGCGCTCGCGGGGCTGACACCGCAAGAGCTGCAAGTAGCGCAGTTCGCGGGCCAGGGGCTCTCGAACAAGGAGATCGCCGCACAGCTCCTCCTCAGCCCGCGCACGGTCGAGTACCACCTCCGCAAGGTGTTCCAGAAGCTCGGCATTTCCTCGCGCACCGAGCTGATCCGCCTCGGCGTGGGCGACGATGAGGTGGCAGGGACGCGCGGATAGATCGCCCGGGAACGGTCGCGCCGGCCCCAAAAGGGCCGGCGCGAGGTCCCCGTTCCGTTACTCCCGTTCCACTGCGAGCGCAAAGCTCGGTGCACCCTCGTCTCGCGGCCTGGGCCTGCCCGGCGCGAGGAACGCGGCGATTACACCGATCGCCGTGAGGCCCGCTCCCACGAGGAGGGCGGGCTGGAAGCCGTCGACAAACGTCTGCGGCGACGAATAGACGCCATGGCGGGTGAAGATCGCGGCGAGAATTGCGACGCCGAAGACGCCGCCGAGCTCACGGAGCGAGCTGTTCGTCCCCGAGGCCGGTCCCGCCTCTTGCGGGGGCACCGAGCCCATGACGCTGTTCGCGACCGTCGGGAAGCAGAGCGATGTTCCGATACCCGCGACGGTCAGCGCGATCCCGAGCTGGAGGTACCCGACGCTCGGAGAGGCGATGAACGCCACCCAGCCGAGCCCGACCGCCTGCATGACCATCCCCAGGGTCATGAAGGGACGGTTGCCGAAGCGATCGGCGAGGCCGCCGGCGAGGGGGGCGATCAGCATCGGTGTCGCCGTCCACGGCAGCAGCCGGATGCCTGCCTGTAGGGGTGAGTAGCCGAGCGCGTTCTGGAAGAACTGCGCCATCAGGAACAGCGTTCCGAAGAGCCCGGCGTACATGAAGAAGCTGACCGCGTTCGGCGCGCTGAAGCCGCGGTATCGGAAGAGCTCGAGTGGCAGCATCGGGCTCTTGGCACGACGCTCCCAGGCCAGGAAGACGCCGACCAGGGCCGCTCCGGCGAGCAGGCTCGCCACGACTTCGGTGCTCCCCCAGCCGACGTTATTCGAACGAATGAGCCCCCAGGTGAGGCTGAACATTCCGGCGGCGGCGAGCGGAAGGCCGATCAGGTCGAGCTGGGGACGCGGGCCGAAGCTCTCGGTCAGCCGCGCGAGGCTGAGCGGAATCAGGGCGAGGCCGATCGGGACGTTGAGCCAGAAGATCCAGTGCCAGTTGATCCCGTCGACGACGGCACCGCCGACGACCGGTCCGGCGGCGACCGCCAGGCCCGCGATCCCGCCCCAGAGGCCGATCGCGGCCCCGCGCTTCTCGGTCGGGAACGCCGCGCTGATCAGCGTCAGGGTCAGCGGCATCACGAGCGCCGCGCCCGCACCCTGCGCGGCGCGAGCGGCGATCAGCGCCCCCACTCCCGGCGAGAGCGCAGCAGCCGCCGACGCTGCGGTGAAGACGGAGAGGCCGATCGCGAACATCCGCCTGCGGCCGAAGCGGTCGCCGAGGGCGGCGCCGGTCAGGAGGAGGCACGCGAAGGCCAGGTTGTAGATGTTCACCGTCCATTCCAGATCGGACAGGCTCGCCCCGAGGTCGACGCGGATCACCGGCAGCGCCGTCGTGACGACGAGCGTGTCCAGCGCGACCATGAACAGGCCGAGTGAGGTGAGGGCGAGCGTCCAGCCTCTCCTCGGCGCCTCTGTGCGTGTGGATTCGTAGGGCATCTTTCGTCCTCTCACGTTGGGTGCTCTCGACTCAACGACGAACGAGCGCCGTACGAGGGGACAGCCTCAGCGTTGGAGCTCTTCGATTCTCCGCTGGAGGAACCGGCGCTCCGGCTCTGCATGGGCGAGCTCGAGGGCGCGCTCGAAGGCCGTGCGCGCCTCGTCCGACCGGCCGAGCCGGCGCAGGAGATCTGCGCGCGTGGAGTGGAAGTACTGGTAGCCGTCGAGCTCGAGCCCGTCGACGAGCCCGAGGCCGGCCTCCGGCCCCTCGGCCTCGGCGACGGCGATCGCCCGGTTCAGCGCAACGACCGGCGAGCCCGTCAGCCGGAGCAGCTCCGAGTAGAGGGCGGCGATCTGCGCCCAATCCTGCGGTTCCTCGATGTGCAACGACGCGATCGCCGCCTGGATGACGTACGACCCGCGGCCTCCCAGCGCGAGCGCCCGGTCGATCAGCTGCCGCCCCCTGGCGATCTCCTCGTCGTCCCACCGCGACCGGTCCTGGTCGGGAAGCAGGACGAGCTCTCGCTGGTCGAAGCGCGCCTCCCGTCGGGCGTCGTTCAACAGCATCAGCGCCAGCAGCCCGTGCACCTCGGGTTCATCCGGCATGAGCTCGGCGAGGGCTCGGCCCAGGCGGATCGCCTCGGCGGCGAGGTCGACGCGGCCGCCGTAGCCTTCGTTGAAGATCAGGTACACGACGCCCAGCACGGCCGCGAGACGTTCCGGCAGGAGGTGATCGGGCGGCACGCTGAACGGAATGCGGGCGTTCTTGATCTTCCGCTTCGCACGGGAGAGCCGCCGCTTCATCGTCTCCGTCTCGACGAGGAAGGCGCGCGCGATCTCCTCGGTCGTCAGGCCGCCGAGCGCGCGCAGCGTCAGCGCCACCTGCGCCTCGAGCGCAAGCGCCGGATGGCAGCACATGAAGATCAGCTCGAGCCGCTCGTCCGGGAAGTCCGTTTCCTCCATCTCGAGCTCCTCCGCCTCGGGTGGATCGAGCAGCTTCGTCTTCTCGGCGAGCGTGCGATCGCGGCGGATACGGTCGAGCGCCCGGCGCCGGGCCGTCGTTGTCAGCCAGGCGCCGGGATTCTCTGGTGCGCCGTCGCGCGGCCAGCGCTCCGCCGCGACCGCGAAGGCCTCCTGCGTCGCCTCCTCGGCGAGATCGAAGTCGCCGAAGTCGCCGACCAGCGTCGCCAGGACGCGGCCCCACTCGTCGCGGAAGACGTCCTCGATCAGCTTAGGGGCTGCTCGTTGATCGGACGCACTTCGACAGCGCCGCCCAGGCGGGCGGTCGGGACTCGCTGGGCGATCGCCGTCGCGGCGTCGAGGTTGTCCGCCTCGATCACGTAGAGGCCGCCGAGGTACTCCTTCGCGTCGACGTACGGGCCGTCGCTCAGAAGCGCCTCGCCGTTCTCGACCCGGACGGTCGTCGCGGTGTCCGGGCTCTCGAGCCGCAGTCCGTCGACGACGCCCGGTGCGCCGAAGATCGCGGCGTACTCGGCCACGATCGCGTCGCCGCCTTCGAGGTGGCGGTCATTGGCCTCCGGCGAGCTGTAGAGCAGAAGCGCGTACTTCATGTTCCCTCCTTCGGGATGCGGGTTCGTCTCTACGACGAACGAGCCGCCTTCGAGGGGACACCGACCCGGAGCAGCGGCAGCCACCTTCCCGCGACGGAGCGTCGGTGGCCGACATGCTCGGCGCCCATGGCCAGGTAGAAGCCCGTGGCGTTGGGGTCGCTCTCGATCAGCAGCGTCTCGAATCCGCTCTCGCCGGCCGTCTCGAGGGCGTGGCCGAGGAGCGCGCGGCCCAGGCCGCGGCCGATCGCTCTCGGCTCGAGCCACAGATCCGAGAGCTCGCCCTCAGGCGGGTTGCCGATGATCTGGTACAGACCTGTCAGCTCGCCGTCGAGATCGAGCACGTAGATCGGGCCGGCTTCGAAGTCGGCGGACGTGAACGTCAGCGACGCGCGCACCGCGATGAGGAACTCGTCGTCGTAGCCCCAGTGGGACTTCGACCGGCGCGCGAGGCCGGACAAGGCTGGGCACTCCTCCACCCGCGCGGGCCTGAACGTCATCGAGGATACGGGTGCGCTAGGCATCTCGGGTCATTGTGCGCCAGCAGCCGAGGCCGAGGGCGAGAACCATCCAGACGACGATGACGCTGACCTCCGCGGCGAGGGACATCCCGAGCTGGCCCGCGGGCGCACCGTTCGCGAGCTCCCTCGGCGCGAGCTTCCAGAGCGCGATCCCGAGGATCGACTCCGCGCCGACCCCGGGATCGTGCAGACCCTGGACGAGGGGCGTCACGAGCAGCTGGAGGCCGGCGAGGATGCCCAGCGTCGTCGCGCGCGAGCCGAGCAGCGACGCGAAGCCGAGCGCGAGAAGGAACATGACCGCGATGTACAGCTCGAACCACAGGCCGGCCTCGATCATGAGCGCCACCGACGGCGTGCCCTCCGAGCCCGGGACGACCTGGCTCAGCCCTGCCGTGAGCGCGTAGGCGAGCGCCGTCATCGGCAGGAGCACCGCGAGCCCACCGGGAATCCGCGCCGCGAACAGCGCCCAGCGCGGGCGACCGGTGACCACCAGGTTCCGGAAGAAGCCGGCGGCGAGATCGCCGGCCCCGGCCGTTGCTCCGATCAAGATGGCCGCGATCGTGGAGAGCTGGGTCAGCGAGTACATGCCGTCGTCGTAGTGCGGCAAGCCTCCGATCAGCTTGTGGTGCGCGGGATCGGTCGCGTGCAGGACGGCGAGGATCGAGAATGTTGCGACGGTCGCGCCGACCGTCAGGAGGAGCGACGCGATCATCAGCCCGCGGCGCGTTCGAAGCTTGAGGATCTCGGCGCGCACCAGCCGTGCGCCGAGCTCCCGTGGAACTGGAAGGGCGATCGTGCTCATGCCGCCTCACCGAGCCGTGAGGTGATCTCGAGGAAGCGCTCCTCGAGCGAGTCCTCGTCCGGCTGAAGCCGGTAGAGCTGGAAGCCCGCGTCCAGGAGCAAGTGCGCAATGTTCGCGGTCTCGGCGCGCGGGTCGTCGGCGGCGAGCTCGAGCCTGAGCATTCCGTCCTCCTCGCCGACGGCCGCCACTCCGGCCCGGTTCCGTAGGAGAACGCCGGCCCGGCGTGGGTCGCTGCACTCGATCCGGAGGATCGGAGCGCCACCTGCGCGGAGCTCGTCGATCGGGCCTTGCGCGACGATCCTCCCGCGGTCGACGATTGCGATGGCGTCGCACGTCTTCTCGACCTCGTCGAGCAGGTGGGACGAGAGGACGACGGTGCGGCCCTCCTCGACGAGCGAGTGCAGAAGCTCGCGGAACTCGAGCATTCCCGCCGGATCGAGCCCGTTCATCGGCTCGTCGAGGATCAGGAGCTCGGGATCGGCGATCAGGCATGCTGCGATTCCGAGCCGTTGCCGCATTCCCATCGAGTAGGCGGAGACGCGGTCATCGGCGCGCTCGCGGAGCCCGACGCGCGCGAGCGCCCCTTCGATCCGCCCGTGCGCCTCCGGCTCGCGCGCCGCCGCCAGCGCCCACAGATTCTGCCGCCCGGTCAGGTGGCCGTGGAAGCGCGGCTCGTCGACGATCGCGCCGACTCGGCTCAGCGCCTGGCGCCGCCGCTTCGGGACCGGGAGGCCGAGAAGCTCCATCGTCCCGCTCGTCGGCCTGAGCAACCCGAGCAGCATCCGGATCAGGGTCGTCTTGCCGGCGCCGTTGGGCCCGAGGTACCCGAAGGCCGTCCCGCGTGGCACACGCAGGTCGACGTCGCTCACGACCGCCTCGTCTCCGAAGCGCTTGCCGAGGCCCTCCGTCTTCACGACCTCGGAGCTCACGGAAGCCCCAGGCCGAGGTCGACGGTGCGCGGTCGGGTGGCGATCCAGGTCATGGGGCGAAGGTACGCGCGGCCGTGGCGCGGAACCTCGGCCGGACGCATGAATCCGCTCTATCCGGACGGACGATCTTCCTGCGCGCGGATCATCCGTTCGCACGAGGCAAATCCGCAACGAGCGGAGTACCGTGACACCGTGACTGCAGGCCAAGCCGCAGATCGGCTGGGCGCCCTCCGTCCCTTCGTCGGCGATTGCCTGCTCGCGCTCGCCGTCGCGATCGCGGCCGCCGTCGCGGCCTCCGCTGCGACCTCGGAGGAGCCCTTGCGGTGGCTGCTGGCCCTGTTCGCGTTCTGCGCCGCGGCGACGCTGGCGCTGCGACGGGTCTATCCGGTCACCGTGCTGGCGATCGCCGTCTTCGTGACGGGATTCTTCGCGCTGGTGTACGGCGGCTACTGGCCGTTCGCGGCCCTCGTCGCCTTCTACAGCGTGGCAGCCCACAGCCCCCGGCGACGCGCGCTCTGGGCCGGCGCGATCGGGCTGCTCGCCTTGACGCCCCCCGTTGTCAACGCTGCCGAGCATTGGCGGCCGCTCACATGGAGCAACGCGGCGCTCATCGCGGGCCGCCTGGCCCCGCTCGTCGCAGCATGGGTGCTCGGCGACAACGTGCGCACGCGACGCGAATACCTCCGGGCTGTTGAGGACCGGGCGCTGCAGCTCGAGCGCGAGCAGCAGGCGAATGCCCGGCGCGCGGCCCTCGAGGAGCAGGCGAGAGTCGCGCGCGAGGTCCACGACGTCGTGGCGCACAACCTGAGCGTGATCATCGTCCAGGCGACGGCAGCCGACGCGGTCTTCGCGTCCGACCCGATGGACGCCCAGCAGGCCGTGCGCACGATCGGCGAGACCGCTCGACAGGCGCTCGACGAGCTGCGACGGGTGCTCGGGGTCGTCAGGATCGGCGAGGAGCGGTCGCCCGCGTTTCCCCCGCAGCCGACGCTCGCCCGCCTGGGCACGCTCCTGGATCAGGTCCGTGCCGCCGGGCTCGACGCCCAGCTGGAGATCGACGGGGAAACGCGAGCACTGCCGCCGGCTCTCGAGCTCTCGGCCTACCGGATCGTCCAGGAGGCACTGACCAATACGATTCGCCACGCGGGCGCGAGCCAGGCCGTCGTGACTGTGCGCTTCGGCTCCGATGCGATCGACGTCGAGGTCGTCGACGACGGCGTCGCATCCGGCAACGGCACCGGCGGTCAGGGCTTGATCGGGATGCGTGAACGCGCGGCGGCGTTCGGCGGCTACGTCGAGGCCGGGCCTGCAAGCGAGCGAGGCTTCCGGGTGCTGGCGCACCTCCCCTACGAGGCGGTGCTGCAGTGACGATCCGCGTGCTCCTGTGCGACGACCAGGCGCTCGTGCGCAACGGGTTCAGCCTGATCCTCAAGGCCGAGGAGGGCATCGACGTCGTCGGCGAGGCGGCGGACGGAGCCGAGGCGGTGGAGCTGACGAAGCGGTTGTTGCCGAACGTGGTGCTGATGGACGTCCGCATGCCGGGCATGAACGGCATCGACGCGACGCGCCGCATCCTCGCGAGCGGCGTCGAGAGCCGGGTGCTCATCCTCACGACCTTCGATATCGACGAGTACGTCTACGAGGCGCTGCGCGCGGGCGCGAGCGGTTTCCTCCTCAAGGACGTCACGGCTTCCCAGCTGGTGGAGGGCGTACGAGTCGTCGCCGCGGGGGAGGCGCTGCTCGCGCCGACGGTCACGCGCCGCCTGCTCGAGCGGTTCGCGCCGACCCTGCCGGGAGCCGAAGACGCGCCGCCACCCGAGCTGTCGTCGCTGACGGACCGCGAGCTCGAGATCTTGACGCTGCTCTCGAGCGGGAAGTCGAACGCGGAGCTCGGCGCGGAGCTGTACCTGAGCGAGCCGACGATCAAGACCCACCTCTCGAGCATCTTCCGCAAGCTCGGCGTCCGCGACCGCGTTCAGGCGGTGATCGCGGCGTACGACGCGGGCCTGGTCGAGCCGGCCAGATCGATCTCGTCCGAACGGACGACGACCACCTAGCCGGTCCAGCCGTTCGGACGACCGCAGGTTCCGACCTCCGCTCGACGTGGAGCGCTCGACCGGCTCCTAGCCTGGATGCAATTGAAGAACGACGAGGGGAGGCCCAAATGAGGAGCCCCGTCACGACAATCGGTCGGTGGAGCGCCGCGCATCCGTGGCGCGCGATCGCGCTCTGGCTCGCGTTCGTCGCCGGCGCGCTCGCGATTTCGGTCGCAACGGGGACGAAGTCGCTCCAGAACGGGGCGGTCGGCGAGTCGGCGCGCGGGTACTCCATGCTCGAGCAGCACCACGTACGCGGCGTCCCGCAGTGGGATTACGCCTACATCCACAGCGACTCGCTGCGCACCGGCGACACGGCCTTTCGGTCGGCCATCGGCGACGTCCGCAAGCGCATGACGCGCGTGCTGGGCACGAGCGTGAGCCTGCGCGTCGCCGACGGCGGGCACTCGGCGCTGCTCACCGCCAGGGCGACGATGGAGTTCAGCAACCTGCAGAGCACGCTGACGGCCGCAGCACGGGCGCATCCCCAACTGACGATCAGCGGAAACGGGCCGGGGGGCGGCTCGGCCAGCTCGGACGCGGACCTGCACCGGGCCGAGAAGCTCGCGCTGCCGGTGACCCTGGTCGTGCTGCTGATCGCGTTCGGCTCGCTGGTGGCATCGCTCGTGCCGGTCCTCCTGGGCTTGACGGCGGTGCTGGCGGCGTTCGGGCTCCTCGGGCCGATCAGCCACGCGTTCGCCCTCGACAGCGCCGTCAAGGTGATCGTGCTGCTGCTCGGGATGGCCGTCGGCGTCGACTACGCGCTCTTCTACGTCGTCCGCTCCCGCGAGGAGCGGAACCGGGGCCTGCCCTCGCACGAAGCGCTGGAGCGAACGGCACGGACGTCCGGCCACACCGTGGTCGTGGCCGGAGCGACGGTGGCGATCGCCATGGCCGGCCAGTACATCGTCGGTACGGCGATCTTCAACGGCGTCGCCAGCGGCACGATCGCCGTCGTCGCCTGCGCGGTGATCGGCTCGGTGACGGTTCTGCCCGCGGTGCTCGAGCTGCTCGGCCCTCGGATCGACCGCGGGCGGATCCCGTTCCTGCCCCACCTCGGCGCGGGCAACGGCGAGTCGAGATTCTGGTCGGCGGTCGTCGACCGCGTGCTCCGCCGCCCGGTCGTAGCCCTTTTCGCCGCGACGGCCGTCCTGGTCGCGCTCGCGCTGCCGGCCCTGAGCATGCGCATCCACGAGCCCGACTCGGACACGCTCACGCCGCGCAGCGACTCGGCGCTGGTTGCGCAGATGCAGGCCGACTTCCCGAACACCTCGGAGGCGGCGACGCTGGTTGTCACCTCGCCTCCCGGCGAGCAGGCGCGCGTCCAGCGGGCACTCTCGCGCGTCGAGTCGCTGGCCGCCGGCCGCGGGATCGCCCATCCGCCGTTCAGCACAAACTCCAGCCCAGACGGACTCACGACGGCGGTCGCCCTGCCGCTCACAGGCCTCGGAAACAACGACGCGAGCCGCAACGCGGTTCGGGAGCTACGCGGACAGCTCATCCCGCGGACCCTGGCGCGCATACCGGGCGTCGAGACCGCAGTGACCGGCACCACCGCCGAAGACGTCGACTTCACCCATCAGGTCAAGCACGGGCTCCCGTACGTGATCGCGTTCGTGCTCGTACTCGCCTTCATCCTGCTGCTCGTGACCTTCCGGTCGATCGTCGTGCCGCTGAAGGCGATCGTCCTGAACCTGCTCTCGGTCAGCGCCGCCTACGGCGTCCTCGTGCTGGTCTTCCAGCACCACTGGGCCCAGGGCCTGCTCGGCTTCCACTCGAACGGCGCGATCATCTCCTGGCTGCCGCTCTTCCTCTTCGTCGTCCTGTTCGGACTGTCGATGGACTACCACGTCTTCATCCTCAGCCGCGTCCGCGAGGGCGTCGACTCGGGTATGAGCAACGACGAGGCGGTGCGATACGGGATCGCGCGCACGGCAGGCGTCGTGACCAGCGCCGCGCTGGTGATGGTCGGCGTCTTCTCGATCTTCGGGACGCTCAGCCAGCTCGACGTCAAGCAGGCCGGGGTCGGCCTCGCGGCCGCGATCCTGATCGACGCCACGATCGTCCGAGGCGTCCTGCTGCCGGCGTCGATGAAGCTCCTCGGCGACTGGAACTGGTACCTCCCCGACTGGCTCGAGTGGCTCCCGCCCAAACCTCGCAAGGACGCGGCGCCGCTCGGCGAAGCCGCTCCCGCAACGACGGACTGACGCGACGGAGAGGAGCCGACCATGACCTGATCCACTACCAGGTCACGGAACAGGGATGAGCAACGCGCTGCAGCCCGTCGGGGCTGCGAGTGCGTAGCATCGCTTCGTGCGCGAGTTGCGGGCCGGCCGATGACCGAGGGGTCCCTTTCGGCGGACCGCGCGCTCGCGCCGAGCCCCGGTCTCTCGGCGCGGCGGCTGATCCTCCCGCTTGGACTCGCGCAGTTCATCTGCAGCTTCGCGGGCTCGAACATGAACGTGATGATCAACGACATCAGCCACGACCTCGACACGACGGTCAAGGGCGTGCAGACGACGATCACGCTGTTCCTGCTGATCATGGCGATCCTGATGATTCCGTGCTCCAAGCTGACCGACCGCTGGGGCCGCAAGCGGTGCTTCAACGGCGGCCTTGCGCTCTACGGGGTCGGCGCGCTGCTGAGCGCGGCGTCTCCGGGTCTCGGCGTGTTGATCCTCGGCAACTCCGTTTTCGAGGGCGTCGGGACGGCGCTGCTGATCCCGCCCGTCTACATCCTCGCGACGCTGTGGTTCACGGACATGACCCGTCGGGCCTGGGCCTTCGGCGTCATCAGCGGCCTGGGCGGCATCGGCGCCGCGGCGGGGCCGTTGATCGGCGGCCTCATCACGACGGGGATCAGCTGGCGCGCCGCGTTCGTCTTCCAGGCGGCGGTCATCGTCATCATCATCCTGCTCAGCCGCGGGATCACGGATCCGCTGCCTCCCGACCCGACGCGACCGTTCGACGCGGTCGGGGCGGTCCTCTCCGGAGCCGGGATGTTCTGCCTGGTGTTCGGGATCCTGCAGGCCGGCACCAACAACGTCCTCCTGACGGTGTTCCTCGTGATCGGCGTCGTCTTGCTCGCCGGCTTCTACGTGTACGTCCGCGCGCAGGAGCGAGCGGGCAAGGAGCCGCTGCTCTCGACCGCGCTCTTCAAGAACCGGACCTGCAACTTCGCGCTGGTGACCCAGAACATCCAGTGGCTGATCCTGATGGGAACCTCGTTCGTGGTCTCGGTCTACCTTCAGACCGTCCGTGAATACAGCGCGATCAAGACCGGCGTGATCTTCACCGCGGCGACCGTCGGCCTCCTGATCTCGTCGCTCGCGGCGGAGCGATTCGCGAGACGGCGCCCGCAGAGGACCCTCATCGTGTGGGGCTTCCTGATCACCCTCGTCGGAATCGGGCTGCTGATCGGGCTGGTCGTCGCGTGGTCGAGCATCGTTGCCTTCGTGCCCGGCCTGTTTCTCGTCGGCTTCGGCCTCGGAGCGATGCTCACTCCTTCGGTCAACGTGGTGCAGTCGAGCTTCCCCGAGGAGCAGCAGGGCGAGATCTCGGGCCTCTCGCGCAGCGTGTCCAACCTCGGCTCCTCGTTCGGCACGGCGATCGCCGGGACGATCCTCGTCGCCGCGACGTCACGCGGAAACGGCGCCTACGCGTGGGCAATGGGCTCTGTCGCAGCGTTTGGGCTGATCGGCCTGGTTGCCGCGCTGCTCCTTCCGACCAGACCCAAGCGGCGGCCGGCGGCCACGTAGCTCGTTCACGCCCGCAAAGGCCTGCAGATCGGTCTCTCGGATGGGGTCACCGCGCGAGGCATCAGGGTCAGGGCGCTTCATCGAGCGCGGGAATGATGATTGCGCCGAACCCGAGGACGATGAACCCGATCAGGCATGCGACCCCGAGACCGTGGGCCCACGCGGCGTCTGCGACGTTCAGCAGCCCGAAGCCGGCGATCAGGCAGGCGACGGCAAGACGGGTGAGCAGGCGGATGCGGATGGCCGGGAGCTCGGCCGCCTGGCGACCGGGCCCCGGCGGCTCGGCGCCGCGGAACCGGCCGGCGAGCGTGAGACGGAAGAGCCAGGCGAGCGCCGGGAACAGCAGCACGCCGCCGACGACGACGGAGATGACGATCGCAACGAGCGTGTCGTGCCCGGCGGCCGCCTGGTACACGGTCAACCCGGGGAGGATCGTCGGCCAGCGCGCGAGCGCCCAGCCGGCGATGATCGCGGCGACGGCAAGCGCAGCGCAGTAGCGCGCTACCTCGTAGCGGCGGCTGTAGACGAGCACGAGGGTCGCGATCCCGGCGAGGCCGGAGACGATCACGGCCGCGAGCCCACGGCCAATCAGCAGCGAGTGGAACAGGCTGTGATTGTCTGCGCCCACGACGAAGATGCCTGCGGCCGCGATGGCACCCGCGACCACGCCTGACCCGAGCGCGCGCAGACGGAAGCCCCGCTCCAGCGGGAGATCCCTGTCGTGGGCGGCGTCCGCCGCGAGGAAGACGGCGGCGAGGTATGCGGAGGTGGCGACCGCGAGGAGGCCGATGAAGATCGAAGTTGCGTTGAGCCAGCTCGACCAAAGGTTGCCGGCGGCGTTGCCGACGGGCACACGGTCGGTCGCGATACCGCCGACGGCGGCGCCGAGCGCGAACGGCACCAGGATCGAGGAGAGCGAGAACATGGTGTCGATCCGCC
>Ga0126383_10000417_pt1 | contig 23290 bp, 23 predicted proteins | sample PanSoiMetPlot_35_FD_96882 | JGI IMG/M metagenome (GOLD analysis project Ga0126383, IMG submission 96882) | Tropical forest soil microbial communities from Panama - MetaG Plot_35 | ecosystem: Environmental > Terrestrial > Soil > Tropical forest > Bulk soil | place: Panama | collected 2016-02-17
CTGGATCTACGACAACAATCGCATCACCATCGAGGGGAATACTGCGTTGGCCTTCTCGGACGATGTCGCGACCCGGTTCATTGCCTACGGGTGGAACGTGACTCGCGTCGGGGACGCGAACGACCTGGACATGGTTGAGCGGGCGTTTCGGACTTTCCAGAAGACCACCGATCGTCCCACGTTGATCATTGTGGACAGCCACATCGGCTATGGGGCGCCTCACAAGCAAGACACGTCGGCGGCGCACGGGGATCCGCTCGGCGAGGAAGAAATCAGACTCACAAAGAGAAACTACGGCTGGCCGGAGGAGGCCAAATTTTATATTCCCGATGGTGTTTACGAACATTTCCAGCAAGGAATCGGTGCTCGTGGAAAGACGCTGCGTGACGCGTGGTTCATGCGCATCAATGAATACAAGGCCCAGTATCCGGAGCTGGCCGATCAATTGTATCGGATGCAACACCGGCAGTTGCCGGACGGATGGGACAAGGATCTGCCTGCCTTCCCGGCGGATGCCAAGGGCATGGCGACGCGGGTGTCCTCAGGGCAGGTGTTGAACGCGCTAGCGAAACGCGTGCCCTGGTTAATGGGTGGGTCGGCGGACCTGGCGCCGTCGACCAAATCTCGGTTAACTTTTCAAGGCGCAGGCGATTTGTCGGCCGACCATCCGAGCGGTCGCAATCTTCACTTCGGGATTCGCGAGCATGCCATGGCGGCGATTCTGAACGGAATGGCGTTGGTCAAGGTCCGGCCCTATGGCTCCGGATATCTCATTTTCAGCGATTATGCCCGAGCCGCGATCCGGCTCAGCGCAATCATGGAGGTGCCGGTGATCCATATTTTCACGCATGACTCGATCGGAGTAGGAGAAGATGGGCCCACCCATCAGCCGATTGAACACCTCGCCTCCCTGCGGGCGATGCCGGGCATGATTGTGCTGCGGCCGGCCGATGCCAACGAAGTAGTGGAAGCCTGGCGTGTGATCATGAATCTGCATCATGAGCCGGTCGCGCTCATCCTCTCGCGGCAAGATGTGCCGACGGTAGATCGGAGCACATATGCCTCGGCGTCGGGCTTGGCTCAGGGGGCCTATATCCTCGCCGATAGCCCGGATGGCCGACCAGACGTGATCCTGATCGGAACCGGCAGTGAAGTCTCTCTCTGTGTCGCCGCGTATGAGCAACTGAAGTCCAACGCCATTAAGGCCCGGGTCGTGAGCATGCCCTCGTGGGAGCTGTTTGAACGGCAAGAAGCCTCCTATCGCGACCATGTGTTGCCACCGGCAGTGACGGCGCGCGTCGCGGTCGAGCAGGCCTCCACGTTCGGTTGGGAGCGATATGTCGGCGCTTCCGGCCATATCATCGGCATGAAGACCTTTGGCGCCTCAGCGCCGCTCAAAGAGCTCCAGAGAAAATTCGGCTTTGAGCCGGAACGGGTGGTGGCGGCAGCAAAAGAGCTGCTGAGAAGTGGATAAGCTCATGACTGTCACCGTTCTCGACCGCGGCGTTGTCGCGAAGGAGCCATCCGCTGCGGCGAACGGTGTCGAGAGCACCGGACGAAGCTCTCCGCTTGGTGCAGCGGTCCTTCCTGACGGCGTGAAGTTCAGCCTTTTCTCCCGTAGTGCTTCGGGGGTGAACGGGCTGTTCTTTGATCGCGAGGATGATGTCCGCCCCTCGCGGCTGATTCCGATCGATCCCGCGACGAACCGCACGTACCATTATTGGCACGTGTTCGTCCCCGGCGTGCAACCGGGGCAACTGTACGCGTATAGGGTACAGGGACCGGCCGACCCCGCGAGCGGCTTACGGTTTGATCCGGCCAAGGTACTCCTCGATCCATATGGGCGCGGGGTCGTTGTGCCGAAGAATTACAGCCGGGAGGCTGCACGCCTGGAAGGCGACAACGCCGCCACGGCGATGAAGAGCGTGGTGGTGGATCCGCACGCGTACGATTGGGAAGGTGACACGCCGGTGTGCCGGCCCTCCTCTCGGAGCATCATTTACGAGACGCACGTGAGAGGGTTCACGCGCCATCCCAGTTCCGGGCTTTCTGAAAAAACACGCGGCACGTACGCCGGTGTGATCGAAAAGATTCCGTCTCTCCAGCAACTCGGCATGACTGCGGTCGAACTCTTGCCGGTGTTTCAGTTCGACAGCCAGGATGCGCCGCCGGGGTTGGTCAACTATTGGGGCTATGCGCCGATCTCGTTCTTTGCGCCGCATCAGGGCTACAGCTCGCGTCAGGAGTCGCTCGGCCCGGTGAACGAGTTTCGCGATATGGTCAAAGCGCTGCACCGGGCCGGCATCGAGGTTATTCTGGACGTGGTTTTCAATCATACGGCGGAGGGCGACCACCGGGGGCCCACCCTCAGTTTCCGCGGTCTGGACAACAGCACGTACTACATCCTCAAACAGGACCGGTCGCGCTATGCCAACTACGGGGGCACCGGCAACACCCTCAACGCCAATCATCCCATCGTCCGCCGAATGATCGTGGACAGTCTTCGCTGCTGGGTCGAGACGATGCACGTAGATGGCTTCCGGTTCGATCTGGCGTCGATCCTCGGGCGCGACGAGTCGGGCACTGTCATGCCGAGCCCGCCGGTGCTGTGGGATATCGAGTCAGAGCCAGCGCTTGCGGGCACGAAGCTTATCGCGGGAGCTTGGGATGCGGCCGGCCTGTACAAGGTAGGTAACTTTGTCGGAGACAGCTGGAGGGAATGGAACGGGCGGTTCCGTGATGATGTCCGGAGCTTTTTTCGAGGCGACGAGGGATCGGTGGGACCGTTTGCTGACCGCTTGATCGGCACCCCCAAGATTTACGGTCACAAGGAACGCGAGCCTGAGCAGAGCGTGAACTTCGTGACGTGTCACGATGGCTTCACACTCAATGACCTTGTCTCCTACAACCAAAAGCACAACGAGCCGAATCGCGAAGATAACCGGGATGGTGCTGACGACAACCGAAGCTGGAATTGCGGTGCCGAGGGCTCAACCGATGATCCTGCGCTAGAGAGGCTGCGAAGCCGGCAGGTGAAGAACTTCTTTACTGTGACGATGCTCTCGCTGGGTTTGCCGATGATTTTGATGGGCGACGAGGTCCGGCGCACGCAGGGAGGCAACAACAACGCCTATTGCCAGGACAACGAAACCAGTTGGTTTGACTGGGCGCTGGTCGCGCAGCATGCCGACGTACATCGGTTCGTCACACTGCTCACCGCACGACGGCTGTTCCGAGACTGGGAGCTCGAGCGCCAGGGCATGAACCTGTGCCAACTTATCCAGCAGGCAAATAAGGCCTGGCACGGCATAAGACTGCACCAACCGGATTGGGGCGATTCTTCCCACAGCATCGCGTTCACCGCCGAACTCAGGAAGGAACGACTCCTTTGCCACCTGATCATGCACGCCTATTGGGAGCCGCTGGATTTCGAGCTGTCATGGGCGGGCGACGGCCTCGAGTACTCGTGGCTTCGATGGTTCGACACTTCCCTCGACTCCCCACACGATATCCTTGAATGGCAGACCGCCGCTCTGGTTCCTGGCCGCGCCTATCGCGCCGGGCCCCGTTCCGTGGTCGTGCTTTTCGCTCGCCTGGGAGAGGGGGCAAGTCCAAGGTTGTAATCAGCCGGCGGCAGTGTAAATACATGGAAGATGCAATTCCAGACTTGGATCGCCGGTTCGCATTGCCAGGCGTGGCCCAAGTTTTGGAAGGAAACCGCGGAATGCCCAAGGTACGCATCACTTCTCCTGAAGTTGTGGGGGAGATATACCTTCACGGTGCGCACGTCACCTCGTGGAAGCCAGCAGGCAGGGAGGACGTACTCTTTCTCAGCTCACAGTCGCGATGGGAACACGGCCACGCAATTCGTGGAGGCGTACCAATTTGTTTCCCCTGGTTTGGAGGCAAGGCGGACGATCCGAGCGCACCGGCACACGGGTTCGTCCGCACGACGGCGTGGCACCTTGAGTCGATCGCCCAGATCGGTGACGCAGTCACAGTCAGCATGTTCACCGAAAGCAACGAAGAGACGAAGAGATGGTGGCCCGCTACATTTCGTCTGGTGTATCGCGCCACGTTTGGCTCGGAACTGGGCCTCGAGCTTGTGGTCGCGAATACTGGAACAACACCGCTGAGCTTTGAGGAGGCTCTGCATGCCTACCATAGAGTGGGGGATATCGAAAAGACGCGAGTGCGGGGTCTCGACAGGGTTCATTATCTCGATAAGACTGACTCGAATCGGCTGAAGATGCAGCAGGGCGAGATTGTGATCCTCTCAGAAACCGATCGCGTGTACCTGAATACCAGAGATGCAATCGAACTGGAAGATCCTGTCTTACGTCGTCGCACCCGCGTCACGAAAGAGAATTCACGCACGACCGTTGTATGGAATCCATGGGTGCACAAGGCGCATTCCTTGTCAGATTTTGCGGATGACGAATGGATGCACATGATCTGTGTCGAAACCAGCAACGTTTCTGATTTTGCCGTTGACCTTGCGCCCGGTCAGCAACACAAAATGAAAACTATCGTCAGAGTGACCGATTCCTGAATTCACACAGCATTTCGGGCTCAAACTCGAAGGCGACGCCACGAAACGCAGGGGCCAGCGTTCCAGCGCCTGCTGAATCGCATCGAGTCAGTCTTGCTCCCGAACCGGCTTGGTCAAGAACTCCACCGCCCCAGCTTTCATGGCTCGCACGCTCATGAGAATATCCCCATGACCGGTCAGAAAAATAATCAGAAGATCGACGCCCGACTCAGTCATCCGCTTCTGTCGATCCAGTCCACTGAGGCCGGGCATTCGCACATCGAGCATGAGGCATCCGGGTTCATCCCATGCGCGCGCAGGAACTCTTGGGCGGGGGTGAAGGACTCAACCTGTCGCCCCACAGAGCGAATGAGATTCTTGAGAGACTCACGCACAGAGGCGTCGTCATCGACGATGAAGACGATTGCGCCCGCGTCGGTCATTCGGCCCTCCCGCCGTCCATGGGTAAGGTGAATTGGAATCTGGCGCCTCGCGGCTCATTGGCCGTCGCCAACAGTCGTCCGCCATGGGCGTCGATGATCGAGCGGCTGATCGCCAGCCTCATGCCCAACCCTCGAGGCTTCGTGGAATAGAATGCCTCGAACAGCCGGTCGAGGTGTGCAGCCTCGATCCCCGGTCCTGAGTCCTGCACCGTGACGACGACATGCCGCGCGTCATGCTTTTTGGATTCAATGACGAGCCGTCGGTGACCTTCACCCGCTCCGCCCATGGCTTCAATCGCATTCATGATTTAGCAGTGCCAGATATCCGGCACGTGCCCAACGTCCGGCACAGTTCTTTGGCCCCCTAGGGCTCTTCTCAATGAATCGGCGTGATCGATCCGATCGCATCCGAGCTTTGGCGCATAGTTAGCAAGTTCTGTCTCTCTATCTCTATCTGTCACTCACCGGAATAAGTATTGCTTCACGATGGGTCGTGCGCAACCCGTTACCCTTCTTGCCAAGGTGAACTCATGAACATTGGATGGATGGGATTGGGACGGATGGGATCCGGAATGGCGGCGAATCTCGTCAAAGCCGGCCACGAGGTCACCGTCTATAACCGCACGCCAAGCAAAGCACGTTCGCTGATCGAGCGGGGAGCAAAGCCGGCCGCAAGCGTCGGAGAGGCGTGCCGAGGCGATCTGGTCGTGACGATGCTGGCTGACGACGTGGCGGTTGAAAGCGTGGTGTTCAGCGACAAGGGGATACTCGCCAGCTTGGCCAAGGGGAGGATCCACATCTCGATGAGCACGATCAGTGTGGCGCTGTCCGAGCGACTCGCGGCGGCGCACGCGGCTGCGGGCCAGCGGTATGTCGCCGCACCGGTCTTCGGGCGACCCAACGTCGCCGCGGCGGGCAAGCTCTTCATCGTGGCCGGAGGCTCGCCAGACGATGTCGAGGCCTGCCGGCCCGCGTTCCAGGTCTTGGGGCAGAAGACGATTCATATCGCCGAGGCGCCCCGGGCGGCCAATCTTGTGAAGCTCAGCGGGAATTTCCTCATCGCATCCGTGCTGGAGGCGCTCGGTGAAGCGATGGCGCTCGCTTCGAAGGCCGACATTGACCGACACCGATACTTCAACCTTCTGACGTCCACGGTGTTCACGGGCCCGATTTTCGAAAACTACGGTGGTTGATCGCGGAGCGGAAGTTCGAGCCGGCCGGCTTTGCCGCCACATTGGGAGAAAAGGACATCCGCCTCGCGCTTGAGGCCGCCGAAACGCTTCGTGTGCCGATGCCGGTGGCGAGCGTCGTCCACGACCGGCTTCAGACATGAATCGCGCACGGCGGCGGAGATCTCGACTGGTCGGCGGTCGGAAAGCTCGCGGCGGAGGACGCCGGCATTAAGGATGCAGCGTCGATGATCACGCAGTGATGAGACAGTGCTGGTTCACCCAGAACGCAGGCGCGAATGCCTGCGACAATTTCGAGGAGGCATCAGACGAGCACCGTAACGCGAAGAGGAACGAGCCGGCTTCCAAGTCGATCCGGATCACCTTGGCGCCGTCACGATGACCTGATTTTCGGATGATCGAGGTGCTGTGAACCTAAGCCGGGAGAACCATGCAATGAAGCACAGCAAGGGAACCGGAAGAGCGATCGTCCTGGGAGGGGTCTGTGTTGGACTCCTTGTCGTAGGCATCGCGTATAACGGAGATGCCGCTCAGAAGAGCTCCAGTTATGCACCTGTAGACGTCAAGGAGGATTTCGCCGCCATCTTGGCCCGCATGAAGGCCGCGAAGCCCGAAATCATGAAGCGGCAGATGGATTTGCTCGCTGTGCGGTATGAGTTAGCGAACCGCCCAGCGAAGGATGTCACGATGTCCCGCGGAAAGCCCATTCAGGAAGGCGTGCGGGCCAAACTTCCACAGGGGATGACTTGGGAGACGCTGCAGGCGATGAGTCCGGACGAGATCCGTGAAAAGGATGTATTCCCGTCGGGATTCTTTCCTCTTCCACATCCGAACCACCCAGAAGGGGGGATGGTGTTCACGAAGTTCCACATCCAGGAGATTCAAAAACAGGAGGAGCGTGATCTTACCCGGTTCGACCTGGATTTCGATCTACCCGAGCATTTCTTGCCTGAATTTCCACCGCCCATTTATCTCACGACACGGCCCGATCTCGGCGACGTGTCGCAGGGGAAATTGCTGACCATTGAGAACTATTACGAGCTGTTCAACGGAATCCTGAATCCCAAGCAGCTCGAGGGCTTGCGACTGTTGCTCACTCCGTTTCCGCAACAGCAGTTCAACCAGACCGAGGACCGGCGCTCGGTGCGCCCCAGTCGGGGTGTCAGTTGTTTCGACTGTCATGCCAACGGTCATACGAACGCGAGCACGCATCAGGTCGGCGACATCCGTCCCCAGGAGTTTCGGCATCGCATTGATACGCCGTCTCTCCGCGGGGTGAACATTCAGCGCTCGTTCGGGTCCCAGCGAGCCCTAAGAAGCGTCGAGGACTTTACGGAGTTTGAGCAGCGCGGGGCCTATTTCGACGGGGATCCGGTGATCGCCACGAAAAAGGGTGTCAACATCCTGGAACGAGGCAGCCAGGTGCATTTCATGGCGGAATTCCAGGAGCTGCTGGACTTCCCGCCGGCCCCGAAGCTTGGCATCGACGGCAAGCTGAATCCCAAGAAGGCCACTGAAGCCGAGATGCGCGGACAAACCCTGTTCTTTGGAAAAGCTACCTGCGCGAGCTGCCATCACCCGCCGTACTACACGGACAATCTCATGCATAATCTGAAGGTGGAGCGCTTCTATAAGCCTCGCATGATCAACGGGAGGATGGCGTCCGCCGACGGGCCGATCAAGACGTTTCCCTTGCGGGGCATCAAGGATTCGCCCCCGTATCTCCACGATGGGAGACTGCTCACGTTGGAAGATGCCGTGGAGTTTTTCAATCTTGTGCTGGAGACGCGACTGACGGCAGCAGAGAAGGCGGACTTGGTCGCGTTCCTAAGAGCGCTCTAGAGGAAACCGTTGTCCGATCTGCAAGACGGAACTGAGGGGTCGTTCATCGCTGGACACAGCTGAGACAGACGAGGACCTTTCAGATGATGAGGCCACTCTCCATTCCACGACTCGCGCTGTGCGTTCTCCTCGGAGGATGTCCCTCATGGCACCAGGCGGCGCCGCTTCCGCCGGAGCTCTCAGAGGCGGGCATCCGTGCTCGCTTGCTCATTCCAACCCAGGACATCCCGGACGGCGAACCGATCGTGAAGGCGGCGATCCAGCCCGAGCCTGAGACTGCGCCAGAACCGTCGGTCTTCACCTTGGCCGATGCCGTCGCCTATGGGCAGCGCCACAGCCCGCGGCTGCGGGCGGCCCACGCGGCCCTCGACGCGTCCAGTGGGCACGAGCAGGCCGCATTTGCCGCGTTCCTCCCGGAGCTTGGCATTTTCTCTCAAACGGGCGCGAGCACGCATCCTGAGGGGCCGGGCATTCCAAGCCTATCCGGATTTCTCCTGGCCAGCACCCCAGGCCCCCACACGTACTCCCAGGGGATCGTGCAGTTTCAATGGACGGTGTACGACTTCGGCCGCCGGACCGGACGGTACAACCAGGCTGCGGCCCGTCAGCGGATCACCGAGTATCGTCTGACCCGCGCGGAGCAGACGGTGCAATTCGACGTCGCCGTCGGCTACCTGAACATTCTCTTAGCTCAAGCCTCGCTGCGGGTCCAGGAGGAGGCGGTCCGCCAGGCGGAAGCGACGCTGAAGGATGCGCGGGCGCGGCTGGCGGGCGGGGTGGCCGACCCCGACGACGTGTTGCGCGCGGAAGTGCAACTTTCCGAAAGCCGGGATGGCGTCGTGAGGGCTCAAGAAGCGAAGGTATTCGCGGTTGCGCAGCTCGACAACACGATGGGACGCAACGCGGCCCTGCCGCTCGAGGTGATGGAGCTCGCCCCGCCGCTGCCCAATCTCACTCCCTCATTGGCGAAGAGTTTGGAGAACGCCGCCACCCTACGCCCGGAGATCAGCTTTGCCCGCGAAGCCGTCGTCGCGGCTCAGGAGGGAGTCGCGGCGGCCAAGGCCGCCTTTCGTCCGAACATTTATGTGAGGGGGGCGACGGGCCAAGTCTTGGGAACGACGAATGTCGTTCCTGGCTGGCAGAATGGGATCGGTCTTCACTTTGAACTTCCTCTCTACACTGGTGGCCGCCTGAGTGGCGATCTTCATGCTGCGGAGGCCGAGGTGGCGGCGGCCCTTGCCGACGCGCAGACGATCCTCGATGGCGTCAGCTTGGAGGTGACCCAAGCATACCAGGGCGAGCTCGCGGCCGGCCAGCGCCTCGAGCTCTCCCGGACCGCGGTCATCGAAGCCCAGGAAAATCTGCGGCTCGTCCGGGTCAAATATCGAAACGGCAATGCGACGCCGACCGATATCGTGGACGCGGAGACCACCATGACGAGGTCGCAGCAGCGCCTGAAAACCGCCCTCTATACGCACTTGGCTGCCCTCGCTCGTCTCGACTATGCCGTAGGACAGGCGCAAGGCACGCTCCTTCGACACGCACAAGCTCCCGACACCGTTCCGAAGCGCCTGCCCGCAACGCGGCCTCGCCCGCGTCCGAGGAGTCGATAGTGTCTTGTCCAGGGTTCAGAGGATCGGACCTCGCTCCTTCATAAGAGAGAGGCCTCGCACATGATCAAAATCGCCGCGGAGTTGATCGAAGCGGCTTGGCACAGGCTCCAGTCTGCGTTGCTGGCGTCCTGGAACAGTCTCAAAGCGTTTCTGGCCGGCGCGCGCCGCCCGTTCCTCTCAGCGAGGGCCTGGATCTTCGGCGTTCTGCTCCTGGTCGCGGTCGTGATCGCGTACTACGTCCTGTCGGACCGGTACACGCCGTTCACGACCGACGCCTATGTGCAGGCCTATGTCGTTCAGGTCGCGCCGCGGGTTGAAGGTGAAATCGTTCGCGTCAACGTCGCCGAAAATCAGTCTGTCCGAAAGGGCGACCTCCTCTTCGAGATCGATCCGAGGCCCTTTGAATACCGAGTCGCTCTTCTCGAAGCCAAACTCGTCCAGGCGACCCAGCAGGTGGCCGAGTTGGAAAGCGAGGTCGTGGCCTCTGAGGCGGAGGATGCGCGCCTCCTGGCGCAGGAGCGGTATGCTCGTGTGGTCCATGATCAAGAGACGGCGATTTATCAACAGCGCGCCACGACCGAGCGAAAGTACCTCGACGCGGTCCAGCGGTACCAAGCTGCCAAGGCAGAGCGTCAACGGGGCCAAGCCATCACCCGCAAGGCGCAACAGATGTTGGCCGCTCGGATCGGAGGTCAGCATGCCCTAGTGGCCGAAATCAAGGCGCAGCTCGCCGATGCCGAACTCAACCTGGGCTGGACGCAAGTGTATGCGCCGGTCGACGGATACGTGACCAATGTCCAACTGCGTGTAGGGTCGTATGTCCATATTGGCACGCCGGTCATGACATGTATTGAGGGCGGTCAGTGGTGGGTGGTGGCCAACTACCGCGAGAACAGCCTCGAATATCTCAAGTCCGGCCAACGAGTGGAGATCAGCTTCGACACGTATCCCGGACGGCTGTTCCCCGGGACGGTGCAGCTCGTCGGCTGGGGAGTCCATGAGGGCCAGGCATCGCCCTCTGGGAATTTACCGGCCGTGACCGAGCCGCGGAACTGGATCAGGCTCGCGCAACGCTTCCAGGTGTGGATCATCCCGGACGTGCCAGAAGACTATCAGCTCCGCGTCGGGGCGACAGCCAGCGTGGCCGTGTATCCACGGGAGCAGTTTTGGCTGAACCCAGTGACCCGAGCCTGGCACAAGGTCGTGGCAGCATTCGATTACATCCGGTGAACGGATAGCGATCAGCAGTCAGCGATCAGCTCCGGACGATCCTTAAGCTGAATGCTGCATCTGAATGCTAAGAGCTGAAGGCTATGAGGTGATGGCACGCGTGAGGCCGACCGCGTCAACAGAAGACCTGTATCAAGTCGCACTGGGCCAAGGTCAGGTGAAGCATGCGGTGAAAACCGCGTTCGCCTGCTGTGTGGCGACGACTCTCATGTATTTCTTCCAAGTCCGCAGCGGCGAGTTCGCCCCGGTATTCGTCGTGATGCTGATGACCCTCGGCATGCCGACTCCGCAGCTCACCTGGCTGCTCGCGCAGACGGCGATTATCATCAGTGCCATCGTCTCGGCCCTCCTCGTCCTGGCCTTTCATCCGGCGCCCTTCCTGTATCTGGCGTTCACGCTGCTCTGGATTTCCACGTGCTTGTTATTCACCACGCGGTTTCCCTTGCCGGCGACGTTGGGCGCGATGGTGTCCGCCATCGGGATCTTTGTCGTGCTGCATGGGACGGTCGGCGATGCGCTGTTGTTTTATCGCGCCTACGCGCTCGACTTCGTGATTGCAGGTTTCTCGGTGCTGGTGGTTCACACGCTGCTCTGGCCAGTCAACACCCGCGGCGTGTTTTGGCAACGCCTGGCCGACGTGTACGCGCATTTTGAAGCCCGTTGCCGACAGGCCGCCGGCCTCATCCGCTCCGGCGAGGTCCCTGCTGTGGCATGGTCTCCTGAACAGTGGGCGCCGTTTCGAGACCTCCGGCAGCTGCTCGCTCCGGAGCTGCGGCGGGCGGGGGATCGTCTCAATCCCTTCTCGCGGATGATTTTGGCGTGCCGGTCGTTGAACCTGCGCCTCTGGTTTTTTAGCCAGAGCATCGCGCCGGTGATCTCCAAAGCCATTCCGCCCGAAGCCCGCGAACGACTGGCGAGCCTGCTCGTGCACTACGCCGACCGGCTCCATGCGCTGCTCGAAGCGGCGGTGGAGAACAGACGGGCGCCGCAAAACGCCCTCCGGGTGCCCACAGAGGCCAAATTGACCGGCGAGAGCGGGACACCGCCACCTGTACGCGACAGCCTGCTCGCCCAAGGCATCCATGAGACAGTCTTGCAACGCGTAGGGTCCGACCTTCGGACAGTGGAGCTTGCCCATAATAGCCTGCTTCACAGTATGGGCCGACATCCGGTGGAAGAGATTGTCCCCAAGGATACAGCCGCGGCCGGCACACCGATCATCAACGTCCAGTCCCTACGTGCGGCCGCCAAGCTGGTGGTCATGATCGCGTTGTTGTTGGTGGCCGAAGACTTTCTCGGTCTACCGGGAAGTTCGCAGGTCGCGTTCTACGCCACATTCTTCGCCAGCACCGGGAACCTCGGTCGTCAGAACAAGACCGATCTCATCGGCATCGTCGGCTTGGTCTGCGGGTTCCTCTATGGAGTCGTGGCCGCCTTGATCACGAGTCACCTGCCCGAGTTCCCGCTCCTGCTCGCATTGGTGTTCCTCGGTGAGGTTCTGGCCATCTTGGCCTATCAGCGGTTCCCCAGGTATAGCGTCGCCGGTCTGCAGGCTGGGTTCGCCCTGCCCTTTGCATACTTGGCCACGAGCGGGCCGGGATGGGGCTCGTTTGCGCTAGTGCAGACGCGCGTCGCCGGACTGCTCCTGGCCGGCATCACCGCGATCATCATTCACGCCTATCTCTGGCCGGTCTTGCCGATGCGGCAGTTGCGTGCTGCAATCGCCGCCGCGCTCCGGGATACCGCAGCAAGTCTCGACCAGTTGTTCAGGGCGTCCCGTCCAGCTTGGAAGGGCTCCCCGACGAGCCTCATCGTGACCGTCCGTCGAGCGACGGATCTCCTCGACGATGCACGATACTTGCCGGGCGCCGATCATGCCGACCCGGCCTACCATGAGATTCTTCGCGGTCTGCAGGAGATCGATGCAAACCTGGAGTATCTGAATTTTCTGCTCGGGCTGGAGGCGGAACACCCCCTCCGTGCGCGGTTCTTCGAGATAGTGGGCGGCTACGCGGAGCAGGCACGGACGAACTTGGAGCGAGTCGCGCGGCAGTTCGAGGGTTCGCCGCGCCAGGCGTCCTCCCTTCAAGCGATCCGCTGGATGCCGGATGCCAGCCGCAGGTGGCAGGAAGCATCACATGGGATCAGTGTGGCGGCTGATAGCGGGGTCGACCCAGCGAGGCCTGCGGTGCTGGCCCACTGTCTCGATCAGATCGCACGGGCGACCGAGAGCATTTCACACATCGTGCAGGAGATCAACTTACGAAACGCGAGCTCTGAAGGGAGCCCACGCTTGTTACCAGTGACTTATCATCCAAGCTCGAACGGATGAGGCTTGACAATGGACGGCATCGCCAACCTCCCGTCACACGATGCGAGTGATACACGGAATGTTGCTGGGGTGCTTCTGTTTCCGGCCGTCCTGAGCCTGATCGCCGGCAGCGTGGATATCATCAGTTTCCTTGGACTTGACGGGCTGTTCAATGCCCACATCACCGGCAACCTTGTCATCATCGCGGCGCACATGATCGCCGGTCAGGCAGCCAACATGGCCCTGTTGCTGTCGGTGCCAATCTTTATCCTCGTGCTTGCGTTGACGAGCCTGCTCGCGGCCAGGCTGGAGCGGGCCGGAATCGCCTCGCTGCGGCCATTGCTACTCTTGCAGTTCCTGCTGATTGCCGGCTTTCTCACCCTCTGTATCGCCGAAGGCTCGCACATGGACCTGAACGTGACGAACGGAATCGTGGCTGGACTGCTCGGTGTCTCCGCAATGGCAGTGCAGAATGCGCTCGTGCAGATTTCATTGAGAGGCGTGCCAACGACCGCCGTGCTGACGACTACAGTGACTCGCTTTACGGTGGATGCCACTCACGTGCTGCTGAATCGTAGCGCCGCCGATGTGACCACAGCCCGCGGACGAATGAAGCGGAGCTGGCCGGCGATCGTGGGCTTTACCGCCGGCGCGGCTGTGGGCGCCACCTTCTTCGCGACGGCCGGTCTCTGGTCGTTGATCCTGCCGACCGCTCTTGCCCTGGTGGCTCTTGGGATGAGTGGGCCGGCGAAGCCTTAAAGCCTAAACATGTTGCGGGCGACTAATGGCCAACTGTGGCTGTCAGGATAGTTGGGTGCCGGCCATATCATGTGGTGATCATCGTCGGTGTTGTCGAATATGAGTTCTGTGTTCCATGCATGGCCCATGCTTCTGCTGAGTCTGGTTCTGTCGGTGCCGGGTTGTGCGACCGCTCGTCAGTATGGCGTCAAAGGACCGTATCAGTCCTGGGATCAGGTCATCGCGCGGTGGATCGGCAGGCCGTAAGAGGATCTGTGTTATGAGCTTGGTCCACCGAACATGCGTCATGGGGAAGCTGTACCAGCCGGACTCACGTTGCTCGTGTGGGATATGACAATCGATCGAATGCCCGGCCCGGCCGATTACTACGGGCTCTTGCCGTTTACGCTTTCCGAGACCGGTCAGCTCTTTTTTCTGGCTGATCCACAAGGCATTCTTCTCTCTGGCACGCATGTGGGCTGCGTCTAGGGTTGCCCGACGCCGATACCTTGGCACGTGCCGGATACTCGGCACGTCACCCCTCACTGATATTCACGCCGATCCAAACAACTCACGCAATATCCGTTGACTTTCGCGCCCGCAGGGGCGCGCCGCAGGCTTGGAACAGTCTATGCGGAGGGAGAGTAATAGAAAAGGGTTATGACCGAGGCAGCGAGAAACCACAGAGGTCTCCAATGCGAAACCATCACGAACCGACGCCGCGTCGGTTGACTCATGACGAACTCAAAGCAGCCGAAGCCGGGTTCCAGGGACGGGAACTCAACGATGCCTGGTCCCAGGCGGCACTGAACGTCTACTTGGGGATTCGGCTCGCGAAGATGACGCTCGACCAGGAGCGCCTGGTACGGGAACCGGATCGTGCCAACCGCCGCCGGTTCAGCACAGCGGAACATCATCATGGGGTGTTGGGATGAGCTGCGACAACATCGGTCCCATTCCCAGGCATGACACCGAGCACACCAGGGTATGTCAATGGTGCGAATCGATCATGACCAAGGAACCCTTGTACGAGTATGTCGAGACCGACGGGCAGCCGTACCCCGCAGCGTGGACCTGGGTCTATCGATGTGGCACGTGCGGGAAAGTGCTCTCCGCCATGACGGCGGAATCGGAGGTCGCATCATGATGTGGCTCGTTCGCATCGCGCTTCGGTTTCCATACACCTTCGTGGTGGCGGCGATCCTCATCGTCCTGCTCGGCGCCGTGAGCATCCGGAGCATGGAGAAGGACGTCTTCCCGGCGATCGATGTCCCGGTCGTGAGTGTCATCTGGTCGTACAACGGCGTCGCGCCGGCTGCACCTCGTGTCCATTATTCAGCTCTATCGAGCGCTGGGCGGGGGATGGCTGCCGGACTATGCGGCTCATCCGGCCTCGGACACTGTTACCGTGGCAGAGAGGCGTCACTGAATTGGGGGAAGGCTAGGGTGGGGACAGAGAGAGAAGCGTGCCATGAGCGAGAGACCGGCAGAAGGTCTAGGGGCGCCGAGTATCCGGCAGGCATACCGTCACTTCGGCAGATGCGCTTCGGCATCTCGCTGCTCCCGCTCCGTCATTCCTCGACTGAAAACTCACAATCTGGCGCAGATTCAGCCACATCGATCATGGGGTCGCGACGAAGGTTCCCTGGAATGAGAGTTGCCCCTGGATCTGTTTGTCTGAATGGCCTGGTGGCGAACGAGGGGACCACAGAAGAATTGGAGGCGCCCATGCCCACGGCGAACGTCGTTCCGAAAGAAGACCAGGCCGAGGCCCTGGCTCTGAACTGGGTACGGGGTTTCAGCGCTGATCAGTGTCCGCGTTGCGGCGGATTCATGGTGGCCGAGTGGTGTGGGGATCATCTGGGCGACACCGGCCAGATTGTGGTCTGGGCGCTGCGCTGCGTCCAATGCGGTGAGCGGATCGATCCGGTCATTCTTCTCAATCGCGCGCTCCAGCGATACGCGCATGTTCCGTGTCGGGTACAAGCAATCAGTTCCACTTCTATCGAAAGCAAGGGGCTGGCGTTGGGCTGGCGGCCCTGCTCGTTCTGACCGGCTGCAGTGGAAATAGAGAAAGAAACCGACACACACCGAACGGAGGGGGCCATGCGGTGTGAACACTGTCATGGAATCATGATGGGTGGAAGGAGTCGGACTGTTCTGGACGATAGCGACTCACTAGCGATCACAGCCTGGAGGTGTCGAAGCTGCAACCGGGTGGTCGAGGAGCTCTACGTCCTGTCACGGAATGGACAGGCACAACCACGTCGCATTCGGTATGCCGTTTCGCCGTTCGTGGGTCGCAAAAGGGAGAGGCTTCTCGTTCATGACGCAAGGATGTTCCGGGCAGACAGCAAGGCATAAGCGAAAGGAGCAGATCTCAATGAAGACGATGAACGCAATCCGAATTCATGAGTATGGCGGTCCGGAGGTGTTGAGGTACGAGGAGGCGCCACGCCCGAAGCGGGGGACCGGCGAAGTGCTCATCCGAGTTCATGCCGCCGGCGTGAATCCGGTGGACTGGCAAGCCCGCGAGGGATATCTGAAGGCCGTGCGTCCCTCGCTGCCGCTGATCGTCGGATGGGATGTCTCTGGCATGGTGGAGAGCACAGGGACCGGCGTCACGAGATTGAAAAAGGGTGATGAGGTTTACGGTCGCCCGGATCTTGCTCGGGACGGCGCATATGCGGAATACATCGTCGTGAACGAGTCGGAAGTGGCGCCCAAGCCAAGATCCATTGACCATATTCATGCTGCCGGCATTCCGCTTGCCGCGCTGACGGCGTGGCAAGCGCTCTTCGACGCCGCTCAACTCAAAGCGGGTCAATCCGTGCTCATCCATGCGGCGGCCGGCGGCGTGGGACACTTTGCGGTGCAGCTCGCGAAGTGGAAGGGCGCACAGGTGATTGGCACAGCGTCCGAGGCGAATCGTGATTTCGTACGCAAGCTGGGAGCTGACGAAGTGATCGATTATAGAACGATACGATTCGAAGACACTGTGAAGGATGTGGATGTCGTCCTTGACACGATCGGAGGCGACACACAGAAGCGATCGTGGAAGGTGCTCAAGAAGGGTGGGATCCTCGTTTCAATTCTGAGTCCCCCTTCGCCGGAGGAGGCTCTCGCACACGGGGTGCTACAAGCACGTGTTTTTGTCCAACCCAATGCCGAGCAATTGGCGGAGATCGCAATGCTGGTCGACTTCGGAACACTCAGACCCATTGTCGAAACCGTTTTTCCGCTGTCGGAAGCAGGCCGTGCCCATGAGTTGAGCCAGACTGGCCACACGCGCGGCAAGATCGTCCTGCGTGTCGACTAGGGAGGACCATTTTCATGTGTCGCGTTCAACACTCGGCAATGATGCCCCAACGGTGGGCCAGCGATTGACGAACTTGAAGGAGGAACGCCATGAAGAGTCATTCTGGAAGCAATCAGAGCATTCTTGACCGCGTGCGACCGCTTGTGGCTCGGGACTCGAGCGAGATCCAACCGTATGGAAGGATCGTGAAGCTGCCGATTGCGTTGGCGGAGCACGTCTGCAAGGAGAGCGTGGAAAATCTCAACCAGCTCCTGGCCGATACGATCACATTGCGGGATATGTATAAGAAGCACCACTGGCAGGTTGCCGGCCCGACCTTCTATCAACTGCACCTGCTCTACGACAAGCATTGGAAGGAGCAAACAGAGTTTGTGGATTCGCTCGCCGAACGGATCCAGATGTTGGGCGGGATCAGCCTCGCGATGGCGCACGATGTCGCGGAGACGACCCAACTCCCTCGGCTCCCGCGCGGACGACAGGAAGTTCCGGTGCAACTCACTCGCTTGCTCCATGGGCACGAAATGATTCTGCTTGAGGCCAGGACGATGGCCAAACAGGCCGCCGAGGCTAGAGATGATGGCACGAACGACCTTTTGGTAAGCGAGGTGATTCGTACGAACGAAATGCAGGTCTGGTTTCTATCGGAGCATCTGATGAATGAGGCGCTCGTTCATTCCAACGCTTAATCTTGCAGAGATAGGCCACCTTCTCGGGTAGGGACAATCATGGATTTGCAACTATCCGGCAAGCTGGCGCTGGTGACCGGCTCGACTCCGGGTATCGGTCTCGCGATCGGCTCGGCGTTGGCCGGGGAGGGCGCGATGGTGATTATCAATGGTCGGTCATCGAAGCGCGTCACTGAGGCGATTGAGAAAATCCGGGAGCAACATCCTCATAGCAAGCTGGAGGCCCTCATCGGTGATTTGAGCACCGGGGAAGCGGTGCAACGCACCACCAAGCAGTTTCCCGACGTGGACATTCTCATCAATAACCTCGGCGTCTATGAGGTCAAGCCGTTTGAGGGCATCTCAGACGAGGATTGGATGGCCGTCATCGAAACGAATTTCATGAGCGCCGTACGGTTGAGCCGTCACTACCTGCCCAAGATGAAGGCGAAGGACTGGGGCGGGATCATTTTCATCTCGAGCGAATCCGCCATCAATATCCCGGTTGAGATGAATCCACTACGGGGTGACGAAAACCATGCAACTCGCGTTGGCGCGGGGCCTGGCGGAAACGACAGCAGGCACGAATGTGACAGTCAATTCCGTCTTGCCAGGACCGACGCGATCCGAGGGAGTAGAGCAGTTCATCAGACACATGGCCAAGTCCCGCAACTTTGCGGCGGTCGTGGAGCAAGAGTTCTTCGAAAGGGACCGTCTCAGTTCACTGCTTAAACGGTTCGCCACAGCCAATGAAGTCGCGGCGTTCGACGCGTTTCTTGCAGCCCGTTGTCCTCAGCGACCACTGGCGCACCGCTTCGGGTGGACGGCGGAGTCATTCGGTCCATCATATGAGAATTGTGAACGACATCGCGCAACCGTAGGAAATGAGAAAGGTACATGGCTCGATCCGCGCTCGTACTGCTCGTAGGTCTCGTGTGTTCAATGGTATGGCCCGGTCTCGCCACAGCCGCTGCCCTTCAAGAATATTCCGTGCCCACCGGGTCTCATCCGCACGATGTTGCGCCTGCTCAGGATGGGACGGTCTGGTATGTAGCCCAACATCTTGGCGAGCTGGGGCAACTCGATCCTACTACCGGGAACATCGAGCGCATCAGGCTTGGCGACAGGTCTCACCCACACGGGGTCATCGTCGGCCCGGATGGGGCTCCTTGGATTACCGAAGGTGGCTTGAACGCCATTGTGCGGGTGGATCCGATGACGAAAGTCATCCGGACCTTCCCTCTACCATCAGGCCACGAAGGGGCCAATCTCAACACGGCGACGTTCGATCGGCGAGGCGTCCTGTGGTTTACGGGACAGAGTGGGATCTATGGTCGAGTCGATCCCAAGGTAGGAACGGTCGAAGTCTTCGATGCCCCGAACGGTCCAGGTCCTTATGGCATCACGACAGCGCCGGATGGAGCAGTGTACTTCGCCTCGCTGGCTGGAAATTATCTGGGCCGCATCGATCCTGAGACCGGAGTCGCGACCGTGATCCAACCACCTACCCCCACACAGGGCGCACGTCGGGCGTGGGCCGATTCGAAGGGAAACATCTGGGTGAGCGAATGGAACGTGGGCCAAGTCGGCCGGTATGACCCAAAGACGCACGCCTGGAAAGAATGGCATGCGCCCGGGAAGCGCCCTGGCATCTATGCCGTCTATGTGGACGAGCGAGATCAGGTCTGGCTGACGGACTTTGGCGCGAATGCGGTGGTGCGGTTTGACCCGTCAACAGAGCAATTTGACTCCTTTCCACCGCCAAGCGGGAACGCTCAAGTGCGCCAGCTTCTTGGCTGCAGGAACGAAGTCTGGGGTGCCGAGTCCGGGACTGACAAGCTGGTGGTTCTTCACTTAGGGAGGTAACGTCATGACATTACCGACTCGTCCTTTAGGAGCAACTGGAATGGAAATCACAACCGTTGGGTTCGGAGCCTGGGCCATTGGTGGAGGCGGCTGGTCCTTTGGCTGGGGGCCGCAGGATGATACGGCGTCCCTTGCCGCCATGCGCCACGCCCTCCAGTTGGGCATCAACTGGATCGACACGGCCGCTGTCTACGGTCTTGGCCATTCTGAGGAGGTGGTTGGCCGTTTGTTGCGGGAGTTGCCACCGTCCAACCGTCCGTTCGTGTTCACCAAGTGCGGTCTCATGTGGGACGAACAGAACCGCATGGCACAGCCTCGACAGGTGCTGAAGCCAGACTCGATACGGAGAGAGTGCGAGGCGTCGCTCCGCCGGCTGGGTGTGGAACGGATCGACCTGTATCAGTTTCATTGGCCCGATGAAACCGGCACCGCAGTCGAGGAATCTTGGGCGGCGATGGTGCAGCTCATCGAAGAAGGCAAAGTGCGGGCGGCGGGCGTCTCGAACTTCAATGTGGACCTCCTGGACCGGTGCGAGCGGATTCATCATGTGGATTCCCTGCAGCCGCCTTTTTCCATGATCCGTCGCGAGGTAGCTCGACAGGAGATTCCCTGGTGTGCGGAGCACGGCACGGGCGTCATTTGTTATAGCCCGATGCAGTCGGGACTGTTGACCGACAGCTTCAGTGCAGACCGTGTCCGCAAGCTCGCCGCGGACGACTGGCGCCGGCGCGGACCTGAATTCCAGTCACCGAAGCTTGAGGGGAACCTGGCACTGCGGGATGCGCTCCGGCCGATCGCGAAGCGTCATAGGACGACAGTCTCGCCCGTTGCCGTCGCTTGGACCTTGGCTTGGCCGGGCGTCACGGGCGCGATCGTGGGGGCGCGCTCGCCCGAACAGATCGACGGGTGGATCGGCGGCGCCACGCTGGAACTCACTGCCGAAGATCTGAATGAGATCGCGTCGGCCATCAAGCGGACAGGAGCCGGAGCAGGCCCCATGCTGCCGGCTCAGGCCTCGTATGGAACGGAACGATCCGTCTCGGCGCCACTGGCCGGGTAAGACGGAGCATTCGAGCAATGAGACAGGATCCACGTCAGCCAACACTATCGGCGCCGCTGAGGTCGTACCGTCATGAGTGAGGTGGGCTATCCCATCGCGATCGGCCGACCCACGAACCCGGTCACGTCCACGTTGCTCGGCATGTCACGCTTCGTCCACCACCATTTGCTGTGGTTGTTAATTGGCGCGTATGCCATCGCCGCCGTGTTTCCGTCGCCCGGTTTGGCGATTCGAAACATGTCGTTCGGCGACCTATGGGTGTTTCAGACCACCGTGCACGGTTCCCTTCTTCTGCTGCTCCTCGCCATGCTGATGCTCAATGCCGGCCTGGGGGTCAAGACCTCGCACTTACAATCTCTCGCGGCTAAGGCACCGGTGCTGGTCACCGGTCTCATCGGCAATGTGCTGATCCCCGTCGCCTATATCTTCGTCGTCACCCTCATGATGTCGTTCTGGCACAATCCCGAGGAAGCACAACACATCCTCGTGGGATTGGCATTGGTCGCCGCGATGCCGATCGCCGGTGCGTCGACCGCCTGGACCCAAAACTCCAACGGGAACTTGGCGTTGAGCATCGGCCTGGTCCTGCTCTCAACGCTCTTGAGCCCCCTGGTGACGCCGATGGCCTTCTATCTGTTTGGTGAAATGGCATCCGAGGAGTATGAAGCAATCATCCATAACGTGGCTCACTATGGATCCGGCGCTTTTCTCGGATTCTGGATCGTCCTGCCGGTGATCCTCGGACTCTCCATCCGGCTGGCACTTCCCGAAGGCCGGCTGACTGCGGTGATGCCATACATCAAAGTGATCAATGCGCTCGTCTTGCTTGTCCTCAACTACTGCAATGCCGCGGTTTCACTTCCACAGGCGGTAGCGGATCGTGATTGGGATTTTCTTGCCGTGACCCTCAGCATTACGATTGGGATGTGTATCACAGCGTTTGCCGCCGCATACTGGCTCGGCCGTCTCTTTCATCTGGGCCAGGCCGAGCACGTCGCTCTGATGTATGGGCTTGGCATGAACAACAATGGGACCGGATTGGTGCTTGCATCGCTGACGCTCGCGTCCTATCCGCGCGTCATGGTCCCCATCATTTTCTATAATTTGGTTCAACACTTGGTGGCTGGGGGCGTCCATGAAAGACTCAACGCGAAGCTCGTGGATCACAATACGAGCAGGCCATGATGGGCCCGATTCGTCTCTGCATCAGCGCATGGCTCACCTCCTCCGTAGTGGAATGGCCGCTCTTATCCTTCTGATGGGAGGCTCGGTTCCGCCCAGGCAGAACAGGTTGTCGAGCAGGTTTCAGGAAGGGGCCATCAACATCTACAACCCTTTACGGTCCAGAATGACTGGGAGCTGCGCTGGGAAGTGACCGAGGGTGACAGCCTTCTCCTGGTAGACATCAACAAGTTAGATGGTGCAGTGCCCGATATGCCGATCGATACCGTCCTACAAGAAGGCCCGGCCAAAGGGAGAAGGTTTTTTGTCAAAGGTGGCACGTACTATTTTCGTGTCGTCGGCACCGGAGACTGGAAACTGACGGTTGTCCAGCTTCCGTAAGCCGACCACTCCGGCTCCTGGGCGGACTGTTCGGCCGGCATCCTTGCATGCTGTGTCAAACGAGACTTCGCGAGCCGTTGCTTCATGCGCCGTTTTTGCAGAAACGTGAGGGAGAAACCGTGGCCCGCGTGCCAGATAAGATGAGCCAGCGGGAGTGACAATTCTAGTGGCGTGAGTTGTGCACCTCGCATGGGTGGAAGCCGGTTGGCCGAGCCCGTGGCTAGCAACAAAGGCACGATCACCGTCAATGATTCAGAGGTGCGACGGGTTTGGAGGTGTAGCGATTGGCAGGGTTCAGGTGATAATTTGCGTTGTCGTTGGCGTGGCGTCATCAAAAACTGCTATCGTCGAGTGTGAGGGTCGGGATTGCTGGCGTGGAGGGTTCCGATCACAGGGGAATCTGTGGTGATTCTCTCTTATTTCCACGGTTGAAACTCATCGAGTGGTCGTGTGATCTTGACCGGCTGAAGCAGTTCCGACTGCAAGCCATGCGAGAGCTCTTTCTTCGCCCGCCGTCGGAGCGCCTGGTGGTGCTTCAGGTATTGCCGGTACCCCCGCAGGACGATCTCACGGAACAGGGTGGTCCGGGCCTCGGGACGCTGCCGCATGAGGAGGCGATAGAGCGCTTGGTCGGTCGGATCAGTTTTCCGAAAATAGTACCGTTGTTTCGGCATCGTCTCTGGCATCGCGTATCCTCCTTCGACTAGACCGCCACGGCCTGGCCGGTTGCCTGTGCTGGGACAACGGGATGGGTGGCCGGTTGGCCGGGCCGCTCCTGAGCGCCATACTTATGCTCGGCAATGGCGAGATAGCCACGGGCATTGGCGAATTGCGCGTCCGCAATCAGAACAGACCCTTCCCGGAAGGCTTTGAGGAACGGGAAGAGGAGCTTGGCGCCTCCTCCGCAAAAGAGAACGGA
>Ga0126383_10000418_pt1 | contig 23284 bp, 16 predicted proteins | sample PanSoiMetPlot_35_FD_96882 | JGI IMG/M metagenome (GOLD analysis project Ga0126383, IMG submission 96882) | Tropical forest soil microbial communities from Panama - MetaG Plot_35 | ecosystem: Environmental > Terrestrial > Soil > Tropical forest > Bulk soil | place: Panama | collected 2016-02-17
CGTGGTCCAAGTTCTCAGACTGTGACCGCGCCAAGGACTTCGTGACCAAGCTCGGCCTGTCGTTCACCACCGAGAACGCGCCCGGCAAGCCGATCGCGCTCTCGATCGGCTCGACCAAGGTCGAGGGTTGGGATGCCGCCAAGTGGACCGCGGCCTTCGCGGCGGCCGGCTACCCGAAGGCAGCCGATCCCGCCAAGATCGACTGGCTGATGGTGGAGCTGATCCTGCTCGTCATGGTGATCTACGTCACCATGGTGTACGGGCCGATCGCCGCGTTCCTGGTGGAGCTGTTTCCGACCAAGATCCGCTACACCTCGATGTCGCTGCCCTACCACATCGGCAACGGCTGGTTCGGCGGCATGCTGCCGCTGCTGGCGACCGCGCTCGTCGCCGCATCCGGCGACATCTATTTCGGCCTCTGGTACCCGATCATCGTGGCGCTGATGAGCTTCATCGTCGGCATGTTCTTCCTCTCCGAGACCAAGGAAGCCGACATCATGACGGGCACGGTCGCGGCGACGAAGGCCTGACGGGCAAAACCCCCGGGCGGGACGGCGCGTCCGTCCCGCCTGCCCTGCCCCGCCTTGCGCGGGGCATTTCTTTTGCGGTCCGGAGCGTCCCACCACCCGCGGCGCAAATTCGCCGGATCCCGTTTGCCAGCGGTTCCAGCCAACCCCCGCTCACGAAAGAACAAATTGTCACCTGCGGCATCCGCCGCCCCGGCGCCTTGCCGGTCCGCCGCCCGACTGCTAGCTCTCAAGCCTGGGCCGGCTTAGCTCAGCTGGTAGAGCACGTGATTTGTAATCACGGGGTCAGGGGTTCGAATCCCTTAGCCGGCACCATTGTAAATGAACAGCTTATACCTCAAGTCCCGTACACGTCGCGGTCCAAAAAATGCGTCGTGCACACGAGGTGCACACGAGGTGCACACGAGGTGCAAAAAAGTGTGAGCGCTCCGACGATGCCAAGTGCTCGCACCCACTCACCTCTGTCCTTCCTGAAAATCACATCCGTGCGTATTGATGATGCAAACCGGACGAGATTGGTGTGGCGACGATGGTCCCGGATCGTTGGGACGGCTCGTCGTAGCGGTGCGTCCTTGCCCAACGCCAAGTGCGTGCGCGTCTCGTTATAATAGAGCGATACAAGGTCAGGACCCGTCGCAAATGCCGTCCGTGGAAGATCAGCACATGATCCAAGCAGTCGCGCCGCAGCGTCCCGATCAACCGTTCAACATATGCGTTTTGCCACGGCGACCTCCGTGATATCGGCCGGTCTCGAATCCCCCGCGCCCGGACTCGACGTGTGAAAGCCGGCCCATAGGTCGGCGCCGTGTTCCATGGGAATCCCTCCACGGTCGGACTCCCACGAAGGACATCCTCAGTTCGAATCCCAATGCGGTGTATCATGCTACCGTCGCGTTCCTTGAGGACACCCAGACCCATTTGGCATCAAACGGAATAGTGAGGTGCCCGCGCGGGTGCGGCCCGCTAACGATTGGGAGGGCGACAACCGGAGGCAGAAGCACAGGAACTCCGGTTTTTGGCCAATCTTGCCCCAGCGGCTGGATCTGCGGCGGACACGGGCCATTCTCGGGGCAAGACCGCATGCTCGCGGCGTGGTATCTTTTATGTCACACGAACCCCTCGGATCGGAGAGGGAACACTGGTGCCTATTAGACGGCGCGATTTGATTGCAGCGCTCGGCGGTACGGCAGCTTGGGCAGTCGCAGCACGAGCACAGCGGGTGGAGCGAGCACGTCGGGTCGGCGTGCTAATGAATTTCGCTTCCAACGATCCTGAAGCGCAGTTGCGCGCGACTGCTTTCGAACAAGGGTTGCGGGACCTCGGCTGGGTAGAGGGGCGTAATATCAGCATCGATTACCGATGGACTGACAATGCCAATATGCTGCGTGTGCACGCGGCCGAACTGGTCCGCGCCGCGCCAGACGTGATCTTAGCCAACGGCACGCCCGTAATGTCTGCTTTGCAGGAGCAGCGGCACAGTATCCCAATCGTGTTCACCCAAGTCACCGACCCGGTTGGCCAAGGCCTTGTAGCCAACCTTGCGGATCCGGGCGGGAATGTCACCGGATTTACTACTTTCGAGTTTTCAATTGGGACTAAATGGCTGGAGTTGCTCAAAGAGGTCGCGCCACGTACCATACGCGTCGCGCTCGTCTTCAATCCGGAAACCGCCCCCTTCGCCGAGTTATTCTCGCGACCTATTGAAGCCGCGGCTCCTTCTTTTGCAGTGCAGACAATTTCTGTCGGCGCCTCCGCTCCCGATGAGTTCGAGCGCATGACCGATGAGTTTGCGAGCGTGGCCAATGGCGGCCTGTTGGTGCTGCCGGGAGCAGGCACCTTGAACCATCGCGGCACAATTATTGCGCTCGCCGCACGGCATCACCTGCCGGCAGTCTATCCATTTCGTTCCTTTGCTGCGAGCGGAGGTTTGCTATCCTACGGGGTCGACGTGGCCAATGTTTTTCAGCGCGCAGCGTCCTACGTCGACCGAATTCTCAAAGGCGCCAATCCAGGCAAACTTCCAATTCAGGCACCCAACAAATACGAGCTTGTCATCAATCTTAAGACGGCAAATGCGCTCGGCCTCGAGGTCCCGCCGACACTGCTCGCGCGCGCCGACGAGGTAATCGAATGAACAAGGCTGCGTCGGGGGATGTTGCACCGGTCGCCGCGCAACCCGCGAATCCGATCAAACCCAAGCGGCTGCGCGGTCGGCTTTTCTTGAAATATGTTGCGCTGTTCTTCATTGTTGTACTTGCGGCGTTGCTCACGAGCGGAATGTTCCAGGTCTGGTTTTACTATCAAGAGTACAAATCCACGTTGATCCAGATCCAGCGGGAGCAAGCCGAAGCGGCCTCTGCAAAGATCGCTCAGTTCATCAAGGAGATTGAAGGCCAACTGGGCTGGACGACGCAGCTCTCGTGGTCGACGGCGAGCCTCGATCAGCGGCGCTTCGACGGCCTACGACTCTTGCGACAGGTGCCCGCCATAACAGAGCTATCGCTGCTCGACCCGCATGGCCGGGAGCAATTGCGGGTTTCCCGGATGGCCATGGATGTGATAGGGAGCCAGACGGACTTCTCTAAGGATCAGAAATTCGTCGAGGCAATTTCCAATAGAGTCTATTACGGGCCAATTTATTTTCGACGTGAATCGGAGCCTTATATGACACTGGCGATGGCTGGGGCGCGGCGCGATGCTGGTGTCAGTGTCGCGGAGGTCAACCTTAAGCTCATTTGGGACGTCATTTCTCAGATCAAGGTCGGGCAGCAAGGGCACGCTTATGTCGTCGATGCGCAAGGGCGACTCATCGCGCATCCCGACATCAGCCTGGTTCTGCGCAGGACCGACTTGTCGCGCCTGCCGCAGGTACAGGCCGCGCGCGCGAGTACCGCCGGAACGTCTTTCGAGCGCGTGCAGGAAGCAACCGACGTCCAGAGCCGGCATGTGCTTACCGCCTACGCGCCGGTAGCTCCGGTCGGTTGGCTGGTCTTTGTCGAGCTGCCGATTGAAGAAGCCTATGGGCCGCTCTATGCCTCGGTCGCACGTCTCGGCATCCTTCTTTTGTCAGGCCTTCTGCTCGCTACATTTGGCGGCCTCTTCCTCGCGCGTCGCATGGTCGGACCCATCCAGGCCTTGCGCGCCGGAGCGGCGCGCATTGGCGGTGGCGATCTAACCCAGCGCATTGCGATCAGGACCGGCGATGAACTCGAGACACTGGCGGATCAATTTAATGAGATGGCCGCGAGGCTGCAGGAATCTTACTCCGACCTGGAACAGAAGGTGGCGCAGCGCACTGAGGAGCTTGCCAAATCAGTGGGGGAGCTGCGCGCGCTGGGCGACGTCAGCCGGATCGTGAATTCAACTCTCGAGCTTGAAAACGTGCTGAGCACGATCGTTGCCAAGGCCGTCCAACTATCAGGGACGGACGCAGGTGCAATTTACGTTGCCGACCACCAGAAGAGGGAGCTCCGTCTGCAGGCAACACATGGCATGAGCAGCGACCTGATCGCGGAGCTGACCAACAAAGGTGTTGGATTTGGTGAGGCGATCGTCTCGGAATCCGTCGCACAACGTGCGCCGGTTCAGGTGCCTGACCTCCGCGACGGGCTCATAACATCAGTAAATGAAATCATCCTGCGCGCTGGTTATCGGGCGCTTTTAGTAGTGCCGCTTTTGGGCCCTGACAGCTTCATCGGGATGCTGGTGGTCCGGCGCCGCGAGCCGGGGGCGTTTCCTCAGGCCACGATCGATTTATTGCAAACATTCGCGGCTCAGTCGGTTGTCGCGATCCAAAATGCGCGCTTGTTCAGCGAAGTCGAGGATAAAAGGCAGCAGCTCGCGATCGCCAGTCAACACAAATCCCAGTTCCTGGCCAACATGAGCCACGAGCTACGCACGCCGCTCAACGCTATTATTGGCTATAGCGAAATCCTTCAAGAGAAGGCGGCCGAGGCCAGCCAGGATCACTACACGTCGGACCTCAAGAAGATTGAACAGTCTGGCCGTCATCTGCTTGGCCTAATCAACGACATACTGGATCTGTCAAAGATCGAGGCGGGCAAGATGGACCTATTCCTCGAGGACGTGGAGATCACCTCGCTTTTGGAGGAAGTCCGCACCATTATCGCGCCACTTGCGGCTAAAAACGGCAATACCCTCGAATTCCAGCTGGCTGAAAACCTCGGCAGCATGCGAAGCGACCGCACCAAGCTCAAACAAAGCCTCCTCAACGTGCTGAGTAATGCCAGTAAGTTCACCAGCGGCGGGTGTGTCCAACTTGTAGGCGAACGCTTCCAAGCCGACCGGCCTATGGTGCGATTTACCATTTCAGATACCGGCATCGGCATGAGCGAGGATCAGGTCGGCCGCCTATTTCAGGCGTTCAGCCAAGTGAATGCCTCGGCATCGCAGAAGTACGGCGGTACGGGCCTCGGGTTGGCGATCACGCGCCAGTTCTGCCAGCTCCTAGGCGGAGATATAAAGGTCGCGAGCCGGCAAGGCGAAGGTTCAATATTCACCATTACCTTGCCGATCCGAACGACGATGGCGACACCAATAGAATCCGCCAATGTCTCGGCAACTTCGAGCGAAGCTGAGACTGTCAGCACAGTGCTCGTCGTCGACGATGATCCAGCAGCGCGTGATCTGTTGGCGGCCAAACTGAAAGGTGCGGGTTACCGTTCGGTCCATGCCGCAAATGGAAAGGAGGCGCTGAGTTTGGCACGCACGATGCGGCCCGACGCGATAACGCTCGATGTAGTGATGCCAAAGATGGACGGGTGGGCTGTTTTGAGCGCACTCAAGGCAGACGTGGAACTCCGCGACATTCCCGTTGTCATGGTGACGGTTCTCGGCGAACGCGGGCTTGGCCTTTCCCTTGGCGCGGTGGATGTCCTCACAAAGCCTGTTGATCGCGCGGATCTGATCGCAGTTCTGCACCGCTTGCTACGCCGTGATGGTCCTGTTCTTGTCGTCGAAGACGACGAAGCCACTCGCTCCCTGATTCGGCATACCATCGAAAAGATGGGGCTGACCGTGGCTGAAGCATCAAACGGACACTCGGCATTGGCTTGGCTCGACAGCAATCCGATGCCTGCCGTTATTCTGCTCGATCTCCTGATGCCTGAAATGGATGGGTTTGAATTTCTCGATAGCTTTGTAGCACGGGGCGAAGGGGATGACATTCCGATCATCGTGATCACCACGAAACAACTGACGACCACAGAGCAGGAGCGCCTGCTGCGCGACACCCAGAAAGTAATCGTGAAGAGACCATCAATCGGAGTCGATGTCGCGGCCGCCGTCAGCGATGCGGTCCGACGTCGGTCGCCGCGCAAGTCAGCGAGTTCGGATACGTGATGAAAACGTTCGAAAGGCAGAGCGATGACCAAGGTATTGTTGGTTGAGGACAATGAGTTGAACCGCGACATGCTTTCGCGTCGTCTGACCCGTCGAGGGTTTGACGTCGTCTGCGCCGTTGATGGGCAGGAGGGTCTGGACCTTGCCCGGAGCCAAGTCCCGGACATCATCCTTATGGATCTGAGCCTGCCGGTCCTGGACGGATGGGAAGCAACGCGCCGCGTAAAGCATGACGATGCCACCCGCCACGTGCCGGTCATCGGACTTACGGCACACGCAATGAGCGGCGATCGGGAAAGAGCGATCGAGGCTGGATGCGATGATTATGACACCAAGCCCGTGGAGCTGGAACGTCTCATCGGAAAGATTGCGCGGCTTTTAGGAGCCGCTAACGGATAGTTCGGTACACGAATGGAGTGGGCCTTGTGACGACTGTGTCGGACGAGCGCCTGAACCGCGCCTTGATCGCTTTTTTGCGTCAAGAGGTGCAGGCCCCCGCTGACGCGATCACGAATTTTCTCGATATTGTTATTGAAGATGCCCGGCGCCTGAAATTGGATCATCTGCTTTCTGATATTGATCGAATGCGCGCCGCGAGCCTTCGACTGAAAACCTTTATAGACGGCTTGGTTCTTGGTCCTTTGCCGGCAACCGAGACGATCGAAATGTTTCAGGGCCGGCTCCGGCACGACCTGCGAAATCCGCTCAACGCGATCAAGGGCTATAGCGAACTTTTAAGCGAGGACATGAAGGAGCAGACGGACCACCCGTTGCGGCGCGACCTTGTAAAGGTGAAGGACTCCGCCGACCAGCTCCTGTCTCAGATCAACACTATGTTCAAACTGACGGGACATGAGCAGCAGGCAGCCGCCCAGGATGACGACCGGTCGCCCGAGTTCAACCTGCTCGCAAACGTGCTGAGCAGTGAACAAGCATGTGCCGTCATGGGGTCAGCAGGCGAGGCTGTCGCACCGAGCAACATCCTCGTTATCGAGGACAATACGGCCAATCGCGATGTGCTCGAGCGCCGGCTGATGCGTCAAGGACATCGGGTCGTGACTGCTGCGGACGGAGCTGCAGCGCTGAGCCTTGTGGGGCAACAGGAGTTTGACCTGGTTCTGCTCGATTTGATCATGCCGGAGATGAACGGATTTGAGGTCCTGCGCCGGCTGAAAGCGGCAGAACACACCAGCCACTTGCCCGTGATCGTGATTTCTGCGCTCGACGAGCTTGATAGTGTAGTGCGGTGCATCGAAAATGGTGCCGAGGATTATCTCATCAAGCCGTTCGATCCGGTGTTGCTACGTGCACGCATCGATGCGTCGCTTGAGAGAAAGCGGCTGCGCGATCAGGAGAGAAAATTCATCGTGGACCTGGAGCAGGAAAGGAGGCGATCTGAATCTCTGCTTCTGAACATCTTGCCGGAGAAAATCGTCAAGCGTCTGCGCGGCGGCGAGAGTGTGATCGCCGATCGAATCGAGGAAGCTACCATTCTATTTTGTGACCTGGTCGGGTTTACCGCACTCAGCCAAGAGCTGCCAGCTGATCTCACCGTAGAGCTCCTACGCAAGATATTTTCGACGTTCGATTGCCTTGCCGCGGAGCACGGCGTGGAAAAAGTCAAAACAATCGGGGATTCCTATATGGCCGCGGCTGGTATACCGGAACGCCGACACGACGATGCAATTCGGATTGCCATGCTCGCGCCTCGCATGCTGGCGGCGGTTCAGGCGATCGCCAAAACGGACGAATTGACGCTACAGGCACGCATCGGAATCCATACCGGCCCCGTCCTCGCAGGCGTCATCGGGACACATAAGTTTGTATATGACATTTGGGGCGACACCGTGAATACCGCGAGCCGGATGGAATCCTATTCACTCCCTGGGCGCATTCAGGTGTCCTCTGCGACGCGCATTGCGCTCGGTGATCGGTTCAACTTTGAGTCTCGTGGGACGATCGACATAAAAGGAAAGGGCATGATGGAAACTTATTTTTTGAACGGGTCACGATCTGGCTGAAAACGCAAGGTGGCGGACCAGTCCTCGAGCTCATGAAACTCGCAGCGGCGAAACACCGAGCTCTTGCGCAAGCTTTCCCAATTCGGTGGCGAGTCGGCCAGGTAGCGGTATCCCGGTCGTTCTACGTAACTCCGCCTCTCGATCGCCCCGCTCACCGGGCAGGAGCAATTCATCGAAACCGTCGCGCCGGGGTAGCGCTTTCACCACGCGTTTCAGCTGCTCCACGTCTCGACGGTAGTCGGTCAAGGCACGGAAAGTCGCGATGTTAAATGCGATAACCATGCTGTTTTGGATAGGTGCTTTCGCACCATGGCTGCGACCAAGCGCTGCGATAATCGGGGTGCCCGCAAGGATCCCAGTCATGCATTCAAACATAAGCGAAAGACCCGAACCCTTCGGGCCACCGAGCGGGAGCACGGTTGTCGCTTGGCGTGCGTCAGTGGTCGGATTGCCATGGACATCGATCGCCGCTCCTTCAGGAATCGGTTTGCCCTCCGCAGCGGCTTGGCGGATGCGGCCGGCGGCTATCAGGCCCGTTGCCATGTCGAGCAACAGCGGCCTGCCGTCCGGCTCAGGTGCTGGAATTCCGATCGCGATCGGGCTCGTTGCTATGCTCGGCACCTTGGCGCCGTGGTACGCCATAAAGGGCAAGCCCGCCACTATGACCAGGGCCGCGTATCCGCGCTCCGCGATCCATTGGGCGTAGCGTCCGATTGCGCCCAGATGGGTAGGATCGCTCAATAACCCAACCGCCACGCCGAACGAGTCTGCCACTTCGATCGCACGCGCCGCGGCCCGCATCATGCAGACGGGACCCGGCGCTCTGTTACAATCCAGCCTAAACGTCGCCGGCATCAACTGCCGAGTGACGGGTTCAGCCGTTGGCTTGTACTCCCCTCTCCTAATCTCCATTACGTAAATCGGTATGCGTATCACACCATGGGAGTCGACGCCGCGCTCATTGGCCCAAACGAGCACGTCGGCCACGGTCGTCGCATAGGATTTGCTCATTCCTGTCGCGCAAAAGATCGCAGTCGTGAATTGGAAGAGCTCGTCACGGCTGACGCGCACATCGTCCATAGGATCTCCTTCGGAATTAGCTATGCGCGGATGAGGCGGTTGCCGTTGTCTTCACGTTTCGAGGATCGTACAGCGCAGTTTAGGATGCGTGTCAACGAAGTTAAACGGCCAGCCCGCCGGTGCATGGTCGCCTCCCGTTGTGAGCTACAGTGATTCCGGCCTTCCGACCGTTGTGAGGGCGACATTGCCGCCGGCCCGAAGCCAGTTGGCGCGGTTCAATCAAGCTCGACTCTACCGTTGCCGGACCATTGCGCGCAGGTGACAAGAAATCGGTACTTTGGGCCATCCGGGCCTTGACGTTCGCTTCGCGTGGGCACACCCTTGGTTGGGCAGGTAACCTCTAACTCCCCGGGCGTCGGCCTTGCCCGGGACTCGAGCTGTCGGAGGGAAGACATGGCATCGGAAGTTTTAGCCAACCAAGTCAGTCGCACGAGACACCCGACCATTGGCTTTCTGGGCGCGACCACACCGACGGTCTGGAGCGCATTCGTCTCAGCCTTTGAGAACCGACTCCGCAAGCTCGGCTGGATCAATGGCGGCAACGTCACCATTGATTATCGATGGGCCGAGGGGCAGCCGGATCGCTATACCGAGCTGGCGGAAGACTTTGTACGCGATGACGTCAACGTCATCGTGACGTCGGGCACCCTACCCGTGACGGCTGTGATGGACGTAACATCGGAGATTCCGATCGTCTTTGCGGCAGCTGGGGGCTTGGGACCGAGCAAAATGCAGTCCCCAAAGCACAAGGTGTTCGGCGTTTTGAACGGCCAGACCGAGATGAATGTTGCGGCTGAGCGGCTTGGCGAGTTCCGAAAGGCTCTTCCCAACCTCGAGACAGTGATTCTCATGGGAAATGCCAACAGCGCTAACGTCGCTCTCGAAATGGACGCAATTGAGAAGGCGCACGAATCCAAAATTAAAGTCAGCAGACTGGAAATTAATGCTCAAGATGACATCATCGAAAGATTGGATACACCCGCTTTCGACGGGCGCGAACGTCGCGGCCTTGGCCTATATGTTTGCACCGACCCTCTCATGACGACGCATGCCGTTCGGATCAACACGCTGGCAATCAGCAAGCAGCTCCCGACGATGCACGCGTTTCGAGAGTACGTCGAAACGGGCGGCCTGATGTCCTACGGCCCGGATTTCCGCGCGATGTTCCGGAACGCGGCACATCTCGTCGACGAAATTTTGCGCGGGGGTAGACCTACTGACAAGCAGGAGTTGGCGGAGGGATTCGAGCTCGTCATTAATTGCACGACCGAGCGAGCGCTCGGGTTGAAGATCGCCGAGGACTCGCGGAAGAGGGCCAAGCTGATCGGCTGACGCCGCTATTTATTATCGAATGAGCTGAACCACGGGCGAGGTCAGCGGCGCGATTCCGGTAGGAGGGGACCGTGCGAGAACGCGATGTTCGGGCAGCCGGGCCAGCGCTTCCGTCAGCATCGGTAATTGGCGTGTGCCGACGCGAGTTCATGGCGCTGCTATGTGGCGGAGCATTAGCGCCGATTCTCCCACTGGTCTCCGCGCGCGCCCAACAGCGGGGCAAGCTCCCGGTTATCGGGTTCCTGGGCGCGACGACCCCCTCCGTCTGGAAGGCGTTCGTCACTGCTTTTCTGCAGCGCCTGGGGGAACTCGGCTGGGTCGACGGTCGTAACATCGTGATCGAATATCGCTGGGCAGAAGGCCGCGAAGACCGCTACGCCGAGTTCGCGGCTGAATTTATTCGCCTCAAGGTCGACGTGATTGTGACGTCGGGTACCGGGCCAGTCATGGTTGTGAAGAAAGCAACGTCGGAGATCCCAATCGTCTTTGCGTCTGCCGGCGACCCAGTTGGAACCGGACTGGTTGCCAGTCTTGCACGCCCCGCCGGCAATTTGACCGGGCTTTCGAACCAGCAAACCGACCTTGCCGGAAACCGACTCGAACTGCTGCGCGAAGTCGTCCCCGGCCTCAAACGGGTCGGTGTGATAGGCAATGTAAAGACACCTAATGTGATGTTGGAAATGAACCAGGTCGAGGTGGCAGCCTCACAATTCGGACTGGAGGTCCTGGCGCTGAAAATCGAGAAAACGGAGGATATCCTTCCTGCTATCGAAACCGTCAAAGGCCGGGTCGACGGGCTTTACGTTTGTACTGATCCGCTGCTAACCACCTATCGATCTCTCATCAATAGCTTCGCTATTAGTCAAAAACTGCCGACCATTTATGCGTTTCGCGAATACGTCCAGGCCGGCGGCCTTATGTCTTATGGACCGAATTTTCCGGATCTTTTCCGGCGCTCCGCCGACTACGTGAACAAGATTTTGCATGGCACGAAGCCAGCTGATATTCCCGTCGAGCAGCCGGTCAAATTCGATCTCATCATCAATCTCACTACCGCGAAAGCGCTTGGATTGACCATCCCCGAGTCGTTTCTGCTCCGCGCAAATGAGGTTATCGAGTGAGTCTTTTTAAAGGCTTATGCTCCTATGACGCTATCAGCATGGATTAACTCCACCTGTCCTTCCTGAACATCACATTCGTGCGTATTGATGATCCAAACCGGACGAGATTGGTGTGCCGACGATGGTCCCGGATCGTTGGACTGCTCGTCGTAGCGGTGTGTCCTTGCCCAACGCCAAGTGCGTGCGCGTCTCGTTATCATTGAGCGAATACAAAGGTCAGGGCTTGTTGCAAATGCCGTTCGTGGAAGATCAGCACATGATCCAAGCAGTCGCGCCGCAGCGTCCTGATCAACCGCTCAACATATGCGTTTTGCCACGGCGACCTCCGTGATATCGGCCGGTCTCGAATCCCAATCGCCCGGTCGACCATGACCCACGACGAGAAACGCAAACAGGCACCTCGAATGTCAGGGTCGGAACCACGCAGAGATCGATCGCCGCGATGGCGTCCGCATGGTTGTGCGCAGAGATGTCCGCCAAGTCGGGGATGCAGGCCCCCTATGCCGGATCAATGTGTTTCGAGACCGTCCACTCGGCGATCGCAAGCATCGTACCGGATGATGCGCCGAGTCTGCCTCATCGCGCGAATCAACAAGGATGGAATTTTCGGGAACGACAGAGTTACGTATTATTCCGGACGCAACGACGAACGTCAGCGGGCAGCCGCACTGGCTGCTTCGGTACTGTCCGGTGTGTCGAAAATCCCGCGTTCGTGAATCCATGCCTGCGTCTTCGCGTATGTCTCGTCGCTGTAGGGCAGGAACACGACGCGTTCGCCGGTCGAGAAGCGACGCACGTCCAGCGCCGATCGGTAGCGGTCCGGAACCTCGTTCAGATAAAAGTGCTTGTATCTCTCCGGCTCCAGGTCGAGATCCATCTGCGCGCACTTGAGGGCGCGCATGTACTTCTCGACGTCGGCTGGCGCAGTGCCGCCGGGAAACATGAACGCGATCATGAAGGTCGTGTCGACGATCTTTCGAAAGCCGAGCTGATCCAGCGCCAGATAGGCGATGCCCCAGACGCTCGTCGCTGGCACGCGACGCTCCACCCCGACGTCGACGCGCGCCCATGACGAGCCGACGAATTTGAGCTTGATGCGCGCGCGATCGAGAAACGGCTCGAGCGCCTGGATCGTGGTGAAATGGCTGCCCGAATGATAACCGACCGCCACCTCCCGGTCCGCCAGATCTTCCGGCGTTCTGATCGGCGAATCCGGCGGCACCATGATCCCGCCCGGCGTGACCACGTACGAGTTTCGCCACATCGTCCCGATCTGGCGGGCGGATGCCTGGCTCACGGCCCAGTGGCATGCGCACGAGATGTCGGATTTGACGCCCTTGTTTCCACGGCCCTGCTGGTAGGCTTCGAAGGCGCCGGACAGGACGTCGATGACCTTTCCGCTGGCATCGACCTGCCCTGTGCGCTCAGCCGACAGGCCGCCTCTGAATTCGTAGTCGAGACCCTCGGCGCGGAAGTAACCCTTGTCGTGCGCGATCCACTCCTGCAGCCGCCCGTGCGGCTGGATCGTGAATTTTGCCATTCTGCCCGTTCTCCGGTTGATGCCGATGGTTGTAGCAAGCGTCCCGCCTTGCGCGAAGCCATCTGCGTGCAAACCACCTCCCCCGACGGTGACGCCCCGGATCTCGGGCGCTTCGCGCTCCTCGAGAACCTCGCTGATCGCGCGCCGAAGCCGCCGGGGCCGAGTGATCCGCCGACGGGCTAGTTGTTTCCATTCAGGTCTTATGATTGCCGCTCCCGCCATCGTTGTGCAATCGCTTCCAAGCACGATCGTGTTCTGCGTCGCGCCGAACGAGTCGCCAACATTGCCTTTGCCGATCAGCGCCACATGGGCGCCATAGGCACGGACGTCGACCCACAGGCGGCCGGATTTGAAATACTCGTCCGCGGTCCAGGTGGGCGCGGCCGCCGGCAGCGCCAACAGCGCAAGTGTGACCGGGGTTGCAGCAAGTCGTTTCATCAGCGGGCCACTCGCCGTCCGGCACGGCGGCATCGCTGGTGTCCGCACCTGTCGATCGGTCGAGACTGTGCGCCGCGCTCGCAATATTGAGCCGGCGCGACAAACAGCGTTAGCGCACGAAGCTGACGATCCGGATTCCGTCGTCGACTTCCGTCAACGTCTTTGATGCCGCCGCGCAGGCGGCAGGATCGGCATCTGCAAGGCATGGGGCGCCCCGCGCGCCTGACTGGGTCAACCAGCGGCGCGCGGGGACGAGATCATGGTGTGGGATGCGCAGATGATGCGGCGTCAGTGACGACCGGCACCACCACCACCGCCACCACCGCCTCCTCCGCCGCCGTGGCCACCGCCACCAACGCCGCCCATCGCTGCACCGCCTCCACTGCCCGGACTGCCACCGCCACCCGGACCGCCGCCGCCGCCCGCACCACCGCCAGCGCGGCCACCACCGTTGACGCCAGCCCCCGCACCGGTGGTGCCACGGCCGCCGCCCGCAGAGCCGCTAAAGCTGCGCGCTCCGCCACGGCCCTCGACCGAGCGACCAACTTCGCCCTGCGAGGAGCGTCCTTCGAACGTCCGGCCCTCGCCACGGCGTCCTTCGAATGTGCGGCCCTCGCCGCGGCGTCCTTCGAACGTGCGGCCCTCGAACGAGCGGCCGCCGAAGCGATGGCCGCCACGCAAGCCGTGCCATCCAAACGGCCCGCCCCAGCCGTAGCCGTACCTGAGGCGATAGCCGCAGCGATACCAGCCAGGGCCGTGCCAGCCGTCGTCGTACCAGCAGTAGCGGTACCCACCCACGACGTATTGGGCACGCTCAACCGAGCCGATCGCATCGAGCGTGCCGCGCATGGAACTCAAGCCGGCGGGCACCAGCGCGCTTGCACTGCCCGGCGCGAACATTGTGGCGGCGACAGCGGCCGCGGCCACATGCAATTTCAAGTCTCGCATGGATGTCTCTCTCCTAGTGGGCCCCCTCCTAGTGGGTCCCGTGGGAGGCGGAGTGTTGGAGTGTTAATGAGAGAACCGCCGGCGCTTCCGCGAGTTCCGGCTCTTCCGCGAGTTGCGGAGTGAAGAAATTTTTCGAGCAAGTCGGATATCGAACACGCAGGCGCGATTCTGCGCGTCAAGCGGCGCGCCGGAACCATCCGGTCCGCTCGTTGCAACGCCCTGTTCAGAAATTGAAGCGCCGCAAAGTTTTCCGGGTGGTGATAGTCGGGCGAATCATAAGCCAAAAATGTGCGGTGCACGCAACATGCAGCCATTAGATGAAGTTCACCTGATAGATGAAGTTCAGCTGGGCCTTGCTCGTTACACCACTCACTCGTCCGGGTTCAGGCGGCGCCACGAGTGTGGCATGGATCCGAATTTTCTCTTCAATTATTCCATTATTTATTCGCGATTCATTCGCGCCGTTCCGCCAGCCAGGTGCCCGCGCAGAATCCTCGGCTGCCCTGACCTCGCCACACGCCACCGCCCCGCGTGCTGGTTAACCGACCCGAGCCGCCAGCCGTCTGACCACCGGCGGAGATGACCGCTCGCACGCTCCCATTTCGCGACACGCGGCCGTCGAGATTGACGCCGCCCACGTCGGCCCTGATGTATCCATCGAGAATGTGCACGCCAGCGCGGGTTGAGCGCTCGCAGGCACCGCGATCGGTATTTATCAGGACGCTCCAGCGTCCATCGAACCCATTTTGCGCCGCCGCGTGACTCGGCGCGAACGCGATCCAGATGAAGCCTAGAATCCAAACGCCATATGGCAGCCTGAACATAGTCGGGTCCCTTCTCCGAAGAAATCGGCCCGGGTGCGTGAAGCGCAGCTCCGCACCTCCACGCCAGGCAACTCGCCGATCGGTACGGCTGTTCGGAGGCACGGTCTTGTCTCCCGTTGCGCTCCTTTGTCCGGCCTTGCGCCAAAGTGCGGCGCGGGACGTAACCCGATTTGGGCGGCCGAAATGGGGCGGCAGCGTGTGTTCGAAGATCAGCCGAACCTGCTGAACAGGCCGCCCGGGGGTCGGGTTCGGACGCAATCACGCCGCGCTCGCGCCGGTGCTTGCCGCAATCCCGTCAAGCGCCGCAACGGCATCATCGGGCAGATGAAGCTCGGACGCCGCCAGGTTCTCCCGCAGATGCGCGAGCGACGAGGTGCCGGGGATCAGGAGGATGTTGGGCGCACGGCGCAGCAGCCAGGCGAGCGCGACCTGCATGGGCGTGGCGTCGAGACGCTGCGCCACGTCGGACAAGGCCGACGACTGCAGCGGGGTGAACCCGCCGAGTGGAAAGAACGGCACATATGCGATGCCGTCGCGCGCGAGATCGTCGATCAGGGCATCGTCGGACCGATGGGCCACATTGTAAAGGTTCTGGACGCAGACGATCTCGCACATTCGCCGCGCCTGCGTGATTTGCGCCGGCGTGACGCTGCTCAGGCCGACATGCCGCACCAGACCTTTGCGCTGGAGCTCGGCGAGCACGGTGAGCGGCGCCTCGAGCGAGCCTTCGCCGGGCTCGGTATGGGCGCCGAACATACTGCGCAGATTGACCACGTCGAGGACGTCGACGCGCAGGTTGCGGAGATTGTCGTGGACCGCCGCGGTCAGCTCAGCGCGGGACATGGCGGGATTCCAGGATGCGTCCGCGCCGCGCCGGGCGCCGATCTTGGTGACGATCACGAGGTCGTCGGGATAGGGGTGCAGCGCTTCGCGGATCAGCTTGTTGGTCACGTGCGGGCCGTAGAAGTCGCTGGTGTCGATGTGGTTCACCCCACTCTCGACGGCCTCGCGCAACACCGCGCGCGCCATCGCGGCATCCTTGGGCGGGCCGAACACGCCGGGCCCCGCCAGTTGCATGGCGCCATAGCCGAGCCGCTGCACGGTGCGGGTGCCGAGTGTGAAAGTGCCGGACTGCTCGATCTTCAACATGGCGATCTCCTTCGCGACGACAGCGACCGTTGGGCCGTCGACGTCCAACTTAGGCGGTGGCCGACCGTACGAAAATCCGTTATAATCTGGACAGGCTGTACGGAAATCAGAACAGTGGCCATCAACCTGGGTGACCTGAATGCCTTCGTGGCGGTGGCGCGCGCCGGAGGCTTTCGCGACGGCGCGCGGGCGAGCGGCGGCAGTCCGTCCGGACTGAGCGAGGCCGTTCGTCGCCTGGAGGCGAAGCTTGGCGTCAGGTTGCTGAACCGGACGACGCGCAGCGTGGTGCCGACCGAGGCCGGCAAGCGCCTGCTCGACCGGCTCGCGCCGGCATTGACCGAAGTGGAAGCGGCGCTCGACGTGGTGAACAACTTTCGTGACCGGCCGGCTGGTACGCTCAGGCTCAATGTCCCGATCAGCGCCGTGCGGCTCGTGCTCCCCTCGATCGTGCCGTCGTTCCTCGCCGCCTATCCGGACATCAGGCTGGAGGTGGTCCCCGAGGAAAGCTTCGTCGACATCATTGCCGCCGGCTGCGACGCCGGCATTCGCTACGGCGAGCGGCTGGAGCAGGACATGATCGCGGTGCCGATCGGCCCCCGCGTTCAGCGCTTTGCAACCGCCGCCGCGCGCGCGTACCTCGATCGCCGGGGGCGTCCCGAGCATCCGCGCGACCTTCTCGATCACGCCTGCCTGCGCGGCCGCTTCCGAAGCGGGACGATCACGCCGTGGGAGTTCGAGCGCGACGGCGAGGTGGTGCGCGTCGATCCCGCCGGCCCGCTGCTCGTCGGCCTCGGCGGCGCAAGTGAACTCGCAGTCGACGCCGCGATCTTCGGCATCGGCATCGTGCATCACTTCGAGGACTGGCTGCGCCCGCACCTGGACAGCGGAGCGCTCGAGCCCGTCCTGGAGCCGTGGTGGCAAGGCTTCTCCGGTCCCTTCCTTTACTATCCCGGACGGCGCCTTCTGCCCGCGCCGCTTCGCGCGTTCGTCGACTTCATCAAGGCATCCGGAAATGAACGCCGCCGAGATCGGGTCCGCGGTGGACCGCAGGCCGCGAAAGCGTGACGTTGCGGGCGCCGCCGTCCCACCGACACGCGCAGGCCGGCTGATCATCCCCCGCACATGTATGGCTCGCTAACGACGCTGATCGCGATTGACGGCATCACAACGTGCGCGTCACTTTGCTCAGATGCGGAGGATTGTCGGGATCGAAGCCACGCCGAAGCGCCACCGTCTCGATGGCCCGATAAGCCGGGATGAGCATGACCACCGGATCGCACATCGGGTGACCGTCGCCGATCCAGGGTAACGTCCCGTCCGGCCCCCCCGCGGTAAACACCGTCTCACCTGCACCGTTGAGGTCACGGACGAGCTGGTCGACGGTGGCAGCCGCCTGGTCGTTCTGTCGCAGCACCAGCACCGGCGTGTTCGGTGAGATCGACGCGCGCGGCCCGTGGCGCAGCTCGGCCGCGCTGTAGCCGAGCGTCGGCACACGCAGGATTTCCGCCACCTTGAGCGCAATCTCGCGCACGGGACCGAGGCCGTAGCCCCGGCCGGCCACGAAGGCCGCCGCGGCGTGCGCCACGCTATTGGCCCATGCCGACCAGTCGCATGCGATCGCGCCGGACAGCCGCGCCGTCAGATTCCGCAGGCCGTCGCTCAGCTCGTCGTCTCGCGCCACGGCCGCCACGAGCTGCGCGCCGGCAATCATGGAAAGCACGACGGTCTTGGTGGCGGCGACGGAGCGTTCGGTCCCGGCACCGATCGGGAAGACCAGCTCGGCTTCCACGGCTGCGGGAGAATTTTCGTCGTTGACGATGGCAAGCGTGAGCGCGCCGCCTCTGCGCGCCACCTGCGTGGCGGCGACGAGATCGGGACTGCGCCCGGATTGCGACACCACGACGAACAGGGCATCGCGCATGTCCGGCGGCCTCCGGTAGGCGGTCACGACGGACGGTGCAGCGCTGGACACGAGGAGACCGAGCCGCGCTTCAAACAGGTAGCGCAAATAGACGCCGACATGCCCCGAGCTGCCACGCCCGCAAAACACCACCATGCGCGGCTTTGCCCGCTCGACCCTCTCGACGATCGTCCCGAGCACGTCGGATCGCGCGAGGAGGCGCGCGGCCGCCGCGGGGATTTCGGCGATCTCGCGCGCCATCGCGCTTGCGGCGGTCGGCTCAGTCATCGCAGCTTCCGCTTCCCTGTCCTGCCCCGCCAGCGGGCGAGCGGCGCGAGGGAGTGGACTTGTCGATTGCCTTGCGCAGATTTCCCCCATGGCGTCGCAGAACCTGCTCGGCTTCGCTGCGGTCCAGTCCGCATCCGAGCAGGACGGCCGTCTTCACATCCCCGTCGGCCTTTTCGAGGTAGCGCGCCGCATCGGTTTCAGGGCAACGGACGATCTCGCTCACCATCGCTTCGGCCCGCCGGCGCAGCTTCGCATTGCTCGGGCGCATGTCGACCATCAGCCCGCGATAAACGCGCCCCATCCTCACCATCACGGCGGTCGAGAACAGGTTGAGCACGATCTTCTGCGCAGTGCCGGCCTTCATCCGGGTGGACCCGGCGACCACTTCGCTTCCGGTGTCGACCAGAATGCGATGACGCGCGACATCGAGCAGCGGTACACCCGGATTGCTGGCGACCGCGATGGTCACAGCGCCGGCCGCATGGGCGGCGCGCAAGGCGCCGATGGCATACGGCGTCGTGCCGCTCGCCGCGATGCCGATGACGACGTCGCTGGCGCCGACCTTGGCGTCGGCCATCGCCTGCGCGCCGGCTGCCTCGTCGTCCTCGGCTCCCTCCACGCTCCGAACCAGCGCGTCAAATCCGCCCGCCATTGCGAATACGACCCGATCGGCGGGCCAATCGAAGGTCGGCAGCAGCTCAGACCCGTCCTGAACAGCGATCCGGCCGGAGGTGCCGGCGCCGGCATAGACGATGCGTCCGCCCCGTTTCAGCGCCGGCACGGCGTCGTCGACGGCTGCCGCGACCGCGCCGAGCGCGCCGCCGACCGCGGCGGCGGCCGCGAGCTGGCCCTCGTACATGGCCGCGATCATTTCGGCGGCGGGCCAGGAGTCGAGATCGATGTACCGCGGACTGATCTGTTCCGTGCGCATGACAGTTTCCGCCATGCCGTCGACGCGGCCGGCGTCCGCTCCTTTACGACGCCCCGCCCCGTCCGTCACGCGGCATTCATGGCGGCGCTCCGGGCAAGATGCAAGGCGCCGTCCACCGCATCGCCCTCGATGGGAACCAGCCGGCGCTGGACATCGGGCGCAAGCCACGGCTGCATCGGAGAGGCGAGTCCGCCGAGCAGCGCGACGCGGGCGGCGCCGCATTCCGTCAGCCGGCGCACCAGTTCGTCGATCTGCTCGGCGGCGTCGCGGACGATGCGCCGGGCGACGGAATCTCCGGCATCCGCATGCCGCATTACCAGCGGAGCGAAGGTCGCGTAGTCCGTGGCCGTCGCGCGATCCATCCAGGCAATCGCCTCGGACGGATCGTTGTGGAAGCGCATCATCACCTCGCGGGTGAGGCTCGTGCCGACGGCGCGCTGATCGTAGGCCCGCAACGCCAGACGGACGGCGTGCAGTCCGAGGTCGGCCCCGCTGCCCTCGTCGGAAATGGGAAACCCGTAGCCGCCGACCCTGACCTCGCGTCCTCCGACGACGGCAAATCCGATGCTGCCGGTTCCGACGATCACGATGCCGCCCTCGCGGGCGCCGTGCGCCCCCAGGCAGGCGACCGTGGCGTCATGCGCGTAGATGACGGAGCGGTAGGGATGCGGCCGAGTCGCGAGCTGCTCGGCGACGCCTTTGCGGCCGATGCCGGCAAGGCCGGCGGCGACATGCACCGCGCCGAGCGCGTCGGAGTCGAGGCCAGCATCCGCAAGGGCGGCGCGACACGCCTTTTCGACTTCGGCAACGGCGCACTCGACCCCGAACCGCAGCGACGCCGGACCCGCAAGGCCCGTCCCGAGCACGCGTCCCGCTGCATCTTCGATACGCGCGCGGCAGCCGGTGCCGCCACCGTCCACGCCGGCAAACAGCGCATTGCTTTGGAAAACCGCCGCCGTCATGCCGCGACCCGCCGGATATCGGCACCGCACTGCACCAGCTTGCGGTCGAGCGATTCGTAGCCGCGATCGAGATGATAGATGCGATGGACGGTGGTTTCGCCTTCGGCGACCAGGGCGGCGAGGACGAGACTCACCGAGGCGCGCAGATCGGTCGCCATCACCTCCGCACCATGCAGCTGCTCGACGCCTCGCACCATCGCGGTCGAGCCTTGCAGCGAGATGTTGGCGCCGAGCCGCCCGAGCTCGGGCACGTGCATGAACCGGCTCTCGAACACCGTCTCGCGGATGACCGAGGCACCCGGCGCAATCGTCATCAGCGCCATGAACTGTGCCTGCAGATCGGTCGGAAATCCGGGATACGGCTCCGTCGTCAGGTCGACGGCCTGCAACGGACCGGACCGGGCGATCATCAGGCCCCGATCGGTCGGCCAGATCTGAGCTCCGGCCTGTTCGAGGATCGCTCCGACCGAGCCGAGGTGCTCGAGATGCGCGCCGAGGATCTCGAGATGACCGCCGGTGATCGCGGCCGCAATCGCATAGGTGCCTGCCTCGATGCGGTCGGTGATCAGTTCGTGGCGAGCGTGACGGAGTGCCTCCACGCCCTCGACCAGGATACGGTGCGTCCCGGCACCTTCGATGTCGGCTCCCATTGCCGACAGGCAGAGCGCGAGATCGCAGACTTCGGGGTCGCGTGCCGCGTTCAGGATCTCGGTCTCGCCGCGTGCGAGCGCGGCGGCCATGAGGGCGGTCTCGGTCGCGCCGACGGATGGCGAGGACAGCACAATGCGGCCGCCCTGCAGCCGATCGCCCCTGGTCCGGGCGTGAATGTAGCCGGCATCCATCTCGACGTCGGCCCCGAGAGCCTGCAACGCCTTGAGATGCAGGTCGATCGGGCGCGCGCCGATTGCGCAGCCGCCAGGCTGGGAAACGCGCGCGGCGCCGAACCGGGCCAGCAGCGGCGCCAGGACGAGAATGCCGGCGCGCATCTTACGCACCATGTCGTAGGGCGCCTGTGCGCTCCGGGATGCGCGCGCATCCAGCACCAGCGTGCGGCCCGGACCGCGGGTCGCGACCACGCCGAATTCTCCCAGCAGGGCGAGCATCGAGGTGACGTCCGACACCTCGGGGACATTGATCAGCTCCAAGGTTTCGGCACTGAGCAGCGCGGCCGCAATCTGCGGCAGCGCCGCGTTCTTCGCTCCGCGAACCTCAACCGAACCTTCAATGGGTCTGCCGCCGCGAATGACCAACCGGTCCATGCAATGTCTCTTCGCCCGCCCTCGCCGGCCTGCGTTACAGCACTTAGATTGGTGTGATCACGCCACCAATCCATCTCGCCTGGAGATATGGATGACGACGGGCCGAAACAATCCTTCAAGCGCCCACCGACAGGGCGTCCGACATGCCCTCTTGGCGCAGCGCGTGTTCGACGGTCACCGCTGGCACGCCGAAGCCGCGGTGCTGATGGGGGACGAGCGGATCGTCGGCGTTTCATTCTGGGGCGAAGTTCCATCGGACTGGCCGCAGACGCGCCTGCCGGACGGCGCGTTCCTCGCCCCGGGCTTCATCGATCTGCAGGTCAATGGCGGCGGCGGCGTTCTGCTCAACGATCAGCCGACGCCTGACGGCATGCGGACCATCGCCCGGGCACACCGACGGTTTGGCACCACCGCGTGCCTTCCGACGCTCATCAGCGATACGCGCGCGCAGATGCGCGCGGCGATCACGGCGGCCCGCGCGACCGCCGGCCGGGACGGAGTTCTCGGCCTGCATCTCGAAGGTCCCTTCATCAGTCCGAAGCGTCCGGGTGTCCATCGGCCGGATCGGATCAGGCAGCCCAACGCAGGCGATCACCCTCCTCCTGCCGGGGAGGATAAAGGCGACCTGGAGGAATTGTGCGAGCTTGCCGGGGCCGGCCGGTCATTTGTCACCCTGGCGCCCGAATGTGTTTCGGCCGGCTTCGTCAGTACGCTCGCCTCCGCGGGCGTGCGGGTTTCGATCGGGCACAGCGAGGCCTCCGCGGCCGTAGTGGGGCGGGCCGTCGCCGATGGCGCGACCGGTGTGACCCACCTCTTCAACGCCATGCCGCCGCTCAGCGCCCGCGAGCCCGGGATCATCGGCGCCGCGCTGGCGGAATCCCAGCTCACCGCCGGTCTCATCGTCGACGGGATCCATGTCGATCCCGTCTCGGTCCGGGCCGCGTTTGCGGCCAAGGGCAGCGACCGGATTGCGCTCGTCACCGATGCGATGCCGACGGTCGGCACATCGCTCGACCATTTCGAGCTGATGGGCCGGACCATCAGGCTGGCCGACGGACGGCTGACCACGAAAGCCGGGACGCTCGCGGGCGCGCACCTCGATATGGCGACGGCGGTGCGCAATGCGGTCAAGCTGGCTCAGCTGCCCCTGGAGGATGCGCTGCGCGCTGCGTCGCTGACACCCGCGCAATTTCTCGGCCTGGAGCACGAGCGCGGCGCGCTGTTTCCTGGCGCTCGGGCCGATCTGGTTGCATTGACCGACGAGGTGAGCGTCGTTGCAACCTGGCTTGGCGGCCGAAGCGACGATCCGGGGGTGTCCTCCGCCCCTTAGAGCACGTTCCGTTCCTACGGAATCGGAACGTGCTCTAGATTCGTTGTTTTGCGCATATTCTTATCGGCGAACCGGTGCCCACCCCGGATCAAAGTCCGGGGCAGGCTTTCGCCGGAATATGCGTTAGTAGCGCAGATACCGTGCGCGCTCGCTCAGCCAGGCCTGCTCATCAGGCGTCGCCAGCGCATCGAGGTCGTGCGGCATCGCTGCCGCATCGTCGACCCACTCGCGCAGCAGCGCGCCACCGTTGATGACATCGATGGCGAGTTTCCC
>Ga0126383_10000420_pt1 | contig 23208 bp, 12 predicted proteins | sample PanSoiMetPlot_35_FD_96882 | JGI IMG/M metagenome (GOLD analysis project Ga0126383, IMG submission 96882) | Tropical forest soil microbial communities from Panama - MetaG Plot_35 | ecosystem: Environmental > Terrestrial > Soil > Tropical forest > Bulk soil | place: Panama | collected 2016-02-17
AGCTCCTGGCCGTTGCTGTATTGCTGAATCAGGGTCGTAAGTTTCGCGCGCATTTCTTCGGCCACGGCTTTCTTCTGCGCGTACAGGTTGTTGATTTCGCCCGGGTCTCTGGTGAGGTCGTAGAGCTCCGGCTTGGGCGCATCGATGAAGTGATAATTTTCAGTCTCCGCTCCCCGCAGCTCGCTCCAGTTGAAGTGCAGGCGCGGCAGGAAAGTTTCGGCATACAGGCTGCGCGGCCCTTCCTTGCTGTCTGCCTTGAGCAGGGGAAGCAGGTTGCGTCCCTGTACTTCTGAAGGTACGTCAATCTTGAGGTAGGCGAGCACCGTGGGCATGAGGTCGGGCAGGCTCACCAGTGCGGAAACAGTGGTCGCGGCGGGACCTCCGGGCAGGCGGATGATGGTGGGAATGTGGAGCGTCGCATTGTAGATGAAGAAGCCGTGCGTTTTCTCTCCGTGCTCGCCCAAACTTTCACCGTGATCCCCCGTGAAGACGATGACCGTATTCTGATAGACGCCCTTCTCCTTCAGTTCGCGAATCAGGCGTCCTACCTGGGAATCGGCGAAGGCAATCTCGCCGTCGTAGGGACGGTCCTGGTATTCCTCGCTGTACGGGCTGGGGGGGCGGTAGGGGTAGTGGGGGTCGTAGAGGTGCATCCACAAGAAGAACTTCTTCTGATAGTTCTTGTCGAGCCAGTCGAGCGCCTGATCGGCCACCAGATCCCCAGAACGCTCCATCTCGTCGAGATTCGACTCCCGCAGCCGGCTGAAATCAAAGTGGTCGTAGTAGAAGTCGAAGCCGTGATTCAGGCCGAAGCGGGAGTCGAGCACGGCCGAACCGATCACGGCGCCGGTGACATAGCCGTTTTCCTTGAGCACCGAGGCAAGGGTGGGTTGCGCGGGATTCAGTTTGTTGTCGGCGAAGTCGTGCATTCCGCTGCGCAGGGGGTAAGTCCCGGTGAACAGCGCTGTATGCGCCGGCAGAGTTACCGGCACCGGGGTATAAGCTCGCTCAAAACGTATGCCTTCGTGCGCCAGAGCATCGATATTCGGGGTCCTGATCTGCCTGCCGCCATAACAACCGACATGATCGGCACGCAAGGTGTCAACGGTGATGACGACGACGTTAGGCGCCGTAGAAGGCGCAGCCGCCACGGGAAGGAGCCGACCGAGACACACGAACAGGATGACGATGAAGCTACGGAAAGAAGGCATTCGGTGTCTAAAATTATATCGCAGCAGGCAGGGTCAACCTCAAGGAAAGCCGCGAATTATGCTAGTCTGAGAGCCTATGAGAGGTGTATCGGTTCTCGTGATCTGCGGCCTATTCCTGACGGCCGGTGTGGCTCAGACCCCCGCCGCCAGGAAACCCTTACAGTCTGATATTTTTCTGGTAACCATCGACACCCTCCGCGCCGATCACGTCCATTGTTACGGCTACGAACATGTCGAAACGCCCGCCCTCGACGGATTGGCCAAGGACGGAATTCGCTTTTCGCAGGCTTTCACCCCCAGCCCCATTACCAATACTTCTCATACCACGATCCTCACCGGACTGTTGCCAACTTCGCACGGGGTCACGGATTTCGCCGTGCCCCTTGCGCCGACACACTTTACGCTGGCCGAAATGCTCAAGAAGCGTGGCTATCACACCGGGGCCTTCATCGGGGCGGTGATCCTCGACAGCAAGACTTTGGCGCCCGGTCTCGATCGCGGATTCGATTTTTATGACAACTTTCCGGAACACAGTGACACCAAGGCACGTTGGGGCCGGGTCGAGCGGCGCGGCATGGATGTGGTGAAAGACGCGGAGAACTGGCTGCACGCTCATCCTGCAGGCCCGCACTTTGTCTGGGTACATCTCTACGATCCGCACGATCCCTATGAGCCTCCGGCCCCCTATTCCGAGACATACAAGGATCACCTCTACGATGGGGAGATTGCGTATGCGGACTCGGCCCTGGCCAATTTCCTGACCTTCGTAAAGAGAGAGGGATGGTACGAGAATTCCGTGGTGATCGTGGTTGGCGATCACGGCGAAGGCTTGGGGGAACATCGCGAAGAAACCCATGGCATCTTTCTCTACGACTCGACCACGCATGTTCCGCTGATTGTCAAACTGCCGGGCAGAAACGGCGCGGGGAGGGTGGTGGACTCCCAGGTTCGCACCATGGACATCTTCCCGACCGTGCTCGACCTTTTGCGCAGTCCAGCTCCGGCCGGACTGGACGGCGGGTCCCTCAAAGCGTACTTTGCTGGAAGCAATAGTGACAGTCGCACTGTGTACGGGGAGACGGATTATCCCTTGCGCTTCGGCTGGGCTCCGTTGCGTTCGGTGCGATCCGATGGATTCAAACTCATTCAGGCGCCTCGCCTCGAACTCTATGATTTAAAGGCCGATCCCGGTGAGTTGACAAATGTGTACCATCCCGACAAAGCCCCTGTGGCCAACCTCGACAGCAAGCTGGCGGCGGTCTACTCCAGGGCATCCATCCCCTCCGGCTCAGCGCCTGTGACCACGGAAGGCGCCAGCAATGATCTGAAAGCTCTGGGCTATACGTCCGCCAACCCGGGGGGCGCGGCGCAGGGCAACCTGCCGGACCCCAAGGACAAGATTGAAGAACAGAACCTGCTGCACCGAGCGATGATCGCAGCAGATGACAACCGTTCGAACGACGCTCGCAATGCTCTCGAGAGAGTTCTCGAGCTTGATCCCAAGTCCCCGACCGCGCTGCGGCAGTTGGGAGAGCTTGAACTGCAGGCGGCAAACTACCGAAAGGCAGTGGACTATCTGAAGCAGGCACGCCAGGTGCGTCCCGAAGATGCGACCGCGGCATTTGAAGAAGGCACAGCCCGCAGCAAAGTGGGCGATTATGCGGGCGCTCGAGACGCACTGGAGGCCAGTCTGAAGCTGACGCCAGGACAACTCGAAGCGCGCTTGCTCCTCGGCGATGCGTACTTGGGACTGAAGGATGCGAAGGCTGCCGAGGATCAGTTTGAAGCTGCGCAACTGCTGGACTCGAACAGCATTCCGGCCCAGATTGGCCTGGCCCGGGCGCAGGTGGCCGAGGGCAACTTCGCCGACGCAGTGCGGCAACTTGAACCGCTCACCGGTTCTGCACCCAACAACGCGCAGGTTTTCGAGACGCTGGCAAAGGCCTACACCGGACTTGGGAAAACGGTTGAGGCCCAAAAGGCAGCCGACCGCGCCAGTATCTTAAGCGGTAAGTCGCAGTAGCATATTCTGAACTCCGCGCCAGGCCGGCGTCTTTGATGACGGCATCTCGGCGCCAGCCCGCATCAAGCCAGCGGCAAGGTGAAATGGAAGACAGATCCGTGGCCCAGCTGGCTGGTCACACCGATCTGACCGCCGTGAGCTTCCACGATCGCCTTGGCAATCGCCAGACCCATGCCGGTTCCCTGCACGCGCAGACGCTGGTCGTGCCCGCGGTAGAACTTGTCGAAGATGAGGGACTGCTCCAGGTCGTCGATGCCCGGCCCCTGATCGGCAATACTGGTGACGAGCATCCGTCCCCGGACTTCGGCGGTGATGTGGATCACTGAGTTCGGCGGAGAGTACTTGGCCGCATTTTCCAGCAGTTGCTGGATGACTTCTTCGATCCGGCCGATGTCCATGCGGGCACGCGGCAGATCCGCCGGGACGTGAGATTCAACCGGATGCGGGCCAAGCAGGTGTTTCGACTCTTCCACCGCGGCCTCGATCGCCTCCTCGATGGCGTGCGGAGCCAGTTCCAGTTCCACCCGATTGGCGTCAAGCTGCGCCATCTCCGCCGCCTCGCCAACCAGCTTGTTCAAGCGATCGCTTTCCTCGTTAATCACCTGTAATAGTTCCTGCCGCTGGCTTTCACCCAATGAGGGATTGGAAAGCAGCGTCGTGGCCGAAGCCTTGATGCTGGTAAGGGGAGTGCGGAATTCGTGGGTTACCGAGTCCAGCAGAACGGAGCGCAACTGTTCGCTCTCGCGCGCAGCTTCGGTTTTTGTAAGCTTTTCGACGGCCCCCGCGCGCTCAACTGCAATGGCCACCAGGCCGCCCATCGCTTCGAGCGTGCCCCGAGAAACCCCGGCGCCCGCTACCCCCAGTGCCCCGACTACTTTGGCACCCAGGCGCAGGGGAACGAACGACGTCTGGGTTTGGGGATCGAACTTGGGCTCTCCGCGCGCGCAGACGGACTGCAGTTGTTGCGTCTCCAATCCCTGCGACTCCAGGTGGGAACGGTAGACGTCCGGCCGATTGGGTGCCAGGATGGCCGCGGCGCGAACGTCAAAGGTCTGGACGATGTAGGTGGGAATATCGTTAAGAAGTTCAGCAACATTATCCGTGGACAGCAGTTGCTGGCTGAAAGCATAGAGGCGCTCCACTTCCTGCCGGCGCTCGATGGCGGTACGGGCGGCCCGGCGAGCGCGTTCCGAGAGCTGGCTGGCGATCACCGCGGTAACCAGGAAGGCGAACAGCGCAGTCCAGTTTTGCGGATCCGCGATGGTGAAGGTTCCTATGGGCGGCAGGAAGAAGTAGTTGAACGCCAACGTTGCTACCAGGGCCATGAACACAGCGCACCGCAAGCCCCAGGTTGCGGAAACGACCAGTACGCCTAACAGAAAGGTAAGGGCGACGGTGGTGGGATTGACGCCGGCAACATGCCGGTATACGAACACGATCACGAAGACCGCTCCGGCAGCAATCACGTACTGGGTGATGGTCTGCGCAGGCGTTGGTTTCACCAACGGATTGTAACTGACATCGACAATCTTCTTCTCATCAAGGACAATAGGCGCCATGCCCAAGACTCCAGAGCAGTGGCTGGAACAAGCCACTCCCGTCAAAAAAAGTGGAGTCTTCAAACTGTTTCTCGGCTATGCCCCGGGGGTGGGAAAAACCTACGGCATGTTGAGCGAGGCCATCCGCCGCAAGAGCCGCGGAGAAGACGTAGTCATCGGCGTCATCGAGAGTCATGGCCGCAAGGCCACGGGCGAGCTGGCGGCGCAACTGGAAACCGTCCCGCGAAAGCAGCTGGCCTATAAAGGCGCCAGTTTCGAAGAAATGGACGTGGACGCCATCCTGGCGCGCAAGCCGCATGTTGTGCTGGTCGACGAACTCGCGCACACCAATCTCGATGGCAGCAAGCACCACAAGCGTTACGAGGATGTTTTCGAACTTCTGGATGCCGGGATCGACGTCCTCTCCACCATGAACATTCAACACCTGGAGAGCGTAACGCCCATGGTGCAGAGCATTACCGGAATCACCGTGCGCGAGACAGTTCCCGACTGGGTGCTGAAGCGGGTGGACGAAGTCGTCATGGCCGACCTGACGCCGGAAGCGCTGCAGAACCGAATGCGCCGTGGCGATGTTTATCCTCTCGAACGCGTGGAACGCGCTCTGGGAAATTTCTTTCGTCCCAGCAACCTGATCGCTCTGCGCGAGCTTGCTCTGCGCCACGTGGCCCAGGCGGTCGACCGCAGCCTGGAAACCTACATGAGCCAGGAGGAAGCGGGCCGCAATCTGGGCGTTCGCGAACGCATCGCGGTTTGTATCAGTTCAAATCCCGCGGCCCAGTACCTGATCGCTCGCGGTGCCCGCATGGCCCAGGGGGTGGACGCGGACCTCTATGTCCTTTATATCGATATGGGACAAGACGACAACGAACACGACCAGAAAACCTTGGCCGCTAACATCCGCTTCGCCGAAAATGTAGGAGCACAGGTGGTCAAGCTGAAGGGAAACACCGTGGCGGAGACGGTCGCGGAGTTTGTTCGCGAGAGACATATTACCCAGGTGGTCTTTGGGCGATCGGCAACACGCGGCTGGCGAAAGTACCTCTATTTTTCCGCGATCCACAAGTTTTTGCGCGACGCTCCCCCGGTCGACGTGCACATCGTGACCCAGGAGCCCTCCTGATCTCATGGTTATGAACGAACATCGCCGCATTTTGGTGGTCGACGACGAGCCACAGATCACGCGGGTGTTGCGGACCAGCCTCTCCAGCCAGGGCTACGACCTGCGTGTTGCCAATGACGGCGAGACTGCGCTCGAGATCATGAAGGACTGGACCCCGGATCTGGTGATTACGGATCTGTCGATGCCCAACATGGACGGTCTGGAACTTTCCCGCCGGATTCGGGCCAAGCTGACTGTGCCGATCATCGTGCTCTCGGTAAAGGGCGAGGAGCGGACGAAAGTGCAGGCCCTCGATGCCGGTGCCGACGATTACGTCACCAAGCCTTTCGGGATGGAGGAACTGCTGGCGCGGGTACGAGCCAATCTGCGGCGGCGGCCTGGTCCGGGGAGCGACGCCCCGGCCGTCATCGACAGCGGAGACTTCCACATCGATTCCGGGGCCCATAGAGTCACGGTGCGCGGCCGCGAAGTTCACCTCACTCCGAAAGAGTTTGAATTGCTGGCCTATCTCGCGCGTAATCCCAACAAGGTTGTCACCCACAGGACTCTGCTGGCCGCAGTCTGGGGAGGCAACTCCACCGAGCAGGTGGAATACTTGCGCGTGTTCGTCGGACAGTTGCGCAGAAAACTGGAGTCCGGGCCGAACTCCCGCCGCTATATTCTCACCGAACCCTGGGTCGGATACCGCTTCGAACCCGGAGCTTAGCCTTTGATCCTCAGGCACTTCCGCTCTTACGAAGATTCTACGAACTCTTTATTCAATCTTTATGGGTAGGCGTATCGAATGTTTCAGCGGCCGAAAGACGGCCGGACCGAGGAGCGCGGGGATACCAATGGCAATCCTGGCGATGGTGAATTTCGCTCTGCTGATTGCGAACTTTCTGTTGGTTCGGCGTGGAGCGCGTTAGCCGGGTGCAATGGCCGAAGAAACCGATCTCCCGGCGGATTCGTTCAGACAACCACAACTTTGAGATCAGTCGGCTGTTAGTGGCCGCACAAGGAAAAAACGAGCAACGATATGTCTTCGATTCAGGACGTTTACGCGGAAGAACTGGCAAAACTCGTACATCACTATCAGGGAGCGCTGGCAGGAGATTTCGGCTGTGAAGAACCGGAGAAGGCCGGCGACAGGTGGGAAGAAACGTCCGAGAACCAGCGCAAGCTGATGATTACGGCGACACGTTTGGCGTTGATGGAGTTGGCCTCCGCCGGGCAAAGGCGGTCGAACGCAGATTACTTCGCGAAGCCGGGCGAAGCGGATTGGGGCTGCTGAAGTTCCCGAGCGATCGGGAGAAATCAATCCGGCCTGGTCGACATGGGGACTCACCACGAGTCGGGTAGGCCCGGGGCGGATTGTGGCCGGGGCCTGCGGCTGCTTCCCCGCAGAACGCAGGCTCACGGTTTCAGAAGGAGCGGTTCATGTCACACAGGTTGAATTTCAGGCAAATGGCGACGCGGTTGGGGAGCGCGTTCGAGGGCAAGAGCCGGACAAATGACGCCGAGCGGACTATGTCGATCGGCGACTTCCGCATCGACCTGCAAGCGCGCGAGGTCTGGGTGCGGGGAAAGCGGTTAGAGCTGCAACGAGAGGAATTCGATATGCTGGTGTTTCTCACCGGGCATCGCAGCCGACTGGTTACCTCGCGGACCCTGCTAAGCACCCGTTGGAAAGAGCATGAAGTGCGGCGAACCGACTTCCTCCGTGTGCTCGCCAGCTTGCGTACCAAGATCGAGGCGGCTGCCGGGTCTCGACATTACATCCGCACCGAGCCGTGGGTTTTTTGCCGCTTTGATCCCTTCAGCGGGGACGCGCACACGCCTTCATGAGGACGGAGCTCGTGACGATGGTGGTCGCGGTCGTCGGCGCCGGGAGCATTCTGTTCCTGCTGCGATTTCTGGTTGCTCTGTACCGCGATCATGGGGCTCGACGCACTTATTACGCGCTGGTTCTAACCGCGGTCGAGATTGCCCCATTGAATTTCGCAGCTTTCCGCGACGAACTCCCCGGGCTAAACCCTCGCCGGCATCGGCTGGCGTCTGGCCAGCGTTGCGGTCAGATCCGGTTCCGGTCGTGACCACCCGGCTGCGTCCCTGACACAGGTTCGTACCAGCACGATTGCTTTCCCCTTTACGAATTCCTTATGAACAATTTACCCCGCTTTTACACGGGAAACGATCCAATAACCGATTACGCAAATGACGGATATGATCCTCGCCTATGTGATTGCGTCGGTCGACGCGGCACGGTTCATACTGCGTCTCTTCCGTCTGCCCCCTTGGGCCAGGAACGAACCTTCCGTGTTGTTGTTCCGGGGATCCTCTCGCGAAACACCAGGAAAATAGGAACGGAGATTCACAGCGATGATTTCAAAAACACCATGGTATACATGCGCAGGCAAGGCGGGCAGGGTTCTCGCGTCCGCGATCTTGCTTTCGTCGCCACTATTCGGACAACAAACTACTTCCCTGCCCTCGCCCGCCAGCGCCCAGGAAGTCGAAGAGCTTCGCGAACTGGTTCACGAACTGCAGTTGAAGGTCGCGAAGCTGGAAGGTCAGCAGCACGATCCGGCACAGGCGCCGCAGCCACTCGCTGATCCGTCACCTTCGGCAGCCGCAGCCAAGGCTTCGAGCACCTCGGTAACAAGCATGCCGGTGAATGCCAACGCTGTGCTCGAAACATCCTCCTCTGCGGCCGCTCCCGCGGCGGGTACTCCCACGGGAAGGCCACAGCCCAGCGAGCCGTTCGCCTTCGCGGATTGGACCTGGCTCAACGGCAACGCCCGGACCAGGGAATCTCCGTTGGACACGAAGTTTTTCACGCCGGAGATCCGCGTGGATGCGAATTACACCTACGATTTCCGCCAACCCAAAGACGACACCATTGGCGGCTCAAGCGAGATTTTTCGCGCGCAGGAAGTCCAGGTCACGCAGTTTGGGGTCGGCGGCGATTTTCACTACGACAACGTACGCGCCCGCCTGATGACACAGTTTGGCTTATATTCGCAGACCACCCCGCGCAACGATGCCAGCCCCGCGCGCGGACAGTGGAACCTGGATGGCGCTTATCGTTATGTCTCAGAGGCTTACGGCGGCTATCACTTCAATGCACTGCACGGGGTCAACCTCGATGCCGGCATCTTCATGTCGTACATTGGCCTGTTCAGCTACTACAACTTCGACAACTGGGCCTATCAGCCTTCGTATGTTTCGTCGAACACTCCCTGGTTCTTCAACGGCGTGCGGGTACAGATCTTTCCCAGCGAGAAGTTGAAGATTGAGCCCTGGTTTATCAACGGCTGGCAATCCTATGGCAGGTTCAACAGCCGTCCTGGCATCGGCGGGCAGGTCAACTGGCGTCCAAACCGATCGATCAACATCATCTCCAACAACTACGGCGTCGGAGCCGACGCATTGGGCATCCCCAATCGCACCCGTTTACACACCGACGACAGCATTGAGGTGAAGTACTACGACAATCCCAAGAACTACTTCGGCAAGGCCGCTTTCAGCGTCACGGTTGATGCCGGCTGCGAAACCGGAGGGGGTGTCAATTGCACGGGAGACACGAAGACGGCGAAGAAACAGAGCTTCCTGGGCTTCATGCTCTACAACCGGGTATGGTTCAACAAGGACCGCTACGCGGTGACGCTGGGCGGCGGAGCCATCAACAATCCCGGGCGTTACCTGGTGCTGTTGCCGCCGATCAACGGCGCCACAGCGGCTTCCGGCACGCGCTACTTCACGGAAAACCCGGGCGATCGCTTCAAGGCATGGGATGTCTCGGGAACCTTTGACTACATGCCCAGCCAGTACATCACGTTCCGCTGGGAAGCCAACCACCGCGCAGCAGATGTCCCCTACTTCTCAGGGCCGGGCGGGATCACTCCTCCCGGCGGCAACACGGGAGCTCTCGGCTCACAAGTGGCGGGCTGGTCTCCGGACTTGCGCAAGGACGAGAATCGACTGACCTTCGCCGTCCTGGTGAAGTTCTAAGCTTCCGAGGCCCGCGGCTACCGACGACGGTGGCCGCGGGTTTTCTGAATCCGCCTAGTGCCTGGCCGCAGCCTGCGTTTTGCGTGCCGCAATCCACTGCGTCATGCGCTGCTCAAATACGTCGAGGGGCAACGCCGAGGCACCCAACACCTCATCGTGGAAGGCCCGAAGGTCAAAGGCCGGCCCCAATTCCTTCTTCGCGCGATCCCGCACTTCGAGAATCCGCAATTGACCGAGCTTATAGGCCAGAGCTTGTCCTGGCCACGCGATGTAGCGGTCCACTTCGGTCTGGATGTTCGGTTCATCCATCGCCGTGTAGCGATGAAAGTAGTCCACCATCTGCTGACGGGACCAGCGCTTCGAATGTACTCCGGTGTCGACCACCAGGCGCACCGCGCGCCACATTTCATTTCCCAGCCGCCCGTAGTTGCTGTAGGGGTCCTGGTAGAAGCCGACTTCCTTGCCGAGTCTCTCCGCGTACAAGGCCCAGCCCTCGACAAATGCGGTGTATTCGGCATGTTGGCGAAAGGGAGGCAGCTCGGGAATTTCCTGGCCGATCGAAATCTGCAGGTGATGTCCGGGTACGCCCTCGTGATACGCGATGGCCTCGATATTCAACGTCAATCGGCGCTCGGGATCATACATGTTGACGTTGATACGTCCCGGGCGCCCGGTCCGGGGGGAGCCGGAACTGTAGTCCGCCGGCACACCGGCTTTCTCGCGAAATGCTTCCATGGGAACCACGATCAGCTTGTTCTTCGGCAGGGTGCCGAACAGTTCCGGAAGCCGGGCGTACATCTGGTCGGCGTACTTCTGGTAGAGGCCCAGGATCTGCTGGCTGGAGGAGGCAAAGAGTGAACGATTGGAACGGATGTGGGCGTTCAGGCTGGCCACATCCTTGAAACCGAGTTGATGCGCCACCCCCTCCATTTCTCCCTCGATTTCAGCCACCTGCTGCAATCCCAACTGGTGGATCTGATCGGGTGTCATGTCGGTAGTGGTCAATCTGCGAATGTTGTAGCGGTAGCGCGAATCGCCGTCCGGCAGCGCCCACACTCCGGGTTCGGCGCGCCCATTGGGCGCATACTCCTTCTGAAGAAAGTCAGCCAGCTTGGCGTACGCGGGGGCGACCTCGTTGCGCACGGCGGCCAAAACCTCTTTTCGCAACCGGTCCTGGTCCGCTGAGCTGATGCCCTCGGGGAATTTGCTGACCGGCTGGGCAAAGGGATTCGACTCGGTCAGGTTGTCGGCGACTACGTGTGCCTGTGGCACAACCTGCACCAGCAGGATTTTCGGCGGCATCAGCCGATCGCGCATACCCTGACGGGCATTGGCCATCACCTGGTCGAATACTCGTGGCAATTGATGCAATCGGGCCAGGTAGTTTTCATAGTCCTTCACGGTCTGAAACGGAGTGATCGCGGGCATGCCGCCATACTCGAGATGAATGCCGTTGAACTGATCAATCGGCATTTCCCAAGGCTTAAACTCTGCGCCCTCGATGTCCTCCCTTAAACGCCCGATCATCAGCTGGCGATCGAGGCGCTCTTGTTCCGACAAACCAGATTCAGGGACGGCTTCGAACTTGGTGAGGAATTCCTGCTGCTGACGCAGTTGTCCGGTAAAGAACTCGGGCGAGAAATCACTCAGGCGATCGTTGAAGCGATAGTCGCCGTAGGCGGTGGCGGTTTCGGGGCTGCTGCGCATCTCGAAATCCCACTGCTGATCAAGCAGCGTCTTTAACGTGGAGGAAGGCGCCGGGGTCTCGGAAAAAGCGGGAGGCAGCAACATTGCGAGAACAACGGCGAGCATGGTTTGGAATCGCAACATGGCAAGGAATTCTATTCCCTCTCGGGATCGAATCAAACTGCCCCTCGTGGCCTGCACCTGGTGTATGCTGTTCGGCCTGATGGCAAGCGCCGGGTTGTGCCCGGTTACGACGAAGTGCCTTACTCCCGCCCAATGCGCCTGACTCCCGCCCGGTTGGCCCTCATCTATACGATCGCTTCCGGCGTGTGGATCGTCATCTCCAGCAAGATCGTGCTGTTTGAAATGGAGACACCCGAGGCCATCACCCGCTGGGAGGTCGCCAAAGGGCTGGCCTTCATCCTGGGGACCGGCGTCTTGATCTACTGGGTGACAAATCGCCTCGTGCGCCGTTTGCGGAAGTCCCAGCAGTCTCTGCAGAAGTCCGAAGCCAGAGCCAAACGGCTCGAGCAGCAGTTGATCCAGAGCCAAAAACTCGAAGCGCTGGGCCACCTGGCGGGCGGAGTCGCCCACGATTTCAACAATGTGATGAATGTGATCGTGACCAACGTGCAGTTGCTGGAGCATGAGCTAGGCGCAGGTCACAGCCAGCCGCGCCTCCAGGCCATCCGGCAAGCGGCTGAACAGGCGGTGGCGCTGACCCGGCAACTCTTCACTTTCAGCCGCCGTCAGCAACTCGAACCCAGGTCGCTCAGTCTCAACGCCCTCGTCCGACAGTCCGGCGCCCTGTTGGAGAACCTGGTTGGCCCTCAGATCAGGCTGATATTCAACCTCGAATCAAACCTCTGGGAGATAGTGGCCGACGGAGACCAAATGGCCCAAGTGCTCATGAACCTGTGTGTGAATGCCCGCGATGCCATGCCGCAGGGCGGCACCATCACCATTCAAACCCGCAATCTGGCAGTCGGCGACGATTTCGCGGCCGAACCGCTCGAAGGCCTGGCCGGACCCAGCGTCCTGCTGTCGGTAAAAGACACCGGAACGGGAATTCCAGCCGAAATCCAGGAGCACATGTTTGAGCCCTTCTACACCACGAAACCGCCGGGAACAGGCACGGGGTTCGGACTGTCGATTGTGTTCGGCGTGGTCAAGCAAAGCGGCGGTTCCATCGACGTGCGAAGCGAGCCCGGAGAGGGAACCGAATTTCTCATTTACCTCCCTCGCGCCGCCACCACCCATGAGGCGCGCACCCTGGTGCCTGCGTAAGAGAGCACAAACTGGTCGCAAGACTCAGTTCCGGTCGATGGAGACCAAACGAACCTCAACCCTCACGGGAACTTTATCCGCTGCCCGGGTTACCTCGAATTGCCTTCGCTCGCCGCTCCGCATCAGCGCTTCACGCAGCTCTCCGAGCGTGAATTGCGCCGCCGGGCGGCCGTCCATGGCGGAGATCACATCGCCCTTTCTGAAGCCGTCGGTCTCCGCGGGTGAACCGGGACGCACCGCCGCAACCGTGTAGGTATGAAGATCCGGACCGGACGCCAGCATTGAAAGGCCGTAGGTCTGGCGGTCGGGGAATGGCTTGGCAGCTTCGGGCGTGGGCTCGAAAATCATGCGCTTCCGCGGGTAATCAATAAACACGTGATAGCGCCGGTAGAGCGTTTGTCCGATGGTTCCGGAAAAGTTGGGGCTGGCATAGGCGCCCGTAGAATTCACAGACAGGTTCACCGGAATGGACTCGACCGTCATCGCCCCCAACCGGAGTTCGTCAATCCGACCGCGGACGTTGTTCTGCGCGAAGAACTGTTTTTCCAGCCCCGCGGGCCGGTTTACTTGCGAGTTCGACCCGGCAAGGCTAATCAGGTTGTTCGCCTTAACAAAGGGCGAGGTAAGGGTCATGGTCTCCATGGCGCCGAAATCGAGTACAAAGAATGCCGGAATGTTCTTCTTCGTGGCGACCGAAATCTCCCCGTGGGTAAACGGGATCCCGGTGTCGAACGTAATTGGCACGACGAAGCCGCTGCCGGCATAGCTCCAGCTCCCGGGTTCATGCAGCTTAATCAGCTGTTTGGCGTAGTCGATTTCGACCACGAAACGGCTGATAAAGTCATATCCCAGAATGCCGCCTATGGGCATACCCAGGGCGCGTTCCAGACCGGTCTGATCGAGTACGGCCACATGCTGATCGCGCAGCACGACTCCGGGCAGGGTGAAAGTCGCCCCCTTTGCGTAGCCGTATTCCGCCGTGTTCCCGCCGCCGGTCGTGCTGGATTTCGCGTAGGTCTTCAGGCCAAATTCTTCCATGCGCGTCTGGTTGATGACTTGCTGGTCGGCGCCGGTATCGAAGATGAACCATGCCGGCGGACGTCCGTTCACGCTGACCTTGAACATGATGTGGCCGTTCTCAAAATTGAAGGGTATTGGGGGCGCGTTGGCATCGAGGTGCGCATCGGTGGGCCACGGGGCTGGTCGCTCGAAAGTGGCGTCCCCAGCGTCTGGTTTCACGCCAGTGCGCTCCCAACGGTAGTCAGGCTTGTTGGACTCCGAAACGTCAGCGCTCTGCGGAGTAAATTGGCCACCGATTTCGCGCCAGGCATGATAGGTCGTGGTGATGTCGCTGTCTTCATCACCCATTCGAACCGTCCTCACCGCCAGCCAGGTTTTCGGATCGATGGACCATGTAACCGGGGTTCCCCCTGGCGGTGTCAGGCGCAGGTCGTATAGCTTTCCATCTCCGCTCAGCGACACCTCGGCTTGTGCCATGAGTTGGGGTGGACCAAAGAGAATGACGTTTTCCTGAAAGATCCGGCTTCGCAAACGACTGAGTTCCTGGCCTTCGATGTCTCGCACAAATCCATTCCAGTCACGACGCTGCACGAACCCCTCGCCAACCACCGTTTCGCTGTCGTCGAACTGGCGTGTGACCGTACGGCGGTATGGACCCCGACTGGTAACGGATTCTTCGATTTTGCCGGGGATCCCGTCTTCGTCCGAGGTGGTTGTGACGAACACGCTCTCGAGACCCCGCCCGGCATGAACCGCCTTACGCCAGTGGGCAACGATCTCTTCCGGGCTCGGGAGGGGAGGCTTTGCCGTCTGGGCCTCGGCAACAGCAAAGACTGCGAGGGCCAGGGCTGTCCGGAACAGGAAGTAGAAAGTCGAGATGCGCGTGCTGGGCTCCTGGCGGCAAAGATCCATCATCGCACAGTCGTAGGCCCGACTGACTGCCCACTTTCGAGATTCTCCAAGTCTCTTCCGCCAGAATCATGACCACCGTCCCAACGCGTCAAGTACACCATCGGCGGCGGTGAAGAGCGCACCCGGTTCTTGATATTGGTCCGGCGACAGGCGTGGTGACACCCGAACTGTTTGCCGCGCCACCTGGGACAGCCCCATCGAAGAGGTCAGGTTGGGCCCCGGAGATCTGCTGATCATCTATTCGGATGGCGTGACCGAATTACCCAATGCGAAAGGCGAGGAGTACAAGGAAGCGCGTCTTCCAAGAGTCGTGCAGAAAAACCAAAGCCGGCCAGTGTATGAGCTTATGACACTTGTTCAGGAAAACCTGCTGGGAATTCGGCAGTTCAATTCGCTCAGAAGACATACGGCCATTATTGCCGGTTGCCATTGACGTCGGCGAATCGGGACGGACGTCACCAAGTCTGTCCATCCAATATCTGCGCTAGCTCTATTGTTGGTCGGAATTGAGTCGCCCTTAAGATGCACTCTAGCGCCACCTATTCGGCGAACTAAGCCTTGACTCGTGGAGCTAGAATCAGCGAAGCGTCCTCTGAGACCCCGAGGGCAGCTCAGAAACTGCACCGTTAGCGGTTGCTCCGTCGGCGACACTGGGGGACGCTGCCCTGCGGTAATTCCTGGCACGAGGTAGCAAGCAGCGATGGCATCGTCGGATTTTGAGCTGCAAGTAGCGAATCTAAGCTCGGCAAAGCAGGCCCTGCTGGCGCGTAAGCGAAGTCAAGCTTCGTCTCCTGCAAGCCTGCACCGGACCGAACATGTTCATGGCGCTCCGCTCTCCTTTGCGCAACAGAGAATCTGGCTGATTCAAGAGCTCGAACGAGGCAGTTATCTTTATAACGTACCGCGCGTTTTGCAGCTGACGGGGAAGCTCGATCGGGCCGCGCTCGAAGCCAGCCTGAACGAAATAATCCAGCGACATGAAGCCCTGCGCACAGTTTTTCGGGCGGAATCCGGGCAACCAGTGCAGGTGGTCGTTCCTGGGGCGCGAATCGAGCTCCCCCTGAACGATCTTCCATCAGGAAACGCCATGTCCGCCCGAGAAGTGGTCTTGGACCTCGTTCGGGAAGAATACCGGCGTCCCTTCGACCTTACAACAGCCCCCCTCCTCCGGGCAAAGTTGTGGGGTCTGGGGGAGAACGACTGCATCCTGTTGCTGGTGTTGCACCACATCGTCAGTGACGGCTGGTCGGGCAGCGTTCTCTTCGACGAACTGGGAGAGCTCTACGGAGCTTTTGCAGCGGGCCGGCCCTCTCCTCTCCCGGGACTGCCGATCCAGTACTCCGATTTCGCTTTATGGCAGCGTGGCTGGCCGAAGCAGGCACTCGATAAAGAGATCGAATACTGGCGTGAGCGGCTTGCCGGGGCACCGCCGACATTGGATTTACCAACCGATCATCCGCGCCCTCCAGACCCAGGTTTCCGAGGTCACCTTGGCTCCCTGACGTTGTCCCCGGATCTCTCGCGGCAGCTGGTCGACACTTCTCGGGCACGAAACATGACCGTATTCACAACGCTGCTCGCGACGCTGCAGATTCTGTTGTACCAATGGACCGGGCAAACGGACCTAGTAGTCGGAACGGTTAGTGCCAATCGCAACCGATCGGAGATCGAGAAGCTCATTGGATGCTTCATGAACTTTCTTGCGCTGCGAGGGCATGTCGACGGTACCGAGACTGTGCTGGCGTTGCTGTCCAAGATGAAGAAGACCGTACTCGAAGCCTTTGCCCACCAGGAATGCCCGTTCGAAAAGGTTGTCGAAGCGGTGAACCCCAGGCGCGCCTTGAATGTTAACCCCCTCTACAACGTCGCGCTACTGATGCAGAACTACCCCGCTTTCGCCTTTAAGGCTGGTGGCGTCGAAGCGCGCTTCTTGCCCCTGGATACCCAGGTTGCTTTTCTGGACGTTCGTTTCATGGCGACGGAAACGGAGGGTCGGATCGTCTTGGAGTGCGAGTGTAACGCCGACTTGTTCGAGCGGTCGACCGTCGATTTGCTGCTCACCGGTTTCCGCGACGTTCTGGAACAGGTCGTTCAGCAACCCGGCCGAGAAGTCGCCGCGGTGAGGATTCCGGATGCTCTGGCGCGGCAGGCAGAGAACGGTTCCGTCAATACCGCGCTCTCAATCTTCATGGCGGCGACGTTTACCGCGGAACCGGTTCGGCCACCTCTGAACTTTTGGATGAAACGGCTGGACATACCCGCGAGGATCCAATTCGCTCCCTACAACCGAGTCTTCCAGCAGTTGCTCGATGCCACGAGCCTGTTGTCCTTTAATCGGCAGGGAGTCAACGTAATCCTGCTGCGAATCGAGGATCTGCTCCCGTCTGAGACCTTCAGCTTGCCCGGGATCGATGATCGGCTGTCGGCCTCGATTCGGGAACTCAAGGACGCGTGCCTTGTCGCGCTGCGGCGATCGAAGGTGCCCTTCCTTCTGTGTGTGTGTCCGCCTTCTTCGGCGATTCGCGCTCAGGTCCAAGCCGAGGCAGCTTGCAGACGCGCCGAAATGATGCTGGCGGCGGAGCTTGGCAAGATGCCAGGTCTGTCGGTGATCACCTCATCTGAGCTACTGGATTTGTACCCTGTCCGGAATTATGACGACGAGTACGCCTGGAGCGTTGGGCACATTCCCTACACTTCACCGTTCTTCAATGCGTTGGCTACGATCATTGCGCGGCGAGTCTGGGTCATGATCAGTCTGCCACATGAAGTCATTGTCGTTGATTGCGATCAAACCCTTTGGAGCGGAGATCTCGAGTCGCAAACGCGATCGGGAGCAGGTGTCGACGAGCCGCAGCGAATTTTCCAGGAGTTCCTGGCGAAACAGCAACAGGCCGGAATGATCCTTTGCCTCTTTGGCAAGCCCGCCACAGGATCGATTACCGACTTCTTTGAGAATAACCAAGGCATGCCGCTGCAATGGCAGCAAATTGTGGCCACACGCATCAATGAACGGCCGAAGTCGGAGAATCTTCGGGAACTAGCAGAAGAACTCGGGCTCAACTTGGGTCATTTCATCTTTGTCAGTGCGAATTCTTTGGAGTGCGCGGAAGTGCGTGCCCGCTGTCCCATGGTCACGGTAGTCCAATTACCATTGAGCGAAGAGGGGATGACACGATTCCTTTCGCACTTCTGGCCGTTTGACGGCCGCCCGACGGGTGCCGCCATGCGGCGTCAAAGCCGATCGCCATTGTCGGATCAGTTCTCCGAGATCGCTGCAATCCTCTCGACTGTGGAGGAGATCTCCTCAGCAATCGAGTCGGAAACGGTTTTAGGCAACAGCGGTCGCGCTGGGTACGCTCCTCCGCGTACGCCTATTGAAGAACTGCTTGTTGACGTCTGGGCGCGCTTGCTACGCATCGAGCAGCCGGGAATTCGCGATGACTTCTTTTCTCTCGGCGGGCACTCGCTGCTGGCGGTGCAGGTCGTCGCACGCGTACGGCAGCTGCTTGGCCTTGAGATGCCGTTGCGGACCATGTTCGAAGCTCCTACCATCGCGGAATTTGCTGAACGCCTCGAGGCCGCCCGCGATAGCGGCAGCGGGCGAGCACTCCCATGCCTCAAGCCCGCGCCTCGACGCGGGCCTGTCCCTCTCTCCTACTCGCAGCAACGGCTGTGGTTCATTGATCAATTGGAGCCGGGCAATCCGCTCTACAACATCTCGGCAATGTACCGGATGCACGGCCCGCTTCATGTGGAAGCCCTCCAGAAGACGATCAACGAAATCGTGCGGCGTCACGAGTCATTGCGTACGACCTTCCGCAGCGTCGATGGTGAGCCAATGCAGGTGACTACGTCACCATTGCAGTTGCCCCTCAGCATCACGGTTCGCGAGGGATTGCTGGGCGAGGAGCGAGATCTGGAGATCCGGCGGTTCAGCCGCGAACAGGCACTGCGCCCTTTTGATCTATCCAGTGGGCCGTTAGTACGTTTTAGTCTGCTCAAGCTGGCCAAAGATGACCATGTTTTGGTGGTGGTCCTGCATCATATCGTAGGCGACGGCTGGTCCGGAAATGTGCTCGCCCGGGAAATGGCGACGCTGTACCTGGCGTTCGTGCGAAATCGTCCTTCGCCATTGCCCGAACTGGCGATTCAATATTCGGACTTCGCGATTTGGCAACGCGATTGGATGCAAGGCGAGTACCTCAATGCACAACTCGCATACTGGAGACAGCAATTGGCAGGGGCGCCCGCTCTCCTCGAATTACCGACCGACCGCCCTCGTCCGGCCGTGCAAGGCCACCGCGGCACCGTGAAAGCACGTGTGATCCCGCGCAAGATGCTGGACCGTGTACGAGCGCTGAGCCAGTCGGAGGGGACAACCCTGTTCATGACCCTGCTGGCAGTATTTCAATTATTGCTGTTCCGCCACTCGGGCCAGGACGACATGGTGGTCGGGTCTACGATCGCTGGGCGGAACTACTCGGAAATCGAGCCGCTGATCGGTTTCTTCGTGAAGACCCTGGCTTTTCGCACGAGTCTCGCTGGCGAACCAACGTTCCGGCAATTTCTGGCGCGCGTCAAGCAAGTCGCCCTGGACGGCTATGCTTGCCAAGATATCCCGTTCGAGAAGCTCGTCGAAGAGCTGCAGCCGATACGCAGCCTCAGTTACAACCCCATCTTTCAAGTGCTCTTCAGCCTTCAGAATTTACCGCCAGGTGTATTCGAGGTCTCCGATCTCCGAGTAGAACGCGCACCAATACACCCAGAAACATCCCTCTTCGATATGTCCTGGCTCGGGTTTGAAACGGCTGAAGGTTTGTTGATGCGCGTCGAATACGACATCGACCTGTTCGACGATGCTACGATCGGGCGCTTCCTCGATCACTTCGAACAGTTGCTCGTGAGCATTGTGGCTCACCCAGAGAGCTGCATCTCCGAGTTGCCTATGCTAACCGGCAAGGAGCGTCACCAGGTCCTGGTGGAGTTCAACTCCACAGCGGTGGACTATCCGAAAAACCTGTGCCTTCAAAACCTGTTTGAGCAACAGGTTGAACGTACGCCCGAAGCCATCGCCCTGGTGGCTGACGGTCGATGTGTTACGTATAACGACTTCAATGAGCGTGCAAATCGGCTCGCGCACCGTTTGCGCAGGCTCGGCGTGGGTCCGGACGATCTGGTGGGTGTCTGCATGGCTCGCTCGATAGAAATGCTGGTTGCTCTCTACGGGGTGGAGAAGGCGGGCGCAGCCTACCTTCCGCTTGAGCCCGACTATCCGCAGGGGCGTTTGGCGGCCATGATTGAGGATTCGAAGCCGAAGGTAATGCTGACTCAGGCGCGCCTGGTACCCATCTTGCCCAGTTATTCCGGGACGCTGATCGCGCTGGATCATGACTGGTCGCAGATCGCGACGGAGCCCGCTACAAATCCTCCGCTCGTCACTGGCGGGAAGAACCTGGCGTACGTGATTTATACCTCCGGTTCAACCGGAAAACCCAAAGGCGTGCTAAACGTTCACGAAGGCATCGTCAACCGGCTGCTGTGGATGCAGGACGAGTATCACCTGAAGCCATGCGACCGCGTGTTACAGAAAACACCGTACAGCTTCGACGTGTCCGTGTGGGAGTTCTTCTGGCCACTGATGACCGGAGCGTCGCTGGTGATAGCCAAGCCGGACGGACACAAGGATCCCGCGTACTTGGTCGAAACCATCGTCAAAGAGCAAGTTACCGTTTTGCACTTCGTCCCCTCTATGCTGCGGATCTTTCTGCAAGCTGAGGGCATCGACCGCTGTGGGAGTCTTCGCCTGGTCTTCTCGAGCGGCGAATCTCTGTCCTACGAACTTCAGCAGCGCTTTTTCCACGTTTGTAAGGCCGCCCTGCACAACCTCTACGGTCCGACCGAAGCGGCTGTAGACGTGACCCACTGGGAGTGCCGTCCGGATTATTCACGCATGCTCGTGCCCATCGGGCGCCCGGTCGCCAATACCCAGATTTACTTGCTCGATAGCAATCTCCAGCCCGTACCGGTTGGGGTTGCGGCAGAGCTGCACATTGGAGGTGTGCAGGTTGCGCGGGGATATCTGAACCGGTCCGAGCTGACCGCGGAAAAGTTCGTTCCTGATCCATTCAGCAGAAGAACGGGTGCTCGCTTATACAAGACCGGGGATGTTGCACGTTTCCTGCCCGATGGCGATATCGAGTATGTGGGCCGCGTCGATCACCAAGTAAAGATCCGCGGGCTGCGTATCGAGCTGGGTGAAATTGAGGCGGCGCTCGATCAGCATCCGGGCGTGCGCCAGAGCGTTGTGATGGCACGGGAGGACGAGCCGGAGAACAAGCGACTGATAGCGTATATCGTTCCCGAGGGTACTGCTCCCCTAGCCGAAGATCTGCGAGCCTATCTACGGTCCAGACTGCCGGAGTTCATGGTGCCTGCCATCTTGGTCTTTATGGAATCGCTTCCACTTTCGTCCAATGGCAAAGTGAACCTTCGTGCTTTGCCAGCGCCACAGTACACCCGTGCGGAGGAACGAGTGTATGTAGCGCCACGCAACGAGACCGAAGAACAGATCCGGCGGATCTGGACGGAAGTGTTGCGCATTGCTGAGGTTGGTATCAATGACGACTTCTTTATGCTTGGCGGGCATTCGCTGCTGGCGACGCAAGTGATCGCACGAATGCGGAAGTCCTTTCAATGCGACTTGCCGTTGCGCGCTATCTTTGAGAAACCGACCGTTGCTGATTTAGCGACGTTGATTCGGCAAGCGCCGGTAAGTGCGCAGAGTGCCTTGGTGCCTGCGCCCAGGGATCGAGACCTGCCGTTGTCGTTTGCGCAACAAAGGCTCTGGTTCCTCGATAAGCTCGAGCCCAGCAATGCTCTCTACAATATTCCTTGGGCGCTACGCATCCATGGCGCTCTCAACGTACAGGCGCTGGAAGATGCTCTAAATGAAATTGTGCAGCGGCACGAATCGCTGCGCACAGTTTTTATCGACCGAGACGGCCAGCCGGTCCAGAGAATTCAAGTCTCGCTGCGGATCACGCTGGAACAGACTGACCTTAGGCTGGCTCCGAATGAGTCACAGCACTTACTGGTTTCAGAGGCTAAGCGACCGTTTGATTTGGCGATCGGCCCGCTCATACGGGCAAGGTTGCTACGGATCGCTGATCGCGAACACATCTTGCTGGGAAATATTCATCACATCGTTACCGACCGTTGGTCGATGGGAGTGCTCTCGCATGAATTGTCATTCCTCTATAACCGGCTGGTGGAAGGCAAGTCCCAACTTCTGCCGGAGCTGCAGCTGCAGTACGTGGATTTTGCGGTCTGGCAGCGCGAACAGCTACAGGGAGAGGAGTACGAAAATCAGATCAGGTACTGGAGAGATGAGCTGAAAGGCGCTCCCGCAATGCTGGAACTGCCGACTGACCGGCCGCGCCCTGCCGTCGAGACATTCAATGGGGCGGTCGCGGCACTCGTTATTTCAGCTGAACTCACCCGGAAGTTGAACGCTTTGAGCCGGGAACTGGGCGCCACTCTGTTCATGACTTTGCTGGCTGCCTTCCAACTGTTGCTTTTTCGCTACTCCGGACAAGATGACATTTTGATTGGCTCACCGATTGCGAACCGGATCCGCCCAGAATTAGAAACTATGGTCGGCTTCTTTGCTAATACTTTGGTGCTCCGAACGCGGCTGTCCGGGGACCCGAGCGTCCGTGTGCTCATCGAGCGGGTAAAAGATATGGCCTTGCGCGCCTATGCGCACCAGAACATGCCCTTTGAAAGACTCGTCGAGGAACTTCGTCCGCTACGGACCCTCAGCCATAACCCGCTAGTTCAGGTCTTCTTCGCTCTGCAGAATGTCCCTTTGGAGGGTGTGCATCTGAGCAGGTTGAGCGTCGAACCTATTGAGGTGAACAACGGGACCGCCAAGGGTGACATGTATTTCTCCATCGTCGAGACTCCCGCCGGGTTGCGCGGGCGGATGGAGTACAACACCGATCTGTTTGACGAGGCGACCATCGCGCGCATGCTGGAGCACTACCGGGTGCTGCTGGAGGGGGCGGTGGCCAATCCCGCGCTGCCGGTCTCGCAGTTGCCCCTGCTCGGCGAGAGCGAGCGCCGCCAGATCCTCCAGGAGTGGAATGCGACCGGGTTCGACTATCCGCGCCAGCTTTGCCTGCATGAATTGTTCGAGCGGCAAGTGGAGCGCACGCCGGAGGCGGTGGCCTGCGTGGCGGAGGGTGAGTCGCTGACCTACCGGGAGCTCAACCGGCGGGCCAACCAACTGGCGCATTTCCTGAAAGCACGCGGCGTCGGTCCCGGCCAGCGTGTCGGCTTGTTCGTCGAGCGCTCGCTCATGATGATGGTCGGTTTGCTCGGCATTCAGAAGTCAGG
>Ga0126383_10000421_pt1 | contig 23189 bp, 20 predicted proteins | sample PanSoiMetPlot_35_FD_96882 | JGI IMG/M metagenome (GOLD analysis project Ga0126383, IMG submission 96882) | Tropical forest soil microbial communities from Panama - MetaG Plot_35 | ecosystem: Environmental > Terrestrial > Soil > Tropical forest > Bulk soil | place: Panama | collected 2016-02-17
AGCGAGCAGGCCGATACAGGATCTCCGCGTGCGGCCGAGTCCAGTTCGCTTTCCACGACCGCCCTTGCCGAGATGGAGCGTGTCACCATTCTTCGCGTGTTTGAGCAAGCCCACGGCGACAAAGCGCTCGCCGGGAAAATGCTCGGGATCAGCCGCGCCACCCTCTACCGCAAGCTGAAGCGTTACAACATTCCGCTAAAGGGCGGCGATGAGGGCGGGGACGCTGACTCGCAGCCCTCGTAACACCCAACCGTCTCAGGGAAGCTGGTTCGGCCGAGCGTGGTCCCGCGTCAACTGCTGAGACGGCATCGTTTCAGCCTGAGACACTTGAGCCATCCTCGTCTCCGCCGAGAAATCCTAAGTCCTTCTGTTTCTATACCTTCACCAATGATTATCTTCGAAATTCTTTGGCTCGCGGCGTGCACGTTTGTTGGCGGAAGTGTTCGTGTGTTGGGGCGAGAAGTGTCGCTAGGCTCGTTGCGACACCGAGAACCAAGCGCAAAGCGGTGAGGCGAAGTGGGAAGAACGGGCGTTTCGGCACTGGTGGCCAATGAAAGAAGCTGCGCGGAGCAGCTGGCGCGATTCTTCCCGCAGGCCAGTGCGGTGCGCGTCCCGGTACAAGTTACGTCGCCCCGGGGCGGGACGACAAACCTGCGGGAGGCCACCATTGTCGAGTTCAGTAGCGGGCACCACGCTATCTTTCTCTCGACACTGCCGCTGGAATTTGGCGACCGGGTACGGCTCGAAGCTAGGCCACAGGGTTTTCAGTCAGAGGCGACTGTCGATGCCGTGCAGTACCACGAGGGACGCAAGGCAGTGGCCGTACGCTTTTTGCAAGGCCCCTGCGACTGGGTGATGAAGCGACCGTGAACAAGACCACGACAACCCTGGACATCCCCGCGCCCAAGCGGCCAGAGAATCCTCGCATGGTGCAGTGGAAAGAAGCACGCGAGGTGTTTCCCATCTACATGGCGTTGGCCAGGCAGCTGGAAATCGAGGCTCCCTTTCCGCAAGCCAAGCGGAATCTACCCGAAAAGCCCGACATCGAGCTCTTCAGCGATGTGCACGAATGGCTGGACCGCATGGATCAGCAAGTGATGGTTCCTCACCTCCGCCATCTCCTCCAGATGACCACGCTGAACGATAGCGAAAGCGGGTTGCGCGCGCTGATTGCGAGGCATTTGCGGAAGACCAAGAAAAGCAACGTGGACCGGGACAAGATCGATTTTCTGCTGGCGCAATATTTTGCACTGGAAGTGCCTCCGAAGATCTACCACAAGCAGATAGAACTCAGCGACGTGGCCCAGGTGATGCAGCCCGTGCTTGGAGACGTGGATGCCACTCCCCTGGACTGGTGCGCCCCTCTGGAAAAGATGATCACAGCGTTGCGCGGTTTCCGCAGCCTGCGTGAAATCCTGAACACCAGCTTCATTGTGGAAGGCCGAAAGGTGAAAGAATCCGCTGGGGGAATGTTTTATGACCCGGCAGCACTGCTGGCGTTTATCCGGTTTAACTTTCTGCTCCGCAGAACTTTGATTGAATTGATGCATGCGGATTTGATCGCCATTCGCGCAGCCGTGGACCAATTGCAGACCGCCGGCGTGCGAACAGTCGACTGCCACCATGCCGGATTGGTAGGCGGTGAGGCGCTTGGCAAGATTCGAAAGCTCGCCGACGAGTGGAAGCAGCCTTTCCAGCAAGAGTACACGGAAAGAACCGTCAACCAGGCCTTCGAAAATCTGCTGGGTTTGCGCGCCGACGTGGAACAAGCCCTTGCAAAAGCGGCCAGACCCGCGCAAAACGGCTCCAAGAAGGCGCCCGGGGAAGCTTTGAAACCGAGTTTGCCTGCAAAGAAGGTCGCTCCTGTCGCTAAGGATGCGAGTCCCAAAGTGAAATCCAAAGATGCGTCGAAAACTTTGGGCACCGCTGAGGTTGAGCCCGGAGCGGCGCTCGACTTTGAAACCTGCATGGAACAGATCTGGGAGCAGTTGATCGCCACGCCCCCTTCCCGCGGCCGGTCGATGACCACAGTAAAAGTCGGGGGAGCACGCATTCTGATGTCGTCCTGGGAGGTCACGGCTTTTGTAAGTGAAGACGGACCATCGGCGGAAGACGTCCGGCGTGCCGTGGTTGCCCGAGTGCTCGTAGCGGCGGCGATGGAGTCTGCCAAGGAAACCGGAAACGCCACTTCTCTGGACCGGGCCGTGAACATGGCGCGCGTGGAAATAACCCGGCTGCAAGAGCGTGTGGACGTCGCGAAGCAGGCGAAGGATACCGAAGCGGCGGTAAATCTGGGCATCAGCACGAAGCGATTGCTTTCGATGTTGGACGAAGCGGAGAAGCTGTAAGTAGTCGTGGCAGTTTGATTTTTGGATTAGCGAACAATACTCCTGGAGCGGGGCCCCTTTGCGACAAGCCAGCGTAGTCATACTCACCGACGAAACCGAATTTGCCCGGTTGTTGACGGCTTGCTGGCAGGCAGAGCGTCAAGCTCCCGTGGTCACGGTTCTCACCAGCGATTTGTGGCGGGAACAACAAGGGCCCACCCGCGACTTGGTGGTGGTGGGCCCGGTTCGTGACGGAAAGTTGTCAAACGTGCTGCGGTCCCTCGATCCTGCCACCGCGGTCATCTTGTGCGCTCCAGCGGATTTGAAAGAATTTGGCCAATTGCGGACTAAGTATCCGAGGCTGGTCCACGTGCCGCTCCGCGAGGATTGGGCGCAGACCCTTTTGCTTGTGGCGGGCGAATCGTTGCGCCGTGTGGAAGCCGCACGGTTGGCCCGGCAAGCAGAGCGCGCCGCTGCCAAGAACGAGAATCACGCCACACTAGGCCGTTACATGCTGGAAATGAAGCACAGCGTCAACAATGCGCTTACCTCCATGCTCGGGAACGCGGAACTCCTTTTGCTGGAACCTGGGCAACTCTCCTCGCAATCGCTGGCGCAGATCAAGACCATTCACAGCATGGCTCTGCGGATCAACGAAGTCATGCAGCGTTTCTCATCACTGGCTTCGGAGATGCAGGAGGCTGAGAATGCTTCTCAAGCTGAGACAGAAGAGACCGACTCGACGATTTCGCAGCGCCGCTAAGCCTGCCTTTTTCAGGCTGAAACCCATGAGGAAATAAAGACTTAGCATCACACGACACAACCCCACAGAGAACCCCAAGGCTGGCTGCTGACGTGCACCTCTTCACTGTGGAGAAGTATGGGGAGACGACGGCTGTGCAAAAAAAGGTCCTAATCGTTGACGACTCACCGGCCGAAGTCAAGCTGATGCAAAGCCTTTTGGAAAAAGAGGGCTACTGGCCGGTGGGGCTGAACGACCCCACGCGCGTGGAGGAAGCCATCGCTCACGAACGTCCCAGCCTGATCTTGCTGGACATCGTGATGCCGGACCGCAATGGGTATCAGGTTTGCCGGGACCTGAAAGGAAGCGCGGAGTTCAATTCCATTCCGGTGATTATGGTGACTTCCAAGTCTTCGGTGAGCGACAAGTTCTGGGGCGAGCAGCAGGGCGCGGACGGCTACGTAACCAAGCCGTTTACCCGGGACGAACTGCTCCGCGCGGTTCGGCGGTTCGTTTAACGGTTTTCGGAGATTGCGCAGGCAAATGAGTGATGACTTTCACCTTGACCCTCTTCCGGCAGACGCCGATACCGGCGAACTGCTGGAAGCGCTTGGCCCGATCGAACAGCGGCCTCCGGAATCGCAGTATTGCGTGTTCCGCAGCGGGCGAGAACGGTTTTGCCTTCCCGTGCTGGACGTCGAAGAGGTGCTGGATTGGCCGTTGGTGACGAAGCTGCCGTTGAGTCCGGCGTATCTGCTTGGAATTTTCAATTTGCGCGGAGTGATTGTGCCATTGATCGACATCGCCATGACCGAAGGCCGGCGGCCCGGCCTGCTTCCGAAGCATGTGGTGGTCGCTTCCCTGCGTAGCGAGAACCATTCAGAAGACGTGCGCATCGGAATCGCGGCGGACGAAGTAATTGGAACATATTCCGTGAAGAACGAAGATTTTCTCGAGCAGGCGCCCGAAAACGTGCCACATTGCATAGGAATGCTGCGGCACGACGACAGGCTTGCGCTGGTCATTGACCTGCGCCGGCTGCTTGAGGTGTTTCCGGGGCCCAGCATTTGAGCTTTTGGGAGGCGGCGCCCGTAAATGGCGCGACTCCGGTGAAAGGATTTGGAGGGTGGCATGAAATCGCGACTGAGTTCAACAATCTGGACGCTGGTCTTCCTGAACGGCGTGGCTTTTCTCGTCGTTCTTGGGCTGGCGTTCAGCGCCGGAAAGAAGGCGGGCGATGGCGGATTCGATCTTAGTTCTCCCGGCGTTATCGGAGGGCTACTGCTGGCGCTTGTGATGTCGGTGATTCTAGCGTGGCGCTTCGGCGCGCTGCTCGGGCCGGTGCAGGCTCTTGCGGAGTTCTCCGAGCGGCTTGCCGCGGGCGATCCTCGGGCGCGCGCCGAAGTCAATGCCACGAACGAACTGGGCTACATCGCCGACAACCTGAATCGCGCGGTGGCCAAGGTTTCCAAGGCCACGAGCAACCAGGACGCCAGCGACTCGCTGCAGAAGAACATCACGGACTTGCTGACGGTTATCAACCAAGTGGCGCGCGGCGACCTGACCCTTCGCGGCCGAGTCACCAACGACCAGCTCGGGAACGTCACGGATTCCATCAACTACATGCTCGATAACTTCACCAAAGTTCTCGAGCGCGTGCGCAAGGCGGCTATGGAAGTCACCGCCTGCTCGAACAACATTCTCGTAGCCGCGGACGAAATGCAGGCCGGCGCGACACAACAGGACCAAGAAATCACCAACACTTCGAGTGCCGTCGAAGAGCTGACGGTGTCGATGAAACAGGTATCCATCAACGCGGAAGCCAGCGCTGAAGCGGCTCGCCGCGCTCTCGACGCCGCCGAACAAGGCAACCGGGCTGTGCGCGACACCCTTGAAGGCATGCAACGCATTCGCGCTTCGGTGCAAGCTACGGCGAAGAAAATCAAGTCGCTTGGCGACCGCTCGCTGGAAATTTCGGAAATCATCAACGTGATTAACGACATCACCGAGCAAACCAATTTGCTGGCGTTGAACGCCGCCATCGAAGCGGCGCGCGCAGGCGATGCAGGCCGCGGTTTCGCCGTGGTTGCCGACGAAGTCCGCAAACTGGCGGAACACAGCCGCAGCGCGACAAAAGACATCGCAGCTCTTATCAAAGCGATTCAGGCCGAAACAAACGAGGCGGTGGTGGTCATGGAAGAAGGCACCAAAGAAGTGGAAGGCGGCGCCTCGCTGGCCGATCAAGCCGGGCGCGCGCTCGACGCCATTTCCAACGTTGTCCGCCAGTCAGCGGAACTTGTTCAGGAAATCTCCCTGGCCTCCAAACAGCAAGTGCGCGGAACGGAAGGCGTGGCGCACGCGATGCAAATTATTTCCAACATTACGCGGCAGACGTCGCAAGGAACCCGCGGCACGGTGGCAACCGTAAGCCAGCTCGTCAAATTGTCGGATCAGTTGAACGAAGCGCTAGCGCAGTTCCGTGCGGGGTCCAAAGCTTCGCCGGTGGCCCCGGAAACAACAGCAGCAGATCGGCCCGTCCCAGCGGGAGCTGTTCGTTAATCGTCTACGCCCTTACGGGTTTACAAGGCGAGTGAGGGCGTAGCGTAAGAAACAGACGGGAAAACGATGAGCGAGAGCCAGGGACCAGGCCACGGGCTGAGCGAACATGACTTGAGTGAGATCCGCATGCTAATCGAAGAGCGGACAGGGATTTGCTTCGATGAATCGCGCGAGCGGTTCTTCTCCACTCGTGTGCGCGAACATCTACGCGCCAAGGGCCTCGAGCGCGGCACGGATTTGCTTCGTAACATGCGCAAGTCCAATTTGGAGTACGAAGCCCTTCTTGAAAGATTGCTGACGCAGGAAACCAGTTTCTTCCGCTATCCAGGTGTGTACGAGGCTTTTGAAAAGCGTGTTCTGCCCGAGCTGCATGCAAAGAAGTTCTGGAAGAACCCGAGAACTCTGCGCATCTGGAGCGCCGGCTGCTCGACGGGCGAGGAACCGTATTCTATCGCCATCACCATCGCGGATTCGCTCTCGTTTGCGGACTCCTGGAACGTGGAAATTCTGGCCACGGACATCGGCAGGCAAGCGCTGAAGCACGCGGAGCGCGGCGTCTACAGGGGGCGAAGCATCGCCAGCGTGAGTGAGAAGCAACTCGCGAATCATTTCTCCGCCGGGGAAGGCGGGCAACAGGTCAAGCCCAGATTGAGAAAGATGGTTTCGTTCGCGCCGATGAACCTCGCGTCGCCTGTCTACCTCGGGCGTAGGGACGCCATTTTTTGCATGAACGTGCTGATCTATTTTTCTGAGGATCGTCGCCGCACGTTAGTGCAGCGCTTCTACGAAACGCTCGAACCCGGTGGATATCTCTTTCTTGGGCACTCGGAATCGATTTCGAAAATGCCGGTAAAGTTCCAAGCCATCGTGCTGAACGATTGCATCCTGTACCGCAAGCCCACCGCCGATGAATTGCTGAAGCCAGAACTGGTCACGGAGGGACGCGCGTGAGCACGCCGAACTCTCCCGACCGCGAAGCCGTCGAGGTCTTCCTCCAGGAAGCCGCCGAGCACCTGCAATATTTGCGGGAATACGTCGGCGTGTTACAGGACGTCGAGCCGCAGCACGAGGACCTCGAACGTCTCTACATTGCCGCGCACACGTTGAGCGGAACGTCCGCAAGCTACGGTTTCCCTCGATTTTCCGAGATCGCCGGAAAGCTTGCGCACGTGTTTCAGTACGCATTGAACGCGCCTTTGGGCGAGGACCTGCACGGGCCGCTGACCGAGTTTCTTTCCGACGGGATTTCTTTACTGGAAACCGACCTTCTGGAAATCAGCGACACGGGCAACGAAAGTCTCGAAGACATTGCCGCGTTCAAGGACCGTTATCGCTTCGCGTTTCCCACCGAGCCACCCCCGCTCAATCTTGTGCAAACCCCGGCACTCGCACAGCCCCTTGAAGAAGAGCCTGAGGAAACCGCAGCCGCGGGGCCGACAGGTTCCTACTTCGATGCGCTTCCGGCCGACGATGAAGTGCCCGACGAAATTTTGGAGTTTTTTCAGCCCGAAGCGGAAGAGCATCTGCAAGTCGTCAGCGATTGTCTACTTTCACTTGAAGGCAACAACAATCAGGAAGAGATCAACAAACTGTTTCGCGCGATTCACACCATAAAGGGCTCTGCGTCGCAAGTGGGTTTGAAACGGCTAGGCGGCATCGCCCACCGCGTGGAAGATTTGATTGGCCGCCTACGTGACGGCGAAATTGAGCCGTCACCTGCCGTTGTGGATTTGTGCCTCGAATCGGTGGATATTTTGAAAAAAACGCTTCACCGGCAGTGGACCGACGAGGCGGAGATGCGCACGGGGGTCGATTCCCTGCTGGGGCGCATTGCGGAATTTGCTCCCCTCGAAACGGAAGATTCGGAAGCGCAGCCTGTCGCTGCTGAAGCACCAGAGAGCCTCGAGCAACCAGCGGACAAGGCGGCGGCAGCGCAGACCGTCGCGCAAGTAAAAAAGTCTGCAAAGCAAGCTGCTGCCTCTGCTTCCTCGACGAAATCGGTTCGCATCGCGCTCGCCCGTCTAGACCGCATGATGAACACCGTTGGCGAGCTGGTCATCAACCGTACCCGCATGGTTGGTCGCGTCGGTGAACTGGAAAAACTCGTTGACATGCTGAGCTTTTCGAAAGAACGCCTGCAAGGAAAGGTTGCGGAATTTCAGGAAAAATACGAATTCAACCGCATCAGTCCCAGCCGAAATGCAATGCCGTGGAATCCTGAACCGCGGCCGAAGCTTCTTTCCAGCGCAGCGGGCGGTCAAAACTCTTTCTGGTCCGAATTCAGCGAACTCGAAATGGACCGCTACGACGACGTGAACATTCTCTCGCGCTCCATGGCGGAAATCTCCGCAGACGTGAACGAAGTGTTGTCACAGCTCGAGGGCTTCATCGGGCGGGTCGGAGGCGACATCGACGAGTTCACCAAGCTCGCGCATCACCTTCAGGATGAAATTACCGCGGCGCGTATGGTGCCCATCGGAACGCTCTATTCGCGTCTTTCGCGCGCGGTACGCGATGCGGCCAAGTCCACCAACAAGGAAGTGGAGCTCGAACTCACAGGAAGTGAGACGGAGCTCGATAACAACATTATTCAACAGATTTCCGACCCGCTCGTCCATCTGGTGCGCAACTCCGTAGCCCATGGAGTCGAGCTCGGCAGCGATCGCGCCGCAGCAGGCAAGCCTGCGGCTGGAAGGATCACGCTGCGCGCGTATCACCGCGGCAACCACATCTATATTGAGGTTGAAGACGATGGCCGCGGGATTGACTACCAGCGCGTGAAGCAGAGCGCCATCGAGCGCGGCCTGGTTTCCGTGGAAACCTCCGACCGGCTCACAGAACGCGACATGCGCGAAATGCTATTCCATCCGGGATTCTCTACCGCTCCCGTCAAGACCGAACTGGCAGGCCGCGGCGTCGGTCTCGACGTGGTGCGCGCTAACTTGAACGCGCTGAACGGCGAAATCGAGATTCAGAGCGTCATGGGCCAAGGAACAAAGTTCATGCTAAAGGTTCCCCTGACGCTCATTATCTCGCCTGCACTCTTTGTCCGTTGTGGCTCGACGAATTTCGCGCTTCCGCTGGCCGTCGTTGAAGAAATCCGGCGGTTGCGCGCCGATGAAATCGAAGACGTTGGCGGAAAATTGCTCACCAAGGTCCGCGACGTGGTAACGGAAGTCATTCGCCTGGATACCTACCTTGGCTTGCCGCCGCTCGAGCCCGTAAACGGATTCTTCCGCATGGTCGTGGCCAATGCCGGAAACCATCAAATCGGTTTGGTGGTTGAGGAAGTTCTAGGCAAAGACGAAATCGTTATCAAGAATCTCGGCGAATATCTTCGCCGGGTGAAGCTTTTCCCCGGCACCACGATTGCGCCAGACGGCAGCTTGATTTTGTTGATTGACTTGAACCGCATGGTCGCTGCCGAAGCGAGCGAACATCGGCCCCTTCAAGCGAACGCCAGCGCCGCGCGCATTTTTGCGCCGGGTTCGGCCGCTGTGGCGCGCGGCACGATTCCATCAGAAGCCATCGATCGCGTCGAGCAGGAGCGCGTCATTGTCGTGGCCGACGACTCCATCAGCGTGCGCAAATTCGTGGGACGGATGCTGGAAAAGAACGGGTACCGCGTGAAGCTTGCTGCCGACGGCCTCGAAGCTGCCGAACTCGTGTCGCAGCACGGCTGCCACCTGGTCATCACCGACCTCGAAATGCCACGCATGACCGGTTACGAGCTGATGGTGCAGTTGCGCCAGAGCCCGTCCACACGACGCATTCCGGTGATGGTCGTGACTTCGCGCGCGGGCGCCAAGCATCGCAACCGCGCGATGAAGGAAGGCGCCTCGGCTTTCCTTACCAAACCCGTGCAGGAGGATCAGTTGATTGCGGCCATAGAACAACTCATGGGAACGGAGGCACCACGCCCGGCGCCTGTGGCGTAGAAGAAAATGGCAACCCCTTCCAAAAAGATTCGTGTGCTGGTTGTGGATGACTCCACCTTCATGCGCAAGGTGCTGGAGAACATTTACAGCAGTGATGAGCAGTTACAGGTCGTCGGCAGCGCCAAAGACGGCCGCGAAGCGGTCTCCCTGGCGGAATCGCTCAAGCCTGACGTCATCTCCATGGACATCAACATGCCGCACGTAGACGGCCTCCAGGCGACTGCGGAGATCATGACCACGAATCCCAAGCCCATTGTGATTGTCAGCTCAGAGTCCAAAGAAGGCGCGGCCAGCACTCTTCGCGCGCTCGAACTGGGCGCCATTGAATTCGTCGCCAAGCCCTCCGGCGGCATTGACCTGGACATGCAAAGCGTGAAGGAAGAGCTGCTGCGCAAGGTGCGCATGGCCGCCAAAGTTCGCGTTGTGCGCACGGCCACGCGTTTGGCCTCCAGCATTCAAAGCGCTGGCGTGAGTGCGAAGCCGGCCTCCACCCCGAAGACCAGCCCTCATCCCGCGGCCGCCAGCACGAATGATCAACGTTTTCCTGTGGTCGTTTTGTCTGCGTCAACGGGGGGGCCGGCAACCGTCATGCGCATTGCGCCGGGCTTCACACGTGACTTCCCTGCTGCCGTGATTCTGGTGCAGCACATGCCCGCCACATTCACGTCGCAATATGCTGCGCAACTCGCCGAATTCACGGAAATCCGCGTGAAGGAAGCGGAGTCCAACGAATCGCTCACTCCCGGCACCCTCTACATTTGTCCCGGTGGACAACATCTGCGCGTCACACCGACGGGAAGAATCCAGCTCGACAGCGCATTGGGACGCATCGATGGATATCTGCCAAACATGAACGTCACCATGGAGTCCGTCGCTGCCTATGCGGGTCCCTTGAGCATCGCCGCGGTACTCACCGGCATGGGCAACGACGGGACCAGCGGGGCACGGGCAATCAAGAATGCCGGCGGGCTCGTTCTAGCGCAAGACGAAGCAACGTGTGTGATTTTTGGAATGCCTTCGGAAGCCATTAAAGCCGGAGTCGTGGATCAAGTGCTTGGCGTTGACGACATTTATCAGGCCATTGAGAAGCGCGTTCTGGGGATTTGCAAGCCAACCCCGGCAGGAGTTCGATGACGCCGATGCAAGCGCCAGTGAAGTCGGGCCCTCTGCGCTCGGAACAGATCATTCTGTTTCGCATCGGCGAGCAGCTTTTCGCGTTGTCTTCTTCCTCCGTGCAGGAAGTGCGCAGCGCGGACAGCCTCTCCGGCGGTGCGTACGAAATCAGTGCGCCGGGCGTCGATAAAGTTCGTCAATTCGTGAGACGCGGGGCCAATACTCTCTTTCTCGTGAGCGGCGCGGCACATTTTGACCTTTGCGCGCCTGATGGAATTCTTGCGTTTGTGCTTCGCAATACGCGCACGGCCTTGCTGGTCGACGGCATCGAGAAAATGACCGCGATGACGCGATTGCAGGCTCTGCCACTTTCGTTCTGTCACGAAGAGCGCCAATGGTATCGCGGTCTCACCGCTCTTGACCAAACTGTAGTTCCGGTCGTACGCCCCGAAGGTTTTTTATCGGACGAAGAATTGATGAAGCTCGACGCAGCGCTGCCGCCGCCTGAGTTTGCGAGCGAAGAGCCCGAAGCGCAGGACGACAACGGCGACTTTGGCATGGAATTGAATTAGCGCATGGTTAAAACAACGAACTAAGGCCATGACCTTCTCCAGCGATCTTGAACTGAAGTCTTTCGTCCTCCTGCGACTGGGAGAACGGCGATTTGCCGTCGCTGCCGACGGGACCGCCGAACTGGTCGCGCCAAGCCGTGTATTTCGGTTTCCTCACAAGACCGCGAAGATTGAGGGAGTCATTTTGCGTCGCGGAAGAATCGTTCCGGTGTGCGACATTGCCGAAAGGCTGATTGGGAAATATCTTACGTCGCGCCGCTTTTATCTGATTGCTCTGCGCCACTATGGGCAAAGAACCGAATGGGTGGCTCTCCCGGTTACCGGAGAATGCGAATTGATCAGCGCGGAGCTGACGCCTGCCAGCGCGTCCGACGAGCCGCACGTTGCCGGCTGGCTTTCCCACGGCGGGGACGTTATCGAAGTCCTCAACTTGGACGCGTTGACTCCTGGCTCCAATGAGTTTCTCCCTTACCCGGCAGCTCAAAACGAAGTTGGAGCGCGTCCAGCCCATCTCGGTAAAGCGGAGGCCAGCCCGTGATCCCCGCCTCGCGCCCGATCAAGGTTCTGCTGATTGACAGCAACGTGTATTTCGCCAAGCGCCTTGGCGATGCGTTGAAGCGCGAAGGCTTTGAAGTGTCAACGAGCATGCAGGCGGCCTATGCTCTCACGGCTCTCGAATATGACGCCCCAGGTGCCATCCTATGCGCCACGAACCTACGAGAGATGGGCGCGCTCGAAATCGCGCGCATCATTCGCGCGGACGCCAAGAATTCCAACCTTCCTATTGTTGCCCTGGGTGATGGAAGCCAGCGCGCGCTCATGGAAGCGTTTCAGGCTGGCTGCGACGATTACATCGACCGCAGCCGCCAGCCGGGCGTGATCGCCTCCCATGTGAAGCAAATCATTGTCAGCAAAATAGAAGGCTTTCAGCCCACGCAGATGCTCGCCCAATCGGACACGAGCCTCAGCGGCAACTTGACGCACCATGACCTCACCGGGGTTATGCAAATGCTCGGCCACGCGCACCAAACCGGGTCATTGCATATCAACGCGGGACAGACCGACGCAGTGCTCTTCTACGAAGGGGGAGAAATTTCGCATGCCGAATGCGGAACGCTCTTTGGCGACGAGGCAGTAATTTACATCCTGAAGAACTGCGTCAATGGAAACAAAGGAGTTTACAAGTTTGTATACGGCACCACCTCGCCGCAGCGCACCGTGCTGCGCTCGGCGACGGATTTGATGCTCGATGCCATGCGCGAAGTTGATGAAGGTTCGCGCGACATGGCGGACAAGGAAGCCCTATGAGCGAAGCCATGATGCTCCCTCCCCTGGATGAAGCGCCGGAGAAGCGCGTCCCAACCGTTTATTTCATTGACGACAGCGCCACCATGCGCGAAGTGATTAAGATTGCTTTCCGCCGCGAAAACATCCATGTGATTACTTGTGCCGACGCGGCCTCCGCGATCTCGCAATTCGAACAGACCCGCCCCGACATCGTGATCACCGACGTCATCATGCCCGATCAGGACGGTTACTCCGTTTGCAGCCAGATCAAGGAGAATCCCGGTCTCAGCGCGACTCCTGTGCTGCTCATGTCGGGAGTAGTGAACAAAAGCGTCGCCGACAAAGCCGTTTCGGTGAAAGCGGACGAGCTGATTCGAAAACCGTTTCAGCCACAGGAATTGATAAACCGCGTAAAGGCCCTTCTTGAACCAAGGGGTGTCGCGCCCGCGCCGTCGATCGATCGCGGGGCTGCAACCAACGCTTTGAGCAATCTTTTTGCGCCCGCTCCAGCCGCTCCGCGCAGCGTCATGCCATCGCCCGCGCCTCCAGCATCGCAGGAACCGGCCTGGCCTCGTGCGCTCGCCGAAGCCTTTTCGCCGCGGCCGACGGCAACTCCGCCGGCCGATGTACAGCCACATGTGGCCGCCCCGTCACGGCCCGTTGCTTCTGCTTACGAACTACAGAAGCTGCGCGTGGAAATCGCACGCCTAGAATTCCTGGTCAAAAAATTGCAAACCGAGCTTCAAATTGAGCGCCAGTACAATCAGGCGCTCGAAACGCAAATCCAGACCCTTACTCAAATCGAGTAGCCCGCGCTTCAGCTCACAACTCTTTGTAGGGGCGCTGCATGCTGCGCCCGTTTTCCACAGCCGCTCATCGTGACTTCGGGCGTCAAACAAGTGGTGGAACGGGCGCGTCCTCCCGCCACCCTCCTCTTGACAATCAGGAGGAGTGTCGATATGCTCCTCCTGACCCTCAGGAGGAAGCGCCACATGGTAGACAAACCGAGCGATCTTGTGCAAGGCACTCTGGACATGCTCATTCTGAAAACGCTGGCGCTCGAACCCATGCACGGATATGGCATCGCCGTCCGGCTCGAGCAGATGAGCCACGGCGTTTTCCGTGTCAATGCAGGCTCCCTCTTCGTCGCTTTTCAGCGGCTGCAACGTGCCGGGCTGATCAAGGGAGAATGGAAGCCCACCGAAAACAGCCGCCGCGCAAAGTACTATAGCTTGACCGAGCAGGGGCGAAGACGCCTCAACAGCGAAACCCGGGAATGGGGAAGACAAGTAGCCGCCATTGCCAGAATTCTGGAGGCTTCCTAACCATGTCCTTGCTGCGAAACGCAACAAGCGGGCTTCGCTCGCTCCTCCGGAAGACCCAGGTAGATCGTGAACTGAACGAAGAGCTGAACGGCTTCCTGGAGATGGCCGCGGAAGAAAAAATCAAGCATGGCGTGAGCCGCGAGGACGCGCGTCGTGCCGTGCGCCTGGAACAGGGTAATTTCGAAGTCACGCGCGAAGTTGTGCGTTCGGCCACATGGGAATCGCTCGTCGAAACTTGCTGGCAGGACTTGCGCTTCGCTATTCGGATGTTGCGCAAGTCCCCCGAATTCACCGCCGTCGCCGTTCTTACTCTTGCCCTAGGCATCGGCGCTAATACCGCCATGTTCAGCCTGGTCAATGGAGTCCTGTTGCGGCCATTGCCGTATCTCAACCCTGACCGCCTTACGATGGTATGGGAAAAGAGCAGTGACGGCTCCGCCGAAAACGTTGGCTATGCCACCTATCTCGATTGGAAAAGTCAGAACAAGAGCTTCGAGCAGCTTGCCATTTATAGTTCTTGGCAACCCGTGTTGCAAGTCGGCGAGCCCGAACCGCTTAACGGCCTCCGCGTCACCAGTAATTACTTTCGTACACTCGGTGTCCATCCAGAAATCGGACGTGATTTCCTGCCCGAAGAGGATTCTCCCAACACAAACAAAGTAGTGATGCTTAGCCACCGGCTGTGGCAGCGCAAATTCAGCTCCGACCCCAACATCTCCGGCAAGACCATCGATTTGAACGCAACTCAATACATAGTGGCGGGCGTCCTCCCAGCCAGCTATCAGTCCTTGATGAGTCAGGACCCGCGGGGAGGCACGGTGGAAATCTGGCGGGTGCTAGGTTACGACATCTCGCAGCCTTGGGCTTGCCGCACCTGCCATCATTTGGTGGCGATTGGACGGCTGCGCGACGGCGTCTCCATCACCCAGGCCACTGCCGAGATGGACATAGTTTCCGCTGCCCTGACCAAGGCATATCCGAAAGAGTACGACGATGTCGGCGTAATAGTCACCCCGATCCGGGACCAACTCCTCGGGCCTGCTAGCGGGCGGTTATACATCTTGCTCGGAGCGGTTTGTCTCGTGCTGCTGGTGGGCTGCGCAAACCTCGCCAACCTGCTCCTCGCACGTGCCGCGAGTCGCCAACGAGAAGTTGCCATGCGCACGGCGCTGGGCGCCACGGGCGGCAGAGTCATTCGGCAACTGCTTGTCGAAAACTGCCTTCTGGGCCTGCTGGGTGCCGCGGCAGGACTCTTTCCCGCTTGCTGAATGCCCAAAATGCTTGCGATTATCGGCGCTGGCGATCTGCCTCGTCTCGACCAGATACGCCTTGATTGGCGAGTCTTGTTGTTCACGGCTGGGGTTGCGCTCCTCACCGGCGTGGCCACAGGTCTTGCCCCAGCTTATCGCCTGTCGAAAACGGAGTTGCGCGACTGCCTGCAGCAAGGCGCGCGCGGCGGCAATCTCGCAAGCAGCCGCCTGCACGGGTTGCTAATTGTCTCTGAAGTCGCACTCTCCCTGACTCTTCTGATCAGTGCGGGCCTCCTGCTGCGCAGCTTGAGCCGTTTGCTGGTGGTTTCACCAGGGTTCGATCCGGCTAACGTACTATCCATGCAAACGTCTGTTCTCGGCCAGCGCTTCAATGACAACGAAGTCGTGCGTCAGTATTTTGCCGAGGCGGTCGAGCGCCTTCGGGAACTTCCCGGTGTTCAGTCAGCCGCTGCCGCCAGTCAGATTCCTTTGGCTGGAAACATGGATCGCTATGGCTTTCACGTTGAAGGCAAAATACACGCCAACCCGGAGGAAGACCCGAGCGCCGAACGCTACTGCATTACGCCCGGATTTCTGGAAACGATGCGCATTCCCCTACTTCGAGGGCGCGACGTCTCTCCTGCCGACGCTGCGACAACGCAACAGGTCCTGCTCATCAGCGAAACCACCGCGCGCCGCATGTGGCCCGGCGAAGATCCCATTGGCAAGCGAGTGAAGCTCGGCGCCCTCGACAAACCCTGGTGGACCGTTGTGGGAGTCACGGGAGATGTGCGCCATGTTGGCCTCGATGCTACTCCCGACATGCAGATGTACGTCCCGCATCGCCAATGGCCTTATCCCGATGGCCTAATGGTTTTTGTAATTCGAGCTGCAGGCCCGCCGACTGCGATTTCTACCGCAGCGCAACAAGCGATTCACTCCATCGATCCAGCGCAGCCAATTTCACGCATTGTGCCCCTCGGAGACTACGTCGGCCTTTCGGTCCAAGGCCGGAGATTCGCCTTGATTCTGATTGGCGCCTTTGCCTCGATTGCCCTGGTGCTTTCCATCGTAGGGATATACGGCGTCACGGCCTACACCGTTTCGCAGCGAACGCGCGAAATCGGGATCCGTGCGGCGCTCGGAGCACAGCGCGCCGAGCTTTTCGGATTGTTGCTGCGCCAAGGAATGCTTTTGGTGCTATGCGGCGTGGTCGCGGGCGTGCTTGCGTCGGTTGCGTTCACGCGGTTTTTGGCCAGTTTGCTTTTTGACGTGCAGCCCACCGATCCGCTCACATTTGCATGCGTGGTGCTGCTGCTCGTTGCAGCAGCGGCTGGAGCTTGCTTCTTTCCAGCGCGGCGCGCTATGCGTGTCGATCCGCTGGTGGCCTTGCGTCACGAGTAATCGCAACAAAAGCTTCGCTCTCCTACGCCCCATGCGTCATTGACAGGCGCCACCCTGCACCGTGAGGCACAGGCCAACGAGATTTATATTGGAAGGTTGTTGTTGGGTTGGCGAACTGTTTGATTCACCCAGGTTGACGCTCGAACGCGGATTCTGTAGCCTCACTTACGCCGTTCGAGTGCACTTTGTACCCTGGGGGCTCCTGAATGAGCGCTAAGAATGGCTCTGCGATTTCGCGACGTGAATTTGCCCGTCGTGCCGCCATGGTCTCCGCTGCTGCTTCCCTTTCGTCGGCAGAACTTCTGACGGAGTCCCCCACCGCCTCATCGCAGCCGTTACAAGCGGCTTCCCCCAGTGGGCCAAAACTCTCACCCGAAAGTCAGGCGGAAATGGAATCGCGTCTTCAAGCGGTCTTCGCTCAATACGGCTCGCGGCTCAGCGATGCGCAAAAATCGGACCTGCGCAGAATCGCCGCGGAGGGGCAAGCTGCACTGGACCGTCTTCGCGCCTTTCCAACGGACAACGGGGACGGGCCTGCCCTCTATCTGAAACCCTTGATGGAACGCGAGAAAAGGCCAGCGCCCGCCAAAGCAACCGGCGCGCCGAAAAAAACCTGAGGAGCTCCCGATGCCCGGCGAAGAAATCTTCTATCTCTCCCTCAGCGAACTCGCGAAACGCATCGAATCCAAAAAACTCTCTCCCGTTGAACTGACGCAGCTTTATCTCGACCGCAGCCAGAAATTCGGCCCGCGCTTCAATGCGTATGCCATGCTCACTCCAGAAATCGCCCTCGAGCAAGCCAAAGCCGCCGAAAAAGAAATTCATCGCGGCCGTTACCGCGGGCCTCTACACGGCATTCCCTATGCCGCGAAGGATCTTCTCGCCGTGAAAGGCATTCCCACCACCTGGGGAGCAAAGCCCTACGCGACTCAGGTTTTCGATTACAACGCCACGGTGATCGATCACCTTAAGAACGTGGGCGCGGTAATGATTGGCAAGGCTTCGATGATTGAGCTGGCCGGCGGGTCCGGCTATCGCTTCGCCTCCGCGTCTTTGCAAGGCGAGGCGAAGAACCCGTGGGACACCACCTGTTGGACTTGCGGCTCTTCCTCGGGCTCCGGAGCCATTGTTGCCGCAGGCCTTGCCGCTTTCGCCATCGGCACGGAAACCTGGGGCTCGATCATTTGTCCTTCGGCATTCTGCAGCATCAGCGGATTGCGTCCGACCTACGGGCGCGTCAGCCGCTTCGGCGCCATGGCTCTGGCTCCTTCCATGGACAAAATCGGCCCCATGGCTCGCAGCGCCGAAGACTGCGCGCGCATCTTTGCCGCGATCGCCGGTCACGATCAAAAAGATCGCGGCACGATTGCAATCGACAAAGCTGCTTTCACCTACTCGCCCTCCATCGAACTGCGCAAGCTGCGCGTCGGCTGGCTTTCGAATGCCTGGAAATCGTACGAGGGAGGGGCGGCCAAACCGGTCGCCGCGGCAAACGCTTTTCTGAAGAAAATTTTCGGTGGCATGAGAGACGTGGCCCTACCCATTGGTCCCTGGGAGGATGCTGCATCCCTCATCGTGCAGGTGGAAGCGGCCGCTTCTTTCCGCTCCTTGATCCGCTCCGGAAAGCTCAGCGAACTGACCGACCCGCTTGCCCAGATTCTCGGCTATTTGAACGAGCAATACGCCGCCGCCGACTACCAGCAAGCCCTTAAAGTGCGCGAGATCCTCCAGAAAAAAATGGACGCACTTTTCGAGAGCTTCGACGTGCTTGTGGCCCCTTCGCAGCCCGTTCCCGCCACTCCGCTCTCGCTTAATCTGGAAACGGGCCTGGCGTTCCCGGATCCTCAGGGCGCCATAGGCAATCTTTGCGGCTTGCCCGCGCTCTCCGTTCCTTGTGGCTTCACGGAAAAGAATCTTCCCATCGGGCTGCAATTCATGGCCGGAGCAGGAGACGACATCGCCGCCATCCAGGCTGCGCGCACGTTCCAACTGCACACCGACTGGCACAAGCGCCATCCCCGGATTCACTAGCACACCGCCTACGGAGGAAGAGCAAGCGGTAGGCTACTTTGCGCCGCAAAGTTAAAGCATTACTTTACGACAGTCTTAACCCATTGCGGGGAAATGCGTTACTCTGATAAGACCAAATTGCATCGCATGACCAATTGACAAAGATTCACAGAATTCCGGCCAGAGCCTCCAGCTTTGCCTCACCTCAATTCTTCTTCAACAGTTCGTGAACCGTGCGCAAAAGCGCGCTGCGGCTGAACGGCTTTGCCAGCAATCGCACACCTGGCTCCGACCGCAGCGAGTCCGCCGCGGCCCTTTCGCTGTATCCAGACATGTACAACATCCGCAGTTTTGGCCTTTGTTCTTTCAGACGCGCGGCCAGCTCCTGCCCCGTCATTCGCGGCATAACCATATCCGTAATCAGCAGATCGATCGCGCCCTCATGCTTCTCGACAAGCCCAAGAGCTTCAATTCCATCGCGCGCTTCAATGACGGTGTAGCCACCGGACTCCAGAAACTCCCGCGCCACTTCGCGCACGTCGCGTTCGTCTTCGGTGAGCAAAATGGTTTCGCTTCCGCGCGGCGCTTCCGCAGACACCGGTGTGTGATCAAGCCGATCCACCGGTTGATCCACCCGCGGAAAATAAATCTTGAAAGTTGTGCCTCTTCCTTGTTCGCTATACACCCAAATAAATCCGCCGCTCTGCTTGACCACCCCGTAAACCGTGGCCAGCCCCAGGCCCGTGCCTTTGCCTTGTGCCTTCGTCGTGAAAAACGGCTCAAAAATGTGTGCTTGCGTTTCCAAGCTCATTCCTGTGCCATTGTCGGATACGCAGAGCAGCACATAGCGGCCCTCTCGCACAATCGGATGCTTTTCGCTGTAAACACGGTCCAGCTCAATGTTGGACGTTTCGATGATCAACCTGCCCCCGTCCGGCATGGCATCGCGCGCATTCACCACCAGGTTCATAATGATTTGTTCCATCTGGCTGCGGTCGGCGCGAATGGCGCCTAAATTCTCCGAAGGGCGAATGACCAATTCGATGTCTTCGCCAATGAGCCGCGGCAGCAAGCGCCCCATATCGGCGACCGCGTCATTCAAGTTCATCACCTTGGGCTGCAGCATTTGCAGCCGGCTGAAAGCCAATAGTTGGCGAATCAGTCCGGAAGCGCGATCCGCCGCCCGTTCGATGTGTTCAATTTTCCGGGTGTATTCGTCCGCGGGAGGGAGCACATTGCGAAGAAGCTCGGTGTGCCCTTTGATCACCATCAGGAGATTGTTAAAATCGTGGGCCACGCCGCCCGCCAGCCGCCCCACCGCTTCCATTTTTTGCGATTGCCGTAGCTGCTGCTCGAGAATGTGCCGCTCACTGACGTCCTGCGCAACAATCAGGCGGACTCTCTTTCCCGAATACTCCAATTCATGAACGGTTATCTCCACGTCGATGATTTTTCCGTCCTTCTTGCGGTGCTTCCAATGGCCGCGATAGAGCCCATCGCCGGTGTATTCCTTGAGAGCATTGAGTAGCTTGGTTTTGTCTTCGTCGGGCCGAACATCAAAAATTGTCATGGTCTGGAATTCCTCGCGAGAATAGCCGTACTCGCGAAGGGCCGCTTCGTTTACTTCCAGAAACTTCAGAGTCTCCCGGTCGATGACCCAGGTGGGAAGCGGATTGTGGCTGAAGAGCAGCCGGAACATCTCTTCCTTCTTGCGCAGGGCGTCTTCGGCGCGCCGCCGCTCTATCGCCAATGCGATGTGCCCGCCAACGGAGTTCAGAAACTCCAGGTCGCGCTGATCATATGCTTTTTCATTTTCGTAGTGCTGCACCACAAGAACGCCGATCGTTTCGTTCGGCGTCTTCAGCGGAACCCCCAGCCAGCCAGGCGCCGGAGCGCCAACCAGTTCCACTTCCCCTTCCGCAGCAAGCCGGTCAAATTCGCTCTGCGGGATAAGCACCGGGACGCCTCTGCGAAACACGTAGGCGGTGCAACTGTGGCCGACTCTTTGTGGTGGAGGAGGAGCCGCATCCACTTCATCCACGAAAAATGGAAACGAGAAGGTATCTGTCGCAGCATCGTGCAACGCGACGAAGCAATTCTCTGCCGGAAGAACCTTCTTCAACGCTTGATGGATTCCCGCTAGCAACTCGTCGAGGTTCGCGGTTTGATTCAGCGCATGAACAATCTCGGCAATAACCAGCCGCTCCGCCTCCATCCGGCGCAGCAAAGCAGCGAGGTGCTGGGGGCTGATCGTTGTGCCTGTCTCAGGAATAGGGGGCTGTGTCATAGGATTTTCGCTCGCGACGCAGGGATACTCGTCACACCGCGAGCGAGAATGTGCAACCTCTGAATACGATTGCCGATCCGTCCTTGCCGATGGAGGGACTAGCTGTTTCTATGATATGAAATTCTCGCGTTCTTTAGGCGTAATGCTCTGGTTTCTGTCACCAATGAATGACGGGGCAGGGATCATAAATTGCCGCAACCTCCCACTCTTGAAAACAAACATACGCGGATTTGTTCCCGCAGTTCTCTTTGTTTGTCCCGCGTTTTTGGGTTGTGCGATATTTGGTTCCTGACTTCTTGAGGAGGTGTTGCCCAATGCATGACATTTGGAAAGATATGTTCGTCCTGGGGATCCCTTTGCTGGAGAAAATCCTGCGCCCCATCGTGATTTACGCGTTTCTGGTGATTAGCCTGCGGCTGTCCGGGAAGCGCGAACTCGTCCAACTCAATCCCTTTGATCTGGTGGTTTTGCTAACGCTATCCAACACCGTCCAGAACGCCATCATCGGCGATGACAACACGGTTCTGGGCGGAATCATCGGAGCCACTTCCCTGCTCGCCACGAACTATCTCGTGGTGCGATTTCTCTACGATCACCGGAAACTCGACCAGATGGTCGAAGGAAGGGCCGATGTCCTGATCGAAAATGGAAAAGTCCGGACGCAGCATTTAAGAAACGAACTCATCACCATGCCGCAGTTGCAAGCCGCCGCTCACAAGCAAGGCTTCGCCTCGCTCTCCGAAGTCGAGCAGTGCATCCTCGAGCCGGGGGGAACACTAACCTTCATCGGCAAGAAGCCGGCCACCGAGGACGTACGCCACCAGGAATTACTCGGCAAGATGGAGAGCCTGGGGCACGAAATCGCCCTGCTACGAAGCTCGCAGCCGCCCGCGCACAGTTGATTTAGCGCATCAAGAAGCCTGTGAAAGCAATACCAAGGCCAATCAAGGCAACCACTGTGCCGCCGACCCAAAAGATTCTCTTTTTCGCCAGCAACGTAAGCGAGCAGATGACCAGTCCGATTTCCAGGAGCACTTCCCCAAGATCGAACCTGTCTGCACGGTGCATCGCGCGATCCCGGTCGGCTTCCAATTCCTCCGCAATCTTGCTCACATCTTCCTTGTCGGAGGCATAGTGCTCCACTTCCTTCTCGTATTTTTGGGCCAGCGCCTCGCCCTTTTCCTTGCTGAGTGGCGCGACGACGCTGATAAGGTCCGATCCTATTTGTGTCATGCGTAGCCGGATGCTCTTTGCCTGGTACTGCTCCCAGCGGCTGGCGGCTTGCGTTTCGCGCGAAAGTTCTTCCGTGTGCGCGCGATGTCCCATCAATGTAACGACGGCCACGAGAACGGCCAGAATGGAAATGGTCACTGAAACCGGGATAACCAGTGGATCGTCTTCGTCCCGGTGATGCGCTTCGGGAAGTTCGATACCTTCCGGCATTCGTGTTCGCTCCTGTGAGTGGAATCAGGCAGGCTCCGCCGCTATAGCCTGCAAGGCTTCGCGAGCTGCTGTTAAAGTTCTGTCAACGTCGGCGAACGTGTGCGCCGCGGAAAGAAATGTCGCTTCGAACTGGGAAGGCGGCAGAAAAATCCCACGCGCCAGCATCTCGCGGAAAAATCGCCCGTAGCGTTTGGTGTCGGAGCGCTTCGCATCAGCATAATTTCTTACCGGCCCCGGTGCAAAGAAAACCGTCGCGAGTGAACCGATGGAATTGATCTGCGCGGGAATTCCGGCGGTTGCCAACTCGCTGCGAAGACCAGAAACGAGGCGCTTCGCCAACTGCGCCATCTGCTCGTACAAAGCCGGCTTTGTCAGTTGCTTCAGCGCAGCGATTCCCGCACGCATCGCCAGCGGATTCCCCGCCAGCGTCCCCGCCTGATACACCGGCCCAAGCGGTGCAACGTGATTCATCAACTCCGCGCGACCGCCGTAGGCAGCAACGGGAACTCCGCCTCCAATGATCTTTCCAAGCGTAGTGAGATCCCCTTCGATGCCAAGCAGCTCTTGGGCGGAGCCGTTTCGCGAGCGGAATCCAGTGATGACTTCATCCACGATCAGCAAAGCGCCGCTGCGATGGGCGATTTCCTCCAGACCCTTTAGGAATTCCGGTTCCGGCGGCACCACGCCCATGTTCGCCGCAATCGGTTCGACGATTGCCGCGGCGATTTGGTCTTTATGCGCGGAAAACACTTTTTCGACGGCCTGCAGATCGTTGTACGGAACATTCAGCGTCAACTCGGCGAGCGGTTGAGGCACTCCGGGGCACTCCGCGATGCCCAGCGTCGCCAGGCCCGAACCGGCTTGCGAAAGAAAACTGTCGGCGTGCCCGTGATAGCAGCCTTCGAACTTCACGATGAAGTCGCGCTTGGTGA
>Ga0126383_10000422_pt1 | contig 23129 bp, 48 predicted proteins | sample PanSoiMetPlot_35_FD_96882 | JGI IMG/M metagenome (GOLD analysis project Ga0126383, IMG submission 96882) | Tropical forest soil microbial communities from Panama - MetaG Plot_35 | ecosystem: Environmental > Terrestrial > Soil > Tropical forest > Bulk soil | place: Panama | collected 2016-02-17
GGCAGTTTCGGGAGTAGTTAACCCGTGTTAACGTTTTTAGTTAACCTGTGTTAACGAAGTAAGCCCCCCGGGGCCGGTCTGGACCTGCTAGGCATCGCCTTAGGTCTGGACCGACTACCCCGGGGGGCCGTTTTGGGGCTCGGTACCCTTTTTTACCCTTCCAGGTAGGCCAGTAGGTGCCGCCCTATCAGCTCGGTATATCGCCATGGTACCGCTTGGGCTAGGCCGTTACGGGTCATCCACCCGATGTCCATGGCCCGAGCCCAGTCGGATTTTAGCCCTGTTCCCCGGCTGTTGCGGTTTCTGCCGTGACCGGTTACCGTGACGATCGGTTTAACGTGATGACATGGCGGGCGAAGCTCATATGGCGGTAGCCAGTGGCCCGTTTCAAACCATCGCTCGCGTTCCAGCTCGTCCAGTCCGACTACACACCCGCACAGCAGGTAATCGGGTCTCAGGTACTCACTGCCCGGGGTGGGCGGCACATTTTCGATCACCCACGGCTTACCGATCTTGTCTAGCAAGTCACGGGTCGGCCCTATCTGCCTAGGGTGGACCTGGCCGTGCCGCATCTCAACCGGGGTAGCAACAGACCGGTCTTTGCATACCGGGCTGGCATGAATGGCATCTGGCTCGGGCGCGCCTGGCCAGGGCGCACGGCCCGCGGCCAGCCTGGCCAGGACTTCCAGCGAGTCAGCCTTAACGAACCCGAATGGGTACCGGGGCTGGCTCTCAATATCCACCCCTACGACAGTGCCGAATCCGGCTTTGTGATAGCCCATCCCGGCCCCTCCCTGGCCTGAGTACAGGTCATAGATCACGGCCATAGCGTGCCCTGTTCGGGGTTCGGCTGGCCGTCTCGGGCCTTTTCTTGCCGGTAAGTTTCGGCTGTCCCGTCTCTCTGGGCCTTCAGCCGGGTACCCGCCGCGCATAGCGGCCCGCGGGTCCGTGAACAGCTCGGGCATGCCCGCTTGTGCTCGGCCCATGTGTCGGCGGCGGCCTCGGCCATGCCGCGGGCTACGGTGGTCTGATAGCTGTTCATGGCCGGCCTGCCCCGAGCCGTACGGCGGCGGCTATGAGTCCGATCGCCACGGCACAGGCCGCGACGATCAGCCACCCGGTCACGGCCCGTCCCCGGCCACTGACAGCCGCCCGCACCCGGGCACCGCACAGTCCCCGCGGATGACCCGGCCGGTTACCGGGTCCAGGTGGGGTTCTAGCGGCCGGATACTGCGGATGCGTGTCCCGTCGACAAGTAGGCTCACATGGGCACAGCGGCGGCCCTGGTAGCGGGTAACGTCTTTCTGCCTGGTGTCCATCCGTTCTCCCTCTGTTCGGTGAGTAGCCCGCCACGCAGCTCATGCAAGCCGGTCACGCGCGCCGCGAGCTGTTCCACTAGTTCGTCTATAGCTTCTAGCCGGGCGGCCCGCCCGTCCCATACGGGAGCGTACAGGGCGTCTGATTCGCGTAGCGGGCGGTACCGGGCCAGGAACTCCGCCGAGTCCTCCACATAGTCGACGGCCGGGCCGGGGCCGGGCATCGGCCCGGGGAGGCTGGCGGCGGCCGACCCGCTGAGGTCGGTGATCACGATAGGCCAGCCGATGATCAAGGCCACTCCTGCCCAGAAGACCGCCCGGCCGGTTACCGGGTCCAGGTGGGGTTCTAGCGGCCGGATAGGCCCGGTAACCTCCCCGGCCGCGGGCTCGGCCAGCCTGGCCGCCCATCCTTCATCCAGGTCGGCCAGCTCGGCCGCCCACCGGACGCATGCGCGCCAGCCGATGACGATGCCGATGGCGATGCCGCCAAGCCAGGCCGCCGCGGTGAGCGCGGCGGCCAGCTCGGCGGCGGTCATGCGTGGCATGGAAACTTCCTAGGGCATCGGTGCGGCCAGTTGACAGACCGGCCGCACCGTACGCAATACCACCGGGCGATCCCCCGGGCCGCCGGCCTCATCTGGACTTGATCCAGGCGTCATGCAGGGTGCCTAGTTCCTCACTGGGCACCCGGCGCGCGTCATCTATCCCGTGGGTGGCCTCCAGCCATTCCCAGAACATCTCGGCGTCAGCCTTGCTGCCGAACACGGGGCCGAATGCCCGCTCTGTCTGGGCTGGCGGGTGAGGCCAGCCGGGTTTGCGGTGCGCCAGCCTGACGCATTCCGCGCGCTGTTCTGCCGTGAGCATAGGCAGGCCATACAGCCCGGCCCGCAAGAGCTGGGACTCCCCTATGCCCGGGTCACCCACAGCCTCAGCGGCCTTGTCCACAACGCTAGTTTCGATTCTGGACCGGCGCATAGTCGCTGGCACAGATCACCTCCCGGTAGGTTTCGAGCGGGGTGGGGAACGTGTCTGGCCTGGTGCCGAACCCGGCGTCAAGCAGGAGATGCGTGCCGTACAGCAACGGCAGGGTCATCGGCCACATGTGGACCGTGGACATGCCCATGCGCACGCCATCCGGCTTGTGGATGACGAACGGTATGCCGCCGTCCGGGTTGGCCATGGCCTGACGCAACCAGGCGGGCAGGTCCAGCCGGCGGCGGGCTTTGACTTCACAGGCCAGGCCGGGCATGCCGATCAGCTCGCGGCCCTCGAAACCGCGGCCCCGCCGTTCGCACCCGGGCCATCCGTGCATCCGCCACCATTCGGCTACGGCCCGCTCGGTGGCCTCCCAGTTGCTAGCCGTCATTCTTTGATCATCTCTTCCCCGGCTTGTGCCATCAGTGCCATATAGGCCGCATCCTGGGCCATGAGTTGCCGGACCGGTTCCGCGGCGGCCTCCGCGGGCAGGCCGGGATCGTTCTGTTCCAGCCATGCCACGTACCCGGGCCAGTGATTAGGGCTGGTCACGTAGATCATGGCGGCGGCTGAGAACTGCATCATCGCCACATACCGGCGGGCCTGCCCGGCGGGCATGGCGGCCACGTTGATTAGCGGTATCGACCGGCGGCGGGGCCGTCTAGGCATGGGGCACCCCCCGGCGGCGGTCGTGCAAGGCCTCCAGCACAATCCCGGCCTCCCGGCGGGACAGCCACCACAGGTCGGGGCCGTGCTGCCAGCTCATGCCGCGGTAGGATAGTGCCTCATGCACAAACTGGGCCTGCCGTGCGGGCATGATGATCCCGGCCTCTGAGAACCCGGCCCGCATACCCTGCCACTGGGCATCGTCCAGGGTGCCCGGCGAGTCCTCGTCCCGTTCGCTGGCCGCCGCGGTCATGACTTGCCACCATTGGTTATCTTCAGCTTGAAAATAAGCTGCGCAGCGGTTTCCAGGTCGGCCGAAGAAAGGCCGGACAGGCCGTGCCGGGCGGCCATTTCCAGGCCTTTTCTGCACTGGTGGCAGGTCACTTTACCGGGCGTGTCGAATAGGAACTTGACCGTTTCGGAGGTGCCAGGCACGGGCTTATAGGTGTTGAACCGGCCGCACATTGTCTCGGTTCCCGCGACGTTAAGAAAATGCACGTTGTCACGGGTCGCGCGGACCATACTGGCCAGTGGCGCGACGTGCCGGAAAACAGGGCCGCCATTGTCATCGATCGTCATGGCCGGACCCCATTTCGGCCGCTAGCTGAAGGTCATCCACGAACCTGTTAGCGGTGCGGACATTGGCATTTGCTGACCGGTTCCGCGATGCCCGGCCGGTCCGCATGCTGGGGCTGTGATTGTGGCGGCGGGCGGTCTTCTGGGCAGGAGTGGCCTTGATCATCGGCTGGCTTGATTGCGCGTGGTCCAGCGTGAAAGTCCGCTGTGATAGCGGAATAGCGGTCAGGTCTTCCCCGGTGTCAAACGGGCGGATGATCCGTTTAACCATCTCCCGGGGGGTTTCGAATGTCCAGCGTGTCCCGCCGGACCCGTCCTTGTTCTCTACCGAGAATCGTATTTCCTTCGCGTCGACAGTCACCCGCGTGGCCTCCGGAAGATCGCGCTGTATGGCGCGCACCAGGGCACAGGCATACCTGTCCTGGCGGTGTGCGTAGGCCAGGTCTGCGTCTGTGACTACGATCCTGAGCGTACGGTCAGTCATGATCAGTTCCTCCCTCTGTTCTCGCTGACCAATCTGCGGTCCCGGCGGATGCGAGCAGGCACCCAGCATCCGCCGCTAGGGGTTTCCTCCACCTTGACGATGACGCGCGAGTCTGACGCGCGTATCCCGATGCTGGCCGTTCCCATCGTGGCGGCCATGCGGTTATCGGCCGCCCGCAGCTCGGCGCGGGCGGCCCCGAATGCGATCTTGGCGGCCTCCCACCGGTCGCACAGGTCATCGGGGATGACCTTGACGTCCGGGGGGAGGCTGTTCTGGTTAGCCATGGCCGTGCGCCATCTCGATCAGGACATCACGCGCCGACCGGCACCACTCGATCAGGTCCGAGCTGGCCCCGTCCGTGATCGATGGGCGCTCGGGCGCGATCAGTAGCGCGCGGTTGATAGTGGCGACTAGGGCCGCCGCCTCAGATGCCGCCCGCGCGGCCTCCAGCCGGTCCGTGACGGCCTCCGGGGACTCGTGCCGCCCCGGCACAGGGCTCAGGCCGTCCGCGGGCTCACGGAATGCCCCGCCGCCGCTGTCCCAGATGACCAGGATGATCTCAGGATCATCGGTCGGGCCGATCACCGTACCGTAGTCGGGCACGGGCGCATCGTCATAGTCACGAATAACCCGGCAGCCTGCCATCATCGGGCCGCCGCCGTCTCTTCCACCGCGTCTAGCGCGTTAGACAGTGCGGCCAGGGCCGCCGGGGCCGCCCCCGGGCAGACCTGTGATACGGCCCTGACGAATGTCTGCGGGCTGGCCGCATCCGTGCGGATGGTGACGTAGGGGTCGGCCGCGGGTTTGTCCCACACGCGGGTGATGAACCCGCAGTCCACCACGCCGGGCCGCACGGGGAACGAAACCACGTCCCCTACGCGGTACTTGCTGTCTGTGCTCACCGGTTTCCCTTTCGCTCGGGGTTGCCTAACCTCTGTGCCACAGTCTATGGTGCCTCAGTGTAGGCACGCAAGGGGAACCGGTGAAGATCATGAAACAGCGCGGATGTTCCTGCCAGGGCACGGTGTACCTCCTGCATTTTGACCGGCCGTACCGGCATGCCCGGCACTACATCGGGTGGTGCCGGTGCGGGCGGCTGGAGGCCAGGCTTGCCGAGCACAGGTCGGGCCGTGGTGCCCGGCTCATGGAAGTGATCGCGGCGGCGGGCATCGGGTTCACCCTGGCCCGGACGTGGCCGGGCACCCGGGAACTGGAACGGCGGCTGAAGAACTGGCACCACGCTAGCCGCGCGTGCCCGCTGTGCGGGGTCACCCCGCGGCCCGTCAAACCTCCCAATGCCGATCTTCCGCCACGAACCGGCCCGAGCCCGGACGGGCCACCCCCTACTAACCTGCACTTTGGTTACTCTCCGTAGCGGGTACAGAGGTGTTGAGCTTGGGAAGTAGGGTTTCCCGTTCCGGTGGGGGTTCTGGCGAAGCCAGGTTCCCCACCGGGGAGGTTTTGACTTCGGAACCCGGAGGGTTCCCCGGGCAGCGAAGCTGCCCGCTAAGGCACTGCCACGGCCCGGCCGACCGGTCCCGGCGCATGCTTCCCTCCGGGCCGGGCACCCAATCCTCTTTTGAGTGTCCGCCCGTTTCGGTAGAATGACCGCGCGTCATTTAACGCCCCAATATTGGCCGGCGGCCGGGGCATCGCGCAACCCGTCTCGCGCGGCGGGTCGTGAATTGGCCGCCGGCCTCAGCATCCCTGGCCCCCCCGGCACCCCCCGGGTATCCTGGTCACAGTGCTCCCGCGCATAGCCCGTCCCCAGAGCTGGCGGGAGGCCCCCAGCGCGGCCCTGCCTGGCCGCCGCGGTCGGTTCCTCACCGGTTTCCCGCCGCCCGCCGGGCAGGGCCGCCCAATTCTGCGGCGTGTCCGCTATGGCCCATGGCGGGGTGATGGCCCTAAGATGGGCGCATGGGGCGGCGGCTGTGCGCGTTCCCCTCTGTGCGCGCCCAGCGTCCTAGCCCCGTCCGGTTGCCCAAGCCAGCCGGTCCTAAGCGGGGTGCCGCCGCAAGGCCGGCCTGTGATGGTCGCGCGTCTGTGGCCGCTGATGGCGGCACCCCGTAGCTTGGCCCGACGATCTTACCGCCGCCACGGCCCGCGGTCACTGGTCAATCCGCCGCCCGGGTGCCGACCGGCCGAACGGCCCGGTGTCGGCCACCCACGACCGGCCCGGCGGCACCCGGGCCTGTTCCCTCGGGTACGCCCGCACCGCGACGGCCCGCGCCAGCCGCCCCGCGGCCGAGGGGGAGAGCTGGTCACGCCAGGTCAGCTTCAGCGACCACTGTGACGGTTCGCCCCGGGACGCCGGGCCATCGAACACGATCCAGTAACAGGCCCGGATGAATGCCCGCTCATGCCGGGTCCGGCCGCCCCGGTCCAGGCTGCGGAACTCGCCCCGCGGGCTGGCCACGAACACGACCACGGCCCGCCGCCGCCCGGCCGCCCGGATGGCCCGCATGACCGCGGAATGCGCGGACGCCTCATACCGCTGACTAAGCTCATCACGCACGGCCCCGTATCCTCGCCTCATGCCCGCGGCCCTGTTTCACCTTCTGCGGGGTCAGCGGAATATCCACCCATGAGATATAGGCCTCACCGGACCGGCTGTGCCGGATGATGAACTCATGCGCCCCGGCGTTAAGCGAGTCAAACACCGGCATCCAATCCCGGCGTGCCCCGAACAGCTCGGCCCACCGTTCCAGGTCACCCCGGTCCTTAGGCCGGAATGCCACTGTCCACAGCGACTCTGAGTGCATGTCCCGCAGCGCACCCTGAGGCCGCTGTTTCATCGCCACGACGGTTATGCCAATCGACCGGCCCTCCCGCCAGTACTGCTGCACCAGTGCGCGCATATCCCCCGACAGTCCCTCGATATAGCCGATCTCGTCAAAACTGACGATCGTGTTTGCCTTGGGCCGCCACAGCCGGTGCAACAGCTCGGACACCTGACGTTCGTGGAACGCTTTACGCGCGTTGCCCATGAGCCGGGTCCGCGGCCAGAAAATCACGTTAGGCATGCCGCGGATAGCGTCAACAGTGTGGACGATCGGCCAGCCCATCTGAGCGAAAATGTCATCATCGGTTTTGGTGAGCACCATGACAGCGGCCGAGTGCCGCATGGCGTACCGCTCTTGGAGCATGTGCATCATCAGCCGGGTTTTGCCCGACCCGTTCTGTCCCACGATTTCCAGGCCCTCAGGCTGAGGGTTGCCCGGGTCGGCCCGTCCCCATGCCGCCGTGAAGTACGGCCCCAGCTCCGACCACGGCACCCGTTCGGGCCAGGTGAAGTTGGGATCGGTCCGGTAGTCGGCCGGCGGCCGGTAGCCCTCCGGTTCAATGTCCTCCCGCGGCACGGCCATGATCAGGGCACCGGGTAACGCGACATGTCCGGCTCGGCCCCGAACACGCGCGGGTCGGCGGCCGGCCCCGGGGCGATGACCGTGTGGGTGACATGGTGGGCCAGGATCATCTCCACCACCGGCCACAGGTCGGCGGCCATCTGAACGTATTTCATGTACCCGCCGGCCGGGCCGGTGAAGAACGACACCCACCACGGGGAATCACAAGCCAGGGTGGCCAGGTCCAGGGCCAGTTTTGAGCGCTGTTCCTGAAACCGGCCGCCGCACACCGGATCGCGCGCCTCCCAGATCGCGCCAAGCACGGCCATCGGTATCCCAATCTTCGCGCCTATGTCGCGGCGCACGGCGGCGGTCACCCGCGCGGCCCTCGGCGGCCCGCCCCACTCCCGCGAGCCGTGAGCCGGCTCCGCGTCCCTCAGATCGCCTGTGCCGTCTTGGCCGCCGCCGGGCACATCCTCCACCGGCCCCGCCGCCGCCGGCCTGCCAGGCTCGCGCGCGGGGCCGGGTTCGGCCAGTATCGCGGCCCCGTCCTCCAGCGCATCCCACTCGGCCTCGGTCCACGTCTCGGCCTGGCCCGGGTCCGGCAGCCCGGCCGCGGGTTCGCCCCGGAACCCGCCCGGCCCGCGGGCCGCATGGCCCCGCATCCACTGGCGTCCGGGGCGGACCGGCTGGCCGCATCCGCACATGCACGTAGCTAGTTCGGTGATGGTCGCTGTCATGGGCCTATCATGCCGGTATGCCAGCCGCACAGGTAGCAGCCCGGGGCGGTGCGATACGGCACCGGACCGTATGCCCGCACGGCAAGAAACGCGGCCACTGCAAAGGCCCCTACCTGCATGTGGCGATCGTCCGCCGGGCGGGGCCGCGCGGCGGGCGGACCGTGGCCGGGCCAGTGAGAGGATGACCGGTGGCAACCAAGGATGAACGGCGGGCCGAGCTGGAACGCCAGATGGCCGAGCTGGATGCCGAGCCGGACGAGCCGGCGTTCTCGGTGGCGTGGTGGGAAGAGTCCCCGGACGGTTCCAAGCGGGGCGGTGAGATGCCGTGGTCTCAGGGTCAGCGGGTGTTCGGCAAATGGTTCCCTGACCTGTTCGGGGATAAGCCCGCGGAACCGGCCAGGCCGGGGAAGGATAAGGGTAGCGGCGGCCGGCCCTCCGATGGCACCTCTGATGACAGCGGCACTGACACCACTGGTGCGGTCAGGTTCGGCCGCCGTCTTAACGCCAGCTAGGCCGCCGCCGTGGCCGACCTGATATGGCGATCGGTGGCCGGCTTGCTCGTGCTGGCGATCCTGTTCGTTCTGGTGCGCCCCGGGTCTGAGGCCGGCCAGGCCGTCATAGACCTGACCAATATTGCGAAGCGTCTTGTAAGCTCGGCGGTCGGCTGATGGCCGCCCGGTCCAGGCCACTCCCCCCGGCGGGACGCCACGCCCGGTCACGTAGGCCGCCCCGCACGGGCGGCGGCGCGCATGCCTCACCCGCCCCGGTCACCCGCGGGGCGGCAAGCCGGAATGCCGCCGCCGCCCGCCAGCCCTACGGCTCGGGTTACTCCCCGGTCCAGGTGGCCCGCGCTGAGCCGGTGGTGATCGAACCGCAGAAACAGCTAGCCGGCGCGCCCCGGGTGCTGATCGCGGAGTTTCTGGCCTGTGTGGTGATCATCGCGGCCAAGCCATTCGAGCGGACCGGGGAGGACGCCAAGTTCTCTGAGGGCACGATCGGCCAGTTTGCCGCGGTGATGATCCTGTTTTTCGTGCTGGCCCTGTTCGGCGGCGCGTCGGCCAGGACACAGCGGGTGGCTAACCTGTTCGGCGCGCTGGTAACCATCGGCATCCTGTTCAAGAATACGGAATCCCTGGCCGCCGTGGCCAAGGCGGTGCAGGGCTCGGCCAAGACGCCGGCCAAGCCCGCCGCCGAGCCCGGCGGTATCGCGCCCACCCCGTCCGGCGCGTTCCCCGAGCCCCTAGGGGAATTGCCCCAGTGAAATCGGGTAAGCCTGCCGTGCATTACCGCCGGGCCGTGCGATGGTGGCCGTTCCGGCTCATCCGGTGCGGCACCTGTTCCATGCGCACCCCGGACGGGTGTACGGCTGTGGCCGGGCCGATCCGTGACAGCGACATGTGTGACCTGTGGAGTCCGGCCCGCCGCCGCTAGGCTGGCCGTAGCGGCCCTCCAGCCTGGTCATAGCCTGAGTCATCGCTGGAGGGCCGCCCCGTGGTCAGCGGACCGCAGATAGCCGCAGAGGCTGAGAAGTTCCGCGGTGTGCCCTACGTGTGGGGCGGGGCCAGCCCGTCCGGGCTGGACTGTTCTGGCCTGGTGCAGCTCACGTTGCGTTCGCTCGGGGTGCGGAACGTGCCCCGCACGTCCGAGGACCAGTGGGCGTGGGTGCAGAAGATCTCTGCCGATCAGGCCGGCCCGGGTGACCTGGTGTTCTTCACCGGAGCCGATCCCCCCTCGCCCGGCCATGTGGGCATCATCACCGCGGCCGGGAATGCGCAGCACGGCCCTGAGATGGTCGACGCACCGCACACCGGGGCCGTGGTGTCCCTCCAGCAATTCGACCCGGCCGGCACCGGGGATTCCCGGGTGGTGGGCTACGGCCGGGTGCCCGGCGCGGCCGGTGCCGCCCCGGGCCAGGGCGCGGGCGGCGGCGGCCTGCTGTCCTGGCCGGGTGATGTGACACGGTTTTTTGCTGACGCCGATCAGGCTCTTGGCACGGCATCGGCGGTTGCCCTGGCCCTGTTCCGCCCGTCAACCTATATCCGGGTGGCCGCCGGGGGCCTGGCCCTGCTGTTCCTGGTGGCCGGCCTGGTGTTCCTGGTCAAGGCGGCGGCCGGTGGCTGACTATTCGTTTGCGCAGCTCGAATCGCTGTGGATACAGGCGGGCGGCCCGCGGGCCGTGGCCCCGCTCATGGCCGCGATAGCAATGGCCGAATCGTCAGGCAACAGCAATGCGTTCAACCCGTCCGGCGCATCCGGCCTGTGGCAGATCCTCGGAGCTGTCAACCCGGCCGATCAGGGCAGCCTGTTCAACCCTCAGGTTAACGCTCGTGAGGCCGTGGCCAAATACCGGACTCAGGGCCTTCGCGCGTGGGAAACGTACACGAACGGGGATTACCGCAAGTTCCTGCCATCGGGGTACGTGCCGCCCGCGGCGGCCAGCACCCCGGCGGGGACGGCGGCGGCCAGCTCGGGCGGCGGCGGCCTGCTGTCCTGGCCGGGCGACGTGGTGCGGTTCTTCACTGACGCCGATCAGGCTCTTGGCACGGCATCGGCGGTTGCCCTGGCCCTGTTCCGCCCGTCAACCTATATCCGGGTGGCGGTCGGCGGCCTGGCCGTTATCTTCCTGGTGATCGGTTTCTACGCTCTTGCTAAGGCGGCCTGAATGAGCATCATCGCGGCTGAGGCCGCCGGGGCGGGCACGGCGGCCGGCTCGGGCACGGCGGGCGGCCTGGCCGCCGCCGGGTCGGCGGCCCCCGGCATCGGCGGCGGGGACCGCCCGCCCGGCGGTTCGTCGGTGGCCTTCGCCATAGCCATCCTCCTGATCGGCGGGGCGTGCATCGGGTTGTGGATCGCGTTTCACTCTCCCGAAGACGTGGAAACCGGCGGGTTCCCCGGCCTGTTCGCCAAGATGCTGCGATGGGTGCATGCCGGGGAACAGTCCGCCGGGGCCGACGCCGGGCAGTCATCCGGGCCGTCCCCGGGTGAGGCACAGCAGATCAGGAACCTGCCGAAATCTGTCCTCCAGAAACTTCAGCAGATAGCCAGCGGCGGCCATCTCGGCCAGTGGGGCGAATGGTTCCTGCACCTACCTTTGTAATGAGGAAACAGTGAGCACAGTCAAACTGCATGCCGGGGTGGAGTTGCACAACATGTCCCCGGACGAGTTCCGCGGCATCCTGGCCGAGCGGTCAGCGGCCGACCGGGCCGCGCTGCGAGGTATCAAGCACGCGGCCTACTTCCCCAAGTCCTACCAGGGCAAGGCATCGGGCGGGGTACTCCAGCTCGGGGAAGCACAGCAGCTATCCCCGGCCGAGGGTTACATCTGGGCCATCCGCCGGATCGTGCTGACCGGCCTCACGGCCGGGGCAACCCCGGACGTGGTGAACCTGTATTTTGACGACTCGTTCTCACAGGCACAGTGGCAGTTTGACGGCAACCATTTCGGCTACGGATGGGGCCGCGGTGAGATGACGATTGGCTCAGGCCAGGCCCTGTTCTTCCAGTCTGTGGGTACGTTCAACGCCACCGGGACGATCTTCCTCGGCGGCCAGTATGACATCGTGCCCGCCGAGATGGCCGGAAAACTGGTGCTGTAATGCCTGGCATTCTCGGAGCGTTTACCGGCCTCACGGCAACCGGTGTTTTCGGAACCGGCTCGGGCGGGTCGGTCACCCTGGACGGCACTACCGCATTCGCCTCCCAAGGGTTCGGCACCCCGTCTGGCAACATTTACACCCTGACGCAGGATGTGCAGGTCGCAACCCTGGTGATCAACGCCGGGGTCACCGTGGTCACCAACAGCAAGCGCATTTTCTGCACCGGCACGATCACGAACAACGGCACGATCTCATGGAACGGGAACAATGCCTCGGGGTCGACGGCCGGGGCGGCCCTCGGGTCGACGGCCCTAGCCGGTGGGTCAGCGGGCGGGGCGGGCGGCTCCGGGGCCAACGGGTCCGGGGCCAACGGTTCGGCCGCGCTATCCGGGGTGGCCGGCGGTGCGGGCGGGGCCGGGACATCGGGCACGGCCGGCGCGGGCGGAACTGTCACGTTCGCCCCGGCAGTGCTGATCAACAACTACCTGAGCCAGCCGTGGGCGATCCTGGCCGGGGTATTCGGGTTCCAGGGCTCGGCCCGCATTCTCGGGTTCGGCGCGGGCGGCGGCGGCGGCGGGGCCGACGCCGGGGCCGTGGCGGGCGGCGGCGGCGGCGGCGGCGCGGGCATCGTGGCGATCTTCGCAGCGGCCCTGGTGAACAACGGGACGATCACTGCGACCGGCGGCACCGGGGCGGCCGGGACCGGCGGCAACGCGGGCGGCGGCGGCGGCGGGTCGGGCGGCCTTGTCGCGGTGTACGTGCTGACCGCGGTCACCGGCACGGGCAGCACGACCGCGGCCGGGGGGGCTCAGGGTGCCGGGTCGGGCACCGGTTCGGCCGGGTCACCCGGCGGGGCCGGGTCTGTTGTAACGTCCGTCATATGACCGAGGGAACCAACGGGCAGGATGGCGGGCCGCCGCCGGTCCTGGTAGTGGCCGGGCGGCTGTCAATCTACGATGACACCGCCGCCGGCCGCGGGCATGTGATCCTGTTCAAGAATGACGAAACCGGCCAGGTGGCCACCCCGCACCTGCCGGCCGTGGTTGTCCCGCTCCTGGCCAAGGTGCTGACCGGGCAGGAGATCACCTCCGATGACATCCCCGGCGGCCTAGGCATGATCGCGCGCCTCCGGGGGGTGTTCCCCGGTGGGTGAGGCCTACAATCCCGGCCCCGATTACATGGCCGAGCTGGCCCGCGAGCTGGCCCGGGGCCGCAAATACGTGGCCCTGGTGGTGGTCGCGGCCATCATCGCAGCAGTGGTCTTGGCCCTTGATTACATGATCAAAAATGCGATCGTGGAACAGGTACGCCAGGCCGACCGGTTGCTAGATCACGTGAGGAACCCGGATGGAACCGAGCCCGAAACGGACGCTGGCCATGCTGGCCGTGCTGGCCGCGTTTTCCGCCGTGACAGCGTGGATGATGCTTCCCGCGTGGGAACGGGACCACATGACGGCAGTGGCCCGGTGCCGGGCACGATCGGTCATAGGGTGGCTGGCCCGCCGGTCAGCACGGACAGCGATGCACGAGGAACTGAGGACGGGCGGCCCGCAAGCGGCGGCATGGCGCTACCAGATGACCGAGCACCTGAGCAAGCTCCGTGACTCGCTCGGGGGCCGGCCGTGACGCGCACCACCTGGCAGGAGCATGCCAGGATCGAACGCAAGATTATTAACCTGGACCGGCATGACCCGGGGCCGGTGGCCTGTTCGTGGGACGAGTGCGAGGCCAGGGCATGCACCCTGTACCGGGTGCGGCTGTGCGAGCATTCACCGCGGGTGTCTTGCGGCCAGACCGATCAGGGCATCGGCGGCGGGCATCACTACTGGTATACGTTCTGCCGGGAGCGTCACAAGCAATATTGGCTGGCCGCCGCGGGCCTCATGGCGCATGACACGGCCGATCGCAACTCGGGCAGGATCTACGGCATGTTGCCTCCGGGGTACCGGCTGGCGCTATGATCAGCCCGTAGGCCCTCCAGCCTGGTATGAGCACCCTGGAGGGCCTTAACTCATCCCCGGCTGGAGGGCGGCCCGCCCCGCCGGAAGGACGACCCGGGATGCTTGACCTACAGGTAGGCCTGCACGTTTTCCTTACCGTTCTCATTCTCGGCACCCTCTGGCGGGTTCTTCAGTATCACCTGATGGCATCGCCCAATGAGCATTTGCAGCATCTGGGCCAGGCCATGAGCACCCAATACTGAGCCCCCGGACGGAAGGGTAAGAAACCATGGCAGGTGCGGCGGCGGCCGGTGCGGGAATGGGCGGTGCGCCCGCGGCCGGGGGTGGCGGTAACCCGTTCCAGTTGGCATCGAACCTGTATGCCGAGAAAAACGTGGCGGCGGTGCAGTCGTTTACGACTAGCGCGGTGCAGCAGCCCGGCGGCGGCCAGGTTAATGCGGGCCAGTATTTGCGGACAGTGCGGCTGGTAGTGCGGACGACCACGGCGGGCACGGTGGCGACCGGCCTCCCGGCCGCGACGGATTTCCCGTGGAACATTCTCACTCAGGTTGACCTGGTAAACGTTGACGGGTCTGAGATCCTTTACCCGATGGGCGGCGGGTCGCATTACTTCGCTCACAAGTATTCCCGGCCGTGGCTTGGCGACCCGGCAACGTGGATCGATGCTGCGGCCTCCACGATCCTTCAGCCCCAGTTCACGCTGAGCCTTCAGCCGGAAATCCGGTGGACCGCCGGATGCCTGGCAAATACGGACACAAGGTCACAATACCGTATAGACTATACGATTGACACCGAAACCAACTTCCTTCAGGGTGCGGGTACCGGGTACACGGTTCACCCGGTTATCAACGTCACGCCGTACCTGGACGCGTGGGCGCAGCCTGACGCGTCCGATCTTCAGGGCACGGCCAACCAGCCGGTCCCGCCCGGCCTGAATTTGCAGGTCAAACGGCGGCACCAGTTCTTCACAATGAACCCGAACGGCTCGGATAATATTTTCCAGTCCGCGCTGACCGGTAACGCGCTGAGACTTCAGCTACTCATCACCCGGAACGCGACAAACAATCTCCGGTCAGACAACCTGACCGACCCGATTCTATGGCAGCTTGATAACCGGTCAATGGGCAAGCTGTCCGTTATCGCGGCCATCGGCACCACTCCCTACGCGGCCGGTTCCGGCTTGCTTGAAGAGTGGATGAACGAGTTTTACCAGGAGTATTTCAACACCAACCTGACCAGCACGGCCACGTCCGGCATGCAGGCCCCGACCGCATATGTGCCGTGGCGTCGGGAACTGGGCGTGTACGCATTCCCGCGGTTTATCAAGCCGGGCAGCCTGTTCGGCCAGGGATGGCTGTACACGGCCAACTCCACGAAGGAAATCTTCGAGTCGGTTTCCAGTGCTTCCACGTCCTCAGGGACGTGCGAGCTGATCAGTGACGAGGTGTACCCGGTCGGCCCGGTTGACCCGTCACTGACCGACATCTAGGCAGGGCACCAGATGGCTTACGCAAGCCGGCCAACAGCATCGTTCGGGTATTACCGGGCGATCCCTGAAGGCCCGGTCTGGCAGGGCCAGGGAAGTGGTATGGGAATGGCTGCGAATACTCAGGGCATGGGCGTGCTGTCACAGGGCCAGGGTCCGGCCGGCGCGGGCGGCTGGCATCCCACGATTCTCTACCTCGGGGTGCTCATCCTCGGGGAAATGATCGCGTTCGGCCTGCTGTCCAAGCTACTCAGGTAGGAGAAGATCACTGATGGTTCTGACCGCGGATGAGCGGGCCGAGCTGGACCGGCTTACGGCCAAGGAGTCCGAGCCCGAGCAGGTCACGCGGGTCGTGGTGCTGACCGTGGCTGAAGATGTGCTAGATGTGGTGCGCCAGCTCGTGCAGGTTCACTGGCAGTCCATAGCCCCCGAGGTTTCGTCAACGTTCATAGCGGCTGTGGCCGCCGCCGAGCCCGCGGCCGAGCCCGCGGCCGAGCCCGAGCCCGAGCCCGCGGCCGAGCCCGAGCCCGAGCCCGCGGGCACCGACACCGAGCAGAGGATGTGACACGTATGCCAGGCGTGCTGAAGGATGGCCGGTTCTGGGCCGGGGTGCTGATCGGCGCATTGCTGATCGCGTTTTTCCCGCAGCTAAACGTCATCCGCCGCAAGAGTGCCTGACCGATGACACGCAACATCGGCGCGTTTCTGACCGGCATCCTGATCCTGGCCGGCCTGTTCGTCATGGTGCGGCCCGGGTCCAAAGGGCCATCCCTGGTGTCTGGCGTATCGAACGGGCTGAAAGGCCTGATCACTGCCAGCACTGGCGGCGGCACGTGGGCTAAGGGCTGAGCCGGTGCGGGCCATCCGGCGGGCCGGCCTCCCGGTCGACCCGGTACCCGGCGGGCTCCGCTATGACCCGGCACAGGGTCCGACGATCGGCAACAGCCTCCCGCCCAACACCGGGGTATGGACACCCGACCCCGCCCACCCGGGGCCGGGTTACTCCGCGGGCGGGCGGATGCCCGGTAACGACGGCCTCATGGGCGCGGACCCGCGGATGCCCAAACGCCAGCCCGACCCGGCCTCGGCCGCGGTCGGCGCGTGGGGTGAGGGTGACAGCTCGGCCTACGGGGTGCCGACCGATGGCGGCCTTCGCGCATCGTTCCGCCGGTTCGGGTTGCAGGGTTTCAACGATCAGCTCATGGTGCGGGACCGTCATGCGTACTGGGACAGCGGCCACCAGGTCACCGGCATTGACTCGGTGGGCCATAGCATCCCGTACACCTACAGCCATCCGGCGGACGTGCCGCCGACCCCGGAACTGAGGCTGGTCAACCGGTCGGCCAACCCGCAGATTGGCTCCAGCAACACCGCGGCCCAGGATGACATGTCCCGCGAGTACAACCGCAACCCTGAAGGCATGTACATAGGTGAGCAGGGTAGCGGGTGGGCACCGGTCTACGGCGGGGTGCCCGGCCTGTTCCAGCCCTACGGCACCCGGGGCGGGGTGCCCTATCCGATCGTGTCCCCGGTCGGCCAGGGTGAGCCTGGTGACGGCCCGCGGCTGGTATTCAGCGGCCCGCCGCATGGCCTGCATTCGCCCACCTTGCCGGACTACTCGCAGACACTAGGCCGGTACATGGCCACCCCGCAGATGCGGCCCGTCCGGTTCGATCGGCCGTCTAACAGCCCTCAGGCGGGACAGTCCTACTCTCAGACCGTGCTAGCCCAGGGTGCGCAGCAGGCGGCCCGGCAGCAGGCGGCCCGCACGGGCGGCATGCCCGGCCCGGGGCTCGGGTACGGCACAGGGTCCGGCTGGCGAGGGGTGCCTAAGTGAAGCTGAGCAAGCCTCAGGCCGCCGTGCTGGCCGGTGCCCTGGTGGCCGCCGTGGTGCTCCTGTACTGCGCTCTGCGGGCCACAGGGCCGCTTCCGGCGTGGTCGACACAGCCGCCCGCCCCGGAGGGCCGTGACGATCCTGAGCCCTCCAGTGTGTGTCTGTCAGCGGCCGAGCATGACCAGGGCACGGTGTTCATTCAGCACAGGTACCCGGACCGGTGCGGCATGCAGCTCACTTCCGTGATCCACCACGGCTATTCGGGCATCCGCATCCCTGAAGGGCCGGATGCCCGGTGGCTTACCAGCCCGCCCAGCGAGGCGATGTTCTGATGGCCCGGCGCAACCTGCCCGAACGGCGGCATTGCGAGAGCGGGGCGGCATGAGCGAGCAAGCACCCGAGGCCCCGCCCGGCGGCGGCGGCGGCGGGGCGGGCGGTTTCCTGAAACGCAAGCTCGGCCCGTTCGCCATGTGGGCTTGGCTGCTTATCGGCGCGGCAATCATTTTCGGGGTGGTGTATTTCCAGCGGCAGCGGGCCGGGCAGTCCGCCGCCGCGGGGCAGGCCGATCAGTCCGTGGCCGACAACAGCACGGACGCCAGCCAGATCCCCCAGTTTGTCAACCAGACGTACACGACGGTCACTCCGCCGCCGGCCCCGGTGCCATCGTCTGTCGGCACGCCAATCGTGCTTCCGCCGAAACCCCCGGTTTCGCACCGGCCAACCCAGATCACGGCCAGCGGCAAAGACACAGGGGACATTAACCAGATAGCGAAGGCCTACGGCCTGACCGAGAAGGAACTGATCAAAGCAAACCCGCAGTTCCGGCACATGAAAGTCCGTTCCCCGAACGGCCGGACCATCCCGCTTATCGGGTCGGGTGCCCCGGTGCCCAAGGGCACCGTTATCAAGATCCCGGCGGCCTGAGCCGTGGCCGAGCTGGACGGCAACGGGTCCGTGGCGGTCACAGTCGCGGTGTACGCGGCCCTGACCTATGACATCATCTCGGCCACGAACAGCTCACCCCAGACCACCGAGATCAACGCGGCCAGCCGGTCAGAGACCCTGATGAAATGGGTCAAGATCGGATTGGTGCAGGCCGCCGGGTTCGCCATCATCGGCATACTTCTGGACCGGCGGCACTGGCCGCCCGCGGTCGGCGCTGGCCTGGCCGGGGTGCTGTTGTGGGGCCAGTACGTGCATGCCAAGAATGCCGGGCTGAAATCGGTACAGCCGGGGACTGAGGGCCAGCCGCCGCCGATGCCGGGGATGACGTTCGGAAGGTGAGCCGGTGGCCACGATCTATCAAGACCTAGGCCCCCGGACTGTGCTCGGGGTGTCCGACGCCACCATCCAGCAGAATCCGTTTCTTCTGGGCACCGGATGGGACGTGATTTTTGACCCTCTGGTCTGGTCCACGAACCTGACCGGGCTGGAGGTTTACCAGATCAGCCTTGACGGCCCGGTCGGGTCATCGGCCTGGATGTTCCGCAACGGCAAGGCCTGGAACTTTGTCGCCCAAGCGTTCCTGAATTACAACGACCCGCAGCAGCCGATGCCGCTGGCCCAGACAGACACGCTGGCATTCTTCTGGAACGTGGCCGCCACGGCCGGGCCGTACAACCGGACCACCAACATTCAGCCCACCGTCACATGCTGGATACGGCAAGTTCCGGTAGCCGGGGGTGCGTCAGGATGACGTGGGGAAACAACGTGTTCCCGCTCGTGATCGTCTACTCAACCACGGGCACGCCAACCGGCCTGTTTGTCTACTCGCCCACCCCGGGGCCGGGAAACCTGATCGCGTCGATAACCAACAGCGCAACCGACCCGTACGGCAATGCCACGGCCTCGGTCATCGCGGCCTACCAGCCGGGCATCCCCGCCACCAACGTCCAGATGCAGGCCGGGGCGGTCAAGTTCAACCAGTCCGGCACCACGGGGCCTGCTGTGATCGGATCGAACAATGCCGGGGTACTGATCCTCACCTCTGGCACCACGGCATCCAACGCACAATCGTGCATTCTGGAACTGGTGCCGGTGGCCGCCGGGCAGTCCGGCCTGATCATCGCTGAGGGCGTGATCGAGCTAACCGAGGCGGTCCTCCCGGCCGCCATCGGCGGTATCGGCGCGGGGCCGCAACTACTCGGGTCGCAGTCTACCGGAATGGTCCGGTTCGTGTCCGACGCGCTTAACGGGGACAGCAACACCTATGACACCGGCCGGCAGTCGCTGTTCACGTCCAGTTCACAGCTCATAAACTCCACCACGCAAACCCCGATAACCGGCCTGACGTTTGCCGTGGCCGCCAATGTCACTTACCGGGTGTCCGGGGCTATCACGTGGGTGCAGGGCGGCACGGCCGACAATCAGGCCCTCGGCATCACCGGCCCGGCCCTGTCTAACTGCCGGATAACGTTCGGATGGTGGGTGCTGTCACAGACCGGGCAATCCATTTTCGGCTCCCAGCTCACCGCACAGAACACGCGCGGCGGCCCCGGAGGGTCGTTTGCCGCGGGCGTGACCGTGATCACCTATATCGACGGCCTGTTCACCACGTCAGCATCGGGTACGTTCAACTTCTGCGGGTCTGAGATCACGTCAGGTCACACGTGGACCGTGCAGAATTACAGCTATATTGACGTCATGCCGGTTGGCTGAAGGCAAGGGGAGTCAAGTGATCTTTTTTGACAGCACGCGGCCGATGCTGATACCCGCGGACTCGGCGGCCATGCTGTATTTTGACGGCAGGTACCGGGTGGACCCGGCCGGGCCGGTGCCCAGACGGTTTTCCGCGGTCCGGTGGATCACCGTACTTGGTAACTGGCAGGACTGCGGGGCGATCGACTATGAGGCCGGCAACCATGCGTACGCGCCGGGGGTGCTGCGTGCCTACGTGCAGGGCCGCGCGTCGATCGGCACCCGGGCCAGGGTGTACCACGACCGGGCCGACACTGGCCGGGTGCTGGCCGAGCTGTTCGGCCTGGAGGGCCACTATGAGCATTGGCTGGCCACCCTGGACGGCAACAAGCTGACCGCCGGGTACCTGCCGAACCTGTGGGCCGTCCAGTACGCGGGCGGGGTTACCGCCGGGTACGACACTTCTATCCTGTACGGCAAGTGGTGAGCCGTGTAGACTGTGGCACATAGGTTCCGCAGCGGGCGGGGCCAGTCAAGAGAGGGAAACCGGTGACAACTACCACCAGCACGCATACCACCAGCACGCGCGCGACACGGGCAGTAGCCCGCGGGGCCGCACTCTTGGATGCGGCCGAACCCGGATGGGCCAGGCTGATCGGCCGCCCGGTCGCCATTGACGAGTCCGATGGCTGCATACTCGGCCAGATATACGGGGACTACGGGGATGGCTTGGCGGCCCGCAACCTGACCCGGGAGGACGCCATAAATTGCGGGTTCCTGTGGCGCTGCCCGGTCATAGACGACGGCCAGGATTACTCTGAGCGAGCCTGCTGCCCGCCGCCCGGCCAGGTGGCGGCCCTGAACGCGGCATGGCAGGCTGAGATTGCCAGCCGGACCGGTGGTGCGGCATGAGCACCCCCGAGCGTAACGAGCTGGCCATTCCCGACCCGACGCCGGTCAAGTTTGCCGACGCAGATCATCAGAAGCTCACGATCGAAACCGCGTCCGCTTTCATGCGCCTCATGTACCAGGATGCGCGCGGCCTGTTCGGCTATTACCTGGCCCGTGCTATGACCGGGGTCGAGCCTGAGCCCCCGAGCCGTCGCCAACGGCAGGCCGCACCCGACCTGCACGGCGGGTGATCCCCGGTGGGAGGGCCATCCGACGCGCGTAGGTGGTTGCAGGATGCGTGGTGGGTGGTGGTGCGCGTAGTCATCGGGATCGTGGTGGTGGTGGCACTGGTCAACGCGGCCAGCCACCACCGGCCCGCCCCGGCCCCGTGCCCGCCCAAGGCCTGCACCCTGCATCCGCACGCCCCGCATAAGGCGGCCGGCCATGGCTAGGGGCCGCATGGAACGCGCGCCGACCGCCGACGACTCCAAGCCCGAAGCGTACGACGAGACCGGGGCCGGGGCGGTATCTCAGCCCGCGGCCGATGACGGGCCGCCGGTCCGGATGTGGCTGAGCATGCGCCGCAAGGGCTGGCGGAAGGACCCTCAGGGTGCGGGATTTCTCTGCCCGTATGCCTCATGCAAGACGGCGGGTGACCTGCATACCCGGGCACATCACGACCGGTGGCACCAAGATGTCCTCGGCAACTTCGATACTACGGATGAGATGCTGGACGAGCTGCGGCGGGAAATCGCGGCACGAGACGAGACGATCAACGTGCAATCCGACGAGATCGATCGTATTAATAACCGGCTGGACGCGGTAACCGAGATATTGAGTCTCGTAACTAAGGAGGGGATGCTGTCAGTCATCCGGCAGGCCATGGAAGACACCCGGCCATGAGCCGTAGCCCGTATTACGACCAAGGGGCCGCGGACGGCGCGGAGGATGCCGCCGCACTGTCCGCATGCCCGCCTGGCCGGGCCGCCGGGCAGAACCCGGCTAAAGCCTGGTCCGTGATGTACCGGCGCGGGTATGAAAGCAAGTTCAAGCCCGAGCCGTGCCGCCATGACGGCTCATGCAAGAAGGCTGCCAGACGCCAGCGGGGCCAGGGCCAGGCCGGGAAGCGGCGGCCCCCGATGGCGTTCAAGCCCGGCCGGCTGGCGTTCAAACAGGGATCACTGGCGTTCAAACAGGGATCACTGGCGTTCAAGCCCGGCAACCGCGGGGCCGCCGCCAAGATGCAGGCCCGCGCCGAGCGGATACGCAGCTCACAGGGAAACAGCCACAGAGGGAGTGATGACGATGGATGAGGACGATCAGCCGCGAGGGAACAGCTTTGCCAACGGCGGGTGCGCCCGGCCTGACTGCATCCGCGACCTGTCCGGCCAGCTCTGCGGGTGGTGCGGTTCACGATGATCGCACTGGTTGCTTTCATGTGGGTTGGCCTGGCCGCGGGCGGCGCGATCCTGGCCGGGACGTTCGGCGGGGTGCCGTGGGAACTAGCCATGGGCATGCTGTTCCTGGCCGCCACTGTGCCCTATGGGCATGCGATCGTCACCCCGGTACCGTTCGGGCGGCGGGGACTCCCGGCCAATGCCGATCCGTGGGGCCGGCCCTGGTGTAAGTGTCCGATCGGCCGCGGGCCGCACGCCCACGTACCCGGCAGCCCGACCGGGGCGATAGTCACCCTAGGCGAGTCGTATGGCTAAGGTGCTGACGCTCCTACTCGGGCCGGTCCCGCCGCACCCGGATTGGCTGGCCGGCCCCGGCCAGTGGCCGTGCGAGGTATACACCCGGATTGATCGTGAAGGCATGGGAGACGCGCGGTGCGGGCTACGTGCCGGGCACCCCGGGCAGTGGCATTACACCCCGCCAGAGGCCGGCTCTGGTGACGAAATGTGGTGGCGTAGGACCACCTGAAGGGAAGGGAAACCGGATATGAGGAAACTCGCAGTCATGCTCATGGCCGCGGTCGGCCTAGCCTTCGCCGGCCTGGCCATGACGCCAGCTCGTGCCAGCACGACCGGCCCGGCGGCCAAGTCCGCCCCGGACATCGTGTGCGCGTCTGGGTATTTCCGGATCACTAACCACTACGCCGGCCACGAGGCCAACGGCGGGATGACCGGTCAAGGGGTAGGGAACGGAGTGCTATATGTCGACCCGGCGGGTAGTTGCTGGCGCGTCATTGACCAGATCGTGGACACGCATGGCTACCTCGTCAAGCAATACCGGAACGAGGGAGGTAACTGCCTGTGGCGTGACAACGGCAATTTTATCTCCCTAGCAAGCTGTGTGACGGGAGACGCGGCCGAACAGTTTTACGGGATCACTTTCACTCAGGGCCTAGGGTGGATCATGGGGGTTGAGGCCCCGTGGGGCACGTTCTGGCAGCTTCAGAACTGCGGACTGTCCGGCATTATTAAGGTGGTCGCAACCCCGTCATGCCAGTATTTCAACTTCCCCAAGTAGCGCAAAGTAGCACCCCTACCGGTCAGTAGCCAGGGCCGGAACTGTGCCAAACCCTCGTTAGGTCGGCCAGTTCCGGCCCTTAGCCATGCTAACGACCGGGTACGTGGCGCGGGAGGTTTGAGAGGTTAGCAAGGGTAACGATCTGACCCCC
>Ga0126383_10000424_pt1 | contig 23106 bp, 23 predicted proteins | sample PanSoiMetPlot_35_FD_96882 | JGI IMG/M metagenome (GOLD analysis project Ga0126383, IMG submission 96882) | Tropical forest soil microbial communities from Panama - MetaG Plot_35 | ecosystem: Environmental > Terrestrial > Soil > Tropical forest > Bulk soil | place: Panama | collected 2016-02-17
GATCCGGAAGGTCGGGCATGCCGTTCTGGCGCGCGCACTGCACCAGCCGGTGCCAGATCGGTGCGGCGGCGTCGCGCACGCCGGCCGCGTGCTGAGGGGCCGGGCCACCGCAGGCCGCCATCGCCAGCACAGCTCCAGTCGCGAGTAGCAGACGCCTGTATGGAGGATTCATGGCCCGCAACCTATGACCCCTGGGCTTCCTGACACATCGCCCCGCGCGGGGATTACCGCCCCCGTAATCTGGTGAGCCACATTCCCCCGGCCGAGGGACGGACGCGGGCCCGGGGCCGTCATATGATCGTGCCGCGAGGATGAAGGCTCTTCGGCGGTGGCTTCCGGGCGAGTTCGGCCTGCGGGCCCGAATGGCGGCCTCCTATGTGCTGGTGACGTTCGCCGCAGTGGTCCTGGTCGAGGTCCTGGCCGCCGCACTGGTGATTCCGACCTTCAATGCCCGGACGGACCTGAGCAGCCGGCTTGTGACAACGGCCAACGAGTTCTCGGTTCGCTACGGCAACGTCCTGCAGAAGCTGGCTGCGACGTCATCGGACCCCACGGCCGGCGTGGACGCCAGGACGGCGCTGCAGGTCTTTCAGGATCAGCGGGTCAAGATGGGAGTTACTGATGCACACCTCAATCCGGGCCAGGAGAGGCCACTGGACAACGGAGTGCTGATCCCTTACGTGGACGGCCTGCTGCCGGACAACGCTCCCATGTCACTGGCCCTCATCCTTGGCGCCGACGCGCTGGTCTATGCAAGCTCGTATCCAGCGCGGTATGGGCCCGGTTCGACCGCGGCGCAGTGGCTGCCCGCAGGCTGGGACAAGGGGGCACTGTCCGGCGTTGGCAAGCTCAGCAATGGCCCGGTAGCGTGGGCGACGCAGCCCATCTTCTGGCGGCCCGTCGACACGACCGCTCTCGACCCGAAGGCGCCGGCCGTTGCTCAGAACTCGGGCGTCGTGAAGGGCGCGGGAGGCGGCGAGGGAAAGGGAGGCAAGGGCGGTCTTTCGGTCAGGCAGCCGCTGCTGGGCTACGTATACGTGCAGGTCCCATTCCAGCCCACGGGCCTTTCCTTCGGGGACCTGAAGCCGCAGCTGCTGTCGGGCTTGTGGTTTCTGGTCGCCACCGTCCCGGTCGGGGTCCTGTTCGGCCTGTTGACGACCCGCGGAATGATCCGCCGCCTGCAGCGCCTGGCTGCCGGCACCGTCGGCTTCGCGGCAGGCGACTTCTCTCAGCGCGTGCCCGAGGCGGGCGCCGACGAGGTTGGACAGCTCGAACGCCACTTCAACCTGATGGCCGAGCGCCTGGACGAGTCGATAGCCGAGCGGCAAGCGCTGGCCGAGAAGAACGCGCGCCTGGCCGAGCGCTCGCGCATCTCGCGCGAGCTCCACGACTCGATCTCACAGGACCTCTTCTCCATCAGCGCCCTTGCCGGCGGCCTGCGCAAGGCTCTCCCTGCCGGCTCGGCGCTGCAGCCGCAGCTGGAGACGCTGTCGAAAACGGTCGGCTCGGCCATTCAGGAGATGCGCACGCTGCTGCTGGAGCTGCGGCCGACTGCGCTCGAGGAGAAGGGCCTCGTGCCGGCCCTTGCAGATCTGTGTGACGCGTATGAGGTGCGGGTCGGCGTCCGGGTGAGGAAGGACCTGGCGCCCATCGTGCTCGACCCCGCCGTAGAACAGGCGGTGTTCCGCATCGCCCAGGAAGGTCTCTCAAACGCCGTCCGTCACTCCGAGGCCGACGAGATCGAGGTCCGGCTGCGGCAGGACGGCGCGCAGGCCGAGCTCACGGTGGCCGACAACGGCCGCGGCTTCGACCATGAGGATCCCCCCGAGCACGGGCTGGGGCTGAAGCTGATGGCGGAGCGCATCCGCGAGCTCGGCGGTTCCCTGGCCATCGAGAGCACGCCGGACAGGGGCACAGCGCTGCGCGTGCTCCTGCCGGCCTCGGCGGCGGCGTGATCCGCGCCCTGATCGTCGACGACCACAACGTGGTCCGGCAGGGACTCCGCTTCCTGCTCGAGCACGAGGCCGAGATCGAGGTGGTCGGCGACTGCGCCGACGGCGACTCGGCCATCAGAGCGGTCGACGCCCTGGTGCCGACCGTCGTCCTGCTCGACCTCCAGATGCCAGGACTGGACGGCATCGCCACGCTTCGACTTATCAAGACGCGGAGCCCGGCCACTCAGGTGATCGTGCTTACCTCGCACCAGGGAGACGACCTGGTCTTCGATGCCGTCCGCGCCGGGGCCACGTCCTACCTGCTGAAGACGGCGGGCGTCGAGGAAGTCGTCCGCGCCGTCCACGCAGCCGCGCGCGGCGAGAGTGTGCTCGATCCCGGCGTAGCGGCACGGGTGCTGCAGGAGATGCGGGGACGCGACCGCCAGCCCGTGGATGCGCTGTCGCCCCGCGAGATCGAGGTGCTGCGGGCTCTGGCCCGGGGCCGCTCGAACAAGGAGATCGCGGGGGCCCTCCACATCGGCGAGGAGACCGTCAAGACGCACGTCTCGAACATCCTCTCCAAGCTGCACCTGGCGGACCGCACACAGGCGGCCATCTACGGTCTTCAAAAGCGGCTTGTACCTCTGGACAAAGCGCTGGAATAGTCCGTCGCGTACTGCTGATGCCGCCTGAATAGGGCTGACGCGCGGACCTGCTCCCGCTTACCCTGCGGCGGTGAGCTTCCGCCCCACCCGTCTGTTCGCCGGCTGCCGTCCGGAAGTCGCGGCCGGCCCGGATGGCCGCATCCTCGCGGTTGGCGCGGCTGCCCGCGAGGCTGCCGGTGCAGATGCGGAGGTAGAGGAGTTGCCCGGTCGCACCCTGCCGGGACTCGCGGACGCCCACATCCACCTGGAGTCGCTCGCCCGGCTCAAGCTGGAAGTGGACCTGGCGGGCTCACCGTCGCTCGACCACGTGCTGGCCCGCATCCGTAGACACGCGGCCACGCTGCCACCCGACGCCTGGGTCGTAGGCCGCGGCTGGTACAACGACGTCTGGCCGGACGCCCGCTTTCCGGACCGCCGGTCGCTCGACGAGGCGGTTGCCGGACGTCCCGCGCTGCTGCTCCGCAAGGACGGTCACTCGGGCTGGGTCAGCTCAGCCGCACTGGGTGTGGCCGCCATCACGCGCGAAACCCCCAACCCGCCAGGCGGCGTGATCGACCGCGATCCCGACGGCGAAGCCAGCGGGATCGTGCGCGAAAACGCGGTGCAGGCTGTGCAGCGCTGCATTCCCCGCCCGTCGGATGAGCAGCTCGACGCGGCGATGGCGGCTGCCCTGCGGGACCTGGCACGACGTGGCCTGACATCCGTCCACTCGATGGACACCCCCCTCGCCTTTGCCTCGCTCTCCCGTCTACGGGCTCGCCGCCCGCTGCCTCTCAGGGTCAGCTACAACCTCCCCGCGCCGCGCCTTGAGCACGCCGAGCGCCTCGGCATCCACAGCGGTCTGGGCGACGACCGCCTGCGCATCTGGGGCGTCAAGGCATTCCTGGACGGCTCGCTCGGCAGCCGGACCGCCGAGATGGTCGACGGGTCCGGCGTGCCAGTGCTAGCGCAGCCCGAGCTGGTGGAGCTTGCCAGCCGCTGCGCGACGGCAGGTCTCAACCTCTGCCTCCATGCGATCGGAGACGGAGCCGTGCGCCGTGCGCTCGACGCACTGGAGCCGCTGGCCGGGATCTGGCCTGGCTGGAGGCCGCGCATCGAGCACGCGCAGTGCGTCGACCCGGCCGACGTGCCGCGTTTCAGGCGCGCGGGGGTGGTGGCCTCGATGCAGCCGATCCACGCCGTCACCGACCGCGACCTCGCGGACCGGGAGTGGGGTGAGCGCACCCGGCACGCGTACGCGTGGCGGGCGCTGCTGGACGCGGGCGCGGTCCTGGCCTTTGGTTCAGACGCTCCGGTCGAGCCGGCGGACCCGCTGCTCGGCATCGACGCGGCGACCGCATGGCGGCGGCGTGCCGGGTGGTACCCGGACCTGGCGCTGACCGAGGCGCAGGCGCTCCGCGCCTATACCTGGGGAGCCGCGTACGCAGCCGGCATGGAGGACCGGCTCGGCGGGCTCCGGCCGGGAATGCTCTGCGACCTCACGTTGATCCGCGACGGACGGGTGACCGCCACCGTGGTCGGCGGCCAGCTGACCTGGCGTGAACGATCGCGCAAAGCCCCGCCGAATAAGGCCCCAACGGGTCACTGAGCCTGTGGGAACCAGCGTTCGCGGGACGGATAGAGGTAGCTCCTGGTCAGTACGTTGAGTACACGGCGGGCGCGGCCGAAGTGGTCGACCACGTCCCGCAGGTCTCCCGCTGAATGACCAGCGGCTCGAATCGCGAGCCGGTAAGCCCTCCGACCCAACCATTCCAGCAGCCAGATGCCCTGCTGTGGGCCACTGGCTCGGGCGAGCTCGTCAGGAGGCGGCGCGGGCGCCTCCAGGCTGGTTGCGTTGAGAAGCCGGTTGATGCGCTCGACGTGCCGAGGCTGCAGCGGATGTGCTGCCGCGTGCTCGGGGAACACGCCGCCGAGAAAGAGCGCAAGGTCGCCAAGCCGCCGGCAGACGGCGGCTCGCTGGGTGTCCGGCACCACCTCCAGCAGCTGCGTCAGACGCAGCGGGTCGAGCTCGCTGTAGCGCCGCCGGCGCCACCCGCGCGGCGTCCGCTGCCACACGCTCCCGCTGGCAACCCGCGTGTAGGACGCGAGCAGCTCTGCAAGGAAGGCGCGGTGGGAGTTGCCGGCCAGGAACTCCCGCAGACTGGCAACGTCGAACACCGGCACGGTTCGGGCCGGGCCGAGCCACTCTTCGATGAACACCGCGTGTTCCAGGTCATTCGCGACCCGGTTGACCAGCACGGAGAAAGCAAGGAACGGCGATGCCGAGAGCAGGGGGTCACGCTCGGTGACGCTCGCGAACAGCGCCTGGAACAACGCCGGGCTCCTCAGCAGCTCGTCGAGCTTCGCTGGGTCACTGCGCAGCTCCTCGACGGCCGGTCCGCCCGCAGCCGACTGGAGCAGCTCCATGTCGGCGGCGGTCAGCAGGCGGAAGTAGCGGGCGTCGGTCACTCTGCGGGAACGGGCGACGCGCCGACGAATGCGCGCAGCTCAGCCGCCAGCCTGTCCCTGGACGGCGGATGGATGTACATCATGTGCCCAGCCTCGTACCGAGTCATCCTGACATTACCGGACAGGCTGGGATCGAGCCCCATACGTTCCAGGGTCCATTCGGCGGCTGCGAACGGCGTCGCCAGGTCGAAGTATCCGCTGGCCAGCAGCAGCTTGAGCTCGCGGCTCCGCGACATGGCTTTGCGGAGCATCGAGGCGACGTCGAGGTACTTGTTGTCGGCGTCTTCGCCGAAGTTCCAGGGTCGCACGCGCTCGCCGTTCAGCACCTCGTATGGCAGATCCGACTCGAAGCCCAGCTCGCCCCGCAGATATGAGTTCACCGCAGCTGAGAACGGAGCCTGGATGATGGCGTAGCTTGGGTCGTACTCGGGAACCTCGCCTGCAGCGTCGGCGTCGATGCCGGTGAAACGGCTGTCGAGGCGGCCGACCGTGCGACGTTCGGAACGCAGCAGCTCCTTGAAGAAGCGGGGCGGGCTCACACGCAGGTCGCACTCCTCAAGGAAGCTCTTCGACAGGCCGGTCCAGCCGGCCAGCCGATCGAGCACCGACGCGCGCTCTGTGGCCGGTGCTCGCTTGCCGCGAAGAAGCAGGCTGGCATAGTCGCCCAGTGCGAACTCTTCGACCTGATCTGTGAGCGTTCGTAGGCTCTGGTCACGGTCCTTGAGGCGCTGGTGATACCAGGCTGTGGCGGCGTACGTAGGCAGGCTCAAGACGTAGGGCAGGTCATTGGCACCGCCTTGCCGGCCGGCCTGAAAGAGCAGGATGGCAGAGATCAGAGCCACTCCGTTCAAGTACATGCCATACCGGTCTTGAAGGTGCTGCGCCAGCCCCGCCGCTCGAGTCGTCCCGTAGCTCTCGCCGACCAGAAACTTGGGCGCGGTCCAGCGTCCTGCGCGCGTGGTGTAGAGGCGGATGAACTCGCCCACCGACTCAAGGTCCTCCCTGAAGCCGTGGAACTGATTGGCCTCTTGCCCAGCCGCCGCACGACTGAAGCCGGTGCTGACGGGGTCGATGAAAACGAGATCGCTGACGTCAAGCAGCGATGCGTCGTTGTCGATCACCCGGTAAGGCGCCGCCGGCGGCGTGGGTCCGTCAGGGACGTCGACGCGACGCGGGCCGACCAGGCCGAGATGGAGCCATGTCGACGATGAGCCGGGCCCGCCGTTGAACACGAAGGTCAGTGGCCGCGCGCCGTCCTCGACCGAGTCGGTGCGCGTGTAAGCGATCGAGAAGATGCTCGCTCTAGCCTCGCCCTCCTCACTTCGGAGCGTGGTGGTGCGGGCCACCGCCCGGTAGGCGACGGCGTTGCCGCCGATCTGCACAGTGTGCTCGGTGACGGACTCATTTTCTGGCGGCGGCGCCGGCTTCTCCTCTCCTGACCTGGGGTCGGTGCGCTCGTTTTCGGTCACGGTCGCCATGATGACACCCGTGGACCGTTCGGCTCACCGGTAGCCGGAGGCGCTGGCGCGGGGAGAAACCGCGGACCCGGCGTTCCCGGTGTTACGGTCGGGCAATCGTGACAGAGATCGTCAAGCTCAGGCCAGGAGATGGGATGAACGCGATGGCCGCTGAGGCGATCCTCAATCGGGAGCTGGGTCGAGGCATCTACGCGCTGGGCCGGCTGTCCAGGGACGCAGCAGATCCGATCGCGGCGGTCTGGATCGCCCGCGAAGCAGGGCCCCAGCCGGTCGGGGCGGCAGTCGCACGCCTCCTGATCCCCGAGGACGCCGCCTACTACGAGCGGTTCGGTCCCGATGCCGTCAAGCTCTTCACCGGCACGGTCGGCTCCTACGAAGCGGTGGCCGTCGAGCCTGGCTTCCGCCGGAGGGGCACCGGTCGCCTCCTGACCGAGGCTGGTCTGGAGTGGATGCGCCAGCAGGGCTGTGACGTGGCCGTAACCCTGGCCTGGCTGTCCGGGCGCAGTGACTCGTCGCCTCACCTGTTCAGGAGCCTCGGATTTCGCGAGTGGGGGACGGTCGAGCGGTTCTACTACGAGGAGAGCCTGCGGGATGGCTGGGAGTGCCCGGTCTGCCTGGGTCCCTGCCGCTGCTCCGCGACCCTCTTCACGCTCCGCCTGTGACCAGAGACGACGGGTTGGCGCTCCTGGCTCGAGCCCGGTCAGCTCAGGCGGTTACAGCGGCGCTGTCTCAGATCGCGTCAGGAAACCCGCGTCTGCGTGAGGCATTGCTCGAGCGCTACGACGACATCAACGCGGAACCCCGGCGACTCGATGCCGACGGCGGGATCAGGGCTGCACTGCTGCGCGGGCTACGCCAGTGCGCTCTGGCCGCTGACATCGGACTGCTGGAGGATGCGGTTCACACCTACGAGTTCGGCGCCCGCGGCGACTCCGACGCCCACAGCGAGGTCGCTTGCAACCTGCGCGCGGCCGGGCTGCTCGCGCTGGCTGGGGTCGACGAGCCTCTGGCCGCATACCACGCCACGCGCCTGCTGGCCGACCCATACACCGCCCGCGGATCACGTGAGCCGGCGCTTACCGCGGTGCGGCTGCTGGCCGCTGCGGGCCAGCACCTGCCGCTGTACAGGCATCTTCTGCAGGAGGGAGCCATCGGCGAAGAGGCGGCCGAATGCTTCCGCGCGCTGGCGAACGCGCCCACCGGCATCCTTCTGGACCTCGCCGAGCGCTGGCAGTCCAGCTCGGACGAGATTGCGCTCCTGGGCATGTTCGACACTTTGCTCGGTCACCCGGCACTCGATCGCTTCAGCCGCCTCGTGATGCGCTTCATCGAGGAGTCGCCGCTGTTGGACCTGGTCGCCTACGTGGCCGCCGCCATCGTGGCCGGGCGCAGTGAAGCGCTGACCCATCTGCTGGCCGGCCGCGCCACTCTACCCAATCCACGGGGCCAGTTGATCCGGGACGCACTCGCTCTCAGACGTCCCTGACTCCCTGCGTATCCTCAATCCGTGAGCACCGCAACCGCCTGTCCGCCACTCGAGCCCGGAAAGCTGACACCTACCCGGCTGCCGGCGGCCCGCGGCCCAGCACTTGATGCCGGCGGGTCTGCCACCGCCGTCGCGGCCGGCCTCGCCGCCTCCTCGATCGCCGGAAGGACATGACCGTCCATCGGCACGCCCTCACGGGAAGCAGGCTTCGCCTTGCCTTTCTGCTGACGCTGATCGTCCTGATCGTAGAAGCGTCTGCCGGGCTGGTAGCCAACTCGCTGGCGCTGCTCTCAGATGCAGGCCACATCCTCACCGACGCGTTCGCGTTGGGCCTGGCCTGGTTCGCCGTGGAGCAGGCAGGCAGGCCGTCTGACAGCCGCCGCACGTACGGCTACCATCGCGTGGGCATCCTGGCAGCGCTCGTCAACGGCGGCACCCTGATCCTGGTCGTTGCGGCCATCGCGTTCGAAGCCGTGAGGCGGCTCCAGCATCCCGAGCCGATCCAGGGTGGGCTCGTCATCGCCGCCGCGCTGGTCGCGCTCGCCGTCAACACCTTCATCGCCCTGAATCTGCGCCACGCGGGTCCCGACCTCAACGTCCGCGCGGCCCTGCTGCACGTGCTGGGAGACCTGGCTGCTTCGGTCGGCGTCGCCATCGCAGGCGCTGTGGTCCTCCTCACCGGCTGGCTGCCGGTCGACCCTCTGCTTTCGCTGGCGATCGCCGGGCTGATCGCATTCGGCGCCTTGAGCGTAGTGCGCGCGACTGTCCACATTCTGCTCGAGGGAACGCCCAGCGGCATCGACCTCGAGGCCGTCCGGCGCGAGATCGAGCAGTTCGAAGGCGTCCACTCGGTGCACGACCTCCACGTGTGGTCGCTTTCGTCTGACTCGTCGGTCCTCAGCTGCCACGTGGTGGTCACCGACGAGTTGATGTCTGACGCCGAGCACAGGATGAGGGGCCTGGAAATCCAGCTCTGCAAGCGATTCGGAATCGCGCACACGACCATCCAGCTGGAGTCCTGTCACCCCTGCGCCGACGAGGTGGACCACAGCGCAGGGGCGCACAACCATCCGCATCCAGAGCTTCGTTGAGCCCAGTGGACTCAGCGTGCCCCCGCGCCTCTGAGCACCCTGCCTGGAGCTGAGCCGGTGTGGCGGCCGCCGTCGAGGGCGCGCATCCCATTGATCCAGACGTCTCGCACACCCTCCGACAGGTGGTGCGGGTCTTCGAAAGTCGCCAGATCCCGAATTTGAACCGGGTCGAAAATGACGACATCGGCGTAGTAGCCGTGCCGCAGCAGGCCCCGGTTCTTGAGGCCGAGGCGCACCGCCACCGCGGAGCTCATCTTGCGAACCGCGTCCTCGAGCTCGATCACCCCCTGCTCGCGAACGTACCGTCCAAGGATGCGGGGGTAGCTGCCGTAGGCGCGCGGATGCGTCGGCCCTAGCTCGGCGGCCCAGGCCGGATCGAGGCCTCCGGCGTCGGTGCCGATCGTGACCCACGGCTGGCGCAGCTGCTCGACGACGTTCTCCTCGCTGATGACGAAGTAGACCGTGCCCACTCTCTGGCGTTCGGACATGAGCAGGTCCATGGCGGCGTCGACCCAGTCCTGACCTCGCGCAGCCGCTATCTCCGAAAGCCTTCTCCCGTTGTACTCTCGGTTCTCGGGCTTCTGAAAGCCTATCGGCATGACGCCTTCCGGCCCGGCAAGGTTGCCCATCGGCTCCCAGTCCCCGCTGGGCCAGCGCACTTCCTCGCGGACCCGGGCTCGGATCGCGGGGTCCTGCAGGTTGTCGAAGAGCTTCCCCCCGGCCGCAACCCAGGGGGGCAGGACCGACGTGAGCCCGGTCCCCCCGGCGACGTAGGGATAGATGTCGGCAGTCACGTCCTGACCACTTGCCCTGGCCTCTGCAATCGTTTTGATGGCACCGGCCATCCGGGGCCAGTTTGGGCGGCCTGAGGCCTTAAGGTGGTAGATCTCGACTGGCACGCTGGCGCGCCGGCCGATCTCCACGGCCTCCCCGATGCCATCCAGCAGACGGTCGGACTCAGAGCGCATGTGGGTGGCGTAGATCCCGCCGTGGCCGGCGACCACCCGGCAGACTTCTACCAGCTCCTCGGTGCGAGCGTAAGCCTCGGGAGGGTAGATCAGCGCGTAGCTCACGCCAAGCGCGCCGTCGAGCATCGCCTCCTTCACGACCGTGCGCATGACCTCCAGCTCGTCGGCGTCCGGCGGTCCCATATCCATTGCCTTGGCGTACTCGCGGACCGTGCCGCCGCCCAGGAACGAGGCGACGTTGGGCGTCACGCCGCTGGTCGCCATGGCGTCGAGCCAGTCTCCGAATCGGCGCCATCCCCGCGCTCTCTCACGCCACTCGGGCACGGCATCGACGACGGGGTCGGGCCGGAGCGGATCCTCGATCCGGCCCCCGAACGGAGCCGGGGTCCATGCCTCACCCATGATCTCCGTCGTGACACCCTGCGTGACCTTGGACAGGCACCGAGGATCGCGCATCAGCGGCCGGATCGAGTGGCTGAGGATGTCGATGAAGCCGGGGCTTACGACCATGCCGGAGGCTTCGACCACCTCACCTGCACGCCCGGTCGAGACGCTTCCAGCAGGCAGCACGTCGAGGATGCGGTCCCCGGAGATCATGACGTCGCCGCGGAACCACGGATTGCCGGTCCCGTCCACCACCCTGGCGCCCCGAATCAACGTGTCGATGGTGAAGTCGCTCATTCCGGACCCTCCTCTTCCACAAACTAACGGTTCCTCTCTGCACGATGACCAGCTCGGCGTGTGTGCCCTGGATCGATTCGGCCGAGAGTTACTACGAACGGCTCCCGGGCGCGTACCCTAGTGGGCAGTGCTGGAAGTGGTAGTCGGCTTGGTGGCCGGTCTGCTGTTCCTGGTGGGTGTGGCCATCATGGTAGGACCGGCTCTCCGTCGGTTCTTCGGCATCGGGCGCCCTCGCAAACGCCGCCTGGCCACGGTGCGGCGATCCGCTCGCTCCACCTCACCCACGGAGCTGCACCCCACCACCGTCAAGGCGCTTGCGGCGACCGCGCGGCTGCTGGCGCTGCTCAAGGAGCACAGCCTGGACCGACAGGCTGCCGCGCTCCGCATGGCAGGCAAGCGGCTTCAGGTGGATGAGGCTGGGGGGATCATGGCCATGCGGGAGGTGCTGCGTCACCTGCGCTCCGTGCGCCTGGGCGACGAGTCGGACCACAAGATCTTTCAGGGACTGGTGGGACAGCTCCAGAAGGAGCTCGACGATCGGGCCGAGCAGCTGGAGCTGCTGCCGAAGAATTAAGCACTGTCCCAGGTCGCCACCAGGGGTGATCGCATTACCGTCCTTCGGCGCACGCATCGTCCAGGTTGCACTCGCCAGTCATCCTGTGAGCCGGCGAACGACGAGTGGACGTATCTCCGAGATTCGCTCGTAGTCGCCATCGACGTGGACGACCCCCAAGCCATGGTGGATCGCAGTCACAGCGATCAGGAGGTCGGGGATCGGGGTTCGGTGCCACATGCGTGCGCCCAGTCGCGTAGAGTGCGCCGGTTCACGTCGACGACTCGACGTGCTCCTTGAGCATTTCCATGCCGCGTCTGATGCCGTCCTCGTACTGGCCCCTCAGCAGACCTCCCGCAAAGCGCAGCAAGCCACGCAGCTCGTAGTCCATCTCGTAGACGAGGTCAGTGCCGTCATCTCGTGGTGTGTACGTGTAAGACCAGGTCCCGTCCAGCGGTCCGCCGGCGAACCGCCCGACTGCCAGCCGGGGTGGGTCCCAGGTCGTGTACTGCAGCACCAGATCGACCTCAAAGCCACCGGGCAGGTCCAGTTCGTAGCGGACGCGAGGTCCCTCGTCCGGCTTGCTGGGAAGGGCTTCGGCGTGACGGAGGTAAGCGGCCCAGCGAGGCGCGTTGGCGAGGTCCTCGTGAACCGCCTTCCACACCTTGCGCGGAGGTGCGGCGATCGATACTTCCTCCCGGATCCGGGTCATGGTGCGATTATCGATCAGTGTGTCGCGCACCGTGCCCGAGCATGAGCACGAGCGTCAGGTGAGTGCGCTCTATCATTGGCCGCGTGATCCGGCGCAGGCGGCAGCCCTCTGGAGGCACCCTTGAGAAGCTGGCCAGCGAGACTTCGGAGCTGGTCGGCAAGCTGCTGAGCCAGAACCGCGCCCTACGAGCCGAGAACGAAGCGTTGAAGCGCGACGTGGAACGGCTGTCGGCAGGGTGGGAGGACATCAAGCGGCTGGCAAAGCTCGCGCCGCGTCGCAAGCGGGCGCGGGCGCGCTGACGTCACCGCGCTGGCACCAGCAAACCCAGCTTGAGCAACATTCACTTTACTGATCGCGACCTGCCCGATTCAGCCGATGTCGTGATCATCGGCGGCGGCCTGGCTGGACTCTTCACCGCGTTCTTCGCCGCCCAGGCTGGACTTGGACGCGTGCTGGTCCTCGAACGCCGAGGCGCCGTTGCCAGTCTCACCTCAGCCCACTCAGCCGAGGGCTTTCGCCTCGAGTGGGATGCGCTGGAAAACATCGAGATGGTACGCGAGAGCGTCGACGTGTTCGACCGATTCGCGGAAATCGTCGGCCTTTCGGGATACGACGTCGGGGTCGAAAAGAACGGCTACCTGTTCGTCTCCGGGTCGGCAGGCCCGGCCTACCGCCCCGCCCGGCTTAAAGAGCGCGTCGAGCGCTGGCACAACCTGGGGCTGACCGACGTCGAGTACCTCACCGGAGAACAGGCAAGGCATCGCTTCCCGTTCGCCGGTGACGCCGTGGAGCAGGCGCACTTCAGGGCGGCCGACGGCTTCGTCGACGCCGCAGCTGTCGCCCGCGGACTGGTGCTCGGCGGCCGCTTCGAGACCTACGTCGAAGCCCCGGTCGCGGCCATTCAAACCTCGAGATCACGCGTGACAGGCGTACGGACTAGGGGTGGCAGAACCGTCGCCACCGAAACGGTCGTCGCCGCCGCCGGTCCTTTCACGCGCCGGCTCGCGGAGGCGGCTCGCGCCCCCCTTGCAATAGAGAACCGTCGCCGCCATGGCCTGCTCCTGCACCTGACGCCCGGAATGGTCGATCCATCCTGGCCCATGGTGGTGGACGCAGACCTCGGCCTCTACTGGCGCCCGCGGCCCGAAGGCATCTTCGTGGGCTGGGAGAAGGCGCTGTCCTGGGACCAGCTGCCGACCGACGCGACAGACCCGGTCCCGGCCGACTTCAGCTACCTCGAGCAGGTTCGGACGCACGGCCGGCGCCTGACTCGTTTCTGGCGCGACCTGCCGTTCGACCAGGTGACCTGGCACACGGGCCAGTACGTCGCCGCTGTCCCCAATGACGGCCGGCCGGTCATCGGCCCTCATCCGGCGGTTGAAGGCCTCTACGTCAACACCGCCTACGAGGGACGGGGCGTCATGGCCAGCCCAGCCGGCGGCCGGCTGCTGGTGCGGCTGATCCAGGGCAACGCCGACGCGGACGCGAACCCGTTTCGAGTGTTCTCCCACGGCCGTGGAAACGAGCCGGACAGCATGGTTCTATGAGGTGAGGCATGCCTCCGGCAGTGCCCAGCGAAGGTGCCCACGCCTCATGCTTGCTCAGGAACCCCAGGGATTCCAGCAGGCGACCGGGCGGTCCTCGAGCAGCTCGAGCGGCGGCCGCAGCCGCCGGCACTGCTCCATCGCATTCGGGCATCGACTTGCGAACGCGCACCCCGGCCGGGCTCTGCCCACGTCTGTCGCCCCGGTGCGCGGGGTCAGCTCGAGCAGCTCTGCCGTGTACGGGTGGCGTGGCGAGGTCATGACCCGGTCGGTCGGCCCGGTCTCGACGATCCGGCCGGCGTGAATGACGATCACCCGCTGGCAGACGGCTGCCGCGACACCCGGGTCACGCGTCGTCAGTATCAGAGCCGCCGCACCGAGGACACGCCGCAACAGGTGCAGCATGACCTGCGCCTGGACGGGATCGCTGATACCGACCGTCGGCTCATCTGCGATGAAGAGGGGCGGCCGGTTGGCGCCGGCCAGCGCGAGCATCACCCGCTGCCGGAGGTCCCCCGTGAGCTGGTGCGGATAGTGACCGAACCGCTGCCGCGGCCGACTCACACCCGCCCAGGCCAGCGCCTCGAGTGTTCGCTCACGCACCCACCGCCGCGTCATGGCGTATGGATAGCCTTCATAGTGGCGATCGACTGCCTCTGCGATCTGCGAGCCGACGGTCCTGATCGGGTTCAGGCTGCGCCGCGCGTCGGGGAAGACCATGGCCACATCGCGGCCTCGCACCCGCCACCACTCGGGCTCCACCATTCCGACCAGCTCATGGCCGAGGAGCCGGATGGAGCCGCTCACCTGGCCCGGAGGGGGCACCATCCCGAGCACCGACAGAGCGACAAGCGTCTTGCCCGAGCCAGGCTCACCCACGATGCCAACAGCCTCACCTCTCTCCACTGCCAGCGAGATCCCGTCCAGCGCCACGACCGACCGGCCCGAAGCGTCAGGGAATTGAACCCGTAGCTCTTGCAGCCGGAGTACCTCGGCGACGGCGGTGCTCAACGCGCTTTCACCCTCCAGAGCTGGCCCAGGCCTTCGCCGAACCAGTTCGCGCTGAGGACCGTGAGCACAAGCGCAGCGGCCGGCGCGTACAGAATCCACGGCGCGGTGGTGACGTTCTGCCGGGCGTCGGCGAGCATGTTGCCCCAGGAGGGTGCCACTTCCGGGGCACCAACTCCCAGGAAGGAGAGGCAAGCCTCTGTCACCACCAGGTCGGCCACGATGAATGCTCCGACGACCGGCAGCGCGGCGGGCACCGCATAGAGAGCCTGGAAAACGGGCATTCTCCCTCGGCCGCCCCAGGTCGCATCGAAGACCGCCAGGGCGAAGGGTGCGGAGGCAAGGATGGCAAGCACGATCAGAAGCGGCCAGTAACCGCGGCCGACGATCGCTATGACGGGCGCCGCAAGGACGAGGAACGGAAACCCCGCCGCCGTCTCCGTGGCGCGTTCCAGGATCACCCGAGTCCACCCCAAGCTGGCCGCTGCTGCCAGCCCGATTCCGGTGCCCGCCAGGCCGGCGATCAGTGTAGCCGGCAGGACAACAGCCAGCGACCAGCGGAACCCTGCCAGCGTACGAGCCAGAACGTCGCGGCCCAGCTGATCCGTGCCCAGCGGATGACCGATTGTGCCAGGCGCGAGCAGACGCTGTGCCGGTGCGGCGTGCTCCTGGACAATGCCGGCTCCCACGAGACCCAGCACCGCCACGGCCATCAATCCCACCATCCCTCCCACGAGAAGGCCCGGTCTTGGGATGGCCGGCGCCGGCAGGAGGCGGCGGCTGAGACCCATTTCGTGGGCGAGCACCGGGCCGGTCATGGCGGGGTTGCGCGCCTCCGGAGACGAGGGTCGACCGCAGCAAGGACGAGGTCGACCATCGCATACGTGGCGAAGACCAGGAACGCGATCGCAAATATGGCCGCCTCCACAACCGGGAAGTCCCTTGCCTGCATCGACACGGCGAGCAAGTTGCCCACACCAGGCCAGCCGAAGAGCCACTCGACTACGACCGCCGCGGAGAGCAGGAAGGCGACCTGGACGCCGACCAGCGCCAGGGCGGCAAGAAGAGAGTTGGGCAGTACGTGGCCCCACAGCACGTCGCGTGAGGTGGCGCCCATCGCTTTTGCAGTCAGCACCCAGGTCTGGCGCACAGCCCCTGCCACCGGGGCGGCGGTCAGTCGCGCGGCCCGAGGCGTCAGCCACCACGTGAGCGTAAGCGCCGACAGCGTGAAGCTCAGCGGCGCGCTCGCGCCCATGGCTGAAGTCAGGCCCACGACCTGGACCAGGACGAGGCCGACGATGAGGGCGGGCAGGCTCTGGCCGGTCAGGAGCAACCTGAAGGCCCAGCCGTGCTCAGGGCGGTCGGCGCGGAGCCCGAGCCAGACGCCGAGCGAAACGCCGACCAGGGCGGTGGCAGCCAGCGCCGCCGCGGTGAGCATGAGCGTTGCCGGGAGCCGCAGGCGCACCACCTCGAGGGCCGCGGCCTGGTGAGCCGGCGACTGCCCGAAGTCGAGCCGGAGCGCGCGCGTCACGAACGTGACGTACTGCTGCAATATCGGCCCGTCCAGCCCATACGCGACGTGGGCGGATCGCACCTCGGCGTGGCTCGCCCCCGCCCCGGCCAGCAGTGCGGCGGGCGAGGCCGAGAGCCGGACCAGGATGAAGAGCAGAGTGGCGACGCTCATAAGCACAGCCCCCAGCTGGCCCGCTCGATAGATCAGCCGGCGCGCGACGTGCAGAGCAATCCCATGACCACCCTCTTCCCAACGCGGCCCCTCCACGCTGACGAGCTTAGAGGTTGCGCCGGCAAGACCGGCGGGTCTCTGACATCGATTCGTTGCTTCTGGCCGGCTCGTGCTGCTCTAGGAGGTGCACCGGCGGCCAGATGATCCATTCTTTACAACCAGGCGATCGCGATTTGACGCGCGCGTGCCTTTATGGCAGGGATGCAGGTACGTGCCGTTGCGCTGGTCGTCGTTGCGGCAGTGGAGCTGCCGGCGTGCAGCTCTGCCGCCGCCACTCACGCCGCCTCTCCCCCTTCCGCCTCCACTGGGATCCACAGCATCCGGCACGTCGTCGTGATAATGCAGGAGAACCGCTCTTTCGACGAGTACTTCGGCCTCTTCCCCGGAGTGGACGGGCTGCCACGACGGAACGGTCAGTTCACCGTATGCGTTCCGGACCCGGCGTCCGGCTCCTGCGCCAGGCCTTACCACGACGGCACCGACAGGAACTCAGGGGGTCCGCACGGCGAAGCCAACGCCATGAACGACATCGACGGCGGCAAGATGGACGGCTTCGTCGCTCAAGCCGAGCGGGCCAGGGCCGGCTGCGCTAGCCAGTTCGACCCCGCGTGCACAGCGCCTCCACGCGCTACCACGAGTGGGAGGGCGGCATCCAGCACGGACGTCATGGGCTACAAGGATGCGCGGGATATCCCAAACTACTGGGCCTACGCCGCCAGCTTCGTCCTTCAGGACCGTATGTTCGAACCGAATGCCTCGTGGTCGCTGCCGGAGCACCTCTTCATGGTCAGCGAGTGGTCCGCCAGATGCTCGAAGGCGGGTGACCCGATGAGCTGCGTCAACGCACTTCAGAACCCAGACCAGCTTCGGGCAGGTACCACCGCAAAGGCTCAGGCGCCTGACTACGCCTGGACGGATCTCACCTACCTGCTGCACAAGAACAATGTGAGCTGGAGGTACTACGTTGCGGAGGGCACGCAGCCCGACTGCCAGGACGACCAGGCAGAGTGCAGCCCGCAACCCCAGCGCGCCGGCACGCCCGAGATCTGGAACCCGCTTCCCTGGTTCGAGACCGTGCGGCAGGACAACCAGCTCGGCAACATCCAGACGCTCGATCACTTCTACGCCGACGCCAGGTCTGGGAAGCTGCCGGCGGTGAGCTGGGTGGTACCCAACGGCCAGAACAGCGAACACCCACCGGCGCTGGTGAGCGCTGGCCAGGCGTACGTGACCGGGCTCGTCAACGCCGTCATGCAGAGCACGGATTGGGCGTCCACGGCCATCTTCCTGTCCTGGGACGACTGGGGTGGGTTCTACGACCACGTTGCGCCGCCCACGGTAGACGTGAACGGGTATGGCTTGCGCGTGCCGGGGATTGTTATCAGCCCGTATGCGAAGAGGGGATTCGTGGACCACCAGACTCTGAGCTTCGACGCCTACGTCAAGTTCATAGAGGATGACTTCCTGGGTGGGCAGCGGATCGACCCCATGACCGATGGCCGGCCCGACCCGCGGCCCGGCGTGCGCGAGAATGCTTCACAGCTGGGCGACCTGACACATGACTTCGACTTCACACAACCGCCCCGCAAGCTGATGCTGCTCGACCCGCACCCGAAGCCCGGCCCCGCGTCGATGCCATGAGTGCCGCAGGGGGAGGGACGCCGTCTACCTGGCCTCAGCTCTTCATGCGAGCGCGGATGCATTGGCATGTGCCGACACCGACCTCCTTCGGGCCGCACATGCTTGCGGGTCTTGCGGTCGTCGACGCCAGGAGCGAAACGAGCACTCCCCGCAGGTGGATCGGCTACGTGCGATTGATCCGGCCTCCCAGGTACTCAGAACCGGCCTGGACGAGGCACAAGGGGTTTCCCCACGGGTCCGTCACGTAGAACGAGCGCTCGCCCCACGGTCGAACACCAATGTCACCGCGTTGGGCGTCCGCCTTGGCTCCGGCTGCAAACGCTCGCTCCCGCACGGCCTCGAGCGGTTCCTCAGTTGATAGGTAGATAGGCGCAGCGTTCGAGCCGACGTACGCGGGATCTCCGTCCGCGAGCGCATCCCAACAGGCAAGAATCGCCGCTCCACACTTGAAGTAGTGGCGACCCGTGGACACACGTTCGCCGGCTGTGCTCAGCAGCGCCGCGTAGAACCTCGCCGCCGCGTCAACGTCGCGAACAGGGATGATCACGCGAAAGAGCTGCATGCACCGCAGTGTAGATGCAGCCCCCCTTGGGCGATGCCTGGTTTCGGCTAGCGGCCTACTGCGCCGTCCGATACCGGACTTCGACCGTCACACTTACGTACCTTGAGGAGAACAAATGGAGGGCCTCTTGCTGCCCGGCATCGCAGGGGCCGGGCCGTAGACGTGTGACCGGTACTGGCAGCTACCAGCGCTTGCTGGAGCTGAAAAACGGCAGGCCGGTGCACGTGCGCCCGATCCGGCCGGACGATGAGCCACGGCTCCACGAAGCGTTCAGCCGGATGTCCGAGCGCAGCGTGTACTTCCGATTCTTTTCGCCTCTCAAGCGACTGCCCGAAGCGATGGCCCGCCGCTTTGCACGCGTCGATTACGACCAGCGCTTCGCCCTCGTGGCCACCACACACAGGCCCGACGGCAAGGAGCACATTCTCGGCGTTGCCCGTTACGACGTGGCATCCGGAACCAGTACGGCGGAGGTCGCCGTGACAGTGGTCGACGAGGTGCAGCGGCAGGGTATCGGCTCTGGCCTGCTGCGCTTGCTCGGCGACGTCGCCCGCGAGCACGGCGTCAAAGAGTTCAGTCTCGTCGTTCTGCCTGAGAACCAGAGCATGCTGGGGCTGCTGCGCAAGATGGGCTGGATCCATGAGGCCCACCTCGTGGGCGGCGTCTATGAGATCACGTTCAAGCCGTGATCGCTCCGCACCCGTTGGCCGTGGCAGGTCGACCAGAAAAGTCTGCCTCGAAGACCTCGTACTCGAAGGCCACCGCGAACCCGAGCCGCCGGTAGATGTCGTAGGCGTGGGTCGGGTTCAGCCCGTCCACGAACAACGTGGCGGTGGCCGCGCCGTGCCGGGCCAGGCGGCGGAGGGCCTCGGCGGTGAGCGTGTACCCGAGCCCACGGCGCCGGTGCTCGAGCAGGGTGCCGACGACCTCGACAATCCCGACAGGCTGCGGCCGAGGGTCGGGGTCGAACGTGTCGAGAGAGCACCACACGATTGCGGCCGGCACTCCATCGCACGTCTCAGCCAGGATCTGTAACTCCGGAGGCCGGCTGATCCGCGGCGGGTCGTCCGGGTCCAGGGCCTGGAACCGCCAGTGTTCGGCGAACGACCGGTTGAAGACCTCGATCGCCGTTCGACGATCCGCCAACCGGGCCAGACGGTATCCGGCCGGCAGCGCCAGGAAGGGAACGTCGCCAGGGTCACGCCTGTCCATGCGCCAGAAGGGACGGACGAAGCTCAATCCAAGCTCGGCCATGTCCTGCCGGTGTCCGATGGGGCGCCAGACCTGCGCCACTGCGGCTCCTGCGGCGCGGCTCAGGCCGACACCCCAGTTGATCAATCGCAGCCGGTCGCCGTCATCTCGGGCTGCGGTCTCGACCCTGGCCACCGTGATGCCTTTGCTCGACTGCTCGAGCACCAGCACTGCAGCTCGCAACCGCGGGCCGTCCTCGATCACTCGCGACCGTGCTCCCCAGTCGAACGACGCCATAAGGCCGGCGATCATGGCCTCGCCGGGGACACAGTCGCGGACGCGGTTCGCCGCCTCGTGCGCCCACAGCGCGCGCAGTCCCGGCAGGTCCTGAAGCCGCCCTGGTCTCACGGGGCTACCCGTGCAACCACCTCGGTCAGCTCGGGCAGCGCGTGACGCAGGCTCTCCTCGATCTCGGTCTCCACCTCATGAGCGTGCTCCAGGCTGACCTGCCCTTCCATCCCGGCCACCACGTGTGCGACCAGACCGCCGGAGCGTTCGCTCAGCTCGACGTCGCGACAGCTGCGGACCTCGGGGTGGGCCTCGACGATGCGCGCGATCTCACGAGTGAGAGCTGCTCGTTTGCCCGTGACATCGGCCCCGCTCACGAGCTCGGGCTCCAGCGGTTCGAGGTGCACGTCCACTCGCGAGACGCCGGCGAATTCATGCCGCAGCCGCTGCTCCAGATCACCCGCCGCCGCCGCTGCTTGATCCAGCGTCATGCCGCTGGGCAGCTTGGCGTGCATGCTGAGATGCAGGCTGCCGTTCTGCTCCCTCTCCACTGTCACGTTGTGGAGGTCCCTGATCGCCTCCTCGGCGGCCGCGGCAGCGTGCACTCGCTCGACGAGGTTGCTCTCCTCAGATTGGGACTCGATGACGAGCGACAGCTCCAGGTCGGGGTGGGCCTTACTTACCGCGGTCAGCACTTCCTCTGTTAGCCGCTGAGCGCCTTCCACGGACAGCGTTGGGCGTGCCGAGACCCGCGCATCGCCCAGCATGCGGCCGCCGGACCGGCGCACCCTGACCGGACCCACTCGGCGGACCCCGGAGACCCCGGCGATCGTCCGCTGCACCGCTTCTTCGACTCCGCTGGGAGCACGGTCGATCAGAATGTCCCCCGAGCGGTAAACCAGCAGCCCGGCTGAGCGGAAGATCAGCACGGCCACGAGCAGAGCCGCGGCGACGTCAGCCCAGGCGAAACCGAGCCGGACACCGATGAGGCCGGCCAGCACGCCTCCAGACGACAGGACGTCGGCCCTGCGGTTCTGCGCTCCGGCCGCCAGAGCAGGGCTGCTCCAGCGCCGGGCAGAACGAAGCAGGACTGTGGCCCGGCCGATCTCGAGCACAATCGTGCCGGCCATCAGCCCGATGGCGTAGAGCGCGGGGTCGACCTCGACAGGCGCCCCGAGCAGCCGGCGTATGCCCTCGTAGGCGATCCCGATTGCAGCCAGCAGCAGGATAACGCCCTCGCCGAAGGACGCCAGGTTCTCGGCTCGGCCGTGGCCATAGGGGTGCTCATGGTCGGCCGGCTTGCGCGCCGTTCGGACCGCCGCCAGCGCGAAGCCCGAGGCGACCAGGTCGAGGCCGGTGTGAACCGCCTCGCTGATCATCCCGAGGCTGCCAGTCAGCAGGCCAACGCTCAGCTTGGCCAGGAGCATCCCGCAGTCGACCGTCAGCGACGCGAGAGCGACGATCTGCGGCGTCAGCCGCTGTTGCTGTCGACCCACTCCACGATCCTCTGGGCTATCTCCTCACCTTTGTCTTCCTGGAGCATGTGCCCCGCTCCATCCACTACCAAGACCTTGCCGGCGGCGCCCGGCAGCGCGTCGGCCATCGCCTGGCCGTGCCCCAGCGTGAAGACGGGGTCCTGGTCGCTCCAGACCACCAGCGCCGGCACCTTCCACGCTCGCAGCTCCGCGGCCACGCGGCGCATCTTTTCGGCACTCGGATCGTCAGATGAGATCGGCACCAGCAGTGGGAAGGCCGCCGCGCCGGCCTTCGACTCCCGAGTCGGGAACGGCGCCTCGTACGCCGCCACAACCGCGTCGTTCATCGGGCTGGCGACCGACGACGCCATGACCCGCCCCACCGGAAGGTCCAGTCCCGCCCGCTCGGCGAACGTGCGCCAGCGCATGAAGCCCGGGCTGGGCCAGTCGGCGCCGCCGAACAGCCCGGTGTTGAGCACCACCAGGCGAGCAAAGCGATCCTTCATCTCGACTGCAGCTCTCAGGCCGATCGGCCCTCCCCAGTCCTGCACCACGACGGTGGCGCCCCGCACGTCCAGGTGCTCGATCAAGGCCTTCATCGACTCGGTGTGACGGTCGTACGAGTACCAGCCGATGTCGGTGGGCTTGTCCGAGCGACCGAAGCCAAGGTAGTCCGGAGCCAGGACGCGGAAACGGCGAGCCAGGATGGGCACCATGCGCCGGTACAGGTACGACCAGTCCGGCTCGCCGTGAAGCAGCAGGATCGGTTCGTGACCAGGGTCGCCCTCGTCGAGGTAATGGATGCGGAGGCCCTCCCACTCGATGTAGTGAGGGGCGAAGGAGTAGCCGGGAAGGTCGGCAAAGCGATCGTCGGCGGTCCGGTAAGCGTCCACGCGCCAACTCTAAGAAGTCATACCGGCGCCACGTTTACCGACTCCGAGACGGTGGTAATCGAATGTTGGGCGCGCTCAGGCGAACGAAAAACTCACTTGATCAGGAGGTGAAACTCTGATGGCGACCAACCGATGGTGGAGTCCAGCTCATGACCTCATGAGCGCCACCCGCGTCATCGACCGGATGTTCGATCAGTTCTTCGGCTACGGCACTCAGTCGGAGCCGGGCGAGGGTGGCACACCGACTTACGCGCTGCCGGTGGACGTGCTTGAGAGCGACGAGGCCTTCGTACTCTACGCAAGCGTAGCCGGCGTCCCGCACGACCACGTCGACGTGTCGTTTGAGGATGGGGTCCTGTCGATCGCAGTCAAGCCCGTTCCATTTGAGCGGCAGGGCAAGTGGCTGCGCCAGGAGCGGCCGTGGGGCAACTGGTCCCGGAAGCTCGAGCTGCCCAGGGAGGTTCAGCCGGACAAGATCCAGGCCAACATCGAGAACGGGATGCTGACGGTGGTCGTGCCCAAGGTGGCCACGGCGCAGCCGGTCCGCATTCCTGTCGGCGGTGCAGCCAAGCAGCTCAAGTCATGACCAGGCGGGCGGGGGAACCCCGCCCCGCCTCTTTCACCCCTAGGGCCAACTCCCAGCAGAACGCCCTGTCAGAGCGCCCGAAAGCGCCAACTCCCGGAACTTGGCCCTAAAGTCCCAGGTAGGCTCGCCTCACGGCGGGATTCTGCTCGAGCTCGGCC
>Ga0126383_10000426_pt1 | contig 23045 bp, 18 predicted proteins | sample PanSoiMetPlot_35_FD_96882 | JGI IMG/M metagenome (GOLD analysis project Ga0126383, IMG submission 96882) | Tropical forest soil microbial communities from Panama - MetaG Plot_35 | ecosystem: Environmental > Terrestrial > Soil > Tropical forest > Bulk soil | place: Panama | collected 2016-02-17
CGAGAACGCGGCGATGGAGGACCGCACCGTCATCGAGTGGGACAAGGACGACCTCGACCGGCTCGGCATCTTGAAGATCGACGTCCTGGCGCTCGGCATGCTGACCTGTATCCGCAAGGCCTTTGCGCTGATCGAGGAGCATGACGGCCGCCGGTTCGAGCTCGCCACCATTCCCGCCGAGGACCCGGCGGTTTACGAGATGCTGAGCCGCGCCGACTCGCTCGGGGTCTTTCAGGTCGAGAGCCGCGCCCAGATGACGATGCTGCCGCGGCTCAAACCGCGCGAATTCTACGATCTCGTCATCGAAGTCGCGATCGTTCGCCCGGGCCCGATTCAGGGCGATATGGTCCACCCTTATCTGCGCCGCCGCTCCGGACGCGAGGACGTGGTCTACCCGTCCGGCGAATTGCGGGAAGTGCTGGAAAAGACGCTGGGGGTGCCACTCTTCCAGGAGCAGGCGATGAAGATCGCCATCGTCGGCGCCGGCTTTGCGCCGGAAGAAGCCGACCGGCTGCGCCGCGCGATGGCGACCTTCAAGCGCAATGGCGACATCCATCTGTTCCGCGACAAGTTTGTCGCCGGCATGGTCAAGAACGGCTACGATCGCGATTTCGCGACGCGCTGCTTCAGCCAGATCGAGGGGTTCGGGACCTACGGCTTTCCCGAAAGCCATGCAGCGAGCTTTGCGCTCCTCGTTTACGTCTCGTCCTGGATCAAACGCTTCTATCCCGAGGTCTTCGCCTGCGCTCTGCTCAACAGCCAGCCGATGGGATTTTACGCGCCGGCACAGATCGTACGAGACGCTCGCGAGCACGGCGTCGAAGTCCGCGCCGTCGATGTCAATCACAGCTTCTGGGACTGTACTTTGGAACCATTAACCGTCGCCCCCGCGAAAGCGGGGGCCCAGGGCGACCGTTCGAGCCCTGGATCCCTGGATTCCCGCTTTCGCGGGAATGACGATGACGGACTGCGATACGCGCTGCGCCTTGGGTTGCGTCAGATAAAGGGGTTTGCCGAGGCGGATGCAGAGCGGCTCGTCGCCGCTCGCGGGAAAATGGGCTATTCGGATCCGCACGCGCTGTGGCGGCGCAGCGGCCTCGGCCGCGGGGCGATCGAGCGCCTTGCCGAAGCCGACGCTTTCCGCTCGATCGGGCTCGACCGCCGCCGCGCGCTGTGGGCGCTGAAGGCGCTCGGCGAACCGCCGCTGCCGCTCTTCGCAGAAGAAAATCTCTCTCCCCCCATCGGGGGGAGAGAGAAGGGTGAGGGGGGCTTCGCGGAGAGGGAGAGAATTGCCATGTCGCTGCTGCCCGAAATGCCATTGGGGGAGCATGTCGTCGAGGATTATGAGGCCCTCAGCCTGACCTTGAAGCGTCACCCGCTCGCCTTCCTTCGCGCCGAGCTCGCCGGCGAGGGCTTGGTCACCGCCGCCGAACTGGCCCATCTGCCGATCGACCAGTGGCTCTCGATCGCCGGGATCGTGCTGATCCGCCAGCGTCCGGGCAGCGCCAATGGCGTCGTGTTCATCACAATCGAGGACGAGACCGGGATCGCCAACCTGATCGTCTGGCCAGCCATTCTCGAACGCTTCCGCCGCGCCGCGCTCGGTGCCACTCTCTTGCGCTGTACCGGCAATCTGCAGCGCGAGGAGAGCGTCATCCATGTCGTCGCCGATCGTCTCGAAGACATGACTGCGCGCCTCAACACATTGCGTGACCGCACCGGCGACGCCGAGCATCGGCCAGCGCCGAAACCCCCTTTTGCACCTTCTGCGAAGCCGCCAGGTTACGATGCCCGCGACATTGTCATCACGAGCCGCAATTTCCGCTAGCCAATGACCCTCATTCCCTCGTGCCCGATTACCGGCCTTCCGGCAAGCCGGCGCGTCCAGCCGATCAGCTCCACGCTCATCAGCGAATTGTGGCGGTGGAGTTTCGGAACACGGGTAGAGCCGCAGCTTGCGGAGGTCGGACAATTCGGCTTGTGGGAATCTCCCTGTGGGCTCGCCTTCTTTGAGCCGATGCTCGCCGGAAACGAGGGTTTCTACCAAGACCTCTACAGGCGCGCGGGATTTCACCGCGCATTGAGTGTTCCCCGCATTCCGAGGGCCGAATTCGAACGCATCACCGAGCTGGTTCGACCGGGGGATAAAGTTCTCGACGTCGGCTGTGGCGAAGCAGCTTTGGCGCCTTATCTGACACATGCAACCTATGTCGGCCTCGAACCTCATCCCTACAGCGCGGCTGGCGAGCCCGACATCAGACCCGACATCAGAAATGAGACGATTGCCGAGCATGCCGCGTCCCATTCCGAGGAATACGATATCGTCTGCGCCTTGCATGCCATTGAGCATGTCGCCGATCCGCTCGGATTTGCTCGCGATCTGGTAAAGTGCCTCAGAGCGGGGGGACATCTCGTCATTGCGGTGCCGAGCCGGGAGTCTGCATTAACTCAAATCCCGAACTTCGTGCTCAATGCGCCGCCGCATCACCTCAGCTGGTGGAACGAACCCGCATTGCAGGCGCTGGCGGACCGGCTCGGTGTGATATTGGTGGCAATTGAGGCACTGCCGTTTTCTTTTGACAGCATGATCTATTGGATGGGACGTTTCTCCCCGAAGCTGGTCGGAGACCGGTATTTTCGAGCGCATTGGATTTGGCATGGGGCGCTGGCCTGGAGCTGGCTCGCTGCCCGTATTTGCAATGCACTGTTTCCGATCCCGGCGTCGGCACGGCCGTCGGGATTGTTGCTCGTTGCCCGCAAACCGTCGTGATTGCCTGGGTCGCCGCCACCGTCGCGGTTTTCTATTCACTGTGGTCGGTCGCATTGGCGGTACTTTTCGCCGTCCGCTTGCGCATTCCGGACGAAAGATTATCCACACGCGTCGCCCTGGTGTTGCCCGCGACCGGCATGCTTCCCGGGCTTGATGATCTGTTTGGCGCGCTGGCCAAGCAGTCCCTACCGCCTTCCCGTATGATTGTCGCCGTCGAATCCCGCGACGACCCGGCTTACGCGCGCGTCGCCGCCTTAGCCGGGCATTATCCCCGGCTGAATATCGAGTTGGTCGTAGCCGGCCTATCACCACTGCGCAGTCAGAAATGTACCAACCTGCTCGCCGCGCTCGCCCGCCTCGATGCGGATGATGCTTACGTCGTCCTGCTCGATGCCGATATCCGGCCACAGCCGTGGTGGCTGGCGGCGCTCGTCGCGCCTCTCGCCTCCGGCCGCGCTGATCTCGTCAACGGTTATCGTTGGCCGGTACCGATCGGGCTGTCGCTCGCAACCGCGCTTGTTGCGGGGATCGACCGGGGCATCGCCGTGTTGCCGCGGCTCAGCCAGACCAGGCCGATCTGGGGCGGTTCGCTCGCTGTCAATCGCAACGCCCTCGCAGCGCTCGATCTACCGAACACGATCGGCCGGACCCTGACGGAGGATTTGCCGATGGGGGACCGTGCCGCTGAGGTAAGCTTGCGGGTGTTGACGAGGCGGGCGATCCGGCCACCGAGCCCTCTCGGCGGCAGCATCTCCGATCTTTGGCGCTTTGGCCGCCGCCAATATCAGCTGATACGCCTTTATCGGCCCGGATTATGGTCTTTCGCCGCCTTTGTCGTCAGCACCGACCTCATCGCGCGCATCGTTCTTTTGTCAAATCTCATCGCCTCGGGCCCGGCGCTGGCCGCCATTATACTCTTGGCGAGCCTGGGGTCGATCGCGACGGAGATCAGGCTGGCAATCGGCAGGAAGCTCGATTGCCGTGATGCGATCGGCTGTCGCCTCGTGCAGCATCTGCTCGTCTGGACCATCTTTCCGGTTGCGGTTTTTCACGCCTCGGTGATCGGGGGGGGCTTCGTTACCTCTCCGGTCGCGTGGAGGCATATCCGCTACGTCGTAGATAAGACGGGTCGCGTCATCGACGTCGCCCGCCGGCCGCATTCGGACCAGTCCGTCTAATCGCGGGAATACAAAAGCATCCGCAGATCGTCGCCGGGCCTCAAGGTCAGCCGGCATACCGGCTCGACCGCGGTGCCAGGGGCCAAGCGCAGACGGACCCGCTGGGCAAGCGTAGCGAGGCAAAGAATGGCCTCGGTTTGGCCAAAAGCGGCGCCGGCGCAGATGCGCGGTCCGACACTGAACGGAAGGTAAGCGTGACGCACGCGAAACTGCGCATTCTCAGGCAAAAACCGCTCGGGAATGTAATGGTCCGGCTTCCCCCAGAATTTGCGGTGCCGGTGTAGCAACCAGGGGACCACCATGACGAGCGACCCCGCCGCCACGGGGCGGCCGCGGATGGTCTCGTCGCGCAATGCCTGCCGGGCAAGCAACGGGACGGGGGGGTAGAGTCGGAGAGTTTCTTCGAAGACCGCGCGGGTGTAGGGCAAATTCGCGATATCGTCGAGCGACGGCGGCCGACCGGCAAGAACTTGTGCAAGTTCGGCGTGAAGCCGTTCTTCGATCTCCGGCGCCTGCGACAGCAGATACCACGTCCAGGCCAGCGAATTTGCCGTCGTCTCATGGCCGGCGAGAAAGATGACGGCCGCCTCGTTGCGTAATGCGGTACCGTCGAGGGGCTCACCCGTTTCGCTGTCCCGCGCCTCCAGCAGGAGGCGGATGATCGAGGCTTCGCCCTCGGACAGTCGCTTCCGGCAGTCACGGATGACCCGGTCGAGAACCTTGTGGAGCCGAGTGGCGGCGCGACGGATCGCGGGCGAATGAAAGCGCGGCAGCCAGTCCGGCAAACCGAAAAAATAGACAATGTCCAACTGTCCGACCAGACGCTGGTATTCGCTGAAAGCGGCGATGATCTCGGCCGCCTGCGCGGCGCCGAGCTGGCGGCCAAAAACAGTCCGGCAGATTACTTCGGCGGTTAATGTCGCCATCTCGGTGAGCGCATTGATCGGAGAGCCCTGGGCCAATCCCGACCAGCGGGCAGCGGTCTCGCAAGCCGTCTGCACCATAATCGGCGCAAAGAGCGGCATGCGCGAAATATGGACGATCGGGGCCACAATGCGCCGCCGGCGCCGCCAAGTGTCGCCATCGCTAATGAACAGGCCGTCGCCAAGCAGCGGCGCCAGCCCGTGCCGCATCTGTGGACTCTTGCGCTCGAAACTGTCGTGATGTTCGACGAAAGCGGAGGTGACGGTATCCGGGCTATTGCAGACGAAAAGCGACCGCGCCAGCAGACGGCTCGAAAACACCTCCCATTCGAAGCAGCGGTCTTCCCAGATCGCGAGAAAATTGCGGCGCGCCAGCCGCAACGTGGCAATCGCGGAGAGCGGCTGCCGTGGCCGCTCGGGATATGGCGGAATGAAATCGTGCATGTGCTGCGCACGCACGCGAGCGCGTGACGCTGTTATCGCATCGAGACAGCCGCTGCGATCGGCGTTTCGATACCGGGGGACGAAGTCGCTTCACCTCGCGCAGCCCGCGCATAAGTGGCTTCGAGCCGCTCGACGGCGGCATCGACCGCGAACTTCAGCCCGGCTTCGTTGAAAAATGAGCCCGGAATGAGACAGCGGGCGGCGAGTACCCGGCGAAACGCGTCGAACAGCACCGCATCGGGCCGCGTTGGCGCCTTCCAGAAATCATCGAGCTCGCCCTGAAAGGTCAGCCCGGCGATGTCGTAAACCGCTTTCCCGAGCGCCACGACGGGCAATCCGGCCGCGAGTGCCAGAGTCCCCACCGTGCTGTTGACCGTGACCACGGCCGGCTTGCGGGCCAAGAGCGTGGCCAAATCGCCGCCGTCGAGAATGACCACCCGATCGGCAATGCCGAGCTCGACGGCGACGTAACCGGTGATCGCGGTCCAATCAACCAAGCCGCTGTCGAGCGGGTGAAGCTTGACGATCAGCCGTGCCGCCGAAGGCGCATGGCGTGCAAAGGAGGTGAGAACGTGTTCGATAGCCAAGTGCATCGCGCGAAACGGCGAATGCACCCGCACCTGATAGTCGCAATCCAACTGTAACGGGAAAAGAAACAGCGGGCCGGAGTTGCCACACACAGTTTGGATCGCGTTCGCTGCGCGCCGCTCGGCGCGGCGCATCAAAGCCAGGCGCCGCAGCCAACCGGCATACTCGATCAGCTGGTAATAGGGGCGGTGCGTCGCGTAATGCGGAAACCGCCACATTCGCGCCATCGAGGCCATTGTATAGAGCACATCCTCGACCGCCCTGCGGCGAAAGCTGCCCGGTACCGACGGCGGGTCCTGCCAAGGGGGCAATGCACGTGCGCGTTCGCGGTACCATTCCGGATCCCGCGGAAGCGCGGAACGGCCATTCACCCCACCTTCCTCGAAGGTGATCCAATCGGGGCGCAGGTAACCCTCCTCGACCACGTGAATTCGCAACGCACGGCGCTCGGCAACCCGTATTGCGGCGCGGTGCAGTGGCCGGCAATCGCCGAACAGGATGATGTCGCTGATTGCCCGCTCGACTACCACCCGATCGAGAAACTCGGGCCATTCCTCCGGACGGCCACAAAAATCGACACTTCCCGAGAGCCGCCAGAATGCCCGGTCGCCCCCGTTAAAATTAACCCGGTAAGTCGCGTGACCGCGCTCGGCGAGAGCTCGACCGAGGCGCTCGAAAAATCGCGTCGCCATTCCCTGCAGAAAAAGAAACCCCCGACCCGGGTTTACCAATGGCCCGCCCGCCCGCACCGCCGCACTTACGGAACTTTCGTCCACTGATAGGAGATTCCCCAAGCCAACTCGTCGCGCCCGAAGTGAGCGGCGAAGCGGTTTAACCCTGATCTGGTTAATCTCGCCAGCTTGCCGGCTGATGTCTACGACTTTTTGCGTCGCGCCATTGCCCGTCGTTCGGCAAGCGGACAAATTGCTTCGCGAAATGCCTATTTCGTGCCCGTATTAACTTAACCTTTTCAGGCCGCACCGCCCATGCCGGACGCACGACCGACGATCGAGGCCCCAGACGACGACCCATACCTCTGGCTCGAAGAAATCGATACCGAGCGGGCGCTCACCTGGGTCGAGGCACAAAATGCCGCGGCCTTGGCGCGGTTCGGCGACGCCTCTTTCGAAGCCGATCGCGACACGCTCGCGGCGATCTACGACCGGCCGGACAACATCCCGGTCATCACCAGGCGCGGCACTAAAGTCTTCAATTTCTGGAAGGACGCCGAGCATCCGCGAGGGCTGTGGCGCACAACCTCCTTGGAGAGCTATCGGGATGAGCAGCCGGAATGGGAGGTCCTGCTCGATCTCGACGCGCTGGCGCAGCGGGAAGCGGAAGACTGGACTTGGAGCGGGGCTGTAACGATCCCGGGCAGCCACGACCGCGCCATGCTGATGCTGTCGCGCGGTGGCGCCGATGCGGTGGCGCTGCGCGAATTCGACCTGCTCCACCGCGAGTTCGTTGGCGGCGGGTTCGTGTTGCCGGAGGCCAAGGGCGGAGCCGCCTGGCTCGATCGCGACACGCTGCTTCTCGCCTCGGCATGGGGCAACGACATGGCCACGAGCTCGGGCTATGCGCGCACAGTGCGGCTGTGGCGGCGCGGCACGGATCCGCTCGCGGCCCCGATCATTTTCGAAACCGGCCTCGACCATATGGGTGTTTGGGCGGATGTCGATCGCGAAGCCGAAGAGGAGCGCGTCTGGTTCGCCGACCGGATCGGGTTTTTCGATGCGGCGATCTGGATCGGCGACTGCACCGGCCCCAGGACCCAGATCGACCTCCCAACGGATGTCTCGGTCCAGTGGCATCGCGGCCGGCTGGCCGTAAAGCGCCGAACGGAGTGGAAAATCGGCGGCAAAACCTTCGCACCGGACACCGTGCTGGGTATTTCCTTTTCGGCCTTCCTCGCCGGTGACCGCCGCTTCGCCAAGCTCTTCGAGCCGGCCGAGCGCCGCGCGCTGCAGGGGTTCTGCTGGTCCGGCGGTCGGCTGGTTCTGTCGATCCTCGACGATTTGAAACCGGTATTCGAGGCGTTGGTCCCGTCCGAGGCGGGCTGGTCGCGCGAGCGCATCACCGGCCTGCCGGACATCGGCGTGGCCAATGTCTGGCCGCTCGACGTTCGGACAGAGGAGTCGGATGGCGACCTCCTGGCCAGCGCGCAAGACCCGCTGACGCCGCCGTCGCTGTTTCTCGTGCGCCCGCACGCCGCTCCGGAACCTCTGAAGCGGGCCCCGCAAGCCTTCGACCCGACGGGGCTCGTCGTCGCCCGGTACGAAGCGGTTTCATCGGATGGAACGCGCATACCCTATGTGCAAGTCGGCCCGTCCGGCGAGACCGGCGAGGCGCCGGTCCATCTCTCGGGCTATGGGGGCTTCGGCATCTCGCAATTGCCCTACTACAATTCCGCTCTCGGCAAGCTCTGGCTGGAGCGCGGCGGCACCGGCGTCGTCGCGAACATCAGGGGCGGCGGCGAGTTCGGCACCGCCTGGCACGAGGCCGGGCGCCGGGAAAAGAAGCGCCTCTCGCACGACGATTTTGCTGCGGTCGCCGCCGACCTGGTGCGGCGCGGCGTGACGCGGCCCGGGCGCATCGCCGCCGAAGGGGGATCGAACGGCGGGATATTGATCACGAATATGCTGACCCGCTACCCGGAGCGGTTCGGTGCACTGTTCTGCACGATCCCGCTGATCGACATGCGGCGTTATTCGAAACTGCACGCCGGCGCGAGCTGGATCGCCGAATACGGCGATCCCGACAATCCAGACGACTGGGGGTTCCTTAAGGAGATCTCGGCGTATCACGCCGCGGTCCCGGGCCGGCCCTACCCGCCGATCCTGATCGCGACGAGCCGGCGCGACGACCGCGTCCATCCCGGCCATGCCCGCAAAATGGCGGCCAAGTTGCAGGCAATGGGCTATGAGGCCTATTTCTACGAACCTGCCGCCGGCGGACACGGCTATGGCAAGGACAACGTAGAGCGCGCCGCTTTCACGGCCCTCGGCTACAATTTCCTGTGCCGCACGATCGGCCGGGACCCGCCGTGAACAGGAGGACGCGATGTCGATAGCGAGCTTGCGCCAACCATTCAACTTTGCGCGATGGATCGCCGCCCACAGCCATCTTCTGAGGCCGCCGGTCGGCAACAAAATGGTGTTCGAGGACGCCGGTATGGTTGTGATGGTCGTGGGTGGCCCGAACCAGCGGGTCGACTTCCACGACGACCCCGGCGAGGAGTTCTTCTACCAGCTGCGCGGCGACATGGTCTTGAAGGTAGCCGAAGCGGGCCGGATCTACGACGTGCCGATCCGCGAAGGCGAGGTCTTTCTGTTGCCGCCGCGTCTGCGCCACTCACCGCAGCGTCCGATCGCAGGCTCCGTCGGGCTCGTCGTCGAGAGCCCGCGTGGGGCGGGGGATAAGGACGGGTTCGAATGGTTCTGTTTCGAGTGCGGGGCGCTCGTCCACCGCGTCGAGATCGCTGCCGCCGACTTGGTCAAAGATCTGCCGCGGCTATTCGCGGCCTTTTACGCTGATAAATCTGCGCGCAGATGTCGAGAGTGCGGAAGCGTGCATCCGGGAAAAGAGCCGCCGCCGGGATGGGCGGTTATACGGGCCTGAGGAGCCAGCGATGAAGTTCGGTATATTCTACGAGCTGCAATTGCCGCGCCCGTGGACGCCAGAGGGCGAGTACAAGCTCTACCAGAACGCGCTCGATGAGGTGGAGCTGGCCGATCGGCTCGGCTACGACTTTGCCTGGGAAGTCGAACATCACTTCCTCGAGGAATATTCGCATTCGCCGGCGCCCGAGGTTTTCCTCGCGGCGGCGAGCCAGCGCACAAAGCACATCCGCCTGGCGCACGGCATCATGCAATTGACGACAATCCACCCGGCGCGCGTCGCCGAGCGCATCGCGGCGCTCGATCTGGTGAGCCGCGGGCGGGTCGAATTCGGCATGGGCGAGAGCGCCAGCATCACCGAGCTCGAACCGTTCGACCGCAATTTCGAGGAGAAGCGGGCGGTTTGGGAGGACGCGGTGCGCGCTATTATCCCGATGTTCAAGGAAGGCGGTTGCGAATACCACGGGACTTATTTCGATTTTCCACTGCGCAATGTCGTGCCCAAGCCCCTACAGAAGCCGCATCCGCCGTTGTGGTGCGCCTGCTCGCAGCTCGAGACAATCGAGATGGCCGGCCGCCGCGGTCTCGGCGCGCTCGCGTTCCAGTTCCTCAGCGCCGATGCGGCGCATGCCTGGGTGCACGCCTATTACAACGCCTTCACCAAGCGGCTCGACAAACTCGCCGACTATGTGACGAACCCCAATATTGCATTGACCAGCTATTTCATGTGCGCCGAGACCGACGAGGAGGCGCGACGCCGCGCAGACGGCATCCCGTTCTTCCAGTTCGCGCTGCGTTTTTATGGTCTGAACCCGAACCGCAAACGGCCCGAACCGGGCACTGTCAATCTGTGGGACGAATACGAGAAATGGAAGCGCGCCAACCCCGAAGGGCTCGCGAGCGCATTGTCGGGAGGCCTGATCGGCTCGCCCGAGACATTGCGCAGAAAGCTGCGGCGGTTCGAAACTTCGCACATCGACCAAGTCATCCTTTTGAACCAGGCCGGCAAGAACACGCACGAGCACATCTGTGAGAGCCTCGAACTGTTCGCCCGCGAGGTGATGCCCGAATTCCATGCCCGCGTGCCCGAGCAGGAAGCGTGGAAGCAGCAGGTGCTGCGGCGCGAAATCGAGCTCGAAGAGATCGACACCACACCCTTCCGCGACCGCTACGGCCCCAATTCCGTGCAAGTCACGCCGCAGGCGGCAGAATAAGCCTCGCGAAAGTGCCGAACTAGTTTGGTTCGTGTCGCGGAATCTTACATCGTCACGAGGCACGCGGATATTTTAATAGTTGAATAGAAATTAAATCAAACGTATTGCACCGATGGCTCGGTTATTGCGTGTCGCATCAGGAGCTTACGAGGCTCTAACCGGACATCAGGAAGCGAAGACATGCTTAAATATTTAGGTCTAGGATCGATTGCCTGCTCGGTTGTTGCACTGCTTACAGCGCCAGCTTTCGCGGACGCGATCACCCCGAGCAGCTACTCGGCCACGATTGGCGTCGGCGGCACCACCACGATCGACAAGTCTGTGCTCGTTAGCGCAGGTACCCCCACAAGCGCTCAGGCCGATGTGTATTTTCTGTCTGACACCACCGGCAGCATGGGCACTACTATCAACGCAGTAAAGACCGGGTTCAGCTCGGTCGTTACAGGCCTATCCGGTTTTGGAAACATCGCCTTCGGGGCAGGCGAGTACAAGGACATCGGTGATGGATTGCCGCTCAACAGCGGTTCCTATCGTATCGATCAGACGATCAACACGAGCTCGGCCCTTACCCAAACCGCGATCAACGGTTGGGTTGCGTCGGGCGGCGGGGATACCCCGGAACAGGCGCTCTCCTCACTCCAAACCGCTTCGGGTTCGAGCACTGGCTGGCGTGACGGATCGAAGAAAATCATTGTCCTCACCGGGGATGCTCCGTCCCATGACGTGGCGAACCCGACCCCCGCGATCGCTGGCGCGACGACCACCAATACTGGCGCCGCCCTCAGCGCGGCAGGCGTCAGTCTCGAGGCGGCCAATGTCGGAGACCTCAACGGCTTTGGCCAGTTCGACGGTGCCGACAGCGTTTACGCCCATGGTGCCAGCGGCACCTATTTCGTCTCGCTCAATCCGGCCAACCTCGTCTCCGATATCATCGCGGCGATCGGTTCCGCATTCGCGGACTACAATACGGTGACCCTCGACCTGTCGGGTGTTCCCGCCGGGCTCAGCGCCGCATTGGTGCCGGTCAGCTACTCCGGCGCGTTCGACCGTTCGATCGACCGCACGTTCGATTTTGACCTGACTTTCACCGGCCTCGTACCCGGAGTTTACAGCTTCTCGGTCAACGCGCTCGTGGATGGCGGCATCATCGCCACCGAAACCGACACGATCACAGTGACTGGCGCCGCTACGGTTCCGGAGCCCGCCACCTTGTCACTCATGGCCGCTGGCCTGCTCGGCCTCGGGCTCGCCCGGCGCCGGTTCAGCTCGCGGACCTAACTCAGCTGGCGCCGACGGCAGGGGGCGGTTCAGGCCGCCGCCTGTCCGCCCGCAGGGCGAGACGCCCGAGCCGGCTCAGCGCACCGGGATCGGGCGTTGCCCTTGTCTTATCTGGAGAAATGACACTACGATCCGAGTGACGAAGAAAGCGACAACCCGCGTCGTCAGGCCGAAATCACGGCTCCGAGCAGCGTCGGATAGGGAGGAAACATTATGACCCAGAGCCGATCATTTGAGGGTGGCGCCACGCGGCGCCGCCTCGTTCATATCGGCGCCACTGCAGTCTTTAAAGAATAGTGCGGCACGGTTGCCGCGCGGGTGAGATGCTCCAGGCGCTAGAGGTTGCTCAGTAGACTGCTTAACCCGAAAGTGTTAGATATCCGGCAAACGTGTAGCAGTGAGCAGACTTTGACCGTAATTCGCAGGTGCGCGAGCCGGGCGAGGACAAATCAAGCACCACCGATGCTTCTAGCTTGGGAAGGCACAGGAGGAGACGAATGGGTAAGCTCAATAATGAAAGCCGTCGCGACTTTCTCAACAAGCTCGGCGTCACGGTCGGCGGCGCCGGGCTGGTCGGGGCCGGTGCGGTGGCCGGTCCGCAGCTGCTGAAAGCCGCCGAACCCGCCAAAGGCAAAATCCCCGACACACCCTTCAAGACCGGTCACATGACGTTTTTGAGCGGGCCGGGGGCGGTGCTTGGCGAGCCCTCGTTGAAGGGGCACACGCTCGCCGCCGAAGAGATCAACGCGCAAGGCGGGTTGCTCGGCAAACGAAAGATCCAAACCATCACCGCGGACGAGGCCGCCGGTACGGATGCCAATGTCAAAGAGCTTCGCCGCATGAAGCTCTCCGAGAACATCGATATGTTCACCGGCGTCATCTCGAGCGGCAATTCGCCGGCGCTCGGCCCGGTCGCCGAGGAGCTCGGGGTATTGACGATCCTCACCGACGGCTGCACCGATTTCCTGTTCGACAAGGCGGTGCCCAAGCCGAAATACTTGTTTCGCATCACCAATATCCAATCGGCCGACGGCATCACGGCGGCGATCGGCGCTGCGCAGGCCTGGCCGCATGTGCGCAAGATCGCGCATCTCCACCCCGACTACAGCTACGGCCGCAACGCCGCCGAGCATTTCACCTTGGCCATCGAACGGCTCATTCCGGGTACGCACATCGTATCGGAGAATTGGCCGGCGCTCGGCACTTCGGACTTCACCGCCCACATCACCAAGATCCTCTCGTCCGAGCCGGATCTGCTGTTCTCCTCGGTGTGGGGCGGCGACTATGTGGCATTCTACAAGCAGGCGCTGCGCTATGGCCTGTTCGACAAGATGAAGGTCGCCACCACCCTGGCGCTCGGTGTCGCCCCGCATGCGATCGGCAAGGACCACCCCGAAGGCGTCCTCGCCGGCGTCCACGCCAACTACCACTTCACCTATCCGGGCGGCGACCGGTGGCCGGTCAACAAGGCATTTGTCGAGCGCTACTACAAGCGCTGGAACGAATATCCGAACTTCCAGTCGGAAGGCGCCTACATGGCGCTCTATATGCTCAAGAGCGCGATTGAGCGCGCCAACAAGCTGACCGGCGGCTGGCCGGAGGACGAGGCGATCATCAGTCAGCTCGAAGGCCTCGGGATCGACGCCCCGTCGGGTTATCTCTACATCCGGCCCGACAATCACCAGGGCTACAAGGACACGGTGACCGGGTTCAGCAAGAACCTCCCCGATTATCCGTTTCCCGTCTGGGACCCCGATCGGATCATCACGATCCCGGTTCGCAATATAACGGCGCCGCCAGGCTGGCCAAAGCCGGGAACGACGCACAATGAGTCGACAGCAGCCGCCAACTGGCTGAAAACCACTTGGCCGAAAGTGACCACCTAGCCGCGCGCTCCCAATCCGTCGCTTGCTGTCCCTCACGCTCCCGCGGCGCGGATCCCTCCCTCTCCTCGCTTGCGGGGAGAGGGCTGGGGTGAGGGGCGCTTGTCGCGCTTAGCGGTCAGGGTCATCAGCTCCTGAAGGGTAGCGGCGTTGTCGATACTGATCGTCCAGCTGCTGAACTCGCTATTCTACGCTTCTGTCCTGTTCCTGATCGCGGCCGGGCTCAGCCTCATTTTCGGGGTCATGCGCATCGTCAATCTGGCGCATGGCAGCCTCTTTGCGATCGGCGCCTACATTGCCGCATGGCTCGTCGGCCGAGCGATCGGTTTCGGCGTGCCAGTCGTCTGGCTCTTGCTGATAATACCGGTCGCCGCGCTCGCGGTCGCATTCGTCGGGATCGTGCTCGAGCCTCTGCTGTTGCGGCCCTTTTATCGCCGCGCCGAAGAATACCAGCTATTGGTGACTTTCGGCTTGTTGCTGATCCTCGAAGATTTGATGCGGCTGGTCTGGGGTGGGCTGCCGCTCACCGCAGACACGGTGATGGATGCAATCCCGAGCATCCATATCGGCGGTCTCATCTATCCCGGCTACAATATTCTCGTGATCGGCATCGGCGTCGCGGCGGCGATTGTTCTCTGGCTCGTTGTCTACGAGACCAAGTTCGGTGTGCTGCTGCGCGCCACCTCGCAGGACCGGCGAATGGCCGCGGCGCTCGGCCTCAATGTCGGACTTGTCTACGTGGCGGCGTTTGCGATCGGCTGCTTTATGGCGGGGCTCGGCGGCGCCATTGTGGTCCCGAGCCACGCCGCTGTGCTCGGCATGGGCGTCGAGGCGCTGGTCCTGGCCTTTGTCGTCGTTGTCGTGGGCGGCCTCGGCAGCCTCAAGGGTGCTCTCGTCGGCGCGCTGATCGTCAGCTTCGTCAGGACTGCCGGGATCCAGTTCTTTCCCGAGGTCGAACTGGCCGTCCTCTATCTGATCGCGGCCATCGTGCTGATCGCACGGCCGACCGGTTTGTTCGGGACTGCGTGATGGAGGCCGCAATCGCGCGGCCGCGGCTTCATGCCCGGCTCTGGCCCTACGCCGGGGCCGCCCTCGCCCTCCTCGCGCTGATTTTCGTTCCCGGGTTTGTCGGGCTCTACCAGACGCAGCTGTTGACCTACGGTCTGATCATGGCCATCGCCGCGCTCGGCTTCAACCTCCTGCTCGGCTACACCGGGCTGCTGTCCTTCGGCCATTCCGCTTATTTCGGTCTTGGTGCTTATACGGTGGCCTTTCTGTTGCAGTGGCTCGGCATCCGCTCGATGGAACTCTACATGTTGTTGGGGCTGCCGGTCGTGGCGATCGTCTCCGCCGCCTTCGGCTATGTCTGCGTGCGCCATACACGGATCTTTTTCGGCATCTTGACTTTGGCCCTGTCGCAGGTGCTGTGGAGCCTGGCGCTGAAGTTCTTCTGGGTCACCGGCGGAACCGACGGGTTGCGGGTTCCGCGCCCGACATTGCTTGCCGGCATGATCGACTTCGCCGGCTCGGGCGGGTACCCGCGCTTCATCCTCACCTATTATTACTACGTCCTCGGCGTGTTCGCCCTCGCCGCCGCGATAATGTGGGTGATCGTCCATTCGCCCTTTGGCAAGGCGCTGCAGGCGATCCGCGACAATGAGATCCGCGCCAGGTTTTTGGGGATGCGCGTTCGCCGCTTCCGCTGGGCGGCGTTTCTGCTTTCCGGCACCTTCACGGGGCTCGCCGGCATCCTCTGGGTGCCGCTCAACGGGCTGACGACGCCAGACGTGTTGTATTGGCCGTTCTCCGGGGAGATCGTGTTCCTGACCTTGCTCGGCGGGTTCCGCAACTTTTCCGGGCCGATCGTCGGCGGCATCGCGTTTACCTACATCAAGAGCTATGCCGTGGCGTCGACCGAATATTGGCAGCTGCTGCTCGGCACCGTCCTCGTCGTGCTGGTGTTATTGCTGCCGACTGGCATCGTCGGGGCGTTGTCGAAGATCGCGAAGCGGCTGTCGGCGATCGGAGAAACCGTAAGGTGAGCCTCTTGCGGACTGTCGAGCTGCGCAAACAATTCGGCGCCACCCTCGCTTGCAACGGTTTGGATTTTACCGTGGACAAAGGTGAGTTTCTCTCGCTCGTCGGGTCAAACGGCGCGGGAAAAACAACGCTCGTCAATCTGATCACTGCCCATATCCGGCCGGACAGCGGCCAAATCCTGTTCGAGGATCGCGACATAACCTCGCTCTCGGTCGCCGCGCGCATCAAGGCGGGGATCGCCCGCAGCTTTCAGCTCGTCAATCTGTTCGACGGGCTTTCGGTCTTCGACAATGTGGCCTTGTCGATCTTTGCCCGCGACGGCAAGACGGCGCGGATCGCCGCTCTCGCTGCGCGCGACGGCGATGTCCGCCGCGAGGCGCGCGAGGTGTTGGGCGAGTTCGGGCTCGCGGCGAAGAGCGAACTGCCGGCGGGCGAACTGGCGCAAGGCGAGCGCAAGCTCCTCGATGTTGCCGTCGCCTATGCATTGCGGCCCAAGCTGCTGTTTCTCGACGAGCCGACGAGCGGGGTCAGCAGCGCCGACAAGGCGCAGATCATGGACACGGTCTCTTCGGTCGTGCGCTCGGGCGCCGTGACCGCCGTCGTCATCGAACACGACATGGATGTCGTCTTCCGCTATTCGGACCGTATCGTGATGATGCACGAAGGCTCATTTCTCGCTGACGGCCCGCCCGACGCGATCCGCGCCAACGACGCCGTCGCGAGCATCCTCCTCGGCCTTTCCCCCGAGGGGTGAGCATCGGACGGGGATGGGCGTGCTGCTCGAGCTCGACAGGATCACGACCTACCGCGGTCCCGCCCAGATTCTCCGGGGGGTGTCGCTGTCGGTCGGCGCGGACGAAGTCGTGTGCCTGGTCGGGCGAAACGGCGCCGGACGCACGACAATCATCGAGAGCATCACCGGTCTGTTGCCGATCCGCTCCGGCACCATCCATTTCCGTGGGGCCGATATCACCCGGCTGCCGCCGCACAAGCGCGCCAAAAGCGGCATCGGCTATGCTCCGGAGGATACGGGTATATTTCCCGAGCTGACGGTGGCCGAAAACCTGATGATCAGCCGCTGGCTATCGCGCAAGGCGGACGGCGAAGAAACCGAAGCGCGGGTCTTCACGGTTTTTCCCGAGGTCAGGCTGCTCCGGCCGCGGCAGGGGATGAATTTGAGCGGCGGCCAGAAAAAGATGGTGGCGATCGCCCGGGCGATGGCGCTGTCGCCCTATCTGCTGATCCTCGACGAGGCGTTCGAAGGGCTCGCGCCGGCGGTCGTCAAGCGCTTCCGGGAAGCCGTAATGATGATCAAGGGCATGGGCATTGCGATCCTGATCGCCGAGTCGAATTTGGCGAGCGCCGCAGCGATCGCCGACCGGCTCTATGTCGTCGAGCGCGGCGAGATCATCTTTCACGGCACCGCCGCCGAAGCGATGGCCGACGCCACCGTCATGCGCACCCTGCGCGGCTAAGCCGGGTGCCTGCTCGGCGTTTGCAGTGGATTGCTGTTGCAGCGCTGCCGCCCGCGCTGACCATCGGCATGATGGCGTGGGCTGGCCATGAACTGCCGATCTATCCGTCGTATTACCCGCACGAGATCGATATCACGACGGTACCCCTCGAGCAGGCGCTAAGCCAGATCGAGCGCGGCCAAATTCAGGCATACATCGGCACGGACCCGCTTCTGGACACCGCCTTGCCCGCCTCGGTCAGCGCGGTCGAGTCGCTCGGCTCTTTCGTCATTGTCGAGGTCAATCCCGATTCACCCCATGTCCGGAACGGGCAGGGAACGTGTGTCGTCGCCGCGGCGGTGATCCGCAATCTCGTCGAGCATGGCCGCGGTTTTATTTTCAGTCCCTATCCGGTGACGCCGTTCCACGGCGATTACCTCTATCATGCCGACCTTGCGGTTGCCGCCAAGCAGCGCTGGCTTGGAAGGGAAGACAAGGCGCCGGCCGGGATCGAGGTAAAGCCGGTGGGCGCGATTGCAGCGAGCCTCGTCCCGGCCGGACGGCAAACCCAGGCGCGGCACTGGGATGCCGAGGTGACGACAGTCGAGGCCGGTGCAATGGTGGCGCAAACAATGACCGCCGTAAACGGCTGGCTTGGCCCGCCCTGGCTGCGCAAGGGTTGGTTTCACGCCGATCTTCTGCTTGCCGCCGCGGTTACCGATCCCGAATCCAAGGCCCGCGTCGGGTCCGATTTCAAGCAACTCACCACCGGTGATTACGAGGACGCGGTCGAGCGCATCAATCTCGAACGCGATTTCGTTGGAATACTTTCCAACAGCTGCCACAAGACCGTCGCCGGCTATACGGTCAGACACCATTATTTCAGCAATGATTATTCTGCCGGCATCGAGAACATCGCCTACGATTCCATCGCCGGTTTTGCGGCGCCGATGTTTTTGCGCACAGCAAAGCTGAAAGACTTCCCGTGGAACGGATGGCTGCGTCTGGGCACGGACAAGCCTCCCGCCGCCGCATGGAACCCGATGACGGGGTTCACCGACGCCTTCGGGCATCTGATGTGGTTTGCGCTCTCTGACCCGGCTCTGTTGCCGTCACCCAATGATTCAGGATGGACGATCAATCGCATCGCAGATGTTGCCGCCAAATCGGCACGATGAGCCGCCTGCTCATCGTAATAGCGTTGGCGCTGTCGCTGGTATCTGCCGAGGTCGGCGCAGAGCGTGTTTTCGATCTCACCATCGCGCACGGAGAGCTCAGCGGAGGGCCGGAGACGATCCGTGTGCATCAGGGCGACACCGTCGTCCTGCATTGGCGTTCCGACCGGCCGGCCGTTGCTCACCTGCACGGCTACGACATCGAGACGCGCATCATGCCCGGCACGGTCGCCGAAACTCGCTTTGAGGCCCGCGCGACGGGGCGGTTCCCGGTTCATCTGCATGCGGGCAGCGGATCGTCGGAATCTATGCTTGTCTATCTCGAGGTCTATCCGAACTAGGTTTGGCTCCGCCCTTGCCGTTGCAGCGGTCGCGCTCAACGCGTGTCCGGCCGCCGCACATGGCTTTGGGCAGCGCTACGACCTGCCTCTGCCACTTGCGCTTTATCTCGTCGGCGCCGGTGCCGCAGTCTGCGTCTCCTTCGTGATCGTGGGCGTTTTCGTGCGCCGCGTGCCGCGCGGCGGCCTCTACCCGCGGGTCGACCTGGCGTCGCGAGGCATCGGCCGGTTCATCCTCCATCCCGTTTGGGGACTCGTCCTCAAATGCGTCGCGCTTGCCGTTTTTGTGGTGACCTTGGCGGCCGGTTTCATCGGCGACCAGAACCCCTACCGCAACATCGCGCCGACGATGGTGTGGATCATCTTCTGGGTGGGACTGGCTTATGTCTCGGCTTTCATCGGAGACATCTGGGCGCTCGTGAACCCGTTGCGTACGATTTACCAGGGGGTGGCGCGCCTTTCTCGCCGCCCGCCAGGCCGGCGGACCCCGCTGCCCTATCCGAAGGCCCTGGGCGTGTGGCCCGCCTGCCTGCTCCTGCTCGCGTTCTCATGGATCGAACTTGTCTATCCCGGCGCCGCGGTGCCGCGCAGTATTGCCTGGTTTGCGACGGGCTACGCTCTCCTGGCCTGGGCCGGCATGACACTGTTCGGCGGTGCGACATGGCTGCAACACGGCGAAGTCTTCACCCTTGTCTTCAGTACGTTCTCGCGCTTTGCCCCACTGGAAGTTCGGCGGTCCGATCGGGGCTGTGCGCTTCGACCGTTCGGGGCCGGGCTGCTCGACAGCCGACCGGCCTCGGTGTCCATGACCGCGTTTGTATTGCTGCTGCTTTCGACAGTGCTCTATGACGGCGTGCTGAGCACGCCGGAATGGGCTGCCGCCGAAAGAGCCGTGGTGGCTTTGTTGGGCGGCGACGGCGGCATCGCGATAGCGGTGCGCACGGTCGGGCTAGTTGCTTTCGGGCTCTTTTTTTTCGCTGTCTTCATAGGGGTGGCTGCGGTGATGAGCCGGGCGACAGGCCGCGCCCGCTCGCCCATCAGAATGGCACAAGAGCTCGTTATGACGATCGTCCCGATCGCCATTGGCTACCATCTCGCCCACTACCTGTTGTTGCTGCTGGTTCAAGGGCAGTACATCGTGCCCCTTGTTTCGGACCCATTCGGCTTTGGCTGGAACCTCCTCGGCACAGCCGGATATCGGGTCGACATTGGCATCGTCGGCGCGCGTTTTGCCTGGTACACGGGGGTGACGGCTATCCTTCTCGGCCACATCGCCGCGGTCACCCTCGCTCATCTGAAGGCAATCCGGATTCTTCCGGACCGCGGCGTCGCGCTGCGTGCCGAGATTCCGCTTACTGCGCTGATGGTCGCCTACACCTGCCTCTCGCTCTCGATCCTTGCCGAGCCGATCGTCGAGCAGCGCGCGGCAGCCGAGGCCTCGCCCGCTGCGCTCGTCGTCCCGGCCGACGCGCTGATCCCTGAGCCGGGAACCGGGCGGCTCAAGGCCGTCGGGCCGGGAAAGCAGGTGCGTCTCAAACTCACATACCGCGTCCTCGGTTCGGCCTTTCACGATGGGACGAAGATGACCACGGCCGATCTTCTCTACGCCTACATGTTCGCATGGCGCTGGGGCGTGCCCGACGAGACAGGAGATGCGAACTATGATCCCGCGATCGCCGCGGCGACGGCGCCGTTGCGACGCGCGCTGGCGGGGTTGAGGCTCGCCGGCGTGGACAGTGTGTCCAAGTCCTATCGCATCGGCGATTTCAACGTCACGCGCGAGCTGTTTGTCGTCGATGTCTATCTCGATCTGCCTCCGGAAGATCCCGAGCAGGACGCTGTTGTCGCGCCGCCTTGGAGCACCTTGCCCTGGCACGTGGTGGCGCTAATGGAAGAAGCAGTCCGACGCGGCTGGGCAGCGTTCTCCGAAAGTGAGGCACGGCGGCGCGGAGTCGAGTGGCTCGACCTCGTGCGCTCACCAGCGATGGCCGCGCAGCTTCTCGCTCTGACCGAGGAGTTCGCGGCCGACGGCTATCGCCCTGAGACGTTGCATGCCCTTGTCACTGCCGAGGAGGCGCGTAGCCGGTGGGCGGCTCTCGCTGCATTCTACAGGAAGTATGGCCATTTCCTGGTCACCAACGGTCCCTACCGGCTCAAGCGTTGGTCGGCCGACAGCGCGGTGCTCGAGGCTTTCCGCGACCTCAGCTATCCGCTGGGCGTCGGCTCGTTCGACGCCTATGCGATCCCGCGACGCAGCTACGTCACCAGCATCACCCGCGAAGGCGAGCGGCTCAAGGTTTCCGGTGCTATCGAGACGTTGATCAAGTTCGGGCGCAGCTACCGCCTCCAACTCGAGCCCATCCAAACGCTCTCGCCCGAATTGCTAAAGCGCGCAGCTCCGGAGTGCCGATATGTCGTATTCGATTCCGACGGCCAGGTCATCCTTGCCGGTGTGACGCCGCCTGGCGAAGACCGGAGTTTCGCGATCGAGATCGGCGGCAAGCTGGCGGACGGCCGCTACATGCTCGCCGCCGAGATCGCGGTCAATGCCAACGTAATGAATACGGAAATCCGCCGCTTCGAATTCGGCGTGCCCTAACGCGCTCCCGGGGTCCGGTCCATGGCGAGGAGGAACCCAGTGCGATGCCGAGCGTCACTCATCGGCAGCCGTGCCGCTTTGCCTTGCCACGCGGCAAGGCAATCGCCGATCGTACCGATCTTTTTACCGATCATTGAAAGCTTTGCGTGAGGCGGGTTGTTTGGGTTCCCGGGCGTCGAGCCGGGGGACGTTCCGCTGTGGTATGGCGTCATCCTTATGGTCAACATGCAGATGGCCTTTTTGAGCCCGGCCTTTGGTTATTCGTTGTTCTATCTGAAGAGCATGGCACCGCCCGAGGTCAGCATGGCGACGAATTTTCGATCGTCGGTGAATTTCATGGCCCTGCAATGGACCGGCATCGGCCTTTGCATTCCATTTCCGCAGATTGTCACTTGGCCGCCGAGCCTGATCTACACACACTGAACGCGCCGAGGGTACAGTCATGCCGCGCCCGCCAATACACCGGTCCTCGTGCCGAATTCGATCCCCGGCGATCAGATCGAGGCACTGCAGGAATTGTTTGCGGCATTCGCCTGATCATCTAGGTTCTCGCGTTCCTTTCTTTGATCGAAGAGGGTTACGTGCCGCAGCCGGACCACATCTCGGCCCTTCCCGTCGCCAATCCCGAAACACTCGATGAGGATTTGCGCGCACTCTTCGCGCTCTGCACCGAAAAGCTCGGCATCGTGCCGAATGTCCTGCGCGCCTACAGCCTGCGCCCGCAGAAGCTGCGCAATTTTGTCGCGATGTACAACGAGCTGATGCTGGCACCGTCCGGTCTCTCAAAGCTCGAGCGCGAGATGGTCGCGGTCGTCGTGTCGAGCGCCAACCGCTGCTATTACTGCCTCGTGGCGCACGGCCAAGCGGTGCGGCGTCTGTCCGGCGATCCCGAACTCGGCGAGATGCTGGTCATGAACTATCGCGCAGCGCCGGTCGAACCGCGTCAGCGCGCGATGCTCGATTTCGCTTGGAAGCTGACGACGGCTCCGGCAACGATGGGCGAGGAAGATCGGGCCGAGCTGCGCCGCGCGGGTCTCGGCGACGAGGACATTTTCGACCTCGCCGATACGGTGGCCTTCTTCAACATGTCGAACCGAATGGCGAGCGGCCTGGATATCATTCCGAACCGCGAGTATCACCGGTGGGATCGATGACCATCCTTGGCAGAGAATAGACGTCGCGGTACCGAGCGGATTTGGCATGCGACGTTTTATCGTCGGTTTCTTTGCGTTTATCGGTTTTCTAACGGTGCTGCTGGTCGCCGGCATCATGCTGGTGGTCGGCGGGCTGAAGCCCTCGGTGACCCCCCTTCCCAGCAACATTCTCCTGACCGCGGACCTGACCCGCGACCTGCCGGAAGGCGCCAGCGAAGAGCCTGTCCTCCGGCTTCTAGTCGGCAGCAAGCCGACCCTGCGCGATTTCCTCGATGCCATCGAGGCGGCCGGCAACGATCCCCGCGTCAAGGTGCTGCTCGCCCAGATCGGAGACGACGAGATGGGCCTCGCCAAGGTCCAGGAGGTGCGCGATGCGATCGCTGCGTTCCG
>Ga0126383_10000427_pt1 | contig 23035 bp, 26 predicted proteins | sample PanSoiMetPlot_35_FD_96882 | JGI IMG/M metagenome (GOLD analysis project Ga0126383, IMG submission 96882) | Tropical forest soil microbial communities from Panama - MetaG Plot_35 | ecosystem: Environmental > Terrestrial > Soil > Tropical forest > Bulk soil | place: Panama | collected 2016-02-17
CCGGCGGGCGCGGAAGCTGGCGCGGCGGGAGCGACGGCGTGAACAGCACGGCGTCACGGCCGTTGGCAGCGCAGGTGGCCGCGCTGACGAACGCGGCGAACCTGGCGTCGCTCGGCTCCTCATGACGTTCGAGAACCAGCAGCAGCACTTCGAACGCCTCGTAGGCGGCATCCAGCAGTACAGGCAGTGCATCGGCCCGGGTGAGGCGATCTGTCACCGCAGCAAGACTGGTCATCCCGGCACTCCCGGCGTAAGCGAATATGGCGAGCATCGCGGCCAGGTCCACAGACGCGCCCGCGCCCGCGGCTGTCTGTGGACAGCCACCTGAGCCTGCTGTTGTTTGTGCACTACGCATCCCCACCAGCCTCGATCTCCTCGCGCCTAACCCATCGCCGGGGAGCCGCCCCATGGTTCCGCTCCTCCCGGGAATCTGGCGAGTCCCATGGCTGGTGCCGGGCTCTGGCGGGCGCGGCCGAGGTTCCAGCTGCTGGCCGCCACCGGGTCCCGTGGCCGGTAGGCAGGGTCATCGATCCGGTTGTCATCGAGGCCCATAGGCGGGGGCCATCCATGACCTTCCGCCCGCCGCCGGGCCACCCTGCCCGCATGGCGTTCAGCGGGGGTCCGCTCAGCCGGCGGCTGATCCCACAGCTGCCGGTACAGGCCACACACTGCGGTATATGTGGCGGGCGTAACTGTCGCAGTGTGGCCGCGGACGATGCCCGAGACTGCCAGCGGGCTCAGGTCGGCCCGGCGCGCGAGACTGGCTTCGGGATGGCCAATCGCGATCAGCGCCCGCAGGCGGCGCCGGGTTCCGGTGGCATCACGTCGCGGCACCGCGTCGGCCACCATGACCGAAGTGACGGCGAGCATTCGCTCGGCGGTGGCGATGCGAACACGCTCAGGGGCGCCGTTCTTGCTGGCTGGGCGCGTATCTAGCAGCCGATGCACGGTCATCGGGCTGACGCCGGCCGCACGGGCGATCGTTTGATAACTGGCGCCACCAGCGCGGATCAGGCGCAGATGCTCGCAGACCGGGGCGGCGTCGGCCCACGGCCGCCATCGCCCGTAGGCGATCTGCCGGGCGCGCCCCCGGCAGTAATCACGGTGGCGGCATCGGCTGTTCCGGCTCGCCGGCACCGCAGCGGTCCCCCGACGTTCGCCTGCTGGCGAAGGCGCTGGGCCGGTCACGGGACCGCCTCGGGGACCGGCTGCCGGGGAGCCGGTACGCGCGGAGGTGCCGCAACGGTGCCCTGGTCACGAGCGAGAACAGGCGACCGGGCCTGCCCTGGGCGGGATGGCTGGGATTCTGGCTCAGGCTGCAGCCGAGCCAGGTGACCGTGCGCCGCGCCCAGGAAGCCACCGATGCTCACGGCAGGCTCGCTGGCGTCGGCCTGGATGTCCCGGCCAGCCTGGTCGATCTGGGCAAGGAGCCCGCGGCGGCGCACCTCGCGCGCGCTGGCGATGGCAAACGGGCCCACGCCGTTAGCCAGGTCCGCCGCGTCTATGTTGATCCCGCGACGGGCGGCTTCCCAGCTCAGGGTCACCGGGTCCACTGGATGGCCTGCCGCATCCAGGTCCTGCATGACCGCAAACAGCTCACCCTGTTCCGGCGTGGCAAAGTGGCCTGGCCGCAGCCATCCGCGCACCCCCACCAAGCAGGCCGGGGCCGCAGCCAGGTCATGCAGCGCCAGGGCGCCCGCGGCTTCCGCTTCAGGACCGACCGGACGCCCATCCCCCACCCAGTGTGCGACCGCCCGGTGTGCTCGCACGCGCGCGCTGGCTGCGGCAATATCAGCGACCTGCTGAGCAATCACCGCGAGCCACTGCTCCGTAACCTGGGCGTCTAACTCCGGCCGCGACCGTAACTGGAGGATCTCGTCGCGAATGCGGTATGCGCGGCGGGCGATCTGGCGCAGTCTGCACCGGTAAGTTCGTGGTCTGGCACGCCGACCCCACCCACCGCCACGACGTTGTGGAAACCTGGGGTCAGATAGCCGACCGGATCGCCGAAAGCCCCGGAGAAACGGTCCTGATGCTAGAAGCGGCCGTACAGGCCATCTCCGCTCGGATGCAGGCTGGCGGCTATATCGCCCAGTCCGGACAAACCAGGACTGCTCATCATGATCGACGACTGCCAGGCCGTCTTCGCCGGCAACCCCCGGGCCACCCAGCTCGCCGAACGCATCGTCACCACCGGGGGTCCCGCCGGGGTCGGCCTGATCGTGACCGCCCGCGGCGCGGGCCTGGCTTACTTCGGCGGCAGCCGCATCCTGCGCGCCGGGCTCGGCGCCACCAACCGGGCCGTGTTCGGGACTGGGACCGAGGCCGTGGAGACCCCCTGGAGACCATCGAAACCGCCGCCGACGACCAATGAAGGGCTACCGCCTGGACGCGCCAGCCACCGTTCCGGCCATGTGCTGGCCACGGCGGCTCTGAGTGAGCCCCACCCGGCGGGGGCGGAATTCTCGCGCGCGATGCAACTGGTATTAAGCAACGACGTAGCCAGCTGGCCATGCTCGATCCCGTCAACGCGCTGGGCTGATCCAGCATCAAAATGTGCCACCAACGGACGGCTCGGGAGGCCGCCGGTGCAAGCTGGCGGATTGTGCTGTTGACCTGGTAGGACGTAGCCGACACTCGTCCTGGCAAGGGAGATCGTTCCGTGCATGTTCCGGATCAAGCAGGCACTTCTGCGCCGGGTGAAGGGCGCCCGTAAACCAAGTGCTCCCGGTGTTGAAGATGCGCCAGACTGAAGGACGTGGCCTGTGTGCTGTGTGATTCCTTGGACAACCTAACCGACGAAGACGTGATCGCGAAGTGGTTGCTGCGCGCCTTCGACGTTCAGGGTCCGGCCACGGTCAATGCGCGCGAAGAGACTGGCGAGCCACATGAGGTTAGGAGGCTTCGGCACTTCCAGGTCACGCTCGCCAGCGGCCTGTGTCAGAGATGCAACAACGAGCTGCTCGGCGGGCTTGAGCAGGTGGTGCAGCCGATCCTCGAACCGATGGCCGTCCGGCGCAAGCCGACCATCTTGGATCTGGCCAGTCAGCGGCTGCTCGCCGTGTGGGCTATCAAGACGATCTACCTACTGGAGCTTGCTATCCGCCGGCGATACCCCGGTAGGCGGCTGATGGAGGGCTACCAGCCAAGCAGATCAGAGGTCGGCTGGCTGCTGGCCCAGCTTGAGCAGCGGCCCGCCAAAGTTGCTGAGCCGCCGCCGCGCTCCATGGTGTGGCTGGCGTGCTGGGACTGCATGGCGCCGAGCGCCGTCAACCGGGGAAGCATAGTGAACTATGCGCCGTCTGCGGCGCCACTGCCCACGCTGGACGGGAGCGAGGTCGTCGGCCAGTTCGCCACGCTGGCCGTCCGTTCCGTCGTCTTCCAGGTGTTCACCGTTGACTTCGTAGAGGCCGAGGCCCGGAAGGCGGCTGTCTGGAACCCCGACCCGCCAGACAGCATCGCTCATGCCATCCCTCTCATCTGGCCGCACCGTCTACGTGCGGGTGAGGTCGCGTGGCCCCCACCCGCCTTCTCGAACGACAGCTTCGACCGGCTGGTCAATTGGGACATGGCGCTGCGGCGCGGAGTCGCTTGAGCCGCCGACCGCGCACCCAGGTCAGTCGATCCGAACTATCAGCTTGGGAAGTCTGTGGCGCTGCCTGGCTGCCACCTGGTGATTCTGTACCCTGCGGGGATTTTGATGGTCTATCCGTGAACGACCGTGACTATCCGCAAGGACTCTTCCCGTCGGGCACGCAGCGGGCACGGCCCGCGAGCTGCACTCTCGCGCAAGCCAGCTCCACCCAGCTAGCCACCAAGCAGCGCCAGACTTGACAACGATCATCCCGGAGTCGGAGTGCCCCACCGGAGGAGCGGTTTTACAAGGAGTCGGCGCCATTGCAGGCTAAGGCCTGCTGACCTGTGATGAAACCGTCTCGGTCTGACCAGTGATCGCGTGTCGCCATGGTTATGAATGCGCCTCCTTGCGCGGCCATGTCGGCCACACCTACCGGATAGGAGGGGCGCGAACTCCGCCGAGCAAGGCAACGCGATCGCCGTCCACATGCACTGACGCAATATCAGGGCCATTCCAAATCGACTTCGCTCTCGAATTAGTAATCGTGCCTGCACTGGTGACAAGCCAATGCTACAGCGAATCATGGGTATTAGCACATGCCGCTACGTAACCATCCAGAACTCTATTCTAATTTCGTCAAGTTCGGGAATAACGTTGGCGAATCCCTCGCGTTTGCCTGCCCAGGTAAGCGGCTTTGGTGTTACGAAACCGAGTTCCCGATTGATAGCCTCGCCCGAGAGCCAAGGTCGGTATGCGACCCGCCACTTAGTGCTAAGATTATTGTTGACGACGAACTCGTTGAAGAGCTCTAGGGTTTCGTTCAATTCAATGGCTGCCTGATCTGGCCACCGGTCATCAATTTCGATCGTCGTTCGCCCTGCGCCGATATGCACTTCATACCTGTTCCAGTCGATGTGAAGGCTAAGCTCACACCGGGCTCGCCCGCTGACATCAAAGCCATATATCCGGAGCCATTCTATGTATTCTTTGCCGACGCCTTTCATAATGCCATCGATGGACGCCTGCGTTAGTGCTCCAGGCCGCAGCGCACGGCGCAGGGCAATCCTGAGCTGCAATTTCAGTGCCTGGACACGGAGAAATGTCTTAGTGCTAGTGAACGTTCTAGTGTAGACCAAACTTCACCCCTCCAAGTAGTTCATGAGGGCGCGAGACTTCAAGAGTGCGTTCCCCAGATTCTGAAGCTCCATTACTTCAATTACCGAACGCAAGCGAGGCACCTCTCCATGAGAGAGTCTTCCGAAGGCTTCCGCCACACCTATCTGTTCGATATATGACCACACCATCTCATCCTCGAGGTGAGATCTCAGTTCCGAGAAGAAAGACGCCGGTTGATCGGCAAAGCTGGCAAGTAGGAATTGGCATTCTTCCACTGTCAATTCCGGGTAAATGGAGTTAACGATTCCTAGCTTCTCATCCTGTGTGGGTCTCCAAGCGAACAGGTGCATTCGTCCGAGCCTGATAAGCGGGCCGTACAACTTGGTAAAGTCGTTTCCAGTTGCAATGATAGGAACGCGTACAGTCGATTCATTTCGCAGTTGTTCGGGGAAGTCAGCTAGGTGCATCAGTTCACCAAAGACATTTTGGCGGTTCACGGTGTACTGAACCAACTCGCCCCAGTCACCTATTGCGGCATCAATATCATTTATAAAAACCGCCGCCGGTCGCAATTCGCCTAGAGAAGATATTCGGTAAGACGCGGCCCGCTCGTAGGCTTTCCTGATTAGTTCGGCGGGCTCCCCGGCTTCACGACTTTCCAGCTCTCCGCCGGAGACGTAGGCGATCTGCGCATTAATCTCCTTCAGAACTTGTTCGCATTGATAAGTCTTTCCCTCGCCTGAAGGGCCATGAATTCCTAGGATCAATGGAGTCGATACAGGAGTCCTTGGACTAAGATTCTTGAACAGGTGCAGGAGCACTGCTCGTCGAAATCGTGTGGGTATAAACATTTATGCCCCATCATCCTCTGGAGCATCCATACGTGTTCGCTTTTCAGCAATGCGCTCTTTGGTCTGTTCCATACGACGTTGCCAATATTTATCCTCCGTTGGAAGGTCCACCTTCTCGGTCTCAAATGGCGCGTCGTGGGCAACCAGTGGCGCCTCTTTCGAGCCATCAGGTTTCTTTTTAAGGGGCTCATCGGAATGATCGCTAGTCATCGACAATCCAAGCACCTTTCTACGGCTAGCTACGATTTGGTCTAGTTGTCGCATGCGGGCTGCCAACATTTGGTTCTGCTTCACGCGCTCCTCTTGTTCGGGAGCCAGCAAGGGTCTGACTTTATTTATGCGCCACTCAACATCGGGATGCTCGTTGACCATGTAGCGGAGTTCTTCTAGCGCGTACCGAACTACAATATCCGCTTGCTCTCGTGCCATCTCAGCTTGCTGCTTTCGCATAACTTCGACGACCATGGTCTCTATTTCCCGTTTACTGGCGGACCGCCGCTTCCCTACAAAGAAGTCTGTGATCACGCCGCCAAGAACTTCTTGCGCAATTACCAATCCGAAACTGAGTGGGTCCATTGGAAATATCGCCTTACACTTAGAGTTAAGCCGCGAAGACACCATTTGCAGTATAAATTATAACGCTCGCCAGATCGGTTATAAACTAGCCGATGGCCCCCAGTTCAAAGCGGACACATCACCCCCCAGGCTGCCCCTCACCCCCCGGCTGCCCCTCCAGCTACCAGCATAGACCTACCTACAGCTCGACGCGAGGGCCTGTTTTGCGGGCTAGGGGTAGTCAACATCAGCGACTACGGCCACCCGTACCCAGCAGCTCGGTCCCTGGCTGCGTGCATGTCATTGACAGATGCATACGGGCTGGGGCGATTCGGAATCGTTCGATAACATGGCGGCCACCAGCGGGCTGATGGCGCAGACGATCATGCATACAGCTGAATCCGACTGCGAGCGGATCCTCCCAGCGGCTCGCCACGTTAGTGCCCAGCTCTCCCTGGGCCGCCGAGTCAGGCCAGCCGGGGTGGCCAGGCGGACACGCCGAAAACGCGGTCGGGCATGCTAGGAGTCACCCGGCGCCACTAGGCACAGCGGCGCGCCCGTGCCGGGCGGGCGGCCCAACGCAGAGCCCGGTGGCGGGGGCGCCAGCGGCGCCGCGCAGCGGTGCCGCCTTGATCCTTAAGTACAGGTCAATTCGGCAGCCGGGCTCGACAGGCTCGACAGGCTGGGCGGGCCTCCCCGATCGGTCAACGGACCCGCCGAATGCCGTCACGTTCGCCGCGGTGGTCGCAGCGCTTGAGCCACGGATGCGGCGCCAGGACACGCGACGGCACCGGCTGCCGGACCGTCGGAGGTTAGCCACGGAGGCTCGCTCCCCATATGCTCCCCAGCGGCCTAGGTTGTGGGATGTTTCGCCAGCTAGGAACGGCAGACAGCATCGTCCTAAGGAGCCGTGAGCGCGCGAGATTGAGCCTCCGGGCGCACCAGCCTCCTGCCAGGCCACGCGAGGGACGGGTGGGTCTCGGGAATGTCCGATTCTGGGAGCGAACTGGGAGCGGCGGTCCGCCGTCAAGTGCGGTCAGATGCGGTCAGACGACGTGAACGCCGCCGTCTCAACGCTCCTGAAGTGCAGGAATGTCCCTGACCAGGCGTGTTGTTCGCGTGTACTCTCAGTTCGGGACGAAAAGGCCGCCAGTTCAATTGGCACAGCCCTCAGCCACGCCAACTAACAGTGGCACTCGGCCCCCGGCGCTGATCACGACTTCTATGTTCTAGCCCAAATGTGCCCCGGTGACAGCCTGGATTGCCCAAGTGTTGACGGCACCTTTATCTGGACACCAAGTCATGATCAACGGCCACGCTCTTTTGCCCAACTGCTCTCCTGGCTTTCGTGGCTGCGATGAGAGAGTCTGGGCTCCGGCGCGCGCAGTCCCCCGTCGTTCCGTGCTCACCGCCGCGTTGCATGGGGGGACACTCTGGCAAGCGCAGATCGGATAATCGGCGACTCCTACTATCCCAGAAGCGAGAACTCCGTGTGCTTGCCCATGACATCGAGGTGAACCTTGTCATCGACCACCCGGAAGGTCCACGGCGGTTCAACGAACCGGCTCCAGAGCTTCCGGCCGGTCCGATCCCAGGCCGCCAACTCAAGCTCGGCAGCCATAAGGACGGCGTTCGGGTAGACCGACCAGGACCAGAAGCCTATGTCGGCGGCGTCCTCCCATAGCCGGGCGGGACGATTGAGGTCGTAGGCGAGTAGGCGCGTCCCGGCACCGATGAAGAGCAAATGACCTTCGGGCAGGAAGGCGACCCCTGGGTCGAATCCTCCCTGCGCAGGCGAGAAGTGTTGCGCAACTACCAGATCCGGCCAGTCCGCATCGACCGGGCCAGCACTGACGAAGCAGAAGTCACCCTCGGTTGACTTCATGTCGAACTGGTCGACCAGCTTGGCGTTCGAGCAGTACGCGTCGAATGTCGAGGGCAGCCCACGCTGGACTCTGATCGTCCAGCCGTCCAAGGCAACCGAGGGCGCGCCAGTGAACTCCAACACCTGCTTAGTGTTGCAGCTTCGGCTCACACGGATGCTCGCATAACGCCCGCGATCCCCTCCCTGGCACGGAGACAGCAGTGCGGAGACAACGCAAACATTCGGCGTTCTGCGCCACTGGACGTCGGGGCGAGAACCGGAGCAAGATCGAGCAGCCGGGGAGAGCGAGATGCTCACGGAGCCTTGCCGAAGCGTCTTCATATAGTTCGGCCGCTGGATCGTCGTATAACGAGGTCGCTAACACCAAGCAGCGAGCATGCTGTCGTCGTGAGTGAAGAACGTCAGGACATCGACGACCTGGCGCGCCAGGTCGTCGTCTCGTTCGGCGCTGGACTGGCAGGCTATCTGGGTCCTGGAGCTGGCGCGATAGCGGCAGGCGCAGCTCCGCTGGTGCTAGCGGGGTTGGACTACGTCTCTGCGATCATCGGCCCCGCCGCCTAGACCACGCTGCGCAGACCTTGATTGATGGTGCTGAGATGTTCGGCGCTAAGAAGCGGGAAGAGTTCAAAGCGTTCGTCGAGGCGGCTGTGTCTGACGAGGAACACCAGGAGCTGTTGGCTCGCGCCTTGACCATCGCCCAGGACACCGCGATGCGCGACAAGCGGCGAGTGCTTGGTCGAGCACTGGCGGCGGCTGCATCCGATACCGGCACAAAAGTCGACGAGGAGCTGCTGTTCATCCGGGTAGTGGCCGACCTCGACGAGCCACACATCCGGCTGCTCCGGCTCATGAGAGTGGGCCGCCCCGCGTTTTCCGGACAGCTGAATTGACGCTATTTCATGCTGCGAGCTGCCGGTTCAGGTACTCGTCGTGGACTTCTTGCGGAGTCCGGTAGCCGAGTGCCGAGTGAAGACGAGTCCGATTGTACCGGAGCTCTATGTACCGGGCAATATCCTCCTTCGCCTTCTTGCGGGTCGCGTAGACCGTCCGGTGGACCCGCTCGACCTTAACGGCCGCGTTGAACGATTCCGCCAGTGCGTTATCGAAGCAGATCCCGGTCCTTCCCACTGACTGCTGGATGCCGAGCCGCTCTAGGACCGCGGCGAAGTCAGCCGAGGTATAGTTGCTGCCCCGGTCCGAATGAAAGAGCGCGCCAGGAGGAAGGCTGAGGTTGCGGGCCGCCATCTCGATCGCGTTCGTGATTAGCGGCGTCTTGTAATTATCGCCCATCGCCCAGCCGGCACATTTACGGGTCGCGCAGTCGATCACCGAGGCCAGGTAAACCCAGCCCTCCCACGTCGGGATATACGTGATGTCTCCCACCATTTTCTCGCCGGGCACCGCGGCGGAGAAGTCGCGGTTGATCAGGTCGGGGATCGGCCCGGCCGCGCCCTGCTTGGTGGTCGAGGGCCGCCAGGGCCGCGGCTGGCAGGGCGCCAGGCCAAGCGCCCGCATCAGCTTGCGGACCAGCCCGGCCCCCGCGGCCACGCCCTGACGGGCGAGCTGGCGGGCGATCCGCCGGTACCCGTAAGTGGAATCGGAATCATCGAATATTTTCTTGATGAGCAGCCCGAGCCGCTCCTGCCGTTTCGCCGTGGCACTTTCCGGCCGGGACCGCCACTCATAGAACCCGGATTTCGACACTCCCAGCCATCTGCACATCTGCACGATCGCGGGAGCGTTATCCGCGGCGCGCGCGGATGCGTCTGCGTACTCAGCGTCGATGAACTCGTACTTGCCCCTCACCGATGCTCCCTCGCGAAGTACGCCGCTGCTTTTTTCAGGAACGCGAGCTCCATTTCCATTTCACGGTTCCGCCGCTCGAGTTCACGCAGCCGGGCCCGCTCAGACAGCTCCAGTGGCGGCTCGTCTTCTGCGTGCTTCTTCCGGTAATCCCGGACCCAGTTCCCCAGCGACGTCTCGTTTATCCCAAGTTCCCGTGCCACACCCGCGATCGGGCGCGAGGTTTCCACCACCATCCGGGCTGCCTCTTCCCGGAACTCAGGTGAGAACTTCCGGTATTTCCCTGCCACGTGATCCCGTCCTTTCCGGTGAAGATCCTAAAGGATCCGCAGTCCGGAAAGAAGGGAGGCACCCCAGTAGCCGCAGCGGGTCATCCGCTCGGTGAGGGTGCCGGGCAGGATGAAGCCGGCGTGGGTGAGTTCGGCGATCTGGTCGGCGATGCGGGCGGCGCGGGCCTGCTGGGCCGGGGTGGGCGGCACGGTGTCATTGTCGCAGCCGGGGTCTGGTGTCTCGCGCATCCTTGAAGTATGAATCCTGTATGGACGCTGCGGAGACCGCCACCTATATCGGGCGGTGGCGACCGTCGCCGGTGTCGCCGCGGGCGGCGGCGTTCGCCCGGGACGTGATCACAAAGACGGCCCCGGGGGGGCGGGAGCGGGCCACGAACCTGCTGTGGGCGGCCGGCAAGCTCGCTGATTACGCGATACCGCTCGGCCTGGAGGCGGTGCCCGAAGTGCTGTTGCACCCGTCGGTGGCCGGGCGGTTCACCCGGTGCGCGCCGGGCCTGTCGCCGGTGGCGCGGCGGACGCTGCGCACCAACCTGCGGTTCACCGGCCGCCGGGTGGTGCCGCACCTGTCCCCGGCGGACCCGCCGCTGCCCCGGGAGCGGTCGAAACAGCCGTACAGCCCAGCGGAGACCGCCGGGTTCTCGCGCTGGCGGACGCCCAGCCCACCGCGGCGCGGCGGATGCGCGCCGCGGGCCTGGTCTGCCTGGGTGCCGGGGCCGGGCTGATCCGCGGCGACCTGCGCCACGTGCGCGGCACCGATGTCCGGTGCCGGTCCGGCGGGATTGTGGTCACCGTCCGCGGCGCCAGGCCACGGGCCGTGCCGGTGCTGGAGGGGTATCACGCCCGGCTGCTGGCGGCGGCCCGGTTCGCCGGGAACGGCCTGATCTGCGGCGGGGCCGGCCCGGGGCGCCGGAACATCACGAACCCGCTGATCACCGCGCTGGACGGCGGCACCGGGCTGCCCCGGCTGGACACCAGCCGGCTGCGGGCGACCTGGCTGACCGAGGCCGCGGAGCTGCTGGGACTGGCCACGTTCATGCACGCGGCAGGGATCAGCTGCTCGCAGCGGCTCGGCGACCTGGTTGCCGGGCTCGAGCCGGGCGGGGCGGCCGAGGCGGTGCGGCTGCCCGGGCGCACCAGGCGGCAATGATCGCACTGGCGGCGTTCGAGGAGATCATCGACGCCTCCGGCGTGGCGCCGCGGATTGAGGCCATGCTGCCCATCGGCGTGCGCGCCCGGCAGCTGACGGCCCGCACCCTGCTGGCCGGCCTGTGCGTGACCCAGGCCGGTCACCGGCCCGCGCACCTGACCCGCGTCCACCAGGCGCTGACCGCGCTGAGCGAAGACGACCAGCGGCGGCTCGGCGTGATCGCGGACTGGAAACACGGCCCGCACCGGCTCACCTACCGGCAGACCGGGCCGACCTTCGGCCTGGCCGCCGCCGCCCTGGCCAAGGATGAGCCCGACGGGCTGCCCTCCGAGCCGCTGCCGCGCATCTGCGACGACCTGCTCGAGGCATCCATCCCGGAGCAGTTCAACGACGCCAGCCGGTCGCTGGCGGTGGACTGGACGGACATGGAGAGCTTCTCCCGGCCCCCGCCGGCCAAGGGCGGGGACTGCGCCGGCCCCGGGGCATCCTGGGGACACCGCAGGAACAACCGGCCCGGTGACCGGGACGAGCTGTTCTTCGGCTACTACCTGTCCGCCGGGATCATGATGCCCGAAGAAAACGGGCCCGCCATCCCCGAGTTCGCCCGCCGCGCCACGGTCTCGTCGTGCCGGCACGACCCAGTCCGCGCGCTGGTACCCGTGCTGACCGCGATGCCCGCCGCCGGGATCCCGCTCGGCGACGTGCTCGCCGGCTCCGGCTACGCCCACCGCGACGCCGGCGCCTGGGCGCTGGCGCTGCGCGGCGCAGCCGCCGCCCTCGTCCAGGACCTGCATCCGCACGACCGCGGGCCCAAGGGCACCCACCACGGCGCCATCATCAGCAACGGCAACCTCTACTGCCCGTGCACGCCCCGTTCCCTGCTGGAACTCGGGCCGCTCGCCCGCGATACCACCCCAGACCAAGCGGCCGCCCACGACCAGCAGACAGCCGAGACCGCCCGGTACAAACTCGGCAAGATCACCAGCGACGACGCCGACGGCTACCATCGGGTCATGTGCCCCGCGGTCATGGGCAAGATCCGCTGCCCCCTGCGACCTCAATCTATGACCCTGGACCGGAACCGGCCCGAGATCCTCCAGCCCTCCGAGCACCCGCCGGCCTGCTGCACCCAGCAGACCATCACCGCCCCGTCCGAGGTCACCGCGAAACCGCGCAGAAACACCACTACCCATCACCAGCGCACCGGCGCTCCTACGCCCGCCGCACCGGCGCCGAACGCGGCTTCGCCACCGCCAAGGACCCCGCCAGCAACGACATCAGCCGCGGCTGGTGCCGCCTGACGGGCCTAGCCCCGTTGATGCTGTTCACCACGATGCTGCTCGTCGCCCGCAACCAGCGCATCCTGCACGCCTGGAACGCCCGGGCAGCAAGAAAACGCCCGCCGCGCCGCCGCCGGGCTCCCCCCGAAAACCCGGCTCCGCCGCCGCAAGACCCTCACCACGCTCGCCGCTGCCACAAGACCGCCCCAGGCAACAGCACCCGCCACGAGCCCCGGCAGCACCCCGGCACCGAAGGCAGACAGCGGCAGCACGCCCCGGAAACCGCCTCGACACGCTCAAAGCCATCAGAAGGACACGCACCGCACACAACACGGCCGCAGCCACAGCCGGGCCAGACCAGGCACGGCAATGTCAGACCCAAACGTGAAATTAGGCCTCACCTAAACGTGAAGACCTTCGGGAGCCGGTGAGCGGATTCGAACCGCTGACCTGCCGTTTACAAGACGGCTGCTCTGCCGACTGAGCTACACCGGCCGGGGACTCGCTGCATGGTAGCCCACCCCGGGGCTGACGTGCGCATGTATGCTCTGACCTGCGAATCCACCGCTAGGCCCCTGGTCCGATGACAACCCTGATCTCTGGTGGCCTGTTCGGCTGACATCGGGCGGGGACGGCTTGTGGCGACCTTCTGTGCTGAAGTTTCGAGGCCCGTCGCGCGAGCGATGCGATCTGAGTTGAGTAAGGCGAGCAACGATCGGTACTGCCCAGTCACGAGGCAGTCTGCGAACCGCACCCCCGCACAACGTCACGGGCTGGCCGTGTCCGGCTGCGGGAGCGAAATGCGAGCAGCGATCCGAAGCCAGGCGATCCCGCAGCGCCGTCAATAGTGCCAGTACCCATTAGGTACCACATATTCAAGATCAGAGGTTCATGGAGCCTGATCAGCCAATGCTCCAAGCATGCGGCGAGCAGCCTGCCTATCAGGCGTCGGGAGGCCGGAGCCTTCCCGCAGAGCGGCCTCGAACTCGCGGCGTGCCTCGGCGTTGCGACCTAGTGCAGCGGCGACCTGTCCCGCTCGCAGATGCGTCCTTGCCCTGTGTGGATCCTGAGAACGAGCCAGCGCAAGTTCACGGTCGGCCTTCGCTGCCTGACCGAGCGCCGCCAAGACTACTGCCCGGGCCGACCGGACATCTACCTCTTCGGTGAAGGGAAGTCCGGATTCGAGCGCGGAATCAAGGTCGGCGAGTGCCACCACATACTCGCGCATCTCCGCCCGGACCTGACCACGACCGGCCAACGCGCGAGCCGCCTGCGGATCCCAGTTGAGGGCTTGGTTAAAGGTAATCTCCGCATCTGCGGGAGAGCCTGAGTACCACTGGGCATAACCGAGCCCAATCAGCGCCTCAACGCTCGCGGGATGCTCACGCAAGGCCTGCATCTGAAAATCCTCGGCGGCCATATAGTCACCGGTTGACAGGCTTATTTCGGCGAGAGCCGAGAGCGTCCGCGCGGTCGAGTTACTATCCTGAAGGATCGAAAAGCTCGACAACGCGGCGCGGAGATTCTCCCGCGCCGCGTTGAGATCACCCTCTGCTCGGGAAATATCGCCTTCCAAGACGAGCGTCTGGGCCAGCCGCCGGTCGTCGCCTGACTCGCGATACCGTGAGGCGGCTACCTGCGCGAAACGGCGGGCGCTCGGGTAGTTGCCGATGCTGAGCGCCTCCTCGGCGGCCGCCCTAAAGCTCGCAGGATCAGCAACTGGCGGCTCGCGCTCGAGCTCGCGTTGACCGTGTTCAGCGCGCCACGCCTGGTTAGACTCCCGGACTGCGCCAATCAGCCGATCCTGGCTGAGTTCATACCACGTACTCAGCGCGCGCCGCTCCGATGTGAGGATGTGGCGTTCTGTGAGCGCGTCGACCACCCTGTTCGGCATGTCACTCGTCATACTGAACCCCCGATAAGCATTACCGCGCGTGCCATGCTCGGTAATAAAAATAGACTCAATCCAGGAGCGCAGGGACCCTTCTGACTGTTCCGTCTCGAGTTCGACTTCATGGATGGCGGTCTCGTAGAAACGCATGATCGCCTGATCCACATCCCCGAATCTGCGAAGATCCTTGCGTCGGATGACTTTTAGATCGGCTGGCAGAGATGACCACAGCTGTGTGCACACTATTTGTAGGAGTAGCGGTTCCACCAAATTTACCTGTAGGGTGGCCGATTCGCCAACCAGATCTGTGTACGTGGTCGTCCGGAGGATGTCGACCAGCTCTTCGGCAACCCCGTCCGCGAACGACCGGTCTGTTCCCTTGAGGGGTTTGTATACCGCATCCGTGGCTGCCGGCGGCGCAAGCGGATCAAGCCGCACGTATGTGAACGGATATGGCATGCGCCGCTCGATCGCCGCGAGCTCCGCCAAGTGGTCGTCGCGGACCACTAGAAGAAGCCGGAGAGAGCGCACCTCGCGCAGCGCGTCTCCCAACTGGCTGATGAAGCGTTCGCGCTCCTCGTAGCGCGCGGGAAAAGATGTAGACAGCTCCTCGAACTGGTCGATCGCAGCCAATAGAACGTTTGGCTCACCCGATTCGTTCATGTGCTGAGACTGCTCAGTCAGAAATTCCGCAATTGACATCCCAGGCTCTATCCACTGCGCCGCATGGCTCCAGCTACTGATCAAAGTGAAGCTATAGCTGTTATGTGGTGGGGCCTCTGCCAGAGGTCTCGTAAACTGAATGACCAACCGACCCGGCGGAAGCAGATCGATGTGACTCTCGTTGGCGAGCAACGGTAGCACTCCCGCGTTAAGGAGCGAGGTCTTGCCCACCGCGGGGGGCCCATGGAGGACCAGCACGCGTTCGGCCATCCACAGCGAGCGCACATCCCGCGCCTCCCTGCCACGTCCGAAGAATTGATCAGTCTCGGATGAGCGGAAAGGGCGGGGCCCCACGTAAGGGTTCGCCTGCGGCATGACGGCAGAAGGCTTGCCGGGAGAATTCACGGGGCGGATCCTTCCATCCTGTGTTTTAGTTTCTCGGCAAAATCTGGCGCAGAATCCCAGAAAACCTGGATACTCTGTGCCTGAAGATACTTCCCTAGGTATTCTCGGGCGCGCTTGGGACTCTTCTCCCCGGGATCTATTTGAACACTCACATGTTTTCGTCGCTCAGATTCTGGAATACCACGCAGAAGTGCACGGAAAAGAACCAGGAACGTCCAATCTCGCAGGCTGTAGCCAATGAAAAGCAGCGGGTTGGTGCGCAAGCTGCTGTAGACATAGTTCGGGAGCAAGCCGGTTTCGGACAGTGCGTCGCGTTGCTGCGTCTCGCCAGCCAGGCGCACCAGGTAGTCGATGTAGTCGTCCTCGGTGAGAACCAGGGACTTGGGTACGCTGTGGTAGCCGTGAAGGTGGAATACTAGAGGCTTCGCGGGTGTCGGATCGTAGCTGGGGTCACTAAACGGGCTAACCTCACGGTCTGGTGTATCTGCTTCATACCAGTGGCTATGAGCCTGCCGAGGCTCCTTGCGCTTGTGTTGTAATGCATGAAACATAAAGTCATCATAATTGGTTGTCACATACAGTGGTAGGTCGTACTCTGCAAGAAGGCCGTGGATCTGACGTGGACTATCGAAGTCCGGCATGGGTACCCGAGCCAGCTCGTGTTCTACGAAGCGTTCCTTCAGCGATGTCGCGTCCCCTCCGTAGGTCACTGTGGCGATGTACTGCATCACGCGCGGTAGGCTGGTCATGTCGCGAAGGGGATAGCCTTCCCGTACCCCCCATTTCCTGGCCATCTCGCCTCCAAGCGGGATCTGCCCTTCACATGCTCCCGCGCCCAGAAACGGCACACAACGATGGCCTCTGATGCTCTCGACCAAGCGCCGCCACGCGCTGTCGCGATCTTGATCCCCCGACCCAGCCTTGCTGCTCAAGATCGACACCGCCTGATCCCTCGACTCCAGGCATGTGCCAGCCCGGCGCATCTTCGGTCACAAGATAGTCAAGGCGAAGTCCTGTAGTGGACCAAGATGTAACAGATCTGTAGCGAATTTCGTAACATTTGTGACCCATCTATCAGATGCAGTAAAAGGTGCCATAATGGTTCAACTCTGTTCAGATGAAACCGTTGAGACACAAAACCTACCATACCGTCCTGCCTGCCTGCCCACATGAGGCACCCTCGGAGAGCTCCTACTGGAGGGTTCCTCTGCTCCATAAGAGCGCCGATGGGGGCGTCGTCCAGAGAGCGGCCTCGACCGGATTTACGGAGCGACAGCGGCGGTGACCACTCACCTCTGCTCAGCGGCTGCATCGCCGCGCGATCGGAACACAGCGGGCACGAACAGCGGCTGGCCTGACCGAGCAATGCCAACGGAGTCCAACTGGCCAGCTCCGTCGCGCGAGCGAACCCGGGACCTATGAGCTGGACGATTGCGCCGACACGCTTGGTTCGGAGTGCCGACGGACCATGAGCCGCAACGGGCCGCCCGGTTCAGGCTCCGCGCCTCCAGAGCCGTGATTCAGCTGGTGACGGGCAGGATAGTACATCTTGGCGTTTGTGTGACTGACCTGTGTGGTTCGCACCGACATACCATGGCCGCAGTGCCTGCAAAGGGAGGAAGCCACATGGCGGAGTCAGCCAGTGATCTTGCGGGCAGCCTGACTGCCTTGCCCGGCATGTCACTCGAGGAACTCGCGCGGGTCGATGATGCCGTGCTCGAGGAAGTGTTGGCCCCATTCCTGAAGGCGCCCGGCAAGAGTGAAGACCGCCTGTGGAGTCAGGGTGGGTGCGGCCGGTAGAGACTGAGAAACCGCATCAGCGGAGAATTGCGCTTGACACGCGAGGATTTGTTCGGCTCGCCCAAGGTGAACTAGCATCCGGTATCGTCGAAATGCTGCAGGCAGTTCAACTTGTCAAGAACCAGCTTTTTCTTGAAGCAATCCGAAGGATGGTTGACACGAGAGGCGATGAGGACGCCTCTGCCATAATTAACGAAGCCATAAGGACACTCACGGAAGTCCAGGTCCGCCGTCCCGACGTTGCTGCCGAGTTCCTCCTCCTGCCTCAGCTCAGCAGCTGGGCGATGGGGTTCCTGTCTCGCCTTAGAGGATCACTGGGCACAGAATGGCCCGGCACGTCCGGGCCATTCTCCTCCGACCTCGGCTACATCGGGGTCATAGCGGCGGCGGCGGCTATGCGGGCCCGGCACCCCTTCGAGCTGCGAGTGCCGCTTCACGATGGAGTGGTGTCGTTCCCGGCGGTGGGCACCGCGCGCCTCGACGCCAGCGGCTGGGCCCGAGCGTATCTCGACGATCGCGAACCAGTGGTCACCTCAGGCTCCTGTACGATCACTGTGCCCCTGGACCCCGATCAGCCACCGGGAGACACCAACCGACGGTGGTCGCCGGTTCGTCGCCTCAGCGCATATGAAGATGGCATCGCCATCGACGTGGGGATCGAGGTACTCGATCCGTTCGTGAAACACTTCGGCCCATTAGTGGGAAGCCTTGCCGTTAACCAGCATTCCCTGTGGCAAGGGTGCCTGTCGAAGGCGTGGCAGGTGCTAGTAAGAAATCACCGGCAGACCGCACGGGCGATTGCGCGCGGGCTGACCACGATCGTCCCATTGGCGGAGCCACCCGACGGACGGCCCATCAGCGCGACAAGTGGCTGGGCGTGGGGCGCGATCGCCCTCTCTACCCCGTCAGATCCTCTATCGCTCGCCGAGACCCTGGTCCACGAGTTTTATCACCTTATTCTCGGCGCCGTCGAGGACACGGTTGCGCTGATCGCTGAGGACGACAAGCGGCTCTATTATGCGCCATGGCGTGATGACCCAAGGATGCTGCCAGAACTGCTTCAAGGATGTTTTGCCCACCTCGGCGTCACAGGCTTCTGGCGCCGACAACGTAACTTCGGCCCTCTTCGGGCGCGGCAGCGCAGCAACATCGAATTCGCGCGCAGGGTCACTAGCACGTTCGAAACTGCCCAGACCATCGCCACCGCAACTGCGCTGTCCGAATCTGGCCGGATCTTCGCCGTCAGAATGAGAGACCGGCTAGCACAGTGGCAGCACGAGCCTGTTCCCAAACGTGCTCAGCTAATAGGTGCCGAACTAACGATGGAACATCGTGTGCGCTGGCGGCTGTCGCACGTGCACCCCGACTCCCACCTAGTCGATCGGCTCGCCCGCAGTTGGCTCGATGGCACAGAACATCCCCCCGACCTGCGAGATCCCGTCGCCATAACCGTCCGTCCCAGCTATCAGCTCCCCGCGGCTCGCGCGCGTCTCCTCGAACTCCGTTACCGTGATCAGACGCAGTTCCGGCGGTCGCTATATCAGGAAACTGCCCTGGATGAGGCAGACATCGCTCTGCTGAGGCGTGACTATGCCACTGCGCGGTCTTTGTACCTATGCCGCCTCAAATCCGCCGAAAACCGCGACGCCTGGATTGGACTTATCTTGATTAGGTGCCGTACGGCACCTCCTGCAACGCTCCGACTCCTGCTAGATCACCCAGAAATCCTAGTGGCGCTGGAACGCCGTCTCTACGCTCTGACCGGGGTTACCGCCGACCCGGAGGCACTGATTGAGTGGCTCGCGCCAAGGCTGGCCGCCCATCCATCAAGGCCACTGGCTGACCCGCTCAGGTAATCATGAGATCTATATCGACGGTCGCCCGGCCGCGCTGCGCTGCGAGCCGCGACTCAGGATGCTCCGGGCCGAGACGCTCCGCATAGCGGTTCACTGTTGCCTCGTACAGTTCACGCGCGCTTCCCTCGTCTCCGTCAGCTCGGCGGTCGATGGAAAGATTCGCAGCGACCGCCAGCGTAGCGGGATGATCCGGTCCGCGTACCTCGCGGCTTGCCTCAAGCGTCTGCTCACCCAGTCGACGGGCCTTGCCGACCTCGCCGAGCATCGCGAGGTCGCTGGCCAGGTTGGTCATGACGACCAACGGACTCGGGTGCCTGTCGTCGAAGATCCGCAGGAAGTCCCTGTGTGCCTGCTCGTTCAGTGCGTGAGCCGCCGTCGGGTTCCCTCGCATGCGCAGCGCAATGGCAAGATTCGCCCGTGCAGCCACGGTGTTCGGATGGTCTTCCCCAACCACGCGCTCCCAACTCCGCACCGTTCGCTCGCCTAGTTGCTGCGCGGCGGCCATGTCATCATTGAGTCGCAGGTCATTGATGAAGTTGGTCGCCATGTAGAGAGTCTGGCGATGCTCTTCGCCGAGCACGGAAATGTGCCGGTCCAACGTGACCCGGCCTTCCCGGGCCGCATCCTCATAAAAACCGATCCGGCGCAGTGAAACAACCAAGTCTGCCGCCGCCATCAGGCGCGACGCATTCCACGGCTCGCCCTTCTGCTCCAAGGTGTCGCATACCTCGCGAATCATCCGGAGAGCTTCCTCCCAGTCACCGAGACGCCGCAAGGTCCTGGCGATCGCCCATTTGGAGATCAGCGTGCCGGTGTCGTCGTAGCCGAGGACGCGCTCGCGCTCCGCAAATGTCTCTTGGTCGAATTCTAGGGCTTCCTTGAAGCGCCCCAGGCATCTCAAGCTGATGGCGATGTTGTTCCGCATCTGGAGGGTATCCGGATGCTCAGCGCGGAACACACGCTCATACAATGGCAGAAGGTGCAGATCATTGCTTAGTGCTTCGTCATACTGACCGAGCATTGTCAGGTCAATGCCATAGCTCCGGCCGCATGTCAGAGAAGTCTGATCATCTTCACCAAACTGGCGAAGGAGCCGTTCTCGGCTGTCGGCGTTCAGCTGCAGGGCCTCTTGCCACCGTCCGCTGTCACGCATAGCGAAACCAACCTCGACGGCCAGCGCGAGCGTCTGACGGTCGTCCTGACCGAACTGCTCTGTCCAGGTCTTCAACGCCAGCTCGCCCAGGCTGAGCGCTTCGGTGAAGCCGCCACGTCGGCGCAGCCGACGGACCTGGTTGATGATCAGGGTTCGGACGAGAGGGTTCTCTGATTTCAACGCGCCAGACGGAATCAGGTGCTGCCGTGAAAGTTCATAGGCGGGCCCGCTGCCGTCATGATCTGGAGCGTGCGGATCGGACGCTGCCAGGAGCGCGTGCGCCGTGTTTCTGTATTCCGCCGCCTTAGCGGGATTCTCGCGCTTGAGCCGGCTTTCCGTCACTGCCTGCACCACGCGATGCAGTTGAAGCACGTTACGAATCCCGTCGATCTTGATAAGCGAGAACCTCGCGAGTTCACGGGCAGCACTCCGCAGTTCAGCGACGTCGCTGAGTACCTCTTCCAGCCCCTTCGGCACCGACTGAAGGCGGCCTGGTTGCATGAGCAACTCGTGCGAGATGGGCTCAGATGAGAAGAAAGCGAGCAACTGGAAAAGTTCGTCGGCGTTGTGCGAGATTCTCTCGCGTGACACTCGCCAAGCGGTCGCGACAGGCGCCGGATAGTAGATGTCTACGGCGCTCCCAAGGAGCTGATGTGCGCTCCGGTTGAACTGTTCCAAGTATTCGCTCACTGGCCTTCCCGTCTCAACTAGATACGCAGCCGCGTGCTCAGCCGCGAGCGGGAGGTTGGCCAGGCCCTTGGCCAGTTCGGCAGCATCTCTATCACGGCGGTCGTTTTCGTCATGAGCCATGCGTATCTCGTCAGTACCGGCATCCTGGGCCGGTTCTATGACCTTTAGCGCCGGCACACGCTTCCGCAGGAACTCGATGGTTTCGCGGTCTTCGAACTCAGCCACCTCGATTCCGTCGGTCCGTAGCACTTGGTGCCACTGAGTGTCCCGTGATGTGATGATCACGTGACCGCGACCGCGAGGTATGTACCTACTCACCATCTCAGCGTTAGCGGCATTGTCGAAGATCAATAGCCAGCTTTCCGATGCATCGCCAGAGGCGAGTGCGTCAATGACAAGGTCGGCGGAATAGTCACGTTCGTCCCCCCGGAAGTCAGGCAGCCGGAGCCTTTGGCCGAGCGCGATGAGCGAATTTCGTATAGTGTCCTCTTGCTCAGCACGGACCCACCAGATAAGGTCATAATTGTCACGAAATCGGTGAGCGTATTCGACCGCTATTTCTGTTTTGCCAACGCCGCCGAGCCCGTAGAGGGGTGCCGAGGGCTGGCCGATTAGCGCTGTCGATTCGTCAACGAGCTTGCGCCGCAGCTCGGCGAGTTCTTTATCCCGCCCAGTAAAATGTCTGTTCTGGGCGGGAACCTCACGACCCCAGACCGCATAACGGCGGCGTGGGCGAGCCTCCTCGTCAGGTCGGGCCGTCTCAGTCACGCATCGCTCCTTGTCTTGCGCCACAGCGTCGTCGTTGCCGGCCACTTGGTCACCATAGATCTTGCTTGTGTGGTTCAGATCACGAAGACGCAGGACCCATGTTATGCCGATCCTGCCGTTCCCGGCGTGGCAGCCGAGTGTCCGCTATCTTTCAGCTACCCGTGACTCCAGATAATTGCTCACCCGACGTCGGCAAGGGCGGCGGCGATCCGGCGCTTGGCGACCTCGTCTTGGCCTTCGAGGCACTTGGCGTAGACGCGCAGCACGATCTCGACGCTGTGACCAGCCCATTCGGCGACCTGGGTTGCGGCTACTCCTCCGTTGAGCCAGCTAGACAGGCATGCGTGGCGAAGGTCGTATGGGCGGCGGGCGAGGGCGAGCGGTAATCCTCGGCTGGCAAAGCGGCCAGGCGGGCGCGGTCCCATGCACGGCGGTACGTGATGGTGGCCAAAGGCCGGCCTGGCATCCCCCGGAACAACGGGTCTGCAGGTTCGCTGGAGAAGGCGGCAAGATGCACCCGGAGCAGCCGGGTGAGGGCGGGCGGACAGGGAACTGGCCTGCTCTCACCCTCTGCACGATGCTTGAGACCGCGATCGTCGCGGCCGGAGCCGTCGTCGGTCCACTGCTTGCCTGCATCCGGACTCGGCCTTGTGGAGGTGAAGTACTCCCCACTGATTCGGCATCGCCACCACTTGACGGGTCTGGGTCATCGGCCACGTCGGCAAGGATTACGTCTCGGCGGCGGAGACCGATGGCCTCCTCGGGGCGCAGCCCGCTGTAGTAGAGGACGCCGAAGAAAGGCCACGAGACGGGGACCGCTTGGCTGCTGGTTTCGGAGGGCTTCCAGCAGCGCTCGGGCCTGTTTGGGGTTGACCACGACTCGGCTCGTCTCCTGCGGGCAGTCGGCCTGCATGCCAAATACGTGACGAAGTTAGCGGCGTACAGGGCGGATGAGCAGGTCAAGACCGGTGTGATGCACCGTTTTAAAAGACGGCTGCTCTGCCGACTGAGCTACACCGGCTAGGGACTCGGTGCATGGTAGCCCACTCGGAGGCTGACGTGCGCATCTGCATACCCGAGCCGCTGGAGGTAGCTGGGCACTGCTTGCCACGGCCCGCTGAGCTAGGTCTCAGAGAGAGGAACATGAGACGAACTCCGGGCTGCTCGTACTCGCGGGTATGGTCACACGGCTGCCGGACAAATACCTTGGGCCAGTATGCGCGGGTCATCGCCACCCGGGGGGCATGGTGAGCTGCGGCGACAGCGGCCTGATCGGTGCTAGGCATCAGGCGAACGGCAGGGGAA
>Ga0126383_10000429_pt1 | contig 23005 bp, 21 predicted proteins | sample PanSoiMetPlot_35_FD_96882 | JGI IMG/M metagenome (GOLD analysis project Ga0126383, IMG submission 96882) | Tropical forest soil microbial communities from Panama - MetaG Plot_35 | ecosystem: Environmental > Terrestrial > Soil > Tropical forest > Bulk soil | place: Panama | collected 2016-02-17
ACCGTGTGCGGTGTGGGTTTGCTGATTTCAAGGTGAGCGCTTACTCGCCGTAGGGCCGCAGTAAGCGCGTCAACTTGCTTTTCCAACCGCGCAATGGTCACTTGTTGTTCTTCGTTCTTGCGGTGCTCCTTGAGAAACCCATTGAGCAACATGGCCTTCACTGCCTCGTAGTACACGACGTTGACCTACCGTTGGTATCGCGAACCAGGAGATCTGGATTGACTTTTGCCACTTCCTCGGCGACGAGCCCGGACTGCGGAATACCGTTTGGATCAATTTCTGTCTTGTACCGGAAGGTGATCGGCTTCAGCGCGAGGGTGACTTCGCTTTGCCCATTAGCTTTATTTCATCCTGTAATGTTGCGAGGAGCGAGCGTGCCAAGCTATCCAGATCCATTCACATAGACAGCCGACGGACACGCTAGAGAAAGACGCTTATCGCATGGTGTCACAGTTAGCTCAAATCCATGCAAGCCGCTGTAGGATAGCACCTGATAGGCAGTAACAACGGCGTTACCGTTGTTGTGACGCGCACGGCCACGTTTGCTGCGATTCTACGGGCATGAAAACAATAAGCGAACCTACAACAAATGGCTCTAGCAGGAGCGAGAGTCGCTCTCTAGAGGATAACCTGGAGAAGAGAAATAAAGCCCGGAAACGGTTCATCAGCCGCCGTTCCTTCTTGAATAAAACGATCGCCCTGGGAGCAGGAACCGTCGGCGCGGGACTGTTGAGCAGTATCCGAACCGCAGAGGCAAGTGGCGGTCTCACACCGGGAGACGCGGCACTGCTCCGGTTCCCGGCGGCCCTGGAGATACTCGAGGCCGACTTTTGGATCCAATACAACGAGCTTGGTGGAGTCCAGGACTCCGAAGTCCCGGGTGGAACCGGTAATCCACTCTACACCGCCGCCCTGGAGGTGTTGGACTCGGATATGGCTCAGTACGTTCACGACAACACTGATGATGAGATCACTCACCACCAGTTCCTCAACGCCTATCTGGTCTCCAAGGGAGCGGAGCCGGCAAATCTTGATGCGTTTGCCACTCTGATGGGCAGCACCGCAACCGGAGTTAACCCAGCTCTGATTGGGCATCGGCTTACTAATCTCACGCAACTTACCGTCGACACCAGCTGGTGGACAAGGTACCGCGACGACGCACATAACCCGGATCTTGATCCAACCTTCGTCTTTCCGCAGGCTGTCCCAACCTTAGGGGTCAACCAGCACACGGCAATTCCCAGGACCGATGCGGATACAAGCGATCCGACCTTCCTGCAGGCGATCGCGAACACGGCAGGCTTCCACTTCCCGACCATCGAGCAAGGCGGCACCAGCCTCTACCCCTCGCTGGCACAGAGGGCGACCAAGACGGAAGTCCTGCGCATCCTGATCAGCATCGGCCCGACTGAGACCATGCATTTTCAAACATGGTCGGATAAGGCAGGTAATGCGCCACCATTGACGAACGTGATCGATCCGGTGACTGGGGTATCGGTGACGTTTCCAGATCTGAATTCACCGCCATTCGGCGGCGAACTCTTTCAAACGAACCTGATCATGCCGGAGCCGTGCCCGTTCCTGGACACGAGTCTTCCTATTGTTTCGATCATTCGACCAACGAACACGACAGGCGTCGCCATGGGTGCTCTCACATTCCTCACCGACATGGGGCTTTTCATCGGCCAATCGCCGGCGTTTTTTGCGTACATGACCCAACTGGCGCAAGCAGCAGACGCTGCCCATCACGGTCGTGGTTGAGAAATGAACTGCTGGCTTAACCGTTGAACCGCAACGTCACCAACGGCCGGACGTGAAGTTGAGGGCGCTCGCGTCCGGCCCAAGGGCAAGGGTTCAATCCCCTTGCCTTCGAAAGCCCAATTCTAAGTGATGGAGTGCACAATTATACCCGCACTCGTGCACGCGCGAGCGTCGCAGCGTGGTGCAAACAGCCGCTGCAACGCCCTTTCTTTGCCTTACTTTACATGGCTAGAGTCTTCCCATCGAATGGCTGCACGAAGCAACTCAGTAAAGGAGCTGACGCCTAGTTTTTCTTTCGCACGAGTGTTGTGCGTTTGAACCGTTTTCAAACTCAGATTCAAGTCGGCGGCAATCTGGGCCGTGCTCCGTCCCTGGCCGAGCAAGAGAAAAATTTCCAGTTCGCGATCACTCAAACGTTCAACCGGCGAAGTGACAGGGGCCTGGCGCGATACTCCAGGTCCTTGGACCAGACGGTTTATGATCTTTTTGCTCACGTAAACGCCGCCTTCGAGCACACGTCGGATTGAGGCGAGCACGCTCTTGCTCGCCTCGCGTTTCATAACGTATCCGCGAGCTCCCGCCCGTAGCGCGCGTTCGGCGTACAAGGTTTCGTCGTGCATAGAGAGAACGATCAGTCCAACGAGCGGGAATTGGCTTTTCAACTTCTTGACCAATTCTAATCCCGACTCGTTTTTGAGAGAAATGTCAATGAGCGCGACATCGGCCTGTGCCTTGATGATTCCGATGATGGCTTGCGACGAATCCTCTGCGTCGCCACAAACGATGAGATCATCCTGACCGTTTATGAGGTTAGCGAGCCCCTCGCGAACCAGCGGATGATCGTCCACTATGAACACTCGACTCTTGCGTGCGGACGTTCGAGAAGATCCAGGATTCATCGCTCCTGTCTAATCAATGTGACTCAAAGTTAACTTGGCTTGGGCGCGGTCTTGGCAGCACCAACTGGCATAGCGCTTGGCCTGGGAGTCGGCAGAGGTTTCTGCCTTGACTCGCAGTCGTTGTGGTCATTCCCGTTCACGCCATCGAGATACGATGTGTTGCTGGCCAGTAGGGCTGGCGCCAAGGCCAGAAAAAAGGCCAAACGCAACAAACCGATAAACGCAACTTTGTGTATCATGCTTTCCCTATTCTCACGGCTCGTTGTTCTTCTCTGACCTCACTGGCTCCCAGTTGGAATTTGTGCACGTCGAGCGAGCAGGTAGTCGCAAGCGCACCGCCAACGTGATCCTGAGAAGAGCGGCGATCCGTGCAACGTTTTAATCTTAACAAAACTGTTACCCCGCCATCGGCCGCGAGCCACGCGCGCGCGGAATGGTTTAGGCAACAATCGTCGCCTGCGCATACTTTGGGCACGATTTGGCTGATTTAGTAACGGCGCCGAAGATCAGAAGAGCTTCTCAATCCGCCAACCAAAAGGCCATTTCTGCCCCGGACCGGTCAGAGTCGGAGTACACAGACCGACCCGGAAATGCTGGAATTTCCAATCAGGACGAAACGGAATGGAATTCCGTGTCGCTAGTTCACCGTGATGGCCACTGGTCTGGAAGCGATTCCGTTAGCTACTACCTGGAGTGAACTCGCGCCCGTCTCCATTCCGGCAGGAACATCGAAGAAAGTAAAAACGCTGAGATTGCCTGTCGCCACCCCCATGGTGCTGTGATCGTGTGTTCTTGCGTAGAAGACATGAGCGGTGGCATTGTTTGTAATCCGCACCAGGGGATAGTTGGTTGCAGTCTCCAGCTCGTCACCGAAGGAAGCAGCCTGTGACAAACCGTTAAATTGTTTCCCTGAAATCATGTAGCTACTGCCACGCACGACGACAGACGGGAAGTTCCTAATCCGTGGCGCCCACGCCCGGGATGCCCTTGTGTTGGCAGGCGTATAAAGTTGCGCCGTCGCCCCGGTGACCAGCACCTCGCCGGTTGGCAGAACTATCAGACCCCCGGACACCGCTAGGGTCGGAGTCAGATTCACGCCGTCGAATTCGTAGAGTCGCCCCGAGTTCCCCAGCACCAACACATTGCCATTTGGCAGCAAGACAGCAAAGGAATCGCCCGCGTCATCGTTATTCGGGAAGTCAGGGCCGACAGTCCAAAAGCCTGGGTCTGTAGGAACCGGCGGAGGATGATAAATCGCAGTGTGTCCGGGACCGGCAGTCGAATAAGAACCAGTTGCGAAAACCGTCCCGTCGGGCCGAAGCACGGCAGGGCCAACTTCCCCGGGAGGGTAATAGCAAAACTGACCATGTGGCCCATAGGGGATGCATCCGAATGGAGAGGGCGAGTGCAGATCCACGATCGTGTTGCTGGCGTTCACCCATGTTTGTGTCGAAATAAGGTACTTCTCGGCGTTCGGAGCGTTCAACACATCGAAGGTCAAAACCGTTCCGTCTGGCATTAAAGTCCACCCTTCTTCCGCGTTAAAATCACTCTTGCCAGTGGAGGCCAGGTTCGTCCAAGTCAGGGTCGCGGGATCCAATACCGCGACACTCATATCCAGCTTTTTCCCGATCAGGAATCTGCCATCGGGTAATACGACCGAGGGTGAGTCACCAATAAAATCCCAACCGGGTGGAGGAGCGAGCGGAGTCCACGTATTTGCGATCGGATCATAGATCGCACCCTGATTCGTGAGCGTGAACTGACCGTTGTTGTATTCGCCACCCTCAATCACCACGCGTCCATCAGCCAACACCGCAGAAGCGAAATCGTCAGGGACATATCCCGGTTGGAGACTAGCCAGCTGCGACCAGGTTCCGTTAAGATAGCTGCCGTTAATGTCAGGAGTAAGCTTCCACCAGTCGGAAGAGCTGTTGCCCTGACACATCACCGTACCGTCGGTGAGAAGGAAGCTTAGGAAAGCGCCGTTGGGCGGCTGGTGAATAAGGGTCCTCAACGTCTGAGCTGACGAGATGCCGGCCAGTGCCAGGCAAAGTGCACCTACTGCCAATGATAGTTTATTTCTCATAAATAGAATCAATTTCCCTGAGTTATCCCCGGATTGACTTGAACGCCAATAGGTCCTGGAGCGTGTCCGCTCATAAACCAGATGTCAATGCAAAAATATCGCACCGGGTAATCCGATTGATTCTACCGGCGACACAGCACCGGACCTGAGCGGTGCTTCTCTCATGCGGTGTCTCGAGTCTCGCAGACCCGAATCAGGGCGCGCTCGTTTGCATACTAGGCGAGACCTGCCCCTACGAGGCCATAGCAAATTATCTGGACATTCCTGATCCCGCACCACTTCCGCCAGTCGAAGCGACCTGGAGCTTGCACCGGACGCGGCACCGCCGAGGGTTCACCCATCATCCAGCGCCGCTGCGCCGCGCCGGTGAACCTGGGCGTTGGATGCAAACCATGTCGTTTCAAAAGAACGTCGATGAGAAAATTAGGGAGGCGATTGCAAGGGGAGAGTTCGACAATCTTCCGGGGAAAGGAAAGCCTGTTGATCTGGATGCCTATTTTGCCACGCCTGCACATTTAAGAATCGGTTACTCCATCCTGAAGAGTGCAGATACTATTCCTGAGGAGATGGAACTCCTGAGACAGATTGAAGGTCTAAAAAAATCTTTGGATTCTTCCACCACCCCGATAGAAAAAAAAGCGCTTCGACAGCAACTCTCTGAGAAGCTTACAAACCTTAATATGAGGATGGAACACAATAGGAAAGCCCGACAGATCTAACCAATCGATGTGCTGGTGAGCATCGGGGCTTCGTCGAGATGATCGTGACTGGCGTGATCGTCGGTGCGATTTACAAACCAACTCCCGCGGGAACGGCTTAGCGAACGCTGGATGCAATCGACTACGCGAAGTTTCGCAGCCGCCCACATGATGGCGGTGATTCGGGTTTATGATGCAACCGGCAACGTGATCGAAATGCACGAGCACCACGACGATTTCAAAGAGCTATGAGCGATTTCGTTGGCCGCCGGCACTACGGCTGCAGTTCTAGCATCGCCTTGCCCGATTCGATATCAGCGGGCACCGAGATGTGATCGAGAAAATCAAGCCAGCGACCGCTCGACTTCCGAAACAGTGATGTAAAGCGCAGCCAGACGTTCGACTTCTGACCATTGTTTAGCGTCCCGCTGATTAATTCCAGCCCAGCAGCGTAACCGAGGTCGCCAGTAGCGCCGATGTGCAAATCGCGGACTTCGACATGCAAATTGTCGTACTGCGACAGGAATTGTTGATAATCGCTGCGATAGGCGGATTTGCCGACGTATTGAAGCGGCGGCACGATGTCATAGGCGATGACGTCATCCGCATACAGAGCCATGATCGCATCGACGTCTTTCTCGGTGAATGCTTTCGTCCAGCGATCCAACCAGCCGCGAATTTCCTTTGCTGCCGCGCTGTCGCCGGTTGGCGGCGCTGCATTCTTCGTCTGCGCGTCGGCGGTAACCGATGCAAGCGCCATCAAAATGAAAGCGAGTAAAATGGATTGTTTCATACTGGTAATTTTTGTCCAAGATGATGAGCCACCGCCGCCGCAGACGCGACGCTAAAGTTATTGCGCCGGCTTATGCGAACAACGAAACGCTTTCCGTCGCCGCGATGCGCGTCAACAATCCAAGTGGTCCACTCCTCACAATCCACGATTAAGTCATGGAGGACGACGCATTTCGTGGACGAATGGCACGGAGTGGTACCCGCCAATCGAACGAACGGTAGCAGCGATTTCGTTCGCTGAGGTACGCCTAGAACCGATCGCTGGCTCCTTATCACTTCTCAGTTGTGGGCTCAGGCCCTCGGCCTTATTCAGATCCCTTTGATATCTTGAAGCTTTTGACAGCAGCCGTACGGATCTGTCAAGTCCGGCAGCGTCTAATTTTCCATGTGAGGCCTTGCCTGATATGCGGCCTTGGTTGTGGTGTTCGCGCCTGCAGAACTAACCTTCTGTCCAGGATTTATCAGAAACGTATCCCTTCGAAAAGCCGATCATGACCATTGTGCCACCGTGCCAGTAAATCCAACTTTCGAACTCTCCCAAGCCTTGAATCCCCGTCTCGGTTTTCATTTCGTTAGGCTTCCCGAGAATCTCTTCCACTTGGGCTTTCGTCATGCCGTTGTGAATTTTTTCGTAGTTCTCTCTCGTCACTTTCGAGTTGAACGGCCATGCGCGCGCCACAGGCGCAGGAATGGCTAAAATGAGCACGACGAGCAGAGCAAGACGCGCGAGTATCTTGATGTGGTCCGGATAACAGCTGGTCGATGGTGTCGTCAACGGTGTGGGTAGCCGCTCCCATTTTTTTTGAGTCGAGTGCATCTGCGACAATCGGATGGCATTTTTCGTGGAACAAGGATAAACTTTTCGGGGCTTCACCAACGCCTCCAGGTTTGTGGCCCGCTACGACTTGGGCCAGCTTTTCCTGAATGGCCTGATTTCAATGATCGTCACCACAACAATTGCATTTTCCTCCAGTCGACCTTACCTGTTCACGCGAACATAAACCAGCGAAAAACCGGTCATCCCCCGTAACCGTGATGACCGCCCAAGCATTGCCACGTGAATCCGCTTCACCAGAAAGCTTAGCTAGCCCGAATATGCGCACCATTTATGCGCAGACGATGCGCATCTTGTCTAGTTAGGCGCCGCCTAATTTTTATGTAAGCATTCGTCTGACACGCGAGCGATGCCGTGAAATCACAACTAAAACGTCTATCCAGCCGCCAAAAATAATTGAGCGAATCCCCAACGCTAGCGTCTGCATCAACTCCACACCTTGGCGAGTGGTCTTCGAATGTCGCGAGTGGTTGTAGCGGGGTACGGTGGGCTTTTTCGATCAGTTCGCGGGAAAAGAATTCTTTTTTTCGCACAATTTCGGACACTAGGACTGCGTAATTCTGCGCGAACCGTGCCAACTGGGCTAATGTGTGCATTCTGTCTCTTAACGCGCAGCTAGCGCATATTTGTGGCGAAATTGCGGAACATTGAGAAATTTCAAAACTGGATTCGAATCCCATTAGGGTCGTCATCTGGCGCGGAAGATCAAGCCATCATGGCCTCTCAAGTCACGGCCTGCCGGAGACTTGTTGAAAATTAATTTGTTGGTCCTGCACGAGGCGCCCCGTCGAGCGCCGATACAGTTACTGAACTCTCGATAGCCAGTCATGAATCGAATAATTCGCGGCAAGACCTTCCCGTCAGGGTCGCACTGGCTAATGCTGATCATCACTGGCGTGTTGTTCGTGCTGGTCGCGACATTTGTGGATCTCAGGCCAGTGGTGGATGAGAATTTTTTCTTTTCCACCAGCGATCCCGGCATCCAGCAGACCAAAGAGATCGAGCGAAAGTTTCCCTCGCAGCCGGAAGTGATTCTGGCGGTTTCGTCGCGTAACATTTCTTCATCGCAATATTTGAGCCGAATTCAAAGACTCACCCAACGTGTCCACACCATCGGCGGCGTGAGCGCAGTCAAAAGTTTGGCCGAAGGTCCGAAAAGTTTTGAGGACGCTCTGAAGAGCCCATTCTGGAGCCGGTTGTTAATCGCACCTGATCGCAAGTCCAGCAATGTGATCATCTTCATGAAAGGCAGGCACACGGAGAGACCGATTCAAAAGCTCATGCAGATTGTGCACGAGCTGGACGCGCGAGATTTCCGGATTCATGTCGCCGGGCCGCCGTACGTGGTCGAAATGCTCCGGCGCAGTCTGGCGCACGACTTCCGCTACTTCACTCTAACGGCGGTGGTGTTGTTTGGCCTTACAATGGCGGCGCTGTTCCGATCAATCCGCTTGTTTGTGGGAATGCTCTGCACATGCACGAGCGCAGTGCTGCTGACTTTGCTCATCCAATCGATGCTCGGGCACAAGATCGGTGTTCTGACGGTGAACCTCGGCACGATCGTGTTCGTCATCGCGATGTCGCACCTGGCTTACATGACGTTCAACTGGCAAACGCTCGCTGACCGGGCGCACCGCCTGGGCAAGGAATCACCCGACCTCGCCGCGGACGCATGGCGCATGACGTTTCCACCTTCCTTTTGGTCGATGGTCTGCGCGTCGTTAGGCTTCGCCAGTTTGCTCATCTGCAGGCGAAGCCGCTGCGCGAGCTTGGATTTGGCGGTGTGCTCGGCACGATCGTCGCGTTCGCCTGCGCGTATTTGATGTATCCGGCGTTCCTGCGCTGGGCCGTGCCGCGCAAAACCAAAATCGTCGAGGCAGAACCGACGCACGCATTCTGGTCGCGGCGTTGTGCGTTGCTCTCGTTAGGCGTCATTTTGCTCGGCATCGGCTTGGGATTCGGCCTGACGCGAGTAAATACGGACCCGAGCCTTCTGGATTATTTCAAGCCGCACCAGGAGCTGCGCGACGGCCTGGAATTCGTGGATCGCACCGGTGGCTGCAACCCGCTCACGCTTGTCGTGTCCGCGTCGAACGGAACTCTGCTGAACACGGACGCGGCTTACGAGAAAATGTGGAGGCTTCACGGTGCGCTGGAGCACGAGAAGGACGTCGGTACTGTGATCTCGTTGGCGACACTTCTGGCCGAAGGCGACCGCGTGCCGTTTTCGTTTCTCATCAGCTACGAAAAAATGATGGAGATTATGTCGCAACCCAAGTATGCGCGGGTGTCGAAAAGTTTTGTGACGAACGACCGGAAGGAAGCAGTGTTCATGCTCCGGTTGATCGAGGCGCATCGCACTAAATACCGTGTCGATGTTGTGGACGATCTTCGCGCCATCTGCCGTAAATACGGATTCCATGCAGACCTGATTGGCGGCATTTATTACTTGCAAGGACGCCTGGCCAAACTGGTGGCTGAAAGCCTGGTGACTGGGTTGTTCTGGTTAAATGTGTTGTTCATCGTGATCGCATTCTTCGTCGCACGATCCATCCGCGGCGCGTTTGCAATGATCGCCAGCCTGACACTTGTGCCGCTGTCGATGCTCGGTGGCATCGGCTGGTTGCATGTGCCGGTGGACATTATTTCTGCGCCAGCCACAAACGTCTGCATCGGCATCGCCATTGATTCAATGATTCATCTCGTGTTCGGCGTTCGCCGTGCGCAACGCGACGGAAGGAAAGGCTGGGCCACCTGGGTAGCCGCGCGCGAAGAACAATGGCGCGGTATCGTTTATTCAGATGTCATCATCGCGGCCGGCTTCGCCATTTTCGTGCTGTCGGATTTCCCACCGACACAGTGCTTCGGCCTGGTCGTTCTCGCCGGCTGCATCATCGACATCCTCGCGAACCTTTTCGTTCTGCCGCTGCTTGGTGGCGCGGGATTGAAAAAGCGCGATTGAGAATGCGGCTGCAATGAAATAATTTGAAGGCCGATGCAGGCCGCGTTTTACCAGTCGGATTCTGAGCAACCGCATCCCGGGCGTGCGCGGGCGATCATCACCGCCCATCCGGAAGTTCGCCAGTTAATGGTCCGCAACCCGTGGACTGCGCTCATCGCGGTGTCGATCGTGCTAATGCAGACGGCGATCGCATTCGGAATGGGCCAGTTGGGCTTCGGCTATTGGTGGTTGAGTCTGCTCATCGCTTTTTGCGTCGGCGCATTCGCCAATCATGCCAACTACGTCATCATTCACGACGCGACGCATAACCTGATTTTCCGGAATCCAAGCTGGAACAAAATGGTGGCCATCATTGCCGATCTTCCAAATCTCACGCCGGGAGCGATGGGTTTTCGCGTTTATCATTTGAAACATCATTCGCACCAGGGCGATTATGAATGGGACGCCGACCTGGCGAACCACTGGGAAGCCCGCCTGGTGGGCAACAAATGGTACCGGAAGGCGATCTGGTTGATGCTCTTTCCGTTTTTCCAGGTGACACGTCCGCCGCGATTGAAGGCGATCAAAATGTGGGACCGCTGGTTCTCAATTAATCTGGTGTGCGCCGTCGCGTACGATGTGGCGATCGTCTATTTCTGCGGTTGGGCCGGATTTCTTTATCTGGTGTTCGCGTTTTTGTTTTCCATCGGGCTGCATCCGGTTGGCGCGCGCTGGATTCAGGAGCATTACACTTACGATTTCGACCAGGAAACGTTCAGTTATTACGGGCCGATCAATCGGGTGGCATTGAACATGGGTTATCACAACGAGCACCACGATTTGCCCTCTGTCCCGTGGAACAATCTGCCGAAGCTGCGCGCGATCGCGCCGGAGTTTTATGAGAATCTGAAGTATCACTCCTCATGGAGCCGCCTCCTGTTCCAGTTCATTTTTGACAAGCGATACAGTCTCTACTCTCGAGTGGAGCGAATGAAGCAAAGGACGGGCCTAACGGGCCTTCGCAAATGAGCCACGAGGCGTGCAATCTTGATCTGAGTGCCCGGCCCATTAGGTTTTAGCTATGCAGGAACGGCTTTACGTCTCGAGCAAAAACGAAACGGTCCGGATGTTCGAGAGCGATTTCATGGAGTTCTTTTCGCGCGTGCATCCGGCGACTCCGTTGATTCTCTACCTGCCCGTAGTCGGCTACATGCTTTACGTGTCGCTTTGGAGGCAGGGAATCCCGGTGTTTGTTGTCGTCGGATTTTTCCTGCTGGGTATGCTTCTTTGGACCCTGCTCGAGTATTTGATCCACCGATACATTTTTCATTACGAACCGAAAACTCGCCTGGGAAAACGGCTGCACTACATCATTCACGGCGTGCATCATGATTATCCGAACGATGCAAGAAGGCTTGTTATGCCGCCCAGTATCAGTGTTCCGCTCGCATTTCTGTTTTACGGTATGTTTCTGGTAATCTTTGGGCGCTTTGCGTCTGGTCCGTTCGCGGGATTGGTGTTTGGCTACGTTTGCTACGACATGCTCCATTATGCGACGCACCATTTTCACATGAAGCAGGGCGCGTTGCTCTGGCTGAAGCAGTATCATCTCCGCCATCATTACAAAGATGATCACGTGGGATACGGCATCAGTTCGCCGCTCTGGGACTACGTTTTTCGGACTACGCGCAGATAGAATTGACTCTTAGCCAACTTGGCTCAGTCGGATTCCCACCCCTGACATCCTACTTGTCCTGAAATCGGAAACCCCTTACATTGCTGCCCCGACACGAAACTCCATAAGTCTGTCGACGCGGTGGAGGAAAATCGTAAGGAATCTAGTGAAGTACAAAAATTGTCAGTTTTGTTGGGGAATACTGTCTGTGGGGACGTTTGCGAGCGACACAGCGTGTACGGTTCGATGAACGTTGACGACCCGGCAAAATTCAGTCTGAGTAACTTTCTGGCGGGCGAAAGCGACGACCCGCTTCAACCCCCACCGAGCTTTACAAACTGGATGCAGCTCGGCGCGTGGGCCGTTGAATTGTACGAGCCCGAGCTGCTTTCTGGTGCAGACGCTCGCACCACGATCAATTACGCGGGCAAACCGCGCTCAGTGATCAACCTCTGTTCGTACAATTATCTCGGTCTCGCGAATCATCCCGAGGTTCTGGCCGCCGGTCACGAGGCGCTGCGCACCCACGGAATGGGCGCGTGCGGTTCGCCCATGCTCTCGGGAATGACCGATCTGCACCGCGAACTCGAACGGCGCGTCGCGAAATTTCTCAACCGCGAAGACGCCATGCTGTTCAACAGCGGATTTGGCGGCGCGCTCGGCACGATCTCAGGACTGTTGCGCAAAAGCGATGTCGCCATTCTCGACAACCGATCCCACCTGAGTCTTCGTGACGGCGCGATACTGTCGCGGTGTCGCACGGAAAAATTCGAGCATAACGATCCGGCCTCGCTCGACGTGGCGTTGAGCCGTCAAAAGGGCCGGCGCCAACTCGTGGTAGTCGAAGGCATTTATTCGATGGACGGCGATTTCGGAAATTTACGGGAAGTGTTTGATGTGGCGAATGCCCACGGCGCCAGCGTTTTCATTGACGAAGCGCATTCGATGCTCGGCTGCGGCGAGCACGGTCGGGGAGCTGCTGAGCACTTCGGCGTTGAAGACCGGTTCCCGCTGGTGTACGGCACGTTTTCAAAAGCCTTCGGAGCGTTGGGCGGTTTTGTCGCCGGTTCGAAGGAGACGCTTCAGTATCTGCGTTTTTATGCGCATCCGTACGTGTACTCGTGCGCGCTGCCGCCGGTCGTGATCGCGGCAATTCTTAAAGCGCTCGAGCTCGGGACCAGCCAGCCGGAGCTGCGCGTTAAACTTTGGGAAAACGCCGATTACTTCCATGCGCAGTTGCACAAGCTCGGATTCGATACGGGAGCATCGACGACTTACGTGATGCCGATTGTCATTGGTGGTCGCGAGCTGATGTATCGGCTAGGACACGAACTGCGGCGCCGCGGTCTTTGGGTCGCGCCGGTGGATTATCCCGCCGTCCCGCAAAATCGGATTTGTTTCCGCGCGTGCGTCACAGCCAAACACACTCGTGTGGACTTGGACGAAGCGCTGAACATCCTCGAAGACACGCTCGTTCCGGCGTTGCTGCGGAAACAAAGCGCATGATGCTAAAATGGTGAATTCCGAATGTCGAATGTCGAAGGAACGGCGAAACGCTAATAACGAACATTCGCTGCAAATGTCGCGCTCCGAGCTGCTGCGCGAGTTGTTTGTCATTCGGGCTTTGACATTAATTCGGGATTCGTCAGTCGTGCTCCGTCATCCCAATCCGCTCGCGGGTTGAGCTCGAAGAGGTTGGATGATGCCACAAGAAGCAGAGACACTCCATTCGGGTGTTGCAGCTACTTACAAGGCGCGCGAGGTCGAAGGCGTTCTAGATCTCCGCTTTTACCGACCAATAGGCTTCCGGTTGGCAGAGTTTTTTGCACAGCTCAGGATGACGCCTGCGAGCGTCAGTCTACTGGCGGGGATCTGCGGTGTCTTTGCCGGACATCTCTATTTTTATCGCGATCTCCGGGTGAACATTATCGGAATGGTGATGCATGTTTGCGCCAATGCGCTGGACAATGCCGATGGTCAACTCGCGCGATTAACCCATCGTGAAAGCCGCAACGGCCGGATCATTGACAGCATTGCCGACCATTGCGTCTTCGCGAGCGTTTACATCCATTTGGCTCTTCGCTGCGTGTTCGAAAGCGGTTCACCTTCGGTCTGGCTACTCGCGCTCGGCGCCGCGATCAGCCACACGTTGCAAGGCGCAGCGGCTGATTATTACCGCAACACATTTCTTTACTTCGCAAACGGCGCACGCACCGAAATTGATTCCGCCTCTGCACTGCGCTCTGATTACCGGAAACTACGTTGGGATCAGAAACCTTGGGACAAACTTTTGCTCGCGCTTTATTTGAATTTCACTCTCCAACAGGAAATCCTTGCGCCGCATCTGAAAAAACTGCGCGAGACTGGAAACGCAGTTTTCCACGGTCAAATCCCCGGCTGGCTGCGACAGCGTTACCGGGATGCAGCCAGCGGGATGCTCAAACCATGGGGAGTATTAATGACCAACGCACGCATGTTGGTGTTGTTTCTTCTGCTGCTTATCGGGCAGCCCGTTTATTACTTCTGGTTCGAACTCATCCCGCTCAATGTGCTATTCATCTATTTGATTGTTCGTCAGGAAAAGATGGCTGAATCGCTGGAACAAGTCGTCACAGCCAAATCTCGGGCTAAACGAACTCGCGAGAGGTCGTCATGTTGAACGAAGCGCTGCAGCGAAGTACGAGGCATCAGGCCAGGCTTTAAAACATGTCTGCTTGATTTCCCTCGGCACCGATTCCGAAAACATCTGAGATTCTTCGCTTCGCTCAGAATGACATTGTAGCCTTTTGCGTTTGTGTTGAATATTGAAGTTTCAGACGTGATTTCGCGCCGTGAGCGCGATGCGTTCATCAAGTTTCAGTGGCAAATTTATCCCAATGATCCGGCGTGGGTGCCGCCGCTGATCATCGAACGCAAAGGGTTTGTCGATCGCAAGCGGCACCCGTTTTACAGGCACGGCGATGCCGCGTTGTTCCTCGCGCGCAAGAACGGCAGAATCGCTGGCCGAATCATGGCCAGCGACGATCCGAATTACAATTCGCTGCACCAAACGAACGTCGGCTGTTTCGGCCTGTTCGAGTGTATTGACGATCACGAAGTAGCCGCTGCGCTTTTTGACACTGCGGCGGATTGGCTTCGGAACAAAGGGCGCACCGAGATCATGGGGCCGATCGATTATTCCACAAACTACGTTTGCGGCCTGTTGATCGATGGATTTCGATTTCCGCCGACAATCCTAACCGCGCACAATCCGCCATACTATCGCGAGTTGATCGAGACCTGCGGCTTTACGAAAGCGAAAGATTGGTACGCGTGGTGGTTTGCGGATCCGTCGAAGGCCGCGACGCATTTGCGACGGCTCGCAACGCGCTTGAAAACGCGTTGGCCTGTCACCATTCGTCCGGCAAATCTGAAGGACCTGCGCGGCGAGAGCAGGCGGCTCCGCGAGATTTTTAATCAGGCGTGGGAAAAGAACTGGGGATTTGTACCATTCACCGAAGCCGAGATCGAGTTCATGACAGAGGAACTCAAGCCGCTGATCGTGCCGGAGTTTGCCTGGATCGCCGAGATCGGCAACGAGCCTGTCGGATTCACCTTGTGCCTGCCCGACATCAATGTTGTGCTGCGCGATCTCAACGGCCGACTCACTCGCTTTGGCCTACCCATCGGTTTGATCAAACTGCTGCTCTACAAAAAACGGGTTCGAAAAGGACGTCTGATCGCTCTTGGTGTCGTTGAAAAATATCGCCGCGCCGGAATCGCCGAGATGCTAGTGCTCCGCGTGATGGAAGAAACAATGATTAAACGCGGCATCACTGGCGAACTGAGCATGACGCTGGAAGACAACGTACTGGTCAACCGCTTCATCGAAGCCATCGGCGCGGAGCGCTACAAGACATATCGGATCTACACCAAATCAATTGCGCCAATCTGAATCTGCGGCAGACGCCAGTCTTTATTCCGCGATGTAGTATCGGATGCTGGAATCTCCGAATCGCGAGCAATGATTCGGGGCTAAATCACTGCCCGGGGACGGGTTTTGACTTGCCAAACGTGCCCTGCAAAGTTACGCCAGTATCCAGCCAGTACCGAATCTTCACGAGGACGGAGATCTGATGAGTAAGCCACAGGACGGTTTTGTTTCACGATTTCTGAATCGGCCAATTTCGAGCCGCATTACACGTCTGCTCGTGAAGTTCCCGATTCATCCCAACGCGTTCACGACGTTGGTTTTTGTTCTGCCGCTGATCGCCGGCATATTTCTTCAGCGCGGCGATTATCTCAGCGTGCTCATGGGGGCGGCAATATTTCAGGTGTTTAGTATCCTCGATGGCTGCGACGGCGAGATTGCGCGTGCCAAGAATTTGGAATCGAAATTTGGCGCACGTTTGGACAACCTTTGCGATTTCGTTGGCAGCCTTATCTACGTGCTCGCTCTTGGAAGCGGAGTTCACCATTCAACAGAAGGTGTCGTTTGCGCGCTGCTGATTATTGCCAACGAATTGCTTTTACGATGGGGCACGGGCGTAAAATCGCTGGCTTCGGAAAACTTTCACGAGTCGTTTTACGCAAGGCATCATGGAATGATTGGCCATTCCGGTCTGCTCAATTTGGGTGAACGATTCGTGTGGTGGCTGTTTCAGCTGACCAAGCGCGATGTCGCGATTTTCGTTTTCTTCTTGTTGGCGGTGATGAATCTGGCCTCGTGGATCCTCCAGCTTTGGACGGTTGCTGCCGGCGCGAGCCTCGTGATCAGCGCGATTGCCGCCGCAAGGGCAGGTACCAGCCGTGGCGACGTCATCGCCCCAACCCGCGTTCGTGATTTCGGTTCTCAGCCGGAAATGACGTCGGACCTTAGTTGACCGACCGTAGTACGTGCCAGCTCGTGTCCTGTTCGGCGTGTTGCAGAATTCGCGGAGTATCGATGTCGTGCCACCGTGCGCCGCCGATATCAATCCCACGCACTTTATCGTCAAGGGCCATCAACTTTATTCCTTCAGCGAGGCTACAATCATTCCCGCCGTTGATGGACTTCGCCTGCTCGAGATAGGCGAAGATGTCCGCGGGGCAAACGAACAAGCCGGTATCAATCGCGTCGTAGCTCAGCAGATTTTTCCCGATGCCGATCACCTTGTTTCCGCGGGTTTGAACCTTCATCCCGTCCTCCAAATCGACAATCGAATGGAGCTTGCGATCTATGGCAATGTTGAGCAAACCGGGCTCAAAGTTATCAAGCAGGCAATCGATAATCGCGTCATCGAAAAGATGATCGCCCATCGTGAGAAGAAACGGTGCGCTGACATGACCTGCGGCCGCAAGAAGCGAGATGCCGTTTTGTTTTCGCCAATCGCGATTCACAATGAACGACGCGCTGATGTGCGGAGGAATTAACTGCTTTGCCTCTGCAATTGCCCGCTCGCTTTCGTAGCCGACCACGAAATGGACGGTGGTAATACCTGCACAGCTCGCTGCCTCCATTACGTACGACATCAATGGTCGGCCAAGCACCGGTACAAACGGCTTGAGGAAATTGTTACCCGCTCCGCGGAATCGCGAGCCTTGGCCAGCAATTAAGATTACAGCTTCAGAAATAGCACTCATATGCCGTAGTACCTTTTCAGTCCCCAAATTCGAACGCGCTGCGGGAGAAACCTGAAAATCAGCGGCGCGACTTTGGACTCAAATGCGTTTCCAACAGTGGCTCGCGGCGGAGGCTCGACCGCGTGGATCAGTCTGAGGACCTGCTGCGCAACCAGATCCGGACCCGGGGCATTTTTCATGTTGCGTTCGACCACTTCCCAGGTTCTGGCGACTTTTGCGTCACCGCCTTCGACATTCTCGCTCACAATCACGCTCTGGTTGAATTCGGTGCGAATGTCGCCGGGTTGAAGATCGACGATGCGCACGCGAGGATGAGCAAACTCAAGCTGGATGGACATGGTAAAACTTGCCAGCGCTGCTTTGGCGGAGTTGTAAGCCGCCATGAAAGGCACTGGCAGCCGGGAAGCTAGCGAAGTGACATTGATGATCAAACCTTGTCCGCGCGACCGCATGTGCGCCAATGCGAGCTGCATCAGTTGAATTTGACCGAAAACCAGAATTTGAAACTGCCTTGCAATCGTTTCCATGGGCAAGAGCTCAGCAGGCCCAAAGTGGCCGGCGCCGGCATTGTTAATCAAAACGTCGAGGTAACCAGCCTCAGCGAGCGCGGTATTGAATGCATTTTCGATCGAGATGCGGTCGGCCAGATCGAGACGAATCGGATGTAAGCGCGGCATTTTCGGGATGCGCTCCAAATTGCGCGATGTACCCCACACCTCATGCCCATGCGCGACCAGTGATTGTGCAATCGCGAGACCGATACCGGAGCTCGCACCTGTGAGAAAAACTTTTTTCACGGTTCCGAAGGTTATCTCGCATCTCGCGACGCGTTGCGCGTAGTTGCGGGATTGATTCCTATTTTAACTACTGCTTGGATGCAAGAGTGTCCTGCGTAGCGTTCCACCGCTGTGCAAGTCGTGCTAGGGAACTTTTGCAACTTTGAGATGTCGATTTTGTCCTGACATTTCCCCTAATTTCGGTTGTTCTTGTGGTCTTGGGCGCGCTGGGTCTCAAGCTTCTGTTTCCTGTCATTGGAAACGTTAGAACGCCTCGGCAACAAGTCCGTTTCATTCGTGAAACTTTGGCATGCAGCGAGAAATCAAACTATCGCCGAGTCATTGCTTCCCTCACGACGGTACCGGCACAGATTGGCAACCTCGGGCCGACGGTTCGCTGTCTTCTGAGGCAAACACAGCCGCCGGATGAGATCGTGCTCACAATTCCGGAGTTTTCGATTCGGGAAGAGCGGCCATTTGTTGTGCCTGAATATTTTTTGCGTTTGCCGCGCCTGCGAATTTTGCGTTGTCGCAGGGATTGGGACCCGCGACGAAGCTAGCGACAGGACCGCAACGAGTGGCAACAAGATCCACAACATCCACTGAGCGAGCCGCGCGTAAGTCGTCGCCGCTACTTGATGGTCGCCCGTTACAGTCATGCCGGCCACGACGGGCGCGAAGATCGGGTTAAAGGCCTGATTAACTTTTCGCAGGCCGTTCGCGGTGTCGATGACTGCGCTGTAAACACCAACGGTCGCAAGTGTCACACCGGGCGCGCGTCCGACGAAGTAACCAAGCAGGATCAGATCCAACCGGGCAATGAACGCGTTAATGAGCTGATAGATGCTGATGGGAGCAGCATATCTGAGCAAAGATCGTGTTTCGTGGAAGGGAGATACCGCATCCGTGTGCGCGGGAATATGACGAAACAACATTGAGGCAAGTCCGACTGCGATTAGTCCTGATGCTGCCGTCCCAATGATTGCAGCCACTTCTGGTGAGGCGCCCTTGAAGCCTACAGCGACTGCGAGCAGGAACGCGGTTGTCGTTGCAATTGGCTCGGTCATCCCGCGCGAGTAAATGTTGTGCTGCATCACCTTCATTCCTCTCGAAACAGCGGTACTAATGCGATACAAAGCCAGACCAGGCATCGCGCAGAGAACCAGTACGAGCGCGGAAACCATTTGCGGCTCTACGTGAAAACGGTTGTTAAAAAACCGGAGCGCCACAATCACAATGGCAGCAGTGACAATCGACTGGGCAACTCCCAGCATTACGGCGATTCGAAACAGCGCCTTGGTTCGCGCCCAGTCTCCGACAGCTTCCGATCGCGCGATGAATGTGGTGATGGCATTGTCGAGACCAAGAACACCGATCTTGCTGATGATGCCAGTGGTTGACCAAGCCACGGAGAATATGCCGAGCGCCGCTGGCCCGAGCAGCCGCGCAACGAGAAATGTGAAGATGCCGCGGAAATTCGACGCCAGCATTGCAATCGTGTTCAAGAAGGCGCCGCGTTTTAGCTCCACTCCGGTTTTGTCTACGCGCCCCGGGGGGCGTCCACTGCCGGGGGTGGAACGTCCAGCATAGCTTCCGTGGTCCTCACTAATTGGTCGCGAAGCCGGTCAGTGGCCTGGGCGATTTCGATGTCGGACATCACGAGAAAGAGCGTCTGGATTCATTTGCGCCAGAAATATGCTCGATGGAGCAGGCGCCCAAACTAATATTCGCGCTCATAAGGCATCGACGCTACAATCGACTGCTCGGAGCGCCAAAATTTTTTCGTAAAGATTGATGATCTTAGGAAGAGGCGGGGAATGGATCTCCCTGTAGGTATTTCAACTTTACAACGCACTGATCGCTGGATTGGTGCGCCGCTCTGCGCGATTTTAACCGTTCTAAGAAGGATCTTTGAATCCGCAGGGCCACCAGGGCCGGCTCAAGTTCGGCGCATTCTCTTTGTCAAGTTTGCCGAGCAGGGTTCTACCGTTCTCGCCTACCCCGCAATTCGCCGAGCGACCGAAATGGTCGGACGTGAAAATGTTTACTTCGTCGTGTTCGAAGATAATCGATTCATTCTCGACGTCATGGAAATCATTCCCGAGGAAAATGTGATAACGATCCCGACGAGGAGTGTCTTTGGACTAGCGGCAGGTGCGCTACGAGCTGTACTTCAGGTCCGGAAAATCGGCATCGATGCGGTCGTTGATCTGGAATTCCTGACGCGCTTCTCAGCCATTCTGACGTTTGCAACTGGCGCCAAATCGCGCGCTGGGTTTCATTCCTTTTTTGGCGACGGACCGTACCGCGGCGACTTAATGACGCACCGGCTTTTATACAATCCTCATCTCCACACAAGTCAGATGTTCGAAGCCATGGTTGAAGCATTTACCCGCGATCCCGCTGTGCTCCCGACACTTGATTTTATACCTGCTGCGAACGAGCGGCTGCCACGCTTTGAGCCCTCGGTAAACGAAATTGCTCAAATCAATGCAGTGTTGGAGCGTGAAAATCCTCGCATCGGTTCTGCGCCGCTCATTCTGCTTAACCCGAACGCGAGCGACTTGCTCCCGCTTAGACGTTGGCCAGCATCGCGCTATGTCGAACTTGCCCGGCGCTTGCTCGAACGTTATCCGGAGTTGTTTATCGGACTCACTGGTGCGCCTAGTGAAGCAGCTCCGAACAACGAGCTTGCAGATGAAGTCGGTTCGGACCGCGTCATCAGACTTGCCGGGAAAACTACCCTGCGGCAATTGCTCGTGCTTTACACGCGCAGTGAGATTTTAGTGACAAATGACAGTGGCCCGGCCCATTTTGCCTCGCTGACGCCGATTCGCGTCGTCACTTTGTTCGGGCCAGAGACACCGGCGCTTTTTGCCGTGCGGTCGCCAAACGCGACCGCCCTGTGGGCCGGCATCGCATGCAGCCCATGCGTGAACGCCTACAACAACCGGCAATCGGTCTGCCGCAACAATCTTTGCATGCAAGCAATCTCAGTTGATGATGTTTTCGAAGAAGTTACGCGCATTTACAATTCTCTTAAGACCACATCCGGAAACTGATCTACCGAATGATGGCTGTGCCAACTCATAGGTCGCGGAAATTTTGCTTCGCCGCGTTTGGGATAATCCTCCTCGTTGTCGTAATTCGCCTTCCGTCTCTTCTGGATTCTCAGCCGATTGACAGCGAAGCGATGTATTCGGTTGTGGCGAACGAGATCGTTGATGGCGGGCGGCCTTACATTGACGCGGTAGAACGCAAGCCGCCGCTTTTGTTCTGGACTTACGCGGCGGTATTCGAAGTCGTAGGCAAGTTCAATTGGACGGCGCTTCATTTTGTCGCGCTCGTGTGGACACTATGCGCGATGTCCGGCCTTTATTTGATCGGCCGTGAGTTGTTTGATCGCAATACTGGTCTAATTGCCGCGCTCTTCTACGGTATTTTCCAACCTTGGTGGACATGGAAGACTCTTTCGTTCGACGGAGAGATGCTGATGAATCTCCCGATCATCTGGGCGTGGGCGATCGCGTTCCGCCCCAATTCATCGCGATTCCGACCCGAACTCTTTGTAGCTGGTGCGCTTCTAGCCGCGGCCTTCCTCCTTAAACAGCCCGCCGCGATAGCAGCAGTTCCGCTCGGCGTCTATTTGCTTCTGCCGAGCTATCGAGCCAGCCGGAAGCTCGCGCGAACGAATTCGGTCATTCAGGCAGCAATCTTCACGATAGGATTTTTCGCGGTTCTTGGACTGGTGACGATTCTGCTTTGGAAACAAGGGATCCTTCGTGACGCCTTGTACTGGACAATTGGCGATCATGACATTCCGCATGTTTTTTGGACGAAAGCAATCTTGATTACGCTCGCGTTTGTTGGAGCCTGTTTGCCTTTGATAATTGGTATGATAATGGCGGGCCACGATAAGCGTACGATTTGGGCCGGCAGGACGGCGGAGCGAACAGCGCTTCTCGGACTGCTCGGTGCCTCGGCGATTGGGGCTGCAGCAGGCGCCCGCTTTTATCCGCATTACTATGTCCAATTGATTCCTCCACTCGCATTGCTCGCAGCACCGTACTACGGCCGACTTTGGTCCGGGAGAATACAGCCGCCCCACTGGCTGCTGCGACGCAGGACGACTTACGCTTGGCTGACTCTCACGGTCATCGTTTTCTCAATTTCGCACTGGATCGGCCTTGCTTCGCGACGCGCCCCGTCTGAGGAGGGACAGTACGTGTTTACACACTCAGACCCTGCCGACAGGATTTTCGTCTGGGGTCAGCGTGAGAAAATCTATCTAGACGCTCACCGACGTCCTGCCTGTCGTTACATCACAACCTTTCCGCTCACAGGTTATATTTTCGGTGGGCCAATCCCCGGTTTCGATACGCGTAGCCGGATATTGCCTGGGGCTTGGAGCATCCTTGAGCAAGATTTTGCCAGGCATCCGCCGACCTACATTGTCGATGTTCAGCCCGACCCCAAAAGTGCGCAGTATCCAGTGAAGGACTTTCCGATTCTGGCCAAGTTTTTGGCGGAACGATACCAGCCGGTGGCGCACACCGCTGAAGGTGTGATTTATCGGATGCGCTAGGTTTGGCCAGCTGGGTTGTGAGTTGCCGCGCCGCTCGTGCTGCCTGCCCTGATATTCTTTCGTCCATTTCGACGTGCGGGAAACTTAGCTCCGAATGAATTGCGTCGCGGATAACTAGCCCCTAGACTGAATCTTTGAGATCATTCATGAAGCTCCTCGACAAAATCGGCCGCGAATTTTCCGGCTATAACATTTTGGAATCGGGCAAGCGCCTAGTCGACCGGAAACCGCTGCAATGCAGTCTCTACGTAACGGATCGTTGTAATCTCGATTGTGCCTATTGCACCGAGTACGACAACAGCCGGCCGCATCCGAGCCTCGACGACTTGAAAAAATGGGCCCGGAAGATTCGC
>Ga0126383_10000430_pt1 | contig 22995 bp, 4 predicted proteins | sample PanSoiMetPlot_35_FD_96882 | JGI IMG/M metagenome (GOLD analysis project Ga0126383, IMG submission 96882) | Tropical forest soil microbial communities from Panama - MetaG Plot_35 | ecosystem: Environmental > Terrestrial > Soil > Tropical forest > Bulk soil | place: Panama | collected 2016-02-17
GATGACCCGCCTGCTACGGCAGGTGGTACTGACTTCGTGGCCCAGGCTGACTTTGTCATTGTAGAACTGCGCAATGATGTCAGTACCACCCGCAGTAGCGGGTGGGCACGCCGTCAGGCCGGGTTTGGATAGATGACCCACCTGCTACGGCAGGTGGTACTGACTTCATCACGAATGGCGCCGCACGTCATGGCATGGCCCTGTCTTTGTCTTTATAGGATGATAAGAATCATGAAGCTGCTGACAATGCTAACTACTCTTCTTCTTCTGGTCTTCGCTTGCGCTTGCAAGCTGGAAACCGCGGCCAATCCGAATGCCAACGCGAACGCTAATGCGAATGCCAAGGCGAGCCCGTCAATTGAGTCAAACACTGGGCTTGGGGAACAGCAACCTTCGAATTGTTCGTTGACAAGGGCAGCGGCGCCGGTCCTGAACGATCTCAAACTTGGGATGACGCGAGAAGAAGTGCTCGCGCTTTTCCCCGGAAGCAAAGATGACGCCGAGGTTAAATCGAATTTGTCGCGCGCGCCTGGCGCCCAGGGCGAGTCGGAATTGATCATCAGGCCGGCGAATTTTGGCTCCAAAGAGAAGTTTCCCGGCATAAGCCATATCAACTTCAGCCTGCTTGATGGTCGTGTCGCGAGCATCAATATTGGATACAGTGGCCCACAATACGCACAGGTGGACGATTTCGTCACGAAGTTTGTCACGGGAACTAATCTTCCGCCGGCAGATCAATGGGCGGCATATCCCGGCCTCGATACGCAGTTAAAGACGCTCACTTGTAAGGACTTTGAGATTCGCGTCTTCGCCGGCGGCGAGGGCGGCAACCAGAATTATGTGTTGCTTACTGATCTCGAAGCGAGGAAGACGCTGAGAGATCGCCGCGCGAAAGCACGCGCGCAAGCGACACCGACGCCGTAGGCGGGAGATGGTGAGCAGTGGTCAGTGGTCAGTGGTCAGTGATCAGTAAGCAGTGAGCAGTTGGTTGCGGCGCTCACCAAATGCGCGTATGACACTGCGCGTGTGGCCCACCCGCCACCGCGGGTGGTACTGACTCGTTGGCGTGCGGCACACGGTCCCGACGCGCTATGAGGTCAGTACCACCTGCGGTAGCTGGTGGGTAGATCGGCCAAGGCGCTGACTCCGACGCGTTATGAGGTCAGTACCAGCCGCAGTAGCGACTGGGTATCTGCGATGTGGAACGACACTGACACACCTCTCGCATGTCTGATCACGTTCCGTTGCTACGGCACCTGGCTGCACGGAGATGAGCGCGGCTCGACCGATCGGGTCCGTAACATCTACAAGTCTCTTCACATCGAGCCGAGCAAAAGATGGGAGCGCCATAACCAGCGCTCGCTCACACTCGATCCGGTCACTCTCAATCCGCATCAACGGACCAGCATAGAGCAGGCCATTAGTGACACCTGCACAATCCGCGGTTGGTACTTGCACGCGCTCAATGTCCGCACTAACCATGTGCATGTCGTAGTGTCTACTCGCGGTAGGAAAGGAAGCGTAGTCCTCAACGCGCTCAAGGCGAATGCGACGCGTCAAATGAGACAAGACGGCAATTGGACACACCCTCATAGTCCCTGGTCCGACAAAGGCAGCAGCAGATATCTCTGGAACGAGCGCGCTGTAGCTGCCGCCATCGACTATGTCCTCAACGGTCAGGGTAAGGAGCTGCCGAATCTGGACTGACCCACCCGCTACCGCGGGTGGTACTGACCCGCTGGCTCGTGCGGCACACGGTCCCGGTTCGCTATGAGGTCAGTACCGCCTGCGGTAGCAGGTGGGTAGATCTCGATGATAGGTACTCCATGCCGTGTGATGCGCATGTGGATGGACCGACCCACCCGCTACTGCGGGTGGTACTGACTCGGTGGCTGTGCCCGATGATCCCGATGCACTATGAGGTCAGTACCACCTGCGGTAGCGGGTGGGTAGATTTACGCCATGCCGCTAGCAACAACTAACGCGCGGGCCCCTTCGCCCTCACGTGAAATCCTTGCTAAATCCCTAACGTTCCTATTGACATAAAATTAAACCCGCGGTAGATTCTGCGCGCCGTTTCAAGGTTTCCGGGGATTTTACCGCACTTCAACGTATGTCCCGGCACAGGCATGCTTGGTGTTTTCTTGCCTAGCACCCGGAAATCAACAACCGTTAGTCCAAAGCCACGGAGGTTCCCCAATGTCATCGCTGCGCCCCGAAGTCTCTGCTCATCAGTCCCGATTCACAACTCAACGCATCCTGATTGTCACGCTCGCCTCAGCTCTGGTTTTGAGCGGGGTGGCGCTTTCATCTTCGGCCGCTTTGCGAGCCAGGCTCGGTTTGGCGAAAGTGACCAAGCCCGAAGTTGTGACGCAAACTCAGACGCCTCAGACGCCGAAGAACACGAGTGTGGGAAAGGGTCTGCTGCGGTTTTCTGGGATTGCCAAGACTGAGCGAGCCTTCAGCGTGACCGCGCCGGTAGCGCCGACGGTCACGGCGACCAAGACTGATTCGCTGTTTACCGACGTCGACAGCGACAGCCAGGCTGATCCGGGCGACACGATCAAATATACGGTGACCATTAACGCCACTGGCGCTGACGCCACGGGCGTTACCTTCACGGACAACGTCGATCCGAATACTACCTTCGTGCCTGGCAGTCTGACGGCCACGCCAGTTGCGGTTAATGACACCTACTCCGCCCTGGGGAACGTGCGGATTTCGGTGGCTGCGCCCGGTGTTCTGGGCAACGACTTCACCGGCTTGCCGGCGGCGACAATTACCTCGCCGCCTTCGACCAGCGCCAACGGCGGCGACGTCACGTTGAATGCGGACGGGAGCTTTACCTACAACCCGCCGGCCGGATTCGAAGGAACAGACACCTTCACCTACACGCTGACAAACTCGCAGGGCAGCAACAACGCCACAGTCACGATCACCGTCAGCGGCATGATCTGGTTCATCGATAACAATGCCTCGTGTCCGTGTGATGGCCGGCTGACCAAACCTTTTAACTCGCTGGCTTCCTTCCAGGCAGTCAACACCGGAGCAGGGAACAATCCGGCCGCCAACGACAACATCTTCGTTTATGAAAGCGCAATTGACTATGTTGGTCCGGTGACATTGCTCAACGGCCAAAAATTTATTGGCCAGGATGCGTCGGCGAGTCTTTCATCGATTACCGGTCTGACGCCGCCGCCGAACAGCGATCCGCTACCGACCACGAATAGCGCCAATGCGACCATCGTAAACATCACGAGTGCGGGGACGGCGATTACCGTCGGCCAGAACAACACGCTAACCGGCTTCACTGGCGGAAACGCCGCGCCGGACATCAGTGGAAGTGGCTTCGCCACCCTCACCGTGTCGGACGTGACCCTCAACGGTAACGGCCAGGCTCTTAACCTGACCAACGGAACGCTGGCGGCCACCTTTTTAAGTATCTCGTCCACGAACAGCGCGAGCACCGGTATCAGTCTGACCAGTGTGGCGGGAACTCTGACGAGTCCCACGACCACGATTACCAACCCGACGGGCGCTGGGATAACGGTTAATACATCGAACGCTGCGCTGAATTTTGGTGACACTAGCGCCAGCGCTTCCGGCAGCACTGGCGTGAGTCTGGTCAACAACAGTGGAGCCATCACTTTTGGCGCATTGAATATTTCACCCGATGCCGGTCAGCGTGGCTTGCTGGCAACCGACAACACCAACACCTTGACCTCCAGCAGCGGCGCCATCAGCGCGAGCAGCGCCACCGCGGTCGAGATCACGCGGAGCAGCAGCACGACTCCATTGGCCATTACCCTAACGAGTGTGACCTCGACGGGCGGGACGGCTAACGGCATCACCCTGCAGAACACGAGCGGCAGCTTCACCGTCGCCGGCAGCGGCGGCGCCTGTACCAGCGCCGGCACCTGCACTGGCGGCAACATCGCCAACAAGACCGGCGCCGATGGCAATACCCAGGGCACCGGAATCTTTCTCAACAACGCGTCGAACGTTTCGCTCACCCGGATGAAGCTTAACGACTTTTCGAATTATGCCATCCGCGGCACCAACGTCACTTCGTTCACCATGAATAACTGCTTCATCGATGGCGTGAATGGCGACAACGCCGCCGTTGATGAGGGCACGATCATATTCGATGGCCTCTTCGGTACTTCTTCGCTTTCCACCGACACGATTAAGGGCGGCATTGAGGATAACTTCCGGATTATCAACACGAACGGCACCAGTGTGGTGACGATTGACAGTTGTACCATCCGCGACACCAGCACCAGCACGACGGGCAATGACAATGTGAACATCACGGCCCACAACACTGCCAACATTTCGGCCTATGTCACCAACAACACCTTTGCCGCAACCAATGGCGACCATTTGCAAACCGTAGCCGGCGAGCAATCGTCTCTGACCATCGTGGCCACCGGCAACAGCCTGTCGGGCGGTGGTGGTCCAAACGCTTTGCTCCAGGGTATTACCATCTCTGGTGGCAACGCCGTTCCGTCGGACAGCACCGAGACGGTCCGCTTCAACATCTCGAACAACGGCACCGCCGGTAGTCCGATGACCGGCACGATTCAGGGCGGGGCTATCAACGTTAACGAGGGATCGGGCAACGGCAACTGGCAGGGTCAAATAACCAACAACTTCATCGGCAACGCGGGTGTGCAATGCTCCGGCGCGACGCAATCGTCCGGCATCCGCATGGAAAACCATTCCAAGGGCACCATGACCGGAATCGTGTCCAATAACACGATTCGTCAGACGTGCGGCCCAGGCGGCGGCATGAGCATCACCGCCGGCGATAACACCGCCAGTGGCTTGGGTAACGGGCCGCTGAACGCCACCGTTTATAACAACAGTGTCATCGTTCCCGCCGGCACGAGTCCTCCGACCAATGACGATCACGGCATTGTCATGGTGGCTGGCAATGTTACGAATAACGCGAATCAAGTTTGTGCCGACTTCCTGAACAACACCGCGACGGGCAACCTCGGCGTCGGCAGCGGTGCCTTTGGTTTTAGAATCCGGCAGCGGTTCGCCACGACAGTTTCCCTGCCAGGGTATACGGGTGGTGCGACCAGTACCGCGAACGTTGTCAGCTACATCGTTGGCCGTCCCAACACCGCGTCGGGAGATGGCGGCGCTGTTTCAGTAACGGTGCAGAGTCCGCCGGGCGGCGGCTATGTCAATACGCCGGGCGGGGCCCAGTGTGCGCAGCCTATCGTCCCAACTCTGCCTCCAGCCGCAATGGCCTTTGGGGATTCGGACATTGGAGTTGATAACTCAGGGTCGCGCGCCCAGTACCTGGGAGATGAGAGCGCAGCGGCTGATCCGGAAAACATCCTGCGGGCCGCCCAAGGTGAAGGCGCCGGCGGCTCAAACGTCACCACCGCATCGCAGGCGGACGTGTTGGCCCTGGTACCCGCGGCGATCCAAAGATGGAAAGACACAGGCATTTCCAATGATGACCTTGCCCGTCTGCAAGGCCTGACGTTCCAGGTGGCGAAACTCCCTGAGGGTCAACTCGCCTCAGCCAACTCCAGCGGCGTCGTTATCGATGAGACCGCGGCAGGCTACGGTTGGTACTCAGACGCCTCGCCAATGGATGATTCGGAATTTGAAGTTTTGGTCGCCGGCAGAGAAATGCAAACAACCGACCTTAGCTCTGCCGCGGGCCGGATGGATCTGCTGACAGTCGTCATGCGCGGTATGGGGGCGGCGCTTCAGCAAGGAAAGAAGAGCCATCTGAAGCAAGTCGAATCACTGATGCAGGACACTCTGTCACCAGCCGTAAGGCGCGTACCGGATTCGCGAACCATACCGGCACAACGCACTCCAGACCGCACCATCAGTAAGACCCAGGCCGGCAGCGATGTGAAAATGGTTTCGCAATTAACCAAGCGTTCGGTGTCGCAACCGAAGACACGTGCGAATACCAACGCTGCGCAACTAAACAAGTCTGCGGCGCCCACCAATCGGCTGATGAATCACGCAGTCCGGTCCCGGACCGCGCCGATGACCTTTGCGGACGTTCTGCTCAACATCGGCACCCTGCCGGCGGGTAAGAGCGTGACCATCACTTTCCACGCGACGGTGAACAATCCGTTTGGCGGAGCGTCACCGCAGGTTTCCAACCAGGGCACAGTTTCGGGAAGTAATTTCTCGAACGTGTTGACGGATGATCCGGACGTGGGCGGCACGGCCGATCCGACGGTGACGCCGATCGATCTTCCCAAAGTCTCGGTGGCGGTATCGCCGGCGGCGGTGGCTGAAGACGGCCCGACTAATCTCGTCTACACCTTCACGCGTACCGGTTCTACGGCCAACGCGATGACCGTCAACTTTAATGTGGGCGGCACCGCGTCGTTCACCGAACCTGACTACACGCAGAGTGGCGCGGCTACCTTTACCGCGACCAATGGCACGGTAACCATTCCGGCCGGCAGTGCGACCGCGGCGGTAGTGATCGATCCTTCCGCCGACACTACGGTTGAACCCGACGAGACGGTGGTCCTGACCGTGGCTGCGGGAACCGGTTACACACCCGGTCCGCCCACCAGCGCCACCGGCACCATCACCAACGATGACACCAGCGTCAGCGTGGCGGTCTCGCCCGCGGCAGTCGCTGAAGATGGAGCGACCAATCTCGTCTACACCTTCAGCCGCGTCGGTGTGACCAGCAATTCACTTGCGGTGAACTTCACGGTGGGCGGCACGGCCACGTTCGGTCCGTCACCGGATGATTACACCCAGACCGGCGCCACCGCCTTTACTCCGGTTGCCGGCGTGGTCACCTTCGCTCCCGGCAGCTCAACCGCGACGGTTACTATCGATCCGGAAGCCGACAGCATTGTCGAACCTGACGAGACGGTCGTTCTGGGAGTGACCGCGGGATCCGGATACACCGTGGGCGCGCCTGCTACAGCCACCGGCACCATCCTCAACGACGACAGCAGCGTCAGTGTGGCGGTGTCGCCGGGCGCAGTAGCCGAGGACGGGGCCACCAACCTGGTCTATACATTCACGCGAGCGGGAGTCACGACCAATCCACTCGTCGTGAACTTCTCAGTAGGCGGCACAGCTACGTTTGGTGCGTCGCCCAATGATTACACGCAGACGGGAGCCACTACCTTTACGAGCTCTGCAGGCACAGTGACTATCCCGGCGGGCAGTTCGACGGCGACGGTTATAGTCGATCCGGAGGCTGACACCACGGTGGAACCGGACGAGACCGTAGATCTGACCGTGACCGCAGGCGCGGGTTACACGGTTGGATCGCCGAGCTCGGCCGTCGGCACGATTACTAACGACGACACCGACGTCACGTTGGCAGTCTCTCCGGCGTCCGTGACTGAGGATGGGGCGACGAATCTCGTCTACACCTTCACTCGCGCCGGAGTCACCAGCAATTCGCTGACGGTGAACTTCTCCGTCGGTGGCACTGCGACCTTTGGCGCCTCGCCGAATGACTACACACAGAGCGGCGCGGCCACTTTCACCACGTCTGCGGGAACAGTTACGTTTGCGCCGGGCAATTCGACGGCGACCGTAACCGTAAATCCCGAAGCCGACACCACGGTTGAACCTGACGAGACTGTTGACCTGACGCTCACTGCGGGTTCGGGCTACAACATTGGCTCGCCGGGCTCGGCCAGCGGCACCATTGTTAACGACGATACTGACGTGAGCGTGACAGTTTCACCGGCAGCGGTGGCTGAGGATGGGCCAACCAATCTCGTCTACACGTTCACGCGTAACGGCGTCACCAGCAATGCGTTAACGGTGAACTTCTCAGTCGGCGGCACCGCCAGCTTTGGCGCGTCACCCAACGACTACACCGAGAGCGGCGCCACCAGCTTTACTTCGTCAGCCGGGTCGGTCACGTTCGCGGCCGGCAGTTCCACGGCGACCGTAACCGTCGATCCGGAAGCTGACACCACCATCGAGCCTGACGAGACCGTCGTCCTGACTTTGACCGGAGGGTCCGGTTACAACGTCAGCTCGCCTTCGTCGGCCACCGGCACGATCACTAACGACGATGCCGATGTCAGCGTGACGGTATCTCCGGCGGCGGTTGCTGAAGATGGCCCGACCAATTTGGTCTACACCTTCACGCGCACCGGATTTACTGGCGGCGCGCTGACGGTGAACTTCTCGGTTGGTGGGACGGCCACCTTTGGTCCTTCGCCCGATGATTACACCGTATCGGGAGCGACGACTTATACGACCACCACTGGATCAGTGACTTTCGCACCGGGCAGCCCGACGGCGGCGGTCACAGTCGATCCGGAAGCAGACTCGGTTGCTGAGCCGGATGAGACGGTAGTCATCACCCTGCAACCGGGGGCCAGCTACAACGTCGTCAACCCGAACTCAGCCACCGGCACCATTCTCAATGACGACACCCTCGTCAGTGTGACGGTGTCGCCGGCGGCTACGGCCGAGGGCGGCGCGCCGATGGTTTACACGTTCACCCGCACCGGCCCAACTACCAGCCCGGTGACGGTTAACTTCTCGGTCGGCGGCAGCGCCACCTTCCCGGCGGATTACTCCGAGAGTGGTGCGGCTACGTTTGCTCCGCCATCCGGTACCGTGACGATTGGAGTGGGGAGTTCTTCGGCTACCGTGACCGTTACTCCGTTAACCGACTGTGTGGTTGAAGGCAACGAGACGGTTGACTTCACGGTGCAGCCGGGAACGGGTTATGGCGTGGGCTCGCCGGCAGCGGCGTCCGGCACTATCGCCAATACTCCGGATTCGACGGCGCCGACCATCACTCTGATTCCGAATGTGAACATGACGCTGTGGCCGCCCAACCATCAGTACGAGAGCATTTCAGTTACTGATTTCGTGGCCAGCGCCAGCGACAACTGTGATCCGAGTGTGAACCTGAACAGCGTTTACATTCTCAAGATCACCAGTGATGAGGCCGAGAACGGCAACGGCGATGGCAATACCCTGAACGACATTGTCATCGGCGCTGATTGCAAGACGGCCCAGTTGCGCGCGGAGCGATCCGGTAATGGTGACGGTCGTGTCTACACCATCACCTTCAAGGTGAAGGATTCGGCCGGCAACTTTACCACCGCGACCGCACAGGTCACGGTGCGCAAGTCGCCGAATACGCCGGCGGTCGACAGCGGCGTGGCTTACACGGTTAACAGTGCGTGCCCGTAAGCAACTTGGAGCGCGGTGGCAAGCGCAGCGCGACACCGCTTTGGATCGATAATCCAAAGCGCCGTCGCCGCTTCGCTCTGCCGGCGCACTCCATAAATTTATTCGCTACCCGACGAGCGAAGTTACGTAACCTTCAAAAGTGTTCGAAGGAGTCATCAGTCATGAGCAGCTTCCAACGTCCATCGAGCGATACGAGGATTTACATCTTCATTGTTGTCGTTAGTCTTTTCTGCGTGCTGACCCCGCTGTCACGCGCAACTGCCCCTACGCTGAGTCTGAGCGTGGTCAACAATTCTCAGAAGGAGATTCGCCACCTGTTTCTCTCTTCCGCGGCGAGCGACAACTGGGGCGATGACCTGCTTAGCGCCAGCATCGCGGCTGGCGGCAGCAGCAGCGTTAACGCCGACTGGGGCGAGTCAACCGTCAAAGTGGTGGCTGAGGATGAAGACGGGTGCTTCCTGACCACCACGCTTAATACGGCCGGCACGCCCAGTTGGACCATCACCAATGACACCCCGCGGAACTGCGGGTTCTGAGTCAGGCATCGTTCCGTCGCGGAGCGTTGCGGCTTGCCGCAGTGCGGCAGAGCAGCTCTGGCAGCGAGGCGTAGCCTCGAAAATGTCTTTAGCACTCTCCCCCGGAAAGGCAAGCCTTTCCGCACTGGGGAGCGGCAGAGCCGCCGGGTCGTCGTTTTGAATCAGAGCATATTCGCGGTAAGGGAGTCGGTACCACCTGCGGTAGCGGGTGGGTCACCGCGGGGCATACCCACCCGCTACTGCAGGCGGTACTGACCCTGTCCTTGCCGATCGGTTTGATTAGCCGTGGGTTAACTGCGACCGCATTCCCCATTGCCTCTGGCGGCGCGCAAAATTGCTGTCAGGCTACGATTTCGATTGACGGTAATGCGGGATTCGTTTAGTCTTGTGAACTCCGACGGGTTGTTTTTCTGTCCTATTTAGCTTTTGACCGCATTACTGGTAGTCCTCGGGATTTAAATAAATAATCGTGACGTTGTTATATCCCTCATCTCGTTCCGGCAGGTTCAGAGTATTCTTTGCCTGTCTGCTGACTTTCAATATCCTCATCACTCCGATTGCGGCGATAGCGGCAACATACAAGAAGTCTGAAGTCAGAGCTCAGAAGTCAGAGCCAGGCTCAACCGCAAAGTCCGCGGCGGACGATGTTTTTGCGAAGCCGCTGCCGCCGGGGCCGGAACCACTGCCGCCGGCCGCGAATTCAGATCTGCCGGCGCCGAAACCCGAAGCTGCGCCGCAGCCTGTTCCGCTCACGCCCTTTTTTGCAGTAGATGTCACCGCGACGCTGGCGTCGACGCTAACGGCGACCGCGAACAATGTCGACGGCAAAGCCGATCCGGGCGACACGATTAATTACACTCTGACGCTGGCCAGCAGTGGCTCCGGCGCCACCGGGCTGAGTGTAAGTAATCCGCTCGACTCGCATACTACTCTGGTCCCGGGTTCGCTCAACAGCACGCCCGTTGCTTTCGATCAGAGTGTTTCGTTGAATGAAGATGCGACGCTGGTCATCACGCTGCAAGGTCAGGATCCTGACGGCAGCAATGTCACGTTCAAGAAGTCAGACGGGACTGCATTCCCGGCGAATCCTGGGACGATCGCCACCGCCCACGGAACGATCGGTACTTTTGGCTCGGTTAGCTGTAATGCGAACGGGGTGTGTTCACAGCAGGTGACCTATACACCCGCTGCGAATTACAACGGATCGGACAGTTTCAGCTTTAAGGCGAACGACGGAACGGCAAACTCGAACGAGAACGGTTTAGCCTCGATCACTGTCAACGCCGTCAACGACGCGCCGACATTTACCGCACCCGGAAATCCTGCCTCGGTGAGTGAGGATGCGGGAGCGCAGACGGTCACGAACTTCGTTAACGGCAGCATCAGGCCGGCGCAATCGGGAAATTCCACGGAGGATACTCAACAGGTCAGCTTTGTAGTTACCAATGTTACGCATACCGCATTGTTCACGGCCGGCGGACAGCCGGCGCTGACCGTTGCCAATAGCGGCAATGCGCCTTTCCCTTCATCGGCAAATCTGACTTTTACGCCGGCGGCGAACGCCAACGGTACTTCGACAGTCACTTATCACCTTCATGACAACGGCGGCACTGCAAATGGTGGCGTTGATAATTCACCGGACCAGACATTTACGATTACCGTCACCGCGGTGAATGACAAACCTGTAGTTGATCCAACCGCCAAAACGTTTGCTGCGCAGGCCAATATGAAGGTCACCGGTTTAACCGGTCTGCTCACGAATGCCACGGATCCCGATGCCCAGAACGCCAACGCTGATGCCCTGTCGCAGGACAAGGCTGACGGCTATACATCGCCAACTTTTTCTCTGGCTAGTGTCACCGGAGCTTGCACCAGCATTCCGGTAAACCCTGGGCTCGGCCAATATGGGCCGTGCACGATAAGTAATGTCCAAACGAACGGCACCTTCGACTTTGATCCACCGCCTGGGGTCACGGGCACGGTTACGCTCAACTACACAATTTCGGACACTGGCAACGGCACCGGTGGTAACCAGACGAGCAATGCGGGGACAATCAACATCACCGTAAACGGCCCCGTAATCTGGTTTGTTGACACGAGCCTGGCAGCTGCGGGAACCGGTAGCTTGAGTGCGCCCTTCAACACGCTGGCAGCGGCCGCCACCGATATGGGCGTCAACGTGAACCAGCGAATGTTTGTGTTCAATGGCAGCACCACTGCGGCGGGGACTGTGGTTACTCTGGCCGGCAACAACACGGCTGCGAGCCAGGCTCTGGCACGAGGTCAGGCGCAGTGGCTGGTCGGACAGGGAGCCGCCTCCACTGCGCAATCATTTAGCGGCGTGACGACTTTGAATGGCGACATCAATAACGTTGTCACCTCGGTGACTGTAGCGAACGCCAGCAGCATACAACTCGGCAACATTATTCAGATTGACAGCGAGCAAATGTTTGTCGTCAATAAGGCCGGCAACGTGCTAACTGTCACACGTGCCTTTGGCGGCACCTCCGCCGCCGCGCATACCGGACCCGCGGCCGTGGCCGTTTCAAGCTCCGGACCATTCGACACGTTCTTTGGCATTATTCCGCCAGCCGGCACCATTACGCGGCCCGCGCTGACTTCTAATACGACCACCGCAAATGGCATGAGGCCCACGATCCAGGGCACCGTGACAATGAAAGAGAACTCCCTCGTAAGTGGTCTTAACATCAATACGAGTGCGGGAGTCACCAAGGGGCTAACCGGTTCGAGTCTGACTGCGGGCACGGCGCATTCGCTCATAACCATACAAGATGTCAACGTGACGTCGGGCAGCGGCAATGCGGTTGACTTCAGCGCCTCCAGTCTGGATGTAAACAATCAGATTGAATACACGACCAGCAACTCTTCAACTTCACCGAACGTTATTACCGCGGGCTCCGGGTCTGGCGTGCGCGTCGATCACATGACTATCGGCACCAACGGTTTCACTCTACAGAGTGTCACCGCCACCGCAGCGGCCAACGGGATTTTTCTGAACAGCACCGGAAGCACCGGCCCTTTCACAGTTACCGGCGACGGGACGAATACTACTCAGGGAGGCAACAACACCGGCGGCACTATCTCTACTAATGGCTCTGACGGCACCACCGCCGGCGTTGGCGTTTATCTCGCCAGTGTCCAGAACGTCACGCTGCGGCGGATGCACCTGGTGAACAATCAGAACTACGCCATCTTTGGTCAGGGTGTCACTCAGCTCAAATTTGAATACAGCAAAGTCGACGGCGCGAACGGAAACAACGCAGCTTCCGAAGACGCTATTCAAATCAACGAAATTCGGGGCACGGGGGCCGGGGACAACGCTTTCACCAGTGATGTCATTAAGGGTGGTTTCCGGGATAATCTTAGGATCGTCAATAACGCGGGCTCGAATACGGTCCTGACTACTCCCGACAAGGTCACCATTACCGGCTCGCTAATCCGCGATACCGATACCGGCCCGAACGGCAGCGACAACGTTCACATCGAGTGTCATGGCACCTGCAATATTAAGGTCGACGTCACCAACAACACTTTCGCCGCCACGAATGGTGATCACTACCAGACAATCACTGATAACACGGGCAAACTACAGACCGTTGTGACGGGCAACGCCCTCTCAGGTGGTGGTGGCGCCAGCGCCATCATCGAGGGCATCACCATCTCAGGCGGTACGGCCACGCCCTCAGATAGTACTGAGATAGTCCGTTTTGATGTCTCCAACAACGGAACTGCCGCCGCGCCGATCACCGGAACCGTTCAGGGCGCCGCCATCAATATTAACCAGGGCTCGGGGAACGGCGACTGGCAGGGGCAAATAAACAACAATTTCATCGGCTTAGCCGGTTCGCATTGCTCCGGCGCCACCCAGTCTTCCGGCATTCGCCTGGAAAATCACAGCAAGGGTAGTCTGACTGGAATTGTCAGCAATAACACCATCAGGGAGACCTGCGGTGCGGGCGGCGGCCTCATCTTGTCGGCTGGTGATACTACTGCGTCAGGCCTCGGTAACGGACCGCTCAATGCGACAGTCTTTAATAACAACATCTTCAGGCCGGCGGCCACGCCATATAGTTTTGATCACGGCGTGGTACTGGTCGGCGGCGCCGGCGTCAGCGGCAACACCAATCAGATTTGCCTCGACATGCACAACAACTCGTCTCAGGGCAGTACGGTTGTTGGCAGTAGTGGCTTCGCCTACCGCATGCGTCAGCGATTTGCGCAAACGGTGAGGTTGCCGGGCTACACGGGAGCGAATAACGACAACGCGGCGGTTTCGAATTTCTGGGCCTCCACCAAGTCCAACGCGGCGACCCCGGGAGATGGCGGCTCATGTTCCGGGTGCGCGTCTGGTTATTCAGTCACCAACACTGTCGGCGTCAGTCCGCCGCAAGGCCCCGGCTTCGGCTTTAACAACACGTCCCCGGCTGGCAGTGCCTGCACGCAGCCGACAATTCCGGTGGTCGGCGCGCTCTTCATTCCGAAGGTTGGAGATCAGCAGTTCGCTTCGGCCGGTCCCGCGTTTGGGGGTGTCGGTACTGTTACGCTTTCTGCGCTTGCCAATTCGAAGTCGGTTTTGGATTCGCTTTCTGACGCGCGGGTAACATCAGATCCTGGCCGGCCGGCGTTGACCCCTTCGGTTGTGCTCGCCAACGCCAGTGCTGCGCTGCAGCCGGCGCAAGCTACCACCGTGGATTCGCTGGCTAGTGTCGCACGCGAGGCCCTGACTCTTATCGAGCCCACGGCGCATGACGAAATCGCCGAGCAGACCTCGCATGCAAATGTGGAAGTCAGAAGTCAGAAGTCAGAAGTCAGAAGATTTAGCGAGTCATCGGCAGCGCTCCGAGGGAGCAGCGTTGCCACGGGCCAAATCTCCGGACTGAGAAGTCAGAAGTCGGACGTCAGGCTTAATCACGCCCGCAGTTCCAGACTTAGCGCCGCCGCTGCGCCGCTGCCGCCGACCCCGGTGGGACAGTTCCCAATAAATGGCACCGGCCTGGGTCAGGGATTCGCGCTGCCGACCGGCAAGACGACCACGATCACGTTCAAGGCGATTCTTAACAATCCGCCGAACCTCTCGGGGGTTCCGCCAGGGACGCCGCAGGTCTCGGCCCAGTCACAGATCAGCGGGTCGTTCGTTGGCAATCCCGTCAGTACGGATGATCCGAGCACTGTCACTGCGGGTGATGCGACGGTAAACCTGGTCGACCTCTTCAATACCGGGACGGTGTTGGGAGCGGTGCCCGCTGCCGGTTCGTGGGTTGTCGGGCAACCGGTTACGTTCACGGCGACGGTGACGCCCAGTCCGGCGAATGCCACTGTGGTTGGCGGCACGGTAGTCTTCAAGGACAACGGTACTGCCATCGCGGCTTGCAACGGGGCGACCGGTGTGGCCGTCAGTTCCGGCACCGCGCAGTGCGTGGTTACCTTTGGCACAGGCGCACACAGCGTGCAGGCGTTTTACGGCGGCGACGGCAATTATGATCCGAGCACCTCAGGTACGTTGTCGCAGGGCGCAGTTAATATGTCGGGCACGACGACCGCGGTGGGTACTTCTGGTTCGCCCTCGCTGGTGACTCAGAGTGTGACCTTTACGGCTACGGTCGCTTCCACTACCAGCTTTACCGGTCCGATCACGGGCACCGTCGATTTCTATGACGGCACCGCGATTCCGGCCAATCTAATCTCTGGCTGTGGGGCCAAACCCCTGAACGGATCAGCGCAGGCTACGTGTAGCACCTCCGCGTTAAATAATGCCGGCTCGCCTCATACGGTCAGGGCGGTCTACAGCGGCGATACTAATTTCACCACGAGCAACGGTACGGTTTCGCAGACTGTCAACAAGTCTGGCACGAACACCGGGCTGGTTACCTCGGGTAGTCCGTCGACGCCGACCACACAGGTTACTTATACGGCGACCGTTACTTCGCAGACCGCGGTGACTGGAAACTTCACCGGCAGTGTCACCTTTAAAGACGGCGTCGCTACCATCGCCTGCGAAGCGGGCAGCCAGGCGCTGACCACTGGCGGAGTTGCGACCTGTAAATTCACTTATCCGGACACTACCGGTTCGCCGCATTCGATTACGGCGGTTTACAGCGGTGACAATACGTACCTCACCAGCACCTCATCGATTGTCACTCAGACTGTCAGCCAGACGGCGACCTCGACGGCGCTGGCGTCTGCGCCGAATCCTTCGAACACGACTGATCCGGTCACGCTAACTGCGACCATCACCCCCAACAGCGCCACCGGCACCGTCGATTTCAAGGACAATAACGCAGCGATCGTTGCCGCTTGCACCGGCGTCAGTGTCAGTGGCGGCCAGGCGCAGTGCATCGTGCCGGCCAATACCTTCAGTCTCGGGACGCATCCGTTGACCGCGGTCTTTACTGATGCGGCAGTGTTTAGCAGCAGCACTTCGAATACGGTCAATCAGGTCGTCTCTAATTGCGCAAATCCGTATGTGGTCACGAAGGAAGCCGACGACGGCACCGCCGGCACGTTGCGAGCGGGAATCAATGGCGGTGTTTGCGCGGGCGGCAGCATTACGTTTGACCCGTCAGTGCACACCATTCAACTGGCTGACAGTGCGGGTAACGATCTCAAGGTGCTCGCCGACATGACGATTCAGGGCCCGGGCTCGGCTCAGTTGACCGTCAAACGCGCGACCGGTGCTGCCAATAATTTCCGCGTCTTTACGGTGGGTGCTAACGTCACGATTTCGGGGATGACGATTAGCAACGGCAGCAATGTCGGGACGACCGGAGCGCCAGGATTTGGTGGTGGCATTGCCAATACCGGCACGCTCACCCTCTCTGGGGTCGTGGTTAGTGGGAACCAGGCGACTGGCGGAGTTGGGGCCGCGCACAGTAATGGCACCGATGGTGAGGGCGGCGGCATCTTTAACGGCAACCTCCTGACGATAAATAATTCGACGATCAGTGGGAACACTGCGACCGGCGGCGCCGGTGGTGATGGCACGGGCGGCACCAACGGCAGTGGCGGTAATGGCCAGGGCGGCGGCATCTACAACACCTCTACGCTGACGGTCTACAACTCGAGTGTTAACGGCACGAACGCGGCGGCGGGTGGCGCAGTGGGCACGGGTGGCACCGGCGGCATCGCGGGTACGGGTGTTGGTGGCGGTATCTATACTGAAGGCAGTGGCAGCGATTCGTTCGCGACCATCTTCAGCAGCACCATCAGCGGGAACACTGCCAGCACCAATGGCGGTGGCGTGGCGAACGTCAGCCTGGGTGCGAATGCCTCGCTCGGAATTTTCGACAGCACGATCAGCGGGAACGTGGCCAACAATGATGGTGGCGGCGTCTACAACAGCGGTGCCAACGCCACGGCAACCATTACCAGTTCGACGATCACGGGCAATCACGCCGATAACGACGCGTCGTCATCGGGCACCGGCGGTGGCGTGCGCGCGGTCAGCGGTGTCGTTAACCTGAACAACACGATCGTCGCGGCCAACTTTGCGACGTCGTTGCAGGTTGAGACGGTCACCGTCCTCGGTTCGATCACGAAACAGGCCGAGACCATAACTGTTACCGGCAGCGTCGTCAGTGACGGCGATATCAAGGTGACGGTAACGGCCAACGGCATGCTCAATTCGCCGAAGGTCTTCATCGTCCATCTGACGACTGCACATGACACCTCGACCGACGTGGTAGCCAGCGATATCAGCAGTGCGTTTGATAGCGACGTCACCAACTTCTTCGATGTGAACGTCACCGGCTCGACACTCACGCTGACGCAGAAAGTTGCCGGCCCGGACGACGGCACCATGCATGTGTCGATCGCCGGATCGGTGACTGGCATTAACAATGCTGACAGTTTGTCGAGTACTCCGGGAGGGGCTGGATCGGCTACGGCGGGTAATAAGCAATCGGAAACCATTGTCGCAGTTGATGGTCCGAGGTCCTGTGGCCCTACTCATACAGTGCAGGTGATCGTAACCGCCGCGAACATGTCGGTCACGCCCATCACTTTGACGGTGCCAGTTATTGCTGACGAAACTGCGGATGCAATGATTCTCGAGATTCAGTCGTATATACAAAACGACACTCTCGATCCGAACACAGCGACCGTTCGCAATTTCTTCACTATCACTAATCCGGCAGCCGCTACTCTCAAATTCACTGCCAATACTGCCGCGGCAAACGATCCGAGCATGCACGTCACGATTAATAGTGGTTCGTGCGCGGTGACTACGGATGAAAGTACTCATCTTCCCGCAGATGCCGGTGTGGCCCCCGTCAAGCAGCAGGAGACCGTTTCGGTTTCCGGCGCGCCGGTGGTTCACGACGGCAGTATCAGTGTCGTAGTGACGGTCAATAAGCCGGGATTCCCCAAGACCGTCGCAGTTCCGCTGACGGTTGCGGGTGATACTACAAATGACGCCGTGGCTGCGGACATCGCCACCAAGCTGAATGCGGATCCCACGGTCAACGCGATTTTCACTGCGACTCCGTCAACGAGTAATGTCATTCTCGAGAAGCTTGTGGCGGAAGCGGATGACGGGACGATGCGTGTCTCGATCGTTGGCTCCGGCACGGGGATCAACGACGCGAGCAGCACTCACACGGCGCCGGGAACAGGTACGGCCAAGGTCACCATCACAGCCGATGCTGGCTACTTCTTCCCGCCGACTTTCCCGGGCACCAAGGACGTGTTGGCCAATGTGACTGCCGGTGACACGGCCACGGACGTCGCGACCAAGCTGGCCTCGGCAATTAATTTCGACACCGACGTCAGTCCGATATTTATGGCTACCTCTGCGGGAGCCAATCTGATCCTGACGCGGAAAGTCGTGGCCCCGAATGATGCGACGCTGGCGATGTCTGTGCAGAACGGGACCAGCACGGGCCTGACCCCAAGTGGAGCGTCGGTTGATACCAAGATGGGTGGGTCGGCCACGCCTGATGACATCAGCGGGACTGTCACGTCTGGTTCGTTCAATCTGGTGGGCGTCAATACCGGGTTCACCGGCATCAGCAACGGCACAAGTCAGAATCAGATTGGCACGCTGGCCGCGCCGCTCGATCCGAGACTCGACCCGTTGGGTAACAACGGCGGGCCGACGCTCACTCACAAGTTGCACGACGATAGTACGGCGGTCGAGAAGGGAACTAACTCCGCGGTTGGTGTTCAACTCACCGCGGTCAATGGCGCCGGAGTCGATGGCGTTTCCACGACTATTCCGGTTGCCAGCACCACGAATATACCGGTAGGCGTCACGATTCTGATTGATACCGAACAGATGGTGGTGTCGAGTAAGACCGCGGTGGCCCTGACCGTCGCGGCGCGCGGCGCTAATGGCTCGAGCGCAGCTCCGCACACAGCGGGTGCAGGCGTGTTTGTGGCGTTCGATCAGCGCGGCTTCGCCCGCACGGTTAACTTCGATTCATTGGCGCCGGCTCCTTCCTATGACGATACGGACATCGGCGCAATGGAACGCCAGACCGCGCCGCCTAAGCCAAACGCACCGGTGCTGACTTCAACCAATACTCCGGTTCCGGGCGGAGTGCTGACCAGCGACGGGACACCCGATTTCAATATCACCGGAGTCGTGCCCGGCGCGACGGTTGAACTGCTCCGAAATGGAGCTCCGACGGTGCCCGCGACGACGGGTGTGGCTGCGGGAACCAGCATTGCCCTGACCGACAATACGTTGCCGAGTGACGGGACCTACGCTTATACGGCCAGAGAGACGGTCGCTGCTGACGTCAGTCCCGAGTCGGATCCTTTGAATGTGACGGTCGATACCGCGCCGCCGCCGCAGCCTGGGGCGCCGGTGCTCACGGCCGGAAGTGATTCAGGTGTAGCGGGTGACAATACGACCAACGTGGTCACGCCAACTTTGACGGGCACGGCAGAAGCGAATAGCAGCATCCTGCTGTTCGATAACAACGTGCTGATCGGTTCCACGGGAGGGACCGACAACACCGGCACATATCTGGTAACGCCGACCGTCGCTTTGACAGATGGGCTCCATCCGCTGACAGTGAAGGCCCAGGATGCTGCCGGAAATATCTCGGTCGTTTCCGGGACCCTGAATCTGCTGATTGACACCCAGGTGACAGCGCCGTCGACGCCGGATCTGGATACTGCTGATGATACGTTCGGCGCCGGCACCACGGGCACGAACACCGACAACAACACCAAGATTAATACGCCGCACTTCTCGGGAACGGCCGAGGCTAATAGCAGTGTGATGCTGTTCGCCGACGGCAATCCGGTAGGTGGACCGGTCACCGCTACCGGTGGTAACTGGACGATCCAAAGCAGCTTGTTGGCCGACGGTAGTCACAGCATCACGGCGCAGACGACGGATGTAGCGGGCAACATCTCCGGTTTCTCGAGCGCTTTGATCGTGGTGATTGACACGGTCAGCGCTCCCGCGACTCCGGACCTGCAGGCCGCCAGCGACAGCTTTGGCGCGGGCACTGCCGGAACGAACAGCGACAACATTACCAGGACGACGCCGCGTTCATTCGACGTCACCGGCACCGAAAATGGCGCCCTGGTTGAATTGATGCGGAATGGCGCGTCACTGGCGCCGCCAGTCACGACGACCGGCAACGGCGGCACGGTAACCTTGATTGATCCGAACGCGCTCGCGGATGCGACCTACAACTACACGGTTCAGCAGACAGACATCGCGGGCAACGTGGGCGTTTCATCAGTCGCGCTTCCCGTGGTGATCGACACGACGCCCGACACTCCGGGAACACCGGATCTTCAGAGCGGCAGCGACGCCGGCACGAGCAATACCGATGACCGGACCGACAACGCGACGCACAGTTTTGATATCAGCGGTACGCAGACCGGCAATCTGGTTGAGTTGCTGCGCAACGGAGTCGTCATCAGCTCCATGCAAGCGACCGGGACCACGACCACGCTCCAGGATGCGACCCCGCTGGCGGATGGTTTGTACCACTACACCGCGCGGCAAACGGACGTCGCCGGGAATGGCCCGGCAGTCTCAGCCGGCACGCTCGATGTGACTATCGACACGACGGCGCCGGTGGTCTCGTCGGTCACGCGTTTGAACCCGAGTCCGACCGCGGCGGCAACCGTGGACTTCCAGGTGACCTTCAGCGAGCCGGTCACCGGGGTGGACGCCACCGACTTTGCGATCACCATCTTTGGTTCGGTAACGGGTGCATCGGTCGCCAATGTTACCGGCTCTGGCGCGGTCTACACGGTCACGGTGAATACCGGTGCTGGTGATGGCTCGTTGCGGCTCGATGTCATCTCGGACGGTTCTATAAAGGACGTGATGAATCTGCCGTTCACGGCGACCTTCACCACCGGCCAGGTTTATCTGATCGATCGAGAGAATCCGTTTGTCAGCTCGATTACTCGGGCCGGCACAAATCCGACGGGCGCGGCCTCGGTCGATTTCACCGTCACCTTCAGCGAACCGGTTACGGGTGTTGACTCGACTGACTTTGCGATTACGGCCGCCGGCATCACCGGTGTTCCGGCCGTGACCAATGTGGTTGGCAGCGGCACGACGTACACCGTAACGGTGTCCACTGGTACCGGAACCACGGGTTCGCCGAACACCATTCGTCTGGATCTCACTGATAACGATTCAATCGTCGACGGCGCCGGCCGCGCGCTCGGTGCGCCGCATACCACGGGCGCGAGCAATGGTAGCTTTACCTCTGGCGAGATCTATACGATTGATAAGACGGCGCCCACAGTCACGGTGAACCAGGCGATAGGCCAACTGGATCCGGCTAACGGACCGGCCGCCAGTACGGTAATCAACTTTACGGCCATCTTCAGCGAAGCGGTTACTGGTTTCAACGGAGCCGGGGTCACGCTTTCAGGCACGGCCGGCGCCACCATCGCGAATGTTTCCGGTTCGGGAACGACCTATACGATTGCCGTCTCAGGCATGACGCAGAGCGGCACCGTTATCGCGTCGATCGGGGCGAACCAGGCGCAGGATCTGGCCGGCAACAACAACGCCGCCTCGACGAGCACTGACAATACCGTCACGTTTGTAAAGGATGACTTCACCACGTTCGAAGTGAATTCAACCGCGGACACTGACGATGGCAGTTGCGATCCGCTCGGGACCGGCCCGGGTAATCACGATTGCACTCTGCGCGAAGCAATCAATGCGGCCAACGCTGACGGCGGGGCCGAGACGATTACATTCAATTCCACGGTGTTCGCCGCACCAGGACCGCATACGATTAGCCTGTTGACCGCGCTCCCGGACATTACGTCCGATATGACAATTCAAGGACCGGGCGCGAAGGTGCTGACGATTGAGCGCAACAGCGGCGCGGCGACTCGGTTCCGCATCTTCACGATTACTACCGGAACGGTAGGCATTTCCGGATTGACGATAACCAAGGGCTTCACTGCCGACGGACCTGATAATACTCCCTTTGCTTCTGGCGGTGATGGCGGTGGCATTCTGAACAGCGGAGCACTCACCTTGACGTCGGTGGCGGTGACCGGCAACCAAACTGGTAAAGGAGGCGATCTCACTGGTGCCTTCTCGGCCGGAGCAGGCGGATCCGGCGGCGGCATCGTTAACACCGGCACGCTCATTATTAATAGCAGCACTATCAGTGACAACCACACCGGCAACGGCGGTAGCGCGGCAATAGGCGGCCAAAATGGGCAGGGGGGAGACGGCGGAGGTCTCATTAATATCGGCGGCGTGCTGACGCTCACCAATAGCACAATTAGCGGCAATACTACGGCGCAACCGGGCAGCGGCACCGGCACCCCTAGCAACGGTGGCTTCGGTGGCGGCGTCCGCAATTTTGGCGGCACGTTGACACTCAGCAACAGCACAATCACGAACAATACTGTGCCTAACGCCTCCAGTAAGGGCGGCGGCATCTCAAGAAATGCCGGTACTGTCACCCTGAAGAGCACGATCGTGGGCGGTAACTCCGCGACCACTGCGCCGGATATAGACGGCAGCGTGAACTCAGAAGGGTACAACCTGATCCAGAACACCTCTGGCGCGACGATCAATGAGACTTTAAATGCCGGCACCAACATCACCGGTCAGGATCCGAAGTTGAATGCACTGGCTGATAACGGTGGTCCGACCATGACACACTCGCTGCAGTGTGTTAGTCCGGTGATCGATAAAGGCAACTCCTTTGGCTTGACCACCGATCAGCGCGGCGGCACTCGTCCGTTTGACTTTGCCGACGCGATCTATCCGAACGCCGTGGGCGGTGATGGTTCCGATATCGGC